>Ga0182030_10005192_pt1 | contig 27703 bp, 19 predicted proteins | sample 812S3MmetaG_FD_121299 | JGI IMG/M metagenome (GOLD analysis project Ga0182030, IMG submission 121299) | Permafrost microbial communities from Stordalen Mire, Sweden - 812S3M metaG (Illumina Assembly) | ecosystem: Environmental > Terrestrial > Soil > Wetlands > Permafrost | place: Sweden... | reverse complement strand
GCTGTCCGGGTCCTCGTCATATCCCGTCATCACCCGCTTGCCCCAGGGATCGTACCCGTAGAACCACGTGGCGTACAGCGGATAGGCGCCCTGCATGACCATCCGGTTCTCGAAGTAGCGGGTGCCGCCGCTGTTCCCGTTGCCGTCGAAATTGCTGCCCGCCTGGTGATTGTTCGCGTCGTAGGACGCAGTCATCGACGGTGCCGCGTTCGGCGCGCCCCCGGTCCCCAATTTCGATGTCAGGTTCCCGAATCCGTCATAGGTGTACGTCTCGCTCCACTGCGAGTTCGACGCCCCCGTCAGCCGATTTAACGCGTCGTAGCTGTAAGTCGTATTCTCGCCCGTGATGCCGTCCACCGATCCGATAGTCCGCCCGTTGTTCTGACCCGACGCATAGGTGTACGTCATGTTGAGATAGCCCGGCACCGACTGGTTGGTCGGTTGCAACAGGTTATTATAGGTCCGCGTCTCCGTCGTCCCTCCATACGACAGTTGGAACAGTTGTCCCGCCGTGGTGTAGGTCGCGCTGGCGAACGGCTGCGGACCGTTGCCGTCTCCGTCGTCCATAGTCATCTCGCCGACGCCTCTGGATGTGAAGTTTGAGGAGATGTCTGGGCGCAGCGGGCGGGTGGCGTTTCAGATGAGATCTAAGGATGCGGCTGCGATGTTTCCGGCGGCCACACAGTGGCTGGGGACGGGGCGCGTTGCGGCGCTGGCGGCGACTACTCACTTGGTCGGGATGATCTTTCCTGGGCTTCATTCGATTTATAGCGATCTCGCGGTAAGCAGATGTGCCGATGATGACGCGGAGGAGTTCCTGGGATTTCGGGTGATGGATGCGGATACGCGGTTCCGGACAGTGAACCATGAGATCGCGGGTGGGGGTTGGACGGGAACTGTGAACAGCGTTGCGCGGAGGGTGCCGGTGGCCCAGCCGACGATGGAGTCACTCGCGGGGGTGGTGGGAGCGGAGGAGTTTGGCGGCACTGTGGCTCTAATCATAGGAGGATCGCGAGGGTTGGGCGAGCTGACGGCCAAGCTGATCGCGAAGGGCGGCGGGCGCGCGATTGTTACCTGGCAGCGCGGGAGAGCCGATGCGGAGAAGGTCGCTGGCGAGATTCGCGCGGCTGGCGGGGCGTGCGAAACGCTTAAGTATGATGCGTTGAAGCCGGTTGGTGAGCAACTCGCTCTGCTCCCGGAGGTCCCCACTCACATGTACTACTTTGCGACGCCGCCGATTTTCCGGGCTCAGTCGAGCCTTTTTGTTTCGGCGCGATTTAAGGAGTTTCTGACAGTTTATGTCGATGGATTCTGGGAACTGGCGCAGGCGCTCCGCGCTCGCCAGCCGCGGTTATCGGTGTATTATCCCTCGTCGGTTTTTGTCGAAGTGAGGCCTATGGGGATGACCGAGTACGCAATGGCGAAAGCTGCAGGGGAGGCATTGTGCTCAGACATGAATTTGTCGTTCGCGCCGATGCATGTGACGCAGAGCCGTCTACCACGGCTGCTGACGGACCAGACGGCGTCTGTCGCCGACGTGGAGACGGCTGACCCGGTGGAGATTTTGTTGCCCATCATTCGCGAGGTGCAGTCTTGGCCGAAATGAGCGAGGCCTTTGGCCGGGCGGCCTCGCGCTCCGCCTCGCGTTATGCTTGAACCTCTCAACTGCGCATGTGTGGATGTCGGTAACTTCAAAAGTGAGTGGAGTGTCCTGATCGTATTCATTCACCTGACTACCTGACCTAAGCGCTGCTGGCTAATGCTATCGAGGCGCATCCGCCATTTCTCTTGCTCCCGGCCTCCCCGTCCGGGTTTCGAAGACGGCCACGAACGGATTCACCGCCAAAGTTCGAAACGTGTCCACGATGGGGAGCCAAAGTTCAGAACTCCTGATGTCGTGGAATTTGCAGTGAGCCCGCAGGTGGGGCAGGCGGTGCTCGCCTTCGCTCGATTCTATTCGAGCAGCAGGCCCGAATTCAGCGCGGGCGGGCAGGCGAGCACCGCCTGCCCCACCTGCGAAGCTCTCGCCATCGAAAGGAATGGCTCAGCCCATTTTCCCCGCCAGGCAGAAATTGCAGGGCGACATCAGGAGTTCTGAAGTTTGCGTCGTTGGAAATGCAGGGCTTCCATTCAGCGAAGCCGCTAAGCTCTTTATTCTCAGGTTCGAATCCGCGTTGGGGTGGCGGGAAGTAATAACCGGCACTTCAAATCGGATTCAGATTCTGAAAACTCCGTCATAAGGATGCCGAGAACCTGTCTGCGGAGTTCGGGAATGTCGCTGGCGGCCGCATCCCAAAGGATCTGCCAATCCAGATCAAAATATGCATGCACGATTCTGTGCCGCACCGCGATGATCTGCCGCCACGGCACCTCAGGGTGGCGATCTCTCAGCTCAACGGAGAGACGGCTTATAGCCTCGCCGATGACCGTCAGATGATGGAGCACGGCCGCCGGCAAAACCTCGTCTTTGAGAAATGAATCTTCGGAGGTGGCCGCAACGATTGATTCAATCTTGCTGCAAGCCGACAGGATGTCTTTCAGGAACGACGGCTCATGCCTCATAGATGACACGCGCGTCTCTGAGAACCTCAGGGCGAACCCAAGGCTTCAGTCCGCGCTTGGTAACCAAATCAACCCTACGCCCAGCGAGCGCTGCCAACTCCTCGACGAGGGATTCGAACTTGATCAGACCGACGCGTACTCCCGGCTCGAACTCCACCATGATGTCGATGTCGCTTTCCGGACGCATCTCACCGCGGACCGAGGACCCGAACAGCGAAAGCTCCTTGACACCATAACGGCGGCATACTTCCGCCAGCGACGCGCCGTCGACATGCGTGTCACCGAACTGGAGTGTCTGGTTCATGGCTTCAACTTCATTATGCCCCAGCAAGCCACTGAACGTTTATGTATGCAAATGGCAAGACTGGACTGGAATCCAGCATGGTGGTCGTCAATCCATAACCCGGCCGCCCGCGCCGGTTGCGGCCCGCCTCTCCACCATCGCTGAAATCCGATAAACTGGACACCGGAACTGGAGCCCGCGAGGAATCTATGGACCGTCGTAAATTCATTCAGGGAAGTCTTGCCGCGCTGGCGCTGCCAGCCGCCCGCCGCTATACGGCAGAAGCCGCGGATCTGCCCCCCAAACGAGTGGGACTCATCGGCTGCGGCTGGTATGGCAAGTCCGATATCTTTCGCCTGGTCCAGGTGGCGCCCGTCGAGATTGTCTCGCTGTGCGACGTCGACCGGAAGATGATGGCCGACTGCGCGGAGATGGCGGCCGCGCGCCAGGCATCCAAAAAGAAGCCTCGGATGTTCACCGACTACCGCCAGATGCTCCAGGAGAAAGACCTGGACATGGTGGAGATCGCCACCCCGGATCATTGGCACGCCCTGCCCATGATCGAGGCCGCCCGCGCCGGCGCCGACCTGTACCTGCAAAAGCCGATCAGCGTGGACGTGGTGGAAGGGCAGGCGATGCTGGCGGCGGCCCGCAAGTACAAACGCGTGGTTCAGGTGGGCACGCAGCGGCGCAGCACTCCGCATCTGATCGAGGCGCGCAACCTGGTGCTGGAGGGGAAACTCGGCGTTATCGGACACGTGGAGATCTACTCCTACGGTGCAGGCCGGGCCACCGCCGCGCAACCGGCGCCGGTGCCCGGCACACTTGACTGGGATTTCTGGGTGGGGCCGGCGCCGATGATGCCCTACAGCCCCGACATCCAGCGCAATTGGCGGCAATTCATGGAGTATGGCAACGGCACCATCGGCGATATGGGAATCCACATGTTCGACATGGTCCGCTGGTTCATGGGCCTGGGCTGGCCGAGGCGCATTTCTTCCTTTGGCGGGTTGCGCGTCCTCACCGGCGGTAAGTCCGACATCGCCGACACTCAGACCGCCATGTTCGACTACGACAACATCACCGTGGTCTGGCAGCATCGCCGTTTCGGCCCCGCGGTGGACGCGAATTATCCGTGGGGCGCCACGCTCTACGGCGAGAAAGGCACGCTGAAGGCCGGGGTCATGGGTTACGATTTCATTCCGGCGGACCGCGGCGGGCAGGCGATTCACAAAGACGTCGCCTACGAGCTGGATCAATATCCCGAGGACCGGACCGAGGCCCGGCTGGAGCGGCACGTGGCGCCGGCCATCCGCGGTCATATGAGAGATCTGCTGGCGAACATGGCGTCGCGCGGCAAGCCGGTGGCCGATATCGAGGAAGGCTACATTTCCACGTCGTCCTGCATTCTGGCGAATCTCTCCATGCAATTGGGGCGGACGCTGGCCTGGGATGCGCGGAACGGCCAGGTCATCGGCGACGAAGAGGCCAATCGCCTGTTGCGCCGTCCGTATCGCCGGCCGTGGGTCCACCCCGAGGTGCGGACCGTATGACGCGCCGGACATTGCTGGCTGCCGGCGCCGCGGCCTTCGCCAGCCCGGCGGTGGGTGCGGCGGCGGCGGCGGACGGCAAGGTCAAGTTCGGCCTCGACCTGTACAGCCTTCGCTCGCAGGGCTGGACACCCATCCAGTATCTCGATTTCGCCGCGAAGTGGGGCATCCGGGTGGTCCACTTCAGCGAGGTCCGCTTCCTGGGCAGCCTGGAAGAGCAAAATCTCAAAGAAGTCCGCGCGCACGCCGAAAAGCTGGGGATCGAAGTGGAGATCGGGATGCTTTCGATCTGCCCCACCTCGACGCTCTTCGACAAGTCGAAAGGGACTGCCGAAGAGCAACTCACTCGCATGGCCGCGGCGGCCGGCACCGTGGGGTCGAAGATCGTACGCTGCGTGCTGGGAAGCGCCGCGGACCGCACCGGCGCGATTCCCATTGAGGGCCACATCGAGAACACGGTGCAGGTGCTGCGCAACGTGCGGTCGCGCATCATGGACGCCGGGCTGAAGGTGGCCATCGAAAACCACGCGGGCGACATGCAGGCTCGCGAAGTGAAGACGCTCATCGAGGGGGCGGGCAAGGAGTTCGTGGGCTCCTGTCTGGATTCCGGCAACCCGTTGTGGACCATCGAAGACCCGCACCTCACGCTGGAGACGCTGGCGCCGTATGTGCTCACCAGCCACGTGCGAGACACCGCCGTGTGGAACACGCCGCAGGGTGTCGCGGTCGCCTGGACTCGCATGGGCGAAGGCAATGTCGGGATCGAGGACTACATCCGCGAGTATGCGGCGAAGTGCGCCGGCCGTGCCTTGTCGCTTGAAATCATCGTCAACGGTCCGCGATTCTTCAATTACCGGGACCCCAAATTCTGGGACGCATTCCGCAAGACGCCAGCCTGGGAATTCGCGCGCTTTCTGGCGCTGGCCGAGAAAGGCACACCGCGCGCGGCGCTACCGCGGCTGTCGCGTGAGGCCGCGGTAAGCCGCGAATTGGAAGACGTGGAAGCGAGCCTCGGCTGGACGAAGGCGTTCCTGGAAAAGGTGTGAAGCGCCTAAGAGGGACTTGCAAAATTCGGTGGAGCACCCGCTCCCTCACGGTCAGAACTCCTGATGTCGGCCGGGGATTTCTGCCTGGCGGGGAAAATGGGCTGAGCCATTCCTTTCGACGGCGAGAGCTTCGCAGGTGGGGCAGGCGGTGCCGCCTGCCCGCCCGCGCTGAATTAGGCCCGCTGCTCGAATCGGATCGAGGGCAGGCGAGCACCGCCTGCCCCACCTGCGGGCTCATCCCAAATTCCACGACATCAGGAGTTCTGATGTTGGTATGCCCCGGTCTTATTTTCGCCCGGCCCGCAGCCGCTCCACCATCTGCCGGACTTGCTCGTTGGGCCTGATTCGCAGAACGGCCTCGTACTCGGCGATGGCATCGGCGGGCCGGCCGGCCCCCAACAGGGCACTGGCCAGATTGTAATGGGCGTCCGCGAAATCGGGCGCCAGTTGCAACGCCGCGCGGTACTCGGCGATAGCATCCGGCAGCCGCCCGGACATCTGCGACAAGGCGTAGCCCAGATTGTTGTGCGCCGCCGCGAAATCCGGATGTATGCGCAGCGCCGCCTGGTATTCCACGATGGCGTCCGGCAGGCGGCCGGGGATCTCCGATAAGGCGTTGCCCAGGTTGCTGTGGGCGCCGAAGTAATCGGGCCGGATCCGTATGGCCGCCTCGAATTGCGCAATGGCTTCGGGCAGGCGGCCCGGCGTTTGCGCTAAAGCGCGTCCCAGATTATTGTGCGCTTCGGCCAGGTTGGGATCGGCGCGCAGGGCCGCCTGGTACTCCGCGATGGCCTGGGGCAAACGGCCGGGGAGGCGCAGCAGGGCGTTTCCCAGGTCGTTGTGTGCCTCCGCGTTGCCGGGCTGAATCCGCAGTGCCGTTTCCAGTTGGGCAATCGCTTCCTCCGTTCGTCCGGCCTGCAGCAAGGCATTCCCAAGGTTGGTATGCGCCCGCTCGGACTCGGGCGCAAGCCGCAGGGCGCGTTGGTACTCGGCGATGGCGTCATCCCGCCGGCCGGGCATTTCAAGAAGGGCGTTCCCCAGACTGAGATGCGCTTCCCAGTAATCGGGCCTGACTCGCAGGGCCGCTTCAAAATGAGCGATGGCATCGGCGCGCGCGCCGGGGTCCTTCAACAGAATATTGCCCAGGTTATTGTGGGCCAGCCAACTATCGGGATTGCGTTCCAATGTCGCGCGGTACAACGTCTCCTCGTCGCTGTAGATGCCACTCTGGCGCCAGGTCGAGACGCCCAGCACGGCCAGCAGGATTACCGGGATCGCAATCCTGCCGGCTTTGCTGTCGATCCTCGCCAGTGCGGACGCCACTGGAACGAGAATGCCCAGGCTGGCCAGGTACGCAAAATGGCCGGCCACATACGAGTAGCGGAACGGGTACACATTGAAGAAGCCGAGGACCGGGAACAGCGTTCCAGCGAACAAGAGAAAGCCGGCCAACGGCCCGCGGTTTTGCCGCGCCAGGCGCCAGAGCCCGATGGCCACAACCAGGACTCCGGCGGGGAACAAATATTGCCGCCAGTCCCCTGGATCGATACTCCACCGTGGATAGAGGAACGTCAGGTTCGCGGGCCAGATCAGTTTGGCGGCGTAGAACCAGATCGCGCGGCCGGCCAGCAGAACACGCTGGAGCGGCGTCAGTGCGAAATCCACGCCGTTCGCGCCGATGACGGTCTTCTCCACCCACGCCGTGAAAAGGCCCGCTGAGGCGCCCAGCGCGAGCCAGGGCAGCAGCGGCCGAACATCGTGCTTCCATTCCAGCCGGCCGCGCCGCCACCAGAAAACCACCAGCAACGCGGCGGGCAGCGTCGCCGTCACCGTCTTACTCAGCAGTGCGAGTATGAACAGTCCCAGCGCCGCAAAGTACCGCGAGGGCCGTCGCGACTGGTCAAAATGCAGGTAGGCGAGCGCGGCGGCGAGGCAGAAGACGCCGGACAACACGCTCTTCTGTTCGGAGATCCACGCGACTGCCTCGACGCATATCGGGTGCAGCGCGAAGATCAGGCCCGCGAGCCAGCCGCCGGGCAGTGCCAGGCGCCGCGCTATCGTCACTACCAGGCAAGCCGCCAGAGCGTGCAACAGGACGTTCGTCAGATGGTAGCCGAGCACCGCATCGCCCCAAAGGCGATGTTCCAACCAGAATGCGGTGTGCAGCAACGGATAGTATTGCTGGGTGGCTCCGAGATCGAACCAGATACGCCAAAGACCGTGAAGCGATTGCAGGTCCAGCCGCGTGACGTGGCTCGCATCGTCCCAAAGAAGGCTTCCGCGGAGCGCCGGCAAGTAGGCCGCAATAGTAGCGCAGACGATCGCCGCCCACGCTTTGGCATCCGGAAATCTTGAATTGGACATCTGGTCCGATTTTACAGTCCGGCACAAAGAAAACGGCGTCCCGCGAGGTGAGTCGCGAGACGCCGTTTGATTAACGGACTGGTTGCGTGGTTACCAGCGGATGTGGCCCTGAATCTGGATGAAGCGATTCAAGTTGCCGCCGGCGCCGGTAATGGCGCCGAAGACGCCGGGGCCGGCCGTGTCGGTGGTATTGACACTCCCGAGGTTCGAGTGGTTAAGGAGATCCAGGGCATCGCCACGGAGTTGGAACGTGAGCGGGTGGTCCTTGATATTAAACCGGAAGTCACGCATCACGCTAAGGCTCTCTACACCGTAGCTGGGATTGCGGACTCCAGGTACGTAGTAGGGCAGCATGCGCGCTTGGTAAGTGCCCGGCTGGGCGGCGACGCGCTTGTCCCAACCGGAGGTGCAAGGCTGGCCGAGCGGTACGATGGTATCGCCGGGTCCGGCTTGGGAAGCGCTCAGCACGCAGCCGGCGGTGTTGAACTCCTCGCCTATTTCAGGATTGGAGAGCTTGATGGCGCCGAGGTTGCCGTAATAAAACGTGTTCGGCAATTGGATCAGCGTGCCCAACTGCCAGTTGTAGCTGCCCGCGAGGGTCCAGCCACCCACGATGGCGGCCGGTACCGTGCTGTGGACCCAGTGCCGGCCTTTGCCGAACGGCAGATCGACGACGAAGGTTGCGGTGATGCGGTCGGGAGCGATGTTATTCATCTGCCAGATGGGCGTCTGCGGGCTGTTGGGATCGTTCGGATTCCACGGCTGGAAGAAGCTGTTGGCGTACGCGCTGTCGAAGTAGGTGTAGCCGACATTGGCCGTCACGCCGTGGGAGAAGCGGTGAGTGAAGGCGGCGTCGAGTTCCGTCTCGCGCTCGTGACCGATCGGCTCACCGATCGTCAGTTGGCTCGTGGGATAAGGCTTCAGCAGCGTGGACTTGGCAATTGTCGCACTGGTGAAGAAGCTTTGGCTTGAAATAGCGCTGTAAAGCGCGGGGTTACTGGTCTGGAGCGAGGTCAAGTTGCCGATGTAGAACGGATTGGTGACGTTCGCGCCGAGATTGGTATCTTGCAGACAACCCGCGGCGGTAGCGTTTACGATTCCGGCGGCGCACGAATTGGTGGCCCCGGCGGAGGTCATCGGCCTGGAGTTGCCGACGTAATAGAGACTGGACGGAAGGCCGGAGAAGTTTTCGTTCACGTTCATGTCGCTGGTACGCGCGCCGGTGTAACCGATGGAAACCAGATCATGATTGAAAATCTGGCGCTCGATGCCGATGCGCCAACGCTGCATGCGCGGGTGCTCGCTGGGCGGCTCGGTCCAGGTAGTCGGCCCGCCACTGACGCCCAGCAGGCCCATATCTCCCAGGGTATTGCCGACGGGCACGTTGAAGCGCGTGCCGCCGCTATTGGGGCGTACCGGGAACAGGTCTGACATGGGAGACGTCAAGGTCGTGGCCAAATTGCACCAGGTGCCACAGGCTCCGTTCGAACCCCAGGTCACACCCTGATTCGTCGTGAAGGTGGTGCTGGTGCTGGTGGAATAGCCCGTGTTGTTTTCCCCGTAGACGAGGGCGTTGACGTCCAGGGTGTCGTAGTAGATGCCGTATCCACCGCGGATCACGGTCTTGGAATCGAGCTGGTAGCCAACACCAATGCGCGGCAGCCACATTAGCTGGCTGGACCACGCACGGCTCGGTGCGCCGGGCGTGCCGGCGTACATCGGACCACCCTGAACTACGAAATTGGAAGCCGGCAGTTCCGGAATCGGGTTGGACGCGTAGGCTGCTTCGGCGGCCGCGGCGATGGGCAACGGGGCGCCGGAATTCCAGCCGACAATGTAGTTATTGTTGCTTCCCTTAGCGCCGTCCTCCCATTCCGCGCGCAGCGAGAGAGTCAGCGTGAGCTTCCCGGTGGCTCGCCAGGTATCCTGAATGTAACCGGCGGCGAACTGATTGGAAACCAGGTAACTGGCATTGTCGGTGGCCGATGTCGAACTGGGCAAGCCCATCATGAATGCCGCCCAACCCAGACCCAGAACGCCCGGGTTATAGTTTCCGGTCGGACCGCCATCGTCGTACTGGCGGAAGTAGGTGTTGTTAAAAGTGGTGTTGCCGTAGCTGTTGGCGGCGTGGTTGGACCGGGTCTCCTGGCGCAAGTCGGCGCCAGCGTGAAACTGGTGCTTCGATACGTTGTGGTACACGTCGGCGTTGTAGTCGTAGAAGCGATTGTAGATCGGATTGGGCGCGCCACTGATACCGTTGGTGGAATAGCCGGTGATGTTCATCTGCGGCAGATAGCAGTTACTCCCGCAGTAAGAATCGAGGTACGACGGAAGCCCGACGTCGGAGGGCTTGAACTGAAACGCGTAGGGCAATGTGGTGGTGTACGACATCCAGTTGCTCACCGAACCCGCGGCGTGCAAGATGGTGGTCGGGCTAATGGTGTAGACAAAGTCCAGGACGCCGTTCTGATCGTCGCGCGTCACGCCGCTGCCGTTGGCGTTGGAGTTGTTATACCCGTCCGCGACCTGATACGTCCAGTCGCCGCGGTACTCCACAAAGTGGTTGCGGGTGAAGCGGCCGAACATGCGCAACTTGTCGCTCAGGTTCATATCCAGGCGGCCCTGATACTGGCCGAAGAGCCAGTTATAGGGCGTAGTGGTCGCCTGGTAATCGTCAAGGCCGGTGTTCTGCGCCTGGGCGGGATTCAGCCAGTTATTCGGGTCGGGCCAATACTTCGTGTAGTTCTTGTAGACCGGCGCGCCCATGCCGATATAGGACGCGGGAAGAATGTTGCCGGGGAGCGGCGTGCGGATGTAGTGCGTTCCAGACCGGCTGGTGTCAACCTTGACGGAAAGGGGATCGTAAAGCTGATAGTTCAGGCCATCCGAGGTGATTCCGAGCATGTCGGAGAAGTTGCCCGTCTTTTCGGCCGCGGAGGGTACCACGTGAGCATACGTATTGGCCTGCTCCGGCTTGGCATCGTGCTCGCCATTGTAGCCGAAAGTCCAAAACACCTTGTTGCGAAGGTCGAGAACGTGGGGGATGTAGATGGGGCCGGTGACGGTCCCGCTATAAAGGTTCGAATGGCCCGAGGGCTGAATCGGCACGGCTTCCGCGGCGGCTGCCCCGGCGGTGTTGCCCTGCCCCAGCAATTTGTCGATATTGCTGTAATAGGTCTGCTTGGTGAACAGGTTGCTGCCCTGCCAGCGCTGGCTCCAATAGTTCTCGCTGCCGACACCGTGGAATTCATTCGATCCGGATTTGGTGGTGATGGAGATACCGAGGCCGACGGCATGGCCGAAGCTGCCGTCGAATGTGTTATCGAGGACCTTTGTCTCGGCAACGGTATCGACGGAGGGCAGGTTGGAAGTGTTGCGGCCATTGCCGTTGCTGAAGGCGCCGTCAATGGTCCAGACGTTCCCGCCTACGCCGCTGCCGTTGGAGTAATCCGAGCCGCCTTGCGTGGAGTGCGGTCCGAGTAGTTCTTGCGCGTTGCCGTTGGTCTGTACGCCGGGGGCGAACTGAATCATGCTGGTGACCACGTCCGTCATGACTGGCAGGTCGCGCGTGGTGCGGTCGTCGATCGCCATACCGTTGTCGGTGCGGCTGTTGTCCACAAGGGGCGCTTCGCTGGTTACCGTGACCGATTCCGTCGAGGCGCCGACCTGCAGAGTGATGTCGACATCACGGACATCGGTTGTCAACAGAACGATGCCCTGACGCACTTCTTTCTTAAATCCGGCGGACTCCGCAGAGACCTCGTAGTTCCCTGGCAGCAGCAGCGGGGCGAGATAACGCCCATTGGAGCTGGTCTTCAGATCCACCTTCGTCAGCCTATCCGTATTGGTGATAACCACCGTGGCGCCTGCAATCAGGCCGCCCTGGGGATCTTTCACCGCCCCCTGGATGGTCGCTCGGGATTCCTGGGCGCTTACGAGGCTGACCAAAATCAGCAGCGCCACAAACATGTAAACTATTCTTTTCATTAGGCAACTCTCCTTAAGGACGCACCGCTCACAACGTGGCGGTTCGACTAAACACGTAAAGACCCTATTCAGATCTTAACCTAACCGTTATGTTGAGTTAGTTGTATAACGAAACAAATTCCGTGTCAAGCCAAACTTTTGGGGGACCACGGGCAATTCTCCCGGCGGGGCGTGTCCGATCCCAATCCGGCTTGCTTTTGGCCGGCAATCCAGTTATAGTTTGGTTCCACAACGAAATGCTCGCAGCCGCCCCCGGCAGGTGCCCAATGAAATTCGTTACGGTATTCGTTTTAGGCCTTTTTCTCCTTTCTGCTCCCCGCCACGCCGACGCCATCGGACAGGCCCGTTACATCGTCGACAAGACCGCGCCCGGCGCGTTTCCCATGGTGCAGTCCAAGACCGCGGCGGCCATCTACGTCGATTCCGCCGACTGGCCCGGCGTGGCCCGCGCGGCCGCCGACCTCCAGGCCGACATCGCCCGCGTCACGGGTGTCACCGCCGGCATGGTCCACGATGCCGGAAGTCTCGGCCCCAACGTCATCGTCGTCGGCACTATCGGCAGAAGCGCCCTGATCGACCGGTTGATCCGCGAGAAGAAGATCGATGTCACGGGCGTCGCCGGCAAATGGGAGGCGTTCGCGATCCAGGTGGTGGCCAAGCCGCTCCCCGGCGTGAATTCTGCGCTGGTCATCGCCGGCAGCGATAAGCGCGGCGCGATCTACGGCATCTACGACGTCTCCGAACAGATCGGCGTCTCACCCTGGTATTACTGGGCCGACGTCCTGGTGGTCCACAAAGATGCCCTGTTCGTGAAGGCCGGCCGGTACATGGAAGGCGAGCCGGCGGTGAAGTATCGCGGCATCTTCCTGAACGATGAAGCCCCCGCGCTCTCCGGCTGGGTGAAAGAGAAGTACGGCATGGCGCCGGTGTCCAACAACCCGGCGAGACCTCCCGACGTGGTGAACATGAACCACGAGTTCTACTCGAAGGTCTTCGAACTGATTCTGCGGCTCAAAGGCAACTACCTGTGGCCCGCCATGTGGAACAACGCCTTCAACGAAGACGATCCGTTGAATCCGAAAACCGCCGACGAGTACGGCATCGTCATGGGAAACTCCCATCATGAGCCCATGTTGCGCGCGCAGAAGGAATGGACGCGGCATGGCACGGGGCCGTGGGACTACTCCAAGAACGCCGACGTGCTCCAGACGTTCTGGACGGAAGGCGTCCACCGCAATAAGGACTACGAGAGCATCGTTACCATCGGCATGCGCGGCGACGGCGACCGGCCCATGGCCGGCAGCTCCATGGAGGCCAACGTCAAACTGCTGGAACAGATTGTGGCCGACCAGCGCAAGATCATCGCGGAGCAGGTCAACCCCGACGTCACCAAGGTCCCGCAGCTCTGGGCACTCTATAAAGAGGTGCAGGAATATTACGAGAAGGGCATGCGCGTCCCCGACGATGTAACCCTGCTCTGGTGCGACGACAACTGGGGCAACATCCGCCGCCTGCCCACGCCCGAAGAGCGCAAACGTTCCGGCGGCGCCGGCATCTACTACCACTTCGACTACGTGGGCGGCCCTCGCAACTATAAGTGGATCGACACCAACCCCATTCCCAAGATCTGGGAGCAGATGAATCTGGCCCTGAACTACGGCGCCGACCGCATCTGGATTGTGAACGTGGGCGATCTGAAGCCCATGGAGTTTCCCATCGACTTCTTCCTGAATTTCGCCCGCGATCCCCAACGCTGGCCCAAAGAAAAGCTGGGCGAGTTCACCCGCCAGTGGGCCGAGCGCGAATTCGGAGCGGAACACGCCGCCGAAATCGCCGATCTGGTTTCCACTTATTTGAAGTACAGCGGCTGGCGGAAGCCTGAGTTGCTCGATCCGGATACCTTCAGCCTCACCAATTACCGGGAAGCCGAGCGCGTGGTGGCGGATTTCGATTCGCTGGTTTCGCGCGCCGAAAAAGTGCAGGCCGCGCTGCCTCCCGCCGCCCGCGACGCGTTTTTCGAGCTGGTGCTGCATCCGGCAAAGGCCTATGGACAGGTGGCGGAATTGTACATCGCGGCGGCCCGGAACAAGCTCTATGCCGCCCAGGGCCGCGCCGGCGCCAACGACAGCGCGGCGCGCGTGAAGGCCCTCTTTCAGGCCGATATCGATCTAGCCAACTATTACAACCACACCCTGCTGAACGGCAAGTGGGACCACATGATGGACCAGACCCACATCGGCTACACCTACTGGCAGGAACCGCCGCGCAACACCATGCCGCGGGTGTCGGAGATCGCCCTGCCGGATACCGGCGCCATGGGCGTGGCCATCGAAGGATCCGCTTCGGCCTGGCCCGGCGCCACGGAAGACGCACAATTGCCGGCCTTCGACGTTTTTAATAAGCAGCGCCATTACATCGACATATTTAACAAAGGTAAATCTTTTTTCGACTTCACCGCGGCGGCCAGCGCTCCCTGGATCGCGCTCAGCGCCGGCAAGGGCACGGTGGAAAAGGAGCAACGGCTCTGGGTGAGCGTGGATTGGAGCAAAGCTCCCGCGGGTTCATCCAATGGTTCGGTGCGGATCGCCGGCCCCGGCGGCGTGGAAACTGTTGTCAAGCTTGCCGCGACCAATCCGCGCGAGATCACGCCGGCCGCGCTCCACGGTTTCGTGGAGGGAGATGGCTACGTCTCCATCGAAGCCGAACACTATTCGAAGAATACTGCCGCGGCCGGCGCCCGTTGGGAAAAGATCGCCGACTTCGGCCGCACTCTTTCGGCCATGTCGGTCTTTCCGGTGGAGGGGCCCAGCAAGGTGGCGGGCGCCGCTTCGCCGTCCCTCGAATACCGGATGTATCTGTTTCACGCCGGAAAGACCGAAGTAAACGCCATTCTCGGTCCCACGCAGAACTTTGTTCCCGGCCGCGGCCTGCGCTTCGCCATGGCCTTCGACGATCAGCCGCCGCAGGTGATCGATACTCTGGAGCACAACACGCAGCGCGATTGGGAAACCACCGTGAAAGACAGTGTCCGGTACGTCAAGTCCAGTTTCACGTTGTCCCAGCCGGGTTACCACACGCTGAAGATCTGGATGGTGGACCCGGGTATCGTGGTGGAAAAACTGGTGGTGGATCTGGGTGGCGTAAAGCCCAGCTACCTCGGGCCGCCCGAAAGCTATCGCTCCCCCGAGCGCCCGTAGCGGCGCGGCTTTTGAGTTTCGCCTGATTTGGTTGCCAGGCGCGGCATTACCGGGCCGGTAGAGATGTCGTGGAATTTGCAGTGAGCCCGAAGGTGGGGCAGGCGGTGCTCGCCTGCCCGCCCGCGCCGAATTAGGCCCGCTGCTCGAATGGGATCGAGCGAAGGCGAGCACCGCCTGCCCCACCCGCGAAGCTCTCGCCATCGAAAGGAATGGCTCAGCCCATTTTCCCGGCCAGTTTTGAAATTGCGGGGCGACATCAGGAGTTCTGTCCTTAAATTAGTGCACCGCCGCGATCCCCTTCGCGGCAACTTTCCGCAGTAGCCACGCACCCGGCAGGCACAATGCCATGAGGAGCGCCGTCCAGCGGAACATATCCACGTAGGCCTTCAGATTGGCCTGCTGCAGCAGGATTCCCTGAAGCACCCCGTAGGCCTGCATGTGCGCCTGCGGCGGCGCCGAGTAGCGGCTTAACCCCGCGGTAAGCGCCGTCAGACGCTCGCTGAACACCGGATCGTAGGGTGTCATGTGACTCACCAGATCGGCCTGGTGCACTTGCGTCATACGCGCCAGGAATGTGGTGGAGACCGAGATCCCGATGCTGCCGCCCAGATTGCGCATCAGGTTGAAGATGCCGCTGGCGTTGCCGATCTTCTCGCGGGCCAGCGTTCCCAACGAGATGGTCATCAGCGGCACCATCACAAAACCCATACCCATGCCCTTCAGGAGATTGGGCCCCACGATGCTCGCCATGGACACGTCGAGAGTCAGGTTGCCGAACATGAAGGTGGCCGCGGAGATCATTACCACGCCCACCGACATCAGCAACCGGCCATCCACGTAGGCCATCAGGATCCCGACAATCGGCATGGCGACCATCGCCCCGATGCCGCGCGGCGCGGTCGCCAGTCCGGCATTTTCCGACGTGTAGCCCATCAGCGTCTGCAGAAAAAGCGGCAGCATGGCGAGCGCGCTATACATGCCGCCCATCAGGATCGCCGTCGTGGCGGTGCCCACCCAGAAATTGCGATTGCGAAATACGCGCAGATCCACAATCGGCTCGGGCGTACGCAGTTCCCGCACGATCAGCGCCGCCAGCCCCGCTACCGAAATCACGCTGAACCAGGCGATCCACGCACTCGCGAACCAATCCTCCTGCTGTCCCTTGTCGAGCACAATCTGCAGCGTCGCCAGCCACACCGTCAGTAGTCCGAAACCGATGGCGTCGATTCGCCCCGGCTTGGCGTTCCGGATATACGGCGGATCCTCCACGAATCGCGCCATCAGAAACATAGCCAGCACGCCGATGGGAATGTTGATGTTGAAAACCCAGCGCCACGAGTAATGGTCGGTCAACCACCCGCCCAGAAACGGACCGATGATGGGCGCGCCCACCACTCCCAGGCCGAACATCGCCATCGCCATGCCATGTTTCTCGCGCGGAAAACTCTCCAGCAGGATGGCTTGCGAGAGCGGCTGCAAAGCTCCGCCGCCGGCGCCTTGCAGGATGCGCGCCAGCACCAGCACCGGCATGGTGGGAGCAAACGCGCACAGGAACGAGGCGAAAGTGAATAACGCGGTACAGAATAGCAGGAAGCGCTTGCGGCCGAACCGCAGCGAGAACCAGCCGCTGGCGGGCAGCACTACCGCGTTGGCCACCAGGTAACTGGTCAGCACCCAGGTGGCCTCTTCGTTGGTGGAGGCCAGACCGCCCGCCATATTCGGCAGCGCCACCGACACAATCGTGGTGTCGAGCACTTCCATGAACGTCGCCAGCATCACCGCCCCGGCGATCAGCCAGGGATTCACGCTCGGATGCCATTCAGCCGTACTCATCTCATGGCCCAAAACGCACTCCGGCTGCCATAGTCCGGCCGAGCAGAATGAGTATCTTGGAGCTCGATTGCCGAAAATGCCCTGGCATGCATCGGCAGGTGCCGGGCAACTGACGATTTCGAGAACGGCTAAAAACGACCTTCAGACCTCCCTTCGCAGGTGGGGCAGGCGGTGCTCGGCTGCCCGCCCGCGCTGAATTAGGCCCGCTGTTCCAATAGGATCGAGCGAAGGCGAGCACCGCCTGCCCCACCTGCGGGCTCACTGCAAATTCCACGACCTCAGGAGTTCTGTACTTGCAGAATTCGTCAGAGTGAACGCTCCCTCACGGTCAATGCCACTTAGTTTGGCAGAGACGGAATTCTGCATAATTCGTGGGGCAGCCAATCGTGGCTGCAGCCGGCTTTTAGCCGGCTCTTTCGGACCACGAGCACTCGTAGATGGCCCGAAAAGCCGCCTGGAAAGGCGGCTGCAGGCAGGATTGCCTGCCCCACAACTAATGCAGAATCCCAGTTGTGGGAAAAGTATGCGGCATTAACCGTAAGGGAGCGTTCACCGGTGATGGACCTCCCCAGATCGCTTAAGGACTAATCGGCCGGCCTGTAGTCGCCGAGCCTGAAATCAATAGATAAACAGGTCTTCTTGGTAGCTGCCGGGGGTACAATTGTGTGCCATGAGAAGTTCTGGCGAGGTCTTCGACCTCAAACCGGCAAGACGTCAAAACCCGCAGCTTCAGAGGTGTTCTTGGCGCCCTTGCGACTTTGCGTGAGACTCTTCTTACAGCCCATTGACGATACGCGAAATGCCGTCCTTGGTGAGGGCGCCCCGGGCAACCCCCCGTTCCTAATCCGCCAACTTCTCCCAACGCCGTTTGGGTCCAATGTCCGAGTGGCCGACCCCGGGGCACAGGTCCGGCAATCCGACCCACCCATCAATGGGGTGTCAGACGACCACCAACTGCAGCTCCGGAGCGATTCCCCTGAGATCGCCGGCATCGCTGGTTACCGCGGCCTGCCGGGCCCTCAGCGCGCAAATGACGACGTGGGCATCGACAATGTCGGCCGTGGCGGTTCGCGCCAACAATCGACCTACAGCCGTCGCGTCCGGTCCGTCCAGCCGAATAAGGTCCGTACCGGGCTGTCGAATGAGCCGGGCGAGGCGGGCCTGCCTGGCTGGGTTCCGAAGGGCCTGTGCCAGCGCCGTAGCTGGAATTGTAATACGCATGCCACGCTCTGTCGCGCGCGCGATGAGTGTGAGCACGCGGCGGTCGTTTCGGTCCAGGGCGATCAGCCCGCCAGCGTCGAAAGTGATGCCGTTCACGCCGCCTTCCCTTTTCTGGAAACTCTCTTCTGTTGGCGGGGAGAGAGGATCGCGTCAGCCCACGCGCGCTCCTTTTTCGTTAGCGGGCCGCCCGATTGCTGCAGCGCGTCTTCCAGCATTTCCCTCCATCCTGCCGCATCGAAGAGAGCAACTCCAATCGCATGCTTCGCGAAGGCCGAAACGCTGGCCGCCGTTCCGGCCGCGACAAGTGCGCGAATTTCCTCAAGCTGACGGTTCTCAAGCGTGATGGTGATCTTCGTGGTAGCCATACCAAATACCATACCATGCGAAAGGCGCCCATTAAATTCGCCCTCAGGGCCGGAATGCCAGAGATCTCCTCCAACGCCGTATCCGGACCGTGTGCGGCACAAGTCCGGTTGGGCGGCGTATACGTCCAATCTCTGCCCGATCCATCGTGGTGACGCGGCGAGTCGCTTAAGACGACGCACGACCATTCTGCGCCGCGAAAGCAGGGACTGCAAGAGGCCTCAGACCTCCTGAAGTCGTGGAATGAGAGTGATCTCTTCGAATCCGGGCAAAGACATTATTGGCCACCGATAAACACCGATGAACACAGATAAGACCAATAAAGAAGGTTTTTCTTATCTGTGTTCATCGGTGTTCATCGGTGGCTGAATTTGTTTGTGCGGGGCGGTGGCTCAGTCCGATTCCCCGGCGGCTCCGGAATGCCGGTGACATCAGGAGTTCGGAGGCCTGTTGTGAGACGTGACCACCAAACCCTCGCAGGCCCGCCCCCCACTACCTCTCAAGCGCCTCGCGACGAAACCCGATGAGAAATGCGGGAGCCTGGCGCCCTACGCAAACTTCACCAGGTCCCAGGGTTTCCGGTAGGGACGGAACAGGTAGCCGTTGGCCTCGGGATCGTTGCGGAACTCGGCCTTTTCGCCGTCCCACTGGAGCTTGCGGCCCGTCCAGTAAGCTACGTTGCCGATGCAGGCGATGGTGGTGGCCCGCACGCCCACTCCAATGTTGGCAAACGGTTCTTTCCGGCTGCGCACAAAATCCACGAAATACTTGGTATGCAGCGGCGTGGGCTCCTCTTCATTGATGTGCATGCGCTCGACGGGCGGCGAGGGCGGAGCGTCTGGCCCGCCGCGGCCGCGTCCACCACCGCGCGTTTCGGGATACAGCTCCATGCCGATGCGGTCCACGAACAAAGCGGCTTCCGTGCCGTAAAACGCCATCCCATGCGGCCGGTCTTCGGCGCCGCGGGCCCCGTAATATCTCATCCCCGGGGTGCGGCCTCCCAAACCGTGGCCGTTGTAGACGCAGGCCTCATAGCTCATAATGAAGTCCGGGTACTCGTAGGTCGCCTGCTGGAAATCGAGTATGTCGCCGGCACGATTCTTGTCGAAGCGCATCCCGGAAGAGGAGACCTTCAACGGAGTATCCACACCCATGATCTGGTGCACCGAATCGAAACGGTGATTGCCGTAGTCGCTGATTATTCCGTTGGTGTAATCCATGAAAGACCGGTAGTTGAGCCGGTTGCGGTTGAACGGCGCCATGGGGGCCGGGCCTAGCCACGCATCCCAGTTGAGATCGGCCGGCGGCTCGGCGTCGGGTACAGGCGGAAAATTCGAGCGGCTCATGTAGTTCCAGACGCGGACGAAATGAACCTCGCCGATTTTGCCGCTCTGAACCATTTTGGCGGCTTCCGCGATGTGGTCGGCGGAGCGGTGCTGGGTGCCCACCTGGACAATGCGTTTGGTGCGGCGGACGGCCTCCGTCATGGCTTTCGCCTCGCCCACGCGGTACATGACCGGCTTTTCGAGGTAGACGTCCTTGCCGGCCTCGCAGGCCAGGATCGTCATCTGCGCATGCCACTGATCCATCGTGGCCACGATCGCCACGTCGATGTCTTTGTCGTCCAGCACCTTGCGAAACTCGGTCTCGACCTTGGCCTGCGGCGCCCATCTCTTGGCGTTATTCAGCCTCGTCCCGTACACATCGCACAGCGTGGCAATCTCCACATTGCGGGGTTCCTTCAGGCGCGGATCCAGGTTGCCGCCGTGGTAATTCTCTGGCGCAACGGCCTGGATGTCCTCCGGCGTGCCGCGCATCAGCCGTGCGTCGAAGGTGCCGCGTCCGCCGCACCCGATCAAGCCGACGCGAAGCCTGTCATTAGCCCCGGAGACACGGGAAGCGGAGAGCGCCGTCCACGCCGCTCCGGCGCGCACCGTTTTACTCAAGAATTCTCTTCGTTCCATCGGAACCTCCAAACAACCGGAGTATAACCCCCGGGCACCGGGTTATGATAATCGTGGCATGAAGATCGGCTTCATCACTTGCGTGCACCCTTATTATGATCTGCCGGCCGTGGCAACCCGGCGCGAGCAGGCCATCGCGGAGTTGCGGAACGCGGGTTTCGAAGTGGTGGCCGCCGTCACGCCGCGCGATCCGGACGACGCCGTGAGGACCGCGATGCGGCTGAAAGACGGCGGGGTGGATGCCGTACTGCTGTTCATTTGCACCTGGGTGGCGGAACCGATCACCCTGGCCCTGGCCCGTGAACTGGCCGATGTCCCGATGGTGCTGTGGGCCCTGCCGTTCCTCGATCGGGACGTCCCTATGCCAAGCCCCATGAGCGGCATCACGTCCACGGCTTCCAACATCCGCCGGATGGGGAAACGCTTCGCCTGGGTAATCGGCGGGGTGGAACAGGAGGTTCTGGAACAAGTGAGGGACGCTCTTCGGGCTGCCGGTGTGGCGGGGGCGCTGCGCCATGCCCGCTTCGGCTTGGTGGGCGCGCCATGTCCGGGCATGCTGGACGTGGAGGCGGATGAAGGCGCGCTATCCAAAACGCTGGGTGTGACGGCGGTCCACTGCGAGTTGAACGCTCTGCTCGAATCGGCGCAAACGGCCGAGCCAGGGGAGTTGGCCGCCGCCGCTGCGCGCTTGACCGGTTGCGCCGGCGGAGGCGTTGAAATCGCGCCGGGAGTTCTGGCGGAAAATCTTCGCCTGTATACGGGAATCAAGCAACTGGTGCGCGAGCAGCGGCTGGACGCTTATTGCGTCCGGTGCTGGCCGGAGTTGCGGGATCGGCTCAAGGTCACTCCCTGCGTGGCGCACGCTCTGATGGCTCAGGAAGGAATCGCGAGCACCTGCGAAGTAGACTTACCGGCGTTGATCACAGCTTACATTCTGAGCCGCCTGGCTGGCACTCCGGCATTCAATTTCGACATTACCGGCTACCTGGAAGATCGGGATGCAATTCAGTTCGGCCACTGCGGGGCGGCGGATCCAACGCTAGCGCGGGCATGCGAGGCGGTGCGGGTTCGTACGCACATGCGAACGGGCACCGGGGCCACGATAGAATTTCCGTTTCGCGAGGGCGCGGTGACGTTGGCCAAGTTGATGCGGCCGGAGAACGGGAAACTGAAACTGTTCGCGGCGCGCGGTGTGGCGATCGCGCCTGGAGTTGCGGCGCGCGGGAGCGTGGCGGAAGTGCGGCCGGAACCCTCGGCGGCGGCGTTTCTCGAAAGGATGATGGAAGAGGGCGTGGAACATCACATCGCCCTGGTCTACGGGACGTGGACGCACGAACTGCGTCAATTCTGCAACTTTACCGGTGTGGAATACCTGCCGGTCTCCGCTTCGTGAACCAGCATATTTCATCGAAGATAGAATAAGAGTTTGCATACCACACGGCGCATTTCACCAGCTTCGGCCATTTCGGGCAGCCTCTCGCTGCCCGGCGATAAATCCATCTCCCACCGCTACGCGCTGATCGGCGCTATCGCGGAGGGCGATACGCGAATCATCAACTATTCCACCGGCGCGGACTGCCATTCCACTTTGGGGTGCGTGCGCGCGTTGGGAATCGAGGTGGAGGGCGCGGGAACCGAGTTCACCATCCACGGCAAAGGGCTCGACGGACTGCGCGCGCCGGCGCATGACCTGGACGCGGGGAATTCGGGATCCACCATCCGCATGCTCTCCGGAATTCTGGCGGGGCAGTCGTTTCCGGCGCGCATTTTCGGCGACGAATCGCTCTCCCGCCGTCCCATGCAGAGGGTGATGAAGCCGCTGGGACAGATGGGCGCCCGCATCGGCGCGCGCGAGGGCCAATTCCCGCCGTTGCACATTGAGGGCGGCAAGCTGCGCGCCATCGATTACACCTTGCCGGTGCCCAGCGCACAGGTGAAGACGTGCATCCTCTTCGCGGGGCTGTATGCCGAGGGGCAGACCACCATCACCGAGCCGGTGCGCTCGCGCGACCACACGGAAATCGCGCTGCGCGAGTTTGGCGCGGACCTCAGCGTGGAGCGGCGGAGGATTACCATCGCGGGCCGGCCCAGGCTCGAGGGCCGCGAACTGGTGGTCCCGGCGGATCTCTCTTCGGCGGCGTTCTTTCTGGTGGCGGCGCTGCTGGTACCGGGATCGCAGCTCAGCATTCAGGGGGTGGGGCTGAACCCCACGCGCTCGGCGCTGCTGGATTTTCTGGTGGGCATGGGCGCGCGCATTCGCGTGCCGAATCTGGAGAGCCGGTCGGGGGAACTGATCGGCGATCTGGAAGTGGAATACTCCGCGTTGCGCGGCGGCACGATTGAGGGCGGGCTGACGGCGGCGCTGATCGACGAGATCCCGGTGCTGGCGGTGCTGGGCGCGGCCACCGAAGAGGGGCTGACGGTGCGCGACGCGGGCGAGCTGCGTATTAAGGAAACGGACCGCATCCGCACGATGGTCGACAACTTGCGGCGCATGGGTGTGGAAGCGGAGGAATTGCCGGATGGGATGGTGATTCCGGGGCGGCAGAAGTTTCACGCGGCGGAACTCGATTCCTGCGGCGATCATCGCATTGCGATGGCTTGCGCGGTGGCGGCGCTGCGCGGCGACGGGGAGTCGGTGATTCAGGGCGCGGACGCGGCGTCGGTATCGTTCCCGGAGTTTTGGGACACGCTGGCGCGCTGCACTCTATTTCGGGGACAGGCTACATAACCTCGAAATTAGGTGACGAGGCTGCATATATCTGGTTAATTGCGGCCTGCGCGATCCCTCTTCCTCCGCCATAATTCCGATGGTAGAGCGTTACCGGTTATTGGACGCCGATTCCCTGCGTCGCCACGCTGTGGGAGTAGGCGTCGATCACCTGCCGTATCGGGCCGGTCTTCATTATCCGGCCATGGTCCAGCCAGAGGCCGGAATCGCACAATTCACTCAGTGTCTGGAGTGAATGCGACACGCAGATCATGGTCTTTCCCGCGTGCCGCAACCTCAGTATCCGCTCCAGGCATTTGGCGGAAAACTCCTGGTCGCCGACGCCCAGGACTTCGTCGACAATCAGGACATCGGGATCGACGTTGACAGCCACGGAGAAAGCCAGCCGCATCATCATTCCGGTGGAGTAAGTGCGTAAAGGCGCATTGATGAACTCTTCCACGCCCGAAAATTCGACGATCGCGTCGAAGCGCTCGTGCGTCTGGCGCCGCGTGAGTCCCAGCATGGCAGCGTTGATTCTGACGTTTTCGGCGCCCGTAAGATCGGGGTGGAAGCCCGATCCCAACTCCAGCAAAGCGGCCACGCGGCCTTTGATACTCACCACGCCCTCATTGGGAGGGCATAATCCCGTGGCGATATTCAGCAGAGTGCTTTTCCCGGCTCCGTTGTGTCCGATAATGCCGAGACTTTCCCCTTGTCCCACCGAAAAGGAGACATCGCGCAAGGCGTAGAAGCGCTCTCGCGGCGCGGGCTGGAGTAAGTTCAGAAGGCGCTCCCGCAGTAACATTTTGCGGGCATGCCTGTGGAAGTACTTAGTGACTCTTTCGAAACTTACCGTCTGCATGGCTTAGATATATTCGTAAAACGTCCGCTTGCCCCGGTGGAAGAACAAGAGGCCGGCGATCAGGGTGCCGACTGAGACGGCCGCCAGCAGGGAAAGCGTCACAATGTGCGGCGATTCGGCCTTCATCAGGATATCGCGAAGGCAAAGAACCATTGCCGCCACGGGATTGATCTGATACACCGCGGAAAACCTCTGGGGAACCTGCTTGAAATCGTAAAAGACGGGTACCAGCCAGAATAAGATGGTATTGATCGATTCCACGACGTAGCGCGTATCCCGTATGTACACGTTGAGAGTGGAAGTAATGAGCGCCAGGCCGCAGGTGAAGCAAATCTCCAGACCCCATATAACCGGCAGCCACAGCCATTGGACATTAATCCTGTTGCCGAATATCAGGTTCACCGACAGCAAGAGGAAGACCTGAATCAGCAAGTGCAGGCAGTTCGACAGGACAGCGGCGATGGGCACGATTTCCCGCGGCAGGGGCACCCTCTTTACCAGGCCCGCGCTGTCCACAATGGATGAAGTGCCGGTAACCCAGGCGATGGTGAAAAAGTTAAGTGGAACCAGGCCGCAAAGTATAAACACCGGGAACTGCCGGTTGGGGTTGGGGAACAGCTTGGTAAATACAAACGTCAGGACTCCCATCATCACGAGGGGGTTCAACAGCGACCAGAGAACTCCCAGGGACATGTTCCGATAGCGGATGCGGAAGTCTCTCAGAACGAGGTTTTCCAGCAGAAATAGTGAATCGCCGCGCCACATAAGAATCTGGTTTCAGCCGTGTTGGTGTGAATCTCCACCCATTGTAAACGATTGATCGCGAGAGCGCCGGTTTCGGCCGGGGAGCGGGTGTGCGGAACGCCTGGACCCATCTGCACCACGAGCCTTTTCCGCCCGATGCAAGAGATTGGATCTTCCCGAACACGGGCCCGCTCTCCGGCGCCCTGCCGTAGATCGTATTTCAGGCAGTCGATGCCGGAATCCACGTTCAATCTTAGTAAGAGTAAGTCAGAACTCCCGCAGGTGGGGCAGGCGGTGCTCGCCTGCCCCACCTGCGAAGCTCTCGCCATCGAAAGGAATGGCTCAGCCCATTTTCCCCGGTAGACCGAAATCCCCGGCCGACCTCAGGCCGCCCAATACCTTTTGGCGAGGCAAACTTAAGAACAATCGCAATCGTGGTATATTTATTCATAGGAAGGAATATTCAATCACTTGGCCACCAAGGTCGGCATCGTCGGACATCGCGGCTATAGCGGGGCGGAACTCGTTCGAATTCTGCAACATCACCCGGGCGTCGAACCTCTCCTGCTGGAGCATCGCGACGACCATGCCCACCGCTCGCCCATTCGAAACCCTAAAACTCCGGCCACCATCCCCTCTACACGGGAGGCCGTCCAGGACGCCGGCGTCGCTCTGGTCTTCCTCGCCACCCCGCCCGAAGTCTCCATGGAACTCGCCGGGACCATGCTCGACGCCGGGGCCCGCGTGGTCGACCTCAGCGGAGCCTTCCGCCTCGGCACGCCTGAAAACTACACCGCCTGGTACAAAGAACCGCATACCCGGCCGGACCTCCTCGCCGAGGCCGTCTACGGGCTGCCGGAGTTCTGCCGCCACGCCATCCCCGCGGCGCGCCTGGTCGCCAATCCGGGCTGCTACCCCACTGCCGCCAACCTCGCCATCCGCCCGCTGCTCGAAGCCGCGGTGGTCGACCGCGCGGCGGGTATCGTCTGCGACGCCAAGTCGGGCGTCAGCGGCGCCGGACGCAAGCCGCGCCTCTCGTCCAGCTTCTGCGAAGTCACCGAAAACTTCTCGGCCTACTCCATCCTGCACCATCGGCACGTGCCCGAAGTGCTGCAAATCTCCGGCCTGGAAGAACGCGAATTCAGCTTCACCGCCCAGCTTCTGCCGCTCGACCGCGGGATCCTCGAGACCATTTATTTCCGGGCCGCCGGCATATCGAGCGCCGAAGAGCTGGTGCGAATCTATGAGACCCGCTACGCCGGTGAGCCGTTCCTGCGCATCTACCAGCCCGGCCATGTGCCCGACATCCATGCCGTGGCGCGCACCAATTTCTGCGACATCGGGGTCGCCTTCGATGCCCGCAGCGGGCGCGCGGTGGTGGTCGGCGCCATCGACAATCTGGTGAAAGGCGCCGCTGGCCAAGCCATCCAGAACATGAACCTGATGCTGGGATATCCCGAGACTGAGGGGCTGCTGTGAAGGTCCTGGTGAAGCTGGGCGGCACGCTGCTGGATGCGCCGGAGTCGCGCGATTCGCTGGCCGTGCAACTGGCCGAGGCCCGCGCGCGCCGCGTGGAACTGGTAGTGGTCCACGGCGGCGGCAAGCAGATGACCCGCTATCTGGCCGATCGCGGTATCGAGAGCCGCTTCGTGGGCGGCCTTCGCGTGACCACCCCGGAAACGCTCGACGCCGTTCTGAAAGTCTTCGCCGGCAGCGTCAACCACGAACTCGTGGCCAGCTTGAACCGCGCCGGGGCGCTGGCCGTGGGGCTCTCCGGCATCGACGCTTTCCTGGTCGAGGCGGAAGAGATGGACCCGGCGCTGGGCGCCGTGGGCCGCGTGACCCAATCGAACCCGGCGCTGCTTCACCTACTGGTGGGCGCCGGGTACCTGCCGGTGGTGGCATGTGTGGCGGGCGACCGGCAGGGCCGCGTCTACAACGTCAATGCCGACCAGATGGCCGTGGCCTGCGCCACGGCATTCGGCGCCTCGCGGCTGGTCTTCCTCACCGACGTGGACGGCGTGCTGGATGGCGACCGGCGCCTTCGCGCGGTGCTGACCGCCGAGGAGAGCCGCGGGTTGATCTCCGGCGGCATCGCCACCGGCGGTATGCAGGCCAAATTGAATGCCGCGCTGGCCGCGCTGGCGGGCGGAGTGGAGCAGGTGCGGATTGCGCCCGGCGCCGCTCCCCACGTGCTCGCGCGCATTCTGGAAGGCGAGGAAATTGGCACGAAAATGACCGTGGGAGAGGTCGAAACAGCGTGATCAGCAGTCTACAGGCGGAGGATTTCGTCGAGTCGCGGGAGGGCGCGCGGCTACGGCTCACGGTCCGCAAGGCGGTGATGCACGACATCCCGCCGATTCTCGACCTGATCAACAGCTACGCCGCCAGAGGCGTCATGCTGCCGCGTACGGAATTCGAAATGTCCGAGGCCATTCGCGACTTCACCGTGATTCTGTCCGGCGAAAAGCTGCTGGGCTGCGGCGCGCTCCACTTTTACAGCCCCACGCTGGCGGAGATCCGCTCTCTGGCCGTCTCCGAACAGGCGAAAACCCTCGGCGTGGGCCGTAAGTTGGTGGGAGCGCTGGTAATGGAAGCGCAGGAATATGAGCTGGACGCCGCGTTCGCCTTCACCTATGTGACGGAGTTCTTCCGTAAGGTGGGCTTTCACGTGGTAGAGCGCGGAGCGCTGCCTCTGAAGGCGTGGAAGGACTGTCTGCGGTGCCCCAAGTTCCAGGCGTGCGATGAGATCGCCGTGCTGCGCGTCCTTCGGCCCGAGCGATGGGACGCCCAAGTCTGGCGGATGGCGGCTCCCGACGACCAGCTCATTCAGATTCCCACGCCGCAGGCTTAATACACCGTTTCATATACACAGTCTCGGGTGTTCAGACCTCCTGATGTCGGCCGGGGATTTCGGATAGTTGGGGAAATTGACCTGAGCCATGACGTGGCGCAGACACTCGTGTCTGCGGCGCCGAGACTCATCTCGGCGCTCCGGGACGGTGGATGCCGCT
>Ga0182030_10005191_pt1 | contig 27703 bp, 12 predicted proteins | sample 812S3MmetaG_FD_121299 | JGI IMG/M metagenome (GOLD analysis project Ga0182030, IMG submission 121299) | Permafrost microbial communities from Stordalen Mire, Sweden - 812S3M metaG (Illumina Assembly) | ecosystem: Environmental > Terrestrial > Soil > Wetlands > Permafrost | place: Sweden... | reverse complement strand
AGGCTTTCGATCTGGTCTTTGTATTTTTCCATTACCACTTTGCGCTTGACTTTTGTAGTTGGAGTGAGTTCGCCTCCTTCTATCGTCCATTCATTAGGCAGCAGGTCGAAGCGCTTAATTGTTTCCCAGTTGCCAAAGCTTTTGTTTTTCTCATTGATCTCTCCCTGAAGCATTTTATTTACTTCGACGGACTTTACTATATCCTCATTAGTAGCAGCATTGACATTATGTGCTTTGCACCATTCTTTCAGCGATGGAAAATTAGGCACGATGAGGGCAGAGACATAGTTTCTGTTTTCACCTATCACAAGCATCTGCTCGATGTATGGTATCTCTTTCATCTTGCTCTCGATCGACAGAGGGGCAACATATTTACCGCCGGATGTCTTAAATATTTCTTTGACCCGGTCAGTGATCTGGATATAGTCTTTGCCTTTGTATTTTACGAATTTGGCCACATCTCCTGTATACAACCAGCCATCTTTCACCGTTTGAGCAGTGATATCGGGACGCTTGTAGTAGCCCATCATCACGTTAGGGCCTTTGCAGAGTATCTCACCTTCACCTTCACCCATACCTTCCCGGTGATCGAGTTTGACCTCGACACCATCTATGACGTGGCCCACTGTACCGAGCAGGATATGATCCTTATCGAATGGATTGACAGAGATGACAGGAGATGATTCCGTCTGGCCGTATCCTTCGCTGATGATGATGCCGGCCGCAGTAAATACCCTCGCGAGTTTTGGATTAAGTTTGGCGGCGCCGGTCACGATACCTTTGACATTGCCACCGAGTGCTTCGCGCCATTTAGAGAAAATAAGTTTGTCATAAATATTTTTGTAGAGGAAATTATCGATGATGCCATACTTTTTAGTGATGTCATAATTGCTGGCAAAATTCAATGCCGCATTATAGATCACCTTTTTGATACCTTCCAGATTAGAAGAAGCAGCTTCGAGCTTCATGTATACTTTCTCCAGCAGGCGTGGTACAGATGTAAAGAAATCGGGTTTTACTTCTTTAAGATTATCGGCTATCAGATCGAGACTTTCGGCATAATATATTGACACCCCATTTCCGATGTAGCAATATACCACCATGCGCTCAAAAATATGGCACAACGGCAAAAAACTCAACACTTTCATAGTAGAATCTACGGGCAGCATGGGCCTGACAGCCTTGACATTACTCACTACATTATTGTGCGAAAGCATGACGCCTTTGGGATTGCCGGTGGTGCCTGATGTGTAGATGATCGTAGCCAATTGCTCTGGTTTCACTGCAGCTTTCCATTTTTCCAACTCAGCATTATCTATATCCGCTCCTGTAGCCAGAAAGTCATTAAAATGCTTGCAGCCCGGTACATTATCAAAGCTAAATATGTCCTGTAGTGATGGTGTGGTTGTTTTGATATTGCTGATCTTTTGAAACAGGCCCGCATCACCCACAAAAGCATACTTGATCTCTGCATCGTTGAATATAAAATGATATTCCTCTTCGCTGATGGTCGGATAGATAGGTACCAGCACAGCGCCCGTCTGCAAAACTCCCAGGTCCAGTATATTCCACTCGGGGCGGTTAGACGAGACCACGGCTATCTTGTCATCAGGTTTCACACGCAGTTTAATAAGTGCTTTGCTCACCTGATTGATCTGCTTTATACAGTCGTCAGTAGAGTATTTTGCCCATGTGCCGTTTTCCTTTCTGCAAAAAGCATCAGGCTGAGGAAACTGTGACTGCTGGTAGTAGATCAGGTCGAATAATCTGGTGTAGTCGTTCATTTTATATGAGATTTTTTTGAGGGTAGTAAATATAAAAGAAAAATCGAACGGGGGTAGAAAAAATCAAACGACGGTAGAAATCATCAGTGAAATGCAATGCCAGCATTACTACTTAAATATTTTGCCGTCAAATTTCAGCTTGATTTTGTGTGATTTAAGTTTTTTGCCTGATTTAATGACCATCGGAAATTTGATCGTCCGGTGTTTGGCATTATAAACTATTTGCTCTTTGCCGGTCGGCTTCTCGACGAGCAGGTCAGAGTATATCTGTTTATCATAGCTAAATATTTTCGCCTTATCAGGTTTGCCGCTCATCTGTGCATAAGCCTGCAGATACTCTGCTGCACCTGCAGTCTGAGAGGTTTGTCCTGATAATAAATAGATCGGTCCTGCGGATGTATTTACCTGATAAACCTTGGTATAAATCATCTTAGGCAAAAGCTTATTTTCTTTAAAGTCGGAAGGTTTTCTCAAATGTATTTTCTTGTCTGAATCACAGAATTGAAGCAATGCATAATTGGACGAAGGAGAATCTTTGTCCCAGGAGAAAACGCGGAGATGCCTATCATCAGAAGCAACAATTGAAATATTCTTCTGCCTCAATGCATCAAAAGGATATTCCAGAGATGTCTTCATCCTGAGCACTATGGCGAGATTGCGGTAGAATATCTCATCAGAGGTAGGGTTGTCATAGTTGACGTATAGCTTTCTGTCCTGCCACATTGAGTCCGCTAAACGGCATAAGGTAGCCTCGATCTCAGGCATAGATTTCGTGCTATCGACATGGAGCCATGAAGGTGGCTGTGGTTTGACGAGGAGTGTATCGCTGAAATCAGGCAGCTGAAGCTTTGGCAGATATTTCTTGGGTCTGCTAAGCTCTTCGGCATATACCGCATTAAAGAGATTACGAAAAAAAGGATAGCCCGTCTGGTCATATTCATAGATACCGTCATTCAGGATTCCATCTGCATTGAGGTACATGGAGCAGGAAAGAAAGAACTCGACCTTATTCAATGTATCCATCACATAACTGCAATCCGTCATAAATCCATATGCCTGTCCGACTTTATTGAATATACGGATGTTGTCAGGCATGGTATAGACTCCACTATCCGACCCCATGAAATACTTCATATACATATCGGGATAGTGCACAGAGTCGAGCTTAGGATAAGCCGACTCGCGAGGGAATATACCCATACACTTATAGAGATACTGATAGTCGCGTCGTGTCAGATTGAGTTTTTCAGCAGATAATTGAGTTTCCGGAAAGATGATCTTAGTGAGTAGCTTGTGCAGATCGCTTAATGCAATGTAGTTGACAAATCGAAAATCCTTTGGCAGATTAATGAGTTGATTGGCCCCCCCTATATATCCTATGCCCACCTGCGGGTTTAGGTCGCCATTATAGAGCTGGCGTCTTTCATTAATGATGCATGGTTGGAAATATTTCAACTCATGTGAGTGCCGGTCATAGATAGATACGGGATCGCAGAGACGGTTCATGTTTGTATCGCAGTTGGCAAAGCGATTGCTGATCACGGCAGAGCTACAGCCTATCTCATGCAGCCTGTCCTGAAAGTATTGCTGCCCGAGAAAATCATACACAGGATTGAAAGCATGGTTATTGCTCAGCATCAGCATTTCTTTGATATAATGCCCCAGGCAGGAGTATGGTGTGCCGAGCATCATACTCTTTGGGTTCAGCTCTGTGCATCCTATGCTGTCGATGCCCAATGAGTCGAGCATATCAACCCTGTATTTTGCCAGATTATTGATCTTCTCCAGTGTGAGTGCACAGGCGGGCAGTTTGACCATGCTCGCGCAGTAGTAGTAGTACTTGTCGGCGTCATAATTGTATGTGGTCAGATGTGGGGCATTATTTTCATCCCTGTCTATGCGCGTATAGAGTATCTGCAGGCGATAATCCTCCTTGTGATTGATAATAGAATCAAATGATGCAGAACGGCGTGCAAATAAGGTATCAAAAGAAAACGCCTGCTGCCCATAAGTGACTGATGCCACTATAGACAAATACAAGAGGATATGTAGGCTCCGATACTTCACTCCATCTAAGAAACGAAAAAAAGGAGAACTTATCTCCTATCTTTGATGCCAATAAAGCCTCTTTTTCTGCGTTTCGGTGACAATTTTAGCTTTTTTACAAAAATTTAATCCCCCAAAACAAAACAAATAGGCTTATTTGTGTTTTACTACCTGATATGCGCCTGCTTAAGCCCTTTTTAACCATTATAGCCGTTGTCCTCTTTGTGCCTTTGTTTTCACAGAGCAAGGTCACTGTAAATGGCTCTGTGCGCGATGCCAAAACAGGAGAGGAACTCATAGGTGCCACTGTTTTTATCAAGGAAATACCCAATACTGGCGCAGCGGCCAATTCCTACGGGTTCTATTCACTCACTGTGCCCAAGGGCAAATACACACTCAAGGCGCATTATGTAGGATACAACGAATTTTCAGTGGAGATCATGCTTGACTCGAGTCGCACCGTCAATATCAACCTCATGCCCGAATCGGTCGAGATGAAACAGGTAGTGGTCTCTGCACAAAGAGGTGATGAGAATGTCAAAGAAGCCCAGATGAGTGCGACGAAGCTGGACATTCATGAGCTCTCCAAGATACCGGTGATATTCGGGGAAAAAGACCTGCTGAAAACTATCCAGCTGCTGCCCGGTGTCAAAAGTGCCGGTGATGGCAACAGCGGCTTCTATGTTCGGGGCGGCAACTCTGATCAAAACCTGATACTGCTCGATGAAGCATTGGTATATAATGCCTCCCACCTTCTCGGTTTCTTCTCTACATTCAATAGCGATGCCGTGAAAGATGCTACGCTCTACAAAGGGAATATGCCCGCAGAATACGGCAACAGGCTCGCATCCGTACTGGACATCAAAATGAAAGATGGCAATGATAAAACATACTCTGTAGGCGGAGGTATAGGACTGATTGCCTCAAGACTATACATAGAAGGGCCGATAGTACCGGACAAGGGTTCGTTTCTCATCACAGCGCGGCGTACATACGCAGACCTTTTTCTGAAACTAAGCAAGGACACCAATATCAATAAGGACCAGCTTTACTTCTATGACATCAATGCCAAAGCCAGCTATCGTATCAGTGATAAAGACAGGATATTCGCTTCAGGATATTTCGGCAGGGATGTGGTATCGATCAGTAATACATTCGGCATCAGCTATGGCAATGCTACTGCTACTACGAGATGGAACCATGTCATCAATGACAGGCTCTTCTCAAACCTTTCTTTTATATACAATGATTTCTCCTGGAAGATCAGCCTCGACGGCAGCGGTTTAAATATCAATATCACCTCGATCATACAGGACTATGGACTGAAAGAAGATCTGGAGTATTACCTCGGCGTGAATAACAAGATCAAGTTCGGGGCACAGACTACATTTAAATCTGTGGTGCCCGGTGATATCACCTCAAATAACAACAGCTTTCTGCCATCTTTTGCTGTGACACGTGATTTTGGTTGGGAAAACGCCATTTACGCACAACATGAAGTGACCCTCTGGAACAAGGTAAACCTTAATTACGGACTGAGGCTATCATCCTTTAGTGTAGCAGGCCCGGGTAGTCTGTTCACTTTTCCATCAGCGAATGTGACAGATACTTCCTACCTCTCTCTGGGACATTTGGGCAAGACTTTCATAAACCCTGAGCCGAGGTTCTCTGTGAGCTATAATTTTGCAAAGAACATGTCCTTTAAGGCAGCGTACTCCAGAAATACACAGGATATCCACTTGCTCTCCAATACCACCGTGACCCTGCCCACAGACAGATGGATCATGTCAACCAATAATATCCGCCCCGAGATAGCAGATCAGGGATCGGTGGGCTACTTTTATAATTTCCTGAACAATATGTTTGAAATGAGCATAGAGGGATACTATAAATGGATGCAAAACCAGATAGACTATGTCAACGGCGCGCAATTAATAGCTAATGAAACTGTAGAAAATCAATTAGTCTATGGCAACGGCCGTGCATATGGAGGTGAGTTCTTTCTAAAAAAACGTACCGGCAAACTGACAGGCTGGGTCAGCTATACGCTGTCCCGTACTGAGCTGAAATTTACCGAGATAAATAACAATACATGGTACCCCGCTAAGTATGACCAGACGCATAATGTATCGATCGTCCTGATGTGGGATATCACTCCACGTATCAATATCTCTGCTACATGGGTCTACAACACAGGCAATGCAGTGACCTATGCGGCAGGCAAATACACTGTAGGCGGCATAACGACACCTTATTATCCTGACAGGAACTCTAGCCGTTTCCCGCCATATCATAGGATGGACATAGGCGCGACATTCATACTGAAGAAGCGCAGACTTTGGGAACATGATCTCAATATATCTGTCTACAATGTATATGATCGTATGAACCCCTATCAGATACAATTCGTATCCCAAAACGGGCAGTCAGTGACACAGCAGATAGCTCTGTTTGGTATCGTGCCATCTATTACTTACGACTTTAAGTTTACATACGTGAAGAAGCAAAAAAACAACTAAAAGAAAGCAGATGAAACGCCTCCTCATATTATCTATCATAGCAGGGCTGATCACAGCTGCCTGCAAGAAGGATATACACCTGAATCTGCAAAACGGCTCAGGACTGCTGGTGATAGAAGGCAATATCACTAACCTGCCGGGGCCCTATACTGTATATCTGTCCAAGACCGTGACCTACTATGATACCAGCAATGGAACTCCGGTATCCGGCGGCCAGATCAAAATATCTGACAATATCGGCAATACAGATTCACTCATAGAGGTAAGCCCCGGTACATATCACACTATATCTATCACCGGAGTACCCGGTCGCACCTATCACCTCAGTGTGTATACCGGCGGTAAGCAATATGATGCATACAGCACTATGCCTCCACCGGTAGCTATCGATTCGATAGGGATACTTACCTTTAATGTTTTTGGCAAAAAACGGATCATACCTGCCTTTGTATTTGTGGACCCGGCGGTAACACTCAATTACTACAACGGCTACTTATACTTTAATGGTAAAAAAATCAGTACCCCAAACCCTATTAACGATGTAGGAAGTAATGGCATGCCTATAGAGCTGGCGTTGGGCACAGATAGTACTATTAAAGTCAATGATACCCTACAGGGAGAACTTGATGCAATAGACCTGCCAGTATTCAATTACTGGAATTCACTTACCACTACTACATTGGGCAATGGCTCAGCCGCTCCAGCCAACCCTACTACAAATCTTTCTAATAACGCATTAGGCTACTTTAGTGCATACTCTCCTACTTTCAGTCATACCATCGTCATTGACACCACTGCCATAGGCTACCATACGATACCATGAAAGTCCAGAGCCGTGAGCTATGAGTAACAAGTCACAAGTAATACATTTGACTTTCAAAATGTCAATATCCTACAAATGGTGAGCATAGAAATTTTCAAACAGATCGCATTGTCGTTTCCCGAGGCGATTGAGTTGCCGCATTTTGAAAGAACATCTTTCAGAGTAGCAAAAAAAATATTTGCCACATTGGATGTCAAAGAGCATCTGGCCTGCATCAAACTCTCCGAGATCGACCAGAATGTGTTTTGCTCTTTTGACCCTTCGGTCATTTTCCCCGTACCAAACAAATGGGGGAAACAAGGCGCGACATATATAAACCTGAAAAAAGTCCGCAAGGATATGCTGACAGATGCACTGACCACTGCCTACTGCATGGTGGCCCCGAAAAAACTTTCTTCTGCGATACGGCCAAAATAAAAAAGCCCCCCCCATGATGGAGAGGCTTCGAGTATTGCATTTGATTAAGGGTATTATTTCTTGAGTATCTGAATTTCCACACGGCGATTGAGCGCACGTCCTGCTTCGGTAGCGTTATCGGCTTTAGGTGAACGTTTACCATATCCTGCTGATGAGATGTTTGCAGCAGGTACGCCCCTACTGATCAGGTAGTCTGCTACGTGTTTGGCCCTCCTCTCCGACAGCCACATATTGTAGGTGTCAGATGCTATATAGTCGGTATGCCCCAGTATCCTGACCTGCATATCTGGAGATGCCTTGATCAACTGGGCCAGTTTGTCTAGCTGAGAGAATGATTCAGTCTTGACATAACTGCTGTTTGTCTCAAAGTACACTTTGTCGAGCTTGATGATGTCGCCCTCTTTGACATCTTTGAGATTAGAGAAACTATCTATCCTATGCTTAGATATATAATCTCTGTATTCTTTGATCTGCTGCTCCAGTTCGTCAACCTTCCTGGCGAGCGTATCTATCGCGTTCTGCTGGATCTGTTGATCACGCTTAGTGGCTGCACTGTCTTTGTCTTCTTTAGTCTGCTGGAGGGTATCGGTCTTATTGGTGAGCACAGTATCTTCACGCTCCACTTCTTTCATTTTAGTCTCCAGTGTATCGACTCTCTTCTTCAGTTTTTTGAGGTCATTATTTTTTATCCACCTGTCAAAATTAATACCCACCAGTACCTCATGTGTGCCTTTAGTATTGCCGTAAGTCACTCCGCCCATGATCGGATACTCATATGAATAGCCGAGTGTCACACATCTTGATATCCTGACCGCAGCCTGAGCTGTCATGCCATAGTCCTGTCTGTATCCTATACCGAGAAATACAATACGTTTATAGTTTGCCATCACATTGCCTTCTATCTGATAGAGACTGCCGGTTCCTTTTCTGAAAAGGATAGATGGCTCAAGGTTCCATGTTTCTTTTTTGAAACTGAACTCATAGCTGACATTCGCTACATAATTGCGGATCGCATCATAGTTGCTGCTTTTGGTCTGGTCAGACAGGGTTACATTAGTATTGACTATATGAGGTACCGCAAATCCGATCGTGAGTTTCTTCCACTGGTATGCTATTCCTACATTCATATCAAAGCCCACACCTGATTTTGTGGCATTAAGTATATTTGGGTCATTGACATCTGTGGCGATGGCATTAGCAAAGTCAATATGCGTATTGAGCAGACCAAATGACACACCGAGTGCGAGATGATGGTCCTTTGCCAGCTTGATCTTCTGAGCATAATATAGCTGTGCACTTACATTGTTGATGATGCTCGTCACGTCATTTGACACCGCTACACCCACGCCGGTCCTGTCGCCCCAGAGGCTTATTTCGCCCATGGCCCCCATAGTGACCGGATGCCCCGGCATACCCACCCACTGGTCACGATAGTAACCATAAATATTGGTGCTACCATTGTATGCTGTCAGCGCAGGATTATTCAGCATCCGCATGAAATACGTACTGCTATTGAGCGGTATCTGCTGCGCCATCAGTGACGAGGCTACTGCAAACATGACAAGTGCTGTTATAAATTTCTTTTTCATAAAAAAGATTTAGCTGTGATTTACTTTATTATTTGCTGCTTAAAATATTTATTGGCCCCTCGTAGGTATGGTCATTCTGTGCCGGTACCGTCAGCACATAGTAGTATGTACCATCGGGAACCTTGTTGCCTGTATTCATATATGTACCTCCCCAATTGTTGGCATAGTCAGTGGTCTCATACACTTTCTCACCCCATCGATCGAAGATTATCAGGTGCGATCCTGCGAGATTGATCTTAGGATTGAGCACCCACGCATCATTATGTCCGTCACCATTTGGTGTGATGATATTCGGCAGGATGATATTGTCAGGTATGATCACATTGATAGTATCATATGCTATAGCGGTACAGCCACTGATATCAGTGACCTTCAACTGGAGGATGATCGTATCCGAACCTGAATAGACAGGGTTAGGAATGTTTATAAAGTTCAGAGATGAATCCGGAGACCATATATATACCAGCGATGATGACCCTGAAGCATTACTATACAGTTGTACAGTCTGGCCAAGCACGATAGTAGTATCCGGACCAACGGTGACAGTAGGATTAGGCATCACATCTATAATGATGAACTCACTGGTGTCTGAAGAGCAGGCATTGCTGCCTACTACTTCTACCTGATCATGATTACTCAATCCACTGGTCGTGAATGTGTCTTCGGTACTAACAGTGGTCCAGGCACTGTCATTGACAAAGAACTGATAGTCGGTAGCCCCGCTGGCAATAAAAGTAATAGACTGGCCTGCACATATGGTGAGGTTAGACTGGTCGGTATGAAGTGATACTTTGACAGATGGTATGACCTCGATCCTTCTTCCTGCAGTATCCATACATCCATTCTGATCAGTATAGATATAGGTGATCGAATCAGAACCTGTAGGAGCGAGAGACGGATAGAAATAAATACCGCTCACACCGGGACCGGAGAATATACCACCTGCAGGACTGAAGTAATTATTTAGATCGATAAGTCCTGCGCCGGTACATGAAGTAGGCAGACCGATAGTATCTATGATCTGTGGCTGCGGATAGATGGTGACATCATGGCTGGCAGAGTCTGTGCATCCGCTGGCATTGGTATAAACATACAAGACATGATGTACTCCTGGGCCTAATGTCGGCGTCATGAATATACTATCAAGTACATAGTCTACGTAGTATGTACCTCCGGCTGGAGTAGCACCCGTGAGCGGGAATGCTGGATTGGTGCTGCAGAGATTAGGATATGCAGGTATCATGACGATCGGTTGTACTTTCTGGATGATGGTCGCATAGGCAGTGTCTGTACATCCACTGGCATTCGTTACTACCAGTTGATAAACTCCTACACCCACAGCGGAGTCGTTCGCTACCCCTGTCCAGACATAGGTCACATAACCATTGTCAGGATAGAGTGTGGTGAGGTCATAAGTATATCCACGGCAGATACTGTCTGTCTTATTGCCTCCCAGGTTTGGTTTGAGGCGTAGTGTGATAGTAGCTATAGCAGTGTCTGTACATCCGTTTGGACCGCTCACGACGAGCATATACGTGCCCGCATTGACAGCGGTAGGTGTAGAAGTATTCCAGGTATAACTGGTATATCCTACATTCGGATAGAGCGCAGTCAGATTATATGTATACCCCGGGCAAACACTGTCAGTTTTATTACCCCCCGCACTTGGTTTCTGACGATATATGATAGTGATAAGGGCCGTATCTGTACAACCATTGCTGTTTGTTCCGATGACCGTATAGGTGCCAGTATCTACACTGGCCGGAGTAGCGGTACTGTATGTGAGTGTAAGGCCGCTATTGACAAAGTAGTTGTATAGATCTGCCTTAGAAGATGGGCAAATACTATCTGTGACATCCGGACCTAAATTAGGTTTAGGGTAGATAGTTATCAAAACAGAGGCGCTGGCCGTGCATCCGGTCGGTCCGGTGACAGTGACAGAATAATTACCTGTACTGGTAACCAGGAGAGTGCTGGTGGTATCTCCATTTGACCAGAGATATGTGGCGCCTGCATTTTTCACAGTTAAGTTAATTGCTCCACCGCAGATAGCAGTGTCATTTCCAAGATTGACCGCCGGTGGGGAAGTAATGGTCACCTGCACTGAGTCGCTGGCAGAACAATGACTGGATGTATCTGTCACGATGACAGTATATGTGCCTGATGAATAAACAGTCAGAAACTGACCTGTAGAACCTCCAGTCCATACATAGCTATCACCGGGATCTCCTGCATCCAGTATGGTACTATCGCCGCAGATATTTTGTGCAGGCCCGAGATTGACAGTAGGTGAAGGATTGATAAATGCTATCCTGCTAAAAGAATCTGTACAGGTGAAAGAGTTTGTAATAGTGACAGACAGATTGCCACCACTACTGAATGTGTCTATCTCAGTCGTTGAGCCATTGGACCAGATATATGTGGAGCCAGGAGTATTGCCTGCATCGAGCACTACATTGCCTCCGCATTGATTGATAGGCCCTGAACCGATATTATTTGTCGGTAACGGGTTTACGGTCAGATTGGTTGTCACTATACTATCACAGCCATTGACTGCTGCATTATAGAAAGTATCTATGTAAGTATTAGTGGTCGTATAAGTATGCCCATTCTCTGTGAAGCTTTGCCCCTGACAGATGGCTGGGTTTTGAGTATAAGTAGCGAGTGGCAGAACTGTCAGATTGGTCGTTACGATACTGTCACATCCATTTACAGCCGCATTGTAGAAGGTATCAATGTAGGTATTGGCAGTAGTGTACGTGTGGCCATTCTCTATGAAACTTCCATTCTGACAGATCACTGGATTCTGAGTATAGGTAGCCAGCGGCAGGATGGTCAGATTGGTCGTCACCACACTATCGCAGCCGTTGACAGAAGCATTGAAGAAAGTATCGATATAGGTATTGGTCGTAGTATAGGTATTGCCGTTTTCCATGAAGCTTCCGCCCTGACAGATACTAGGATTTTGGGTGTAGGAAGCTACCGGCAGAGCGGTCAGATTTGTAGTCACGATACTATCGCAGCCATTGACTGATGCATTGAAGAATGTATCTATGTAAGTATTGGTAGTCGTATAAGTGTGTCCATTCTCTATAAAGCTTCCGCCCTGACAAATTGAAGGATTTTGGGTAAAGGTAGACGCTGGCAATACTGTAAGGTTAGTAGTCACGATACTATCACACCCATTGACAGAAGCATTGGTAAATGTATCTATATAGGTATTGGCAGTTGTATAAGTATGGCCGTTCTCAACAAAACTAGAACCCTGACAGATAGAAGGGTTTTGTGTATATGTGGCAAGCGGATTGACTGTCAGGATAGTCGTGACGATACTATCGCAGCCATTGACAGCTGCATTGTAGAAGGTGTCAACGTAAGTATTACTTGCAGTGTAAGTATTTCCATTCTCAACAAAGTTGCCGCCTTGACAAATAGATGGAGTCTGAGTATAACTAGCATACGGCAGCACGGTCAGGTTTGTGGTTACTATACTATCACAGCCATTGGCGCCGGCATTAGTGAATGTATCCATATAGGTATTGGACGTAGTATAGGTATGCCCATTTTCAATGAAACTACTACCCTGGCAGATTACAGGATTTTGAGTATAAGTAGCCAATGGCAGAACGGTCAGATTTGTGGTCACTATACTATCACAACCATTGACACCGGCATTGTAGAAGGTATCCATATAAGTATTAGCAGTGGTATAGGTATGCCCATTTTCGATGAAGCTACCACCCTGACAGATCACCGGATTTTGTGTAGAGGCAGCCAGTGGGAGGACGGTCAGATTGGTCGTCACTATGCTATCACAACCATTGACACCGGCATTGTAGAAGGTATCTATGTAGGTATTGGTCGAATTGTAAGTATGCCCATTCTCTGTGAAACTTCCATTCTGGCAGATCGTGTCATATTGGGTATAGGAAGCCAGCGGCAATACAGTCAGATTGGTGGTCACTATACTATCGCAGCCTGTCATTGAGGCATTGAAGAATGTATCAATATAGGTATTAGCGGTGGTATAGCTATGGCCATTTTCCGCAAAACTACTGTTTTGGCAGACAGTATCATATTGAGTATAGGTGGCATTATTATATAATGATATATAAAAGGGATCGCTGGCCGGTTGTGCCTGTGTGGCACATGTCAGACTGGTTTGCATGGTCACCTGTATCCAGTTGCCCGCCAGAGTATTGTCTGGAGCTGTTATAAGTGTATCACCCGTGACAGAGACTCCGGTAGTCACTGGATTTTCGGCTATGGTCCATGAATAGGTCGGAGTAGGTCCGCCACCGATCGGCACAGCGATGAATGTATCCATTCCTACATTATTACAATAAGAGAGTTCACTTGCTATCACATACACGGAGTCGTAAGTATTGGGAGTTACGGTCATGATGATATGATTACTCGTATCCATAAGGGGTGATGGGCAGATAGCATCACTCGTCATGATGACCCATACACTATCCTGATTGTTAAAAGAACTTCCTGAGTATGTATTGCTATTGGTGCCTACCGCTGTACCATTCTCATACCATTGATAGGTCGGTCCATTACCGACACCGACAGGATTGGCCGTAAAGAAAGTACCTGACCCGGCGCATACGTTATATTGATTGGCTACGATAGATACAGATGTCGGAGTAGATGGGGTGATGGAGATAATTATATGGTTGCTGGTGTCCATCACCGGGCATCCCAGATTTGCCGTCATCACTACCCATACACTATCCCCGTCATTGAGTGTCGCATCAGAATAAGTAGAATCATCCGTACCCACTGCTATGCCATTCTTATACCACTGATAGTCCGAAGCAACCGTACCATTATTGACACCACTTGCTGTAAAGACATCTGCTGTACCCTGACATACTGGATTTGAAGACGCTGCGATAGAGACCGATGGAACCGGAAGATTTTTGACAGTATACCTGTAGTTATTGCCAATACTTCCGGTTTTAAGATTTAGTGTCTGGCAGTCATAGTATCCGCTCGCAGGGCCTGTAGGGATGAGACTCGGATTAGGTGTTGTAAGTATATAGTAGTCGATATGAGTTCCATTAGGATAAGGCGGTATTTGACAGCTAGCTATGGTACCTGAGACAGTCATCAATATGACACTGGACGAATCAAGAAATCCATTGACGCTATACCTTAGATATACATATTCGCCTACAGATGGTGGCGATGACAGCATGGCAATAACTGTGGGTGAGCAGGCAGGTCCTACTGTATTAGTATCCACCGGCAGTGAGACTGAATCTACCGTCACCGGGTTATAGCTGGTCTCCAATATAGCCATGGTATCATCATTATACCCGTTATTGGTCATTATATTGATGGTATAATAATATCCTGAGTCAACGGCAGGAAGCATAATGCCAGAACCGCCGAAGTTATTATTCCATCTTGCACTTGCCGTCTGAGTGACCGGATCAATCACCGTATTATAGCCAGCTAAAACCTGACCTGCCGTGTATGCCCTCCAGACATTAAAGTACTGACCTACATACTCAGGAAATTCAATCTTTCGTACACCACTCCCTACACTCACAGTAGCCTGGACACGGTATTGATTAAACAACCCATAGTTAATAGTAGCTACATTTATATAATTGCCATCAATCAGATCCGTACCAACCGAGTTAGGTGTTTGTGCCACACTAGCAAAATATGAGCATATAGCGAGCGTCGCAAAAAAACATTTCCGAATGGATTTAGTAAAATTTCCCATGAATTATATTTAAGATTTACTATTCGAGTTTAGAATGACTAATTTATATTCTGCACAAAACAGAAATTTTCAAAATGCACCGATACTAAGTAAGATTGTGCCGTTGTTTCAAAAGCAATGGCTCTCAAAAAAGTACAGCTATAGCTTCTTAATATTTCGCTCACAAAGATTCCTCATAATTTCAGAAGCAGGTATGCGTTTAGTCAACAGCTAATCAAACACTTGTATTCAATAGAGGGCAATAGCCAAAACGTATACATAATCAAGAGAATATATCAAGTGCCATTTTGATTAGATATAATTTAAGATGAGGTAGGGCCGGTAAATAGAATTATTTATAGCATGATTCACCCAGGGCATTCATCAGACGGACTTAATCCTTCTTTATCTTTACTTAGTGTTGGTTTTCCATTCAGGAATGTAATTATCCAGATGCTTTCATAATCATCCCCTGGCCAGTTTATATTGTCAGTGATACCCAGAGCCTGCACTATACCCGCTATGACACTATGCTCCCATATTACAAGAACTGTGCCTTTATGAGCTTTGATATCAGCAGCAAGTCCTGCAATATCCTTTTCATCAAACTTACTATTGATGGTCAGATTATATTTGACCGCGAGAGGGATCACCGTTTCAAACATCCTTGCATGTGATGTTTTCTCACCCATTTTGAGCGAAGGGATATATGTAAAATCGGGGATGCCAAATTTTTGATGAATTACTCCGGGTAACTGAAGCGACCTGTTAAGGCCCTTGCATGTCAGGTTGCCTCCTTTTTCCGGCTTCTCCGCGTGTCTGATGAGTATGATCTTCAGATCATTTTGGGTTTGAGCAGCTGTTTGAGCAATATTTCTGCCAGACAGAAAGATCAGCAGCAACAAGAAATAGAAAGCGATCTTCTTTTCCATATTCAAATTTAAGTACAAATAAAATCAGATAGTTCAGCAATTGTGTGTAAACTTTTGACAAAAATCTCCTTAACGCAAACTTAACCTTTCAGTGTCATTGGCATAATGCTATAAAAACATATTTGCGGAAAATATAATGATGCGTAAAACTATACTAAACCTTGTTTTGATCTGCATTTCGGCTATTTCATTTGCCGGAAATTTCACTCCCGGAAACATCGTGATCCTAAGAGTAGGAAGTGGTTTAACCACACTTAGCAACGCTTCTACAGCCGTTTACCTAGATGAGTATACTGTCACGGGTACACTGGTACAATCTATAGCTGTCCCTGCTGCGGTCAGTGGCAGCAATCACGCACTCACACTTAGTGGCTCAGCAGCTACAGAAGGCGAACTGACGCTATCACCAGGTGGGCAGTATGTCACCTTCACTGGTTTTGACACGGTCCCAGGCTATGCAGGTGTATCATCAGGTGTCACAAACAGGACCATAGGCAGAGTAGATGCTACAGGTATTGTCAATACAGCTACAGGATTTCTGGCGGGCAGCGCATTTGTAGGCGGCAACTTCAGAAGTGCAGTGACCAATGATGGCAATGAGTTTTGGGCAGCAGGTAGCGGAGGCGCCACGGGAGGAATATGGTATGCCGCATTCGGCTCTTTCACTGCATCAGGAGTGCAGACCAGTGCTACGATCAATACTGTGCGTGACGTAAATATATTTGGCGGGCAGCTTTATTTTACCACCAGTTCAGCAGGTGTTTACACAGATGGTACAGGCCTGCCTACTGCTACAGGACAGACAGAGACCATGCTGCCTGGCTTGCCGACAGCCGATAGTACTATATCTCCATTTGCATTTCTTTTCCTTGATGAGAGTTCATCTGTATCCGGCCTTGATGTATTATATGTAGCTGACAATACTGCCACCGGAGGTATCTATAAATATTCTCTCGTCAGCGGCAGCTGGGTCTCAAACGGCAATATCGCTAATGCCAGTGGATTGACAGGATTGACAGGGTTTCACTCATGCCATGGCACTACACTATTTGCATCCTGTGCGACGGGTGTTTTCACTCTGACAGATACAGCGGGATATAACCGCTCTATCAGCGGCTCATACACTCAGATAGTGACTGCCGCCGCCAATACGCTGGTACATGGTATTGCATTCACACCAGGCTCACAGATACCAACTCCACCTGTGGTCTCTATAGCATCAAAGGACAATGTAACATGCTTCGGCCAAGGTAATGGTTCTATCACCACATCACTGAGCGGAGGATATGGAACAGCAACATACAACTGGGGTAGTGGTATCACCAGTACCGGCAGAACCAACCTCAGCCCGGGCAGCTATACCGTGACAGTGACCGATGGGCTGGGTTGTACCGCATCTGCTACTACATCTATCAGCCAGCCGGCAGTGCTCGCGCTGACAGACAGCGTGACCAACCTGCCATGCACCGGAGGAAACACAGGTGCTATCAAGATTGCTGTGACAGGAGGTACTTCACCATATCACTATAACTGGACACCCGGCAGTATCACTACTCAGAACATCACTGGCCTCACTGCCGGTCAATATAATGTCAGAGTGACCGATAGTCTGGGCTGTATTATCGCTGACTCATTCCATGTATCGCAATCTGGTAGTTTAGTTTTCTCAGATTCGGTCATAGCCCCGACATGTTATGGTCTTGCTAATGGGTCTATCATGACTACTTTGACCGGAGGTACTCCGGCTTACCATTATATATGGTCACATAATAATGATACCACTACATCTATCAGCCAACTGACAGGAGGCAGCTATACTGTGACCATGACAGATCAAAATGGCTGCACCCTCATAGAAAACATTAATGTCACAGCACCTGATTCATTGTCTCTGGCCTTGGTATCTGTCAATGTGAGCTCGTTTGGCGGCACGGATGGAAGCATCACACTCTCTGTATCCGGCGGTACCGGCTCGACATATAGTTATGTATGGACCAATGGGGCTACGACACAAAACACATCTAATCTTGTAGCCGGTTCATATTGCGTCACAGTTACCGATCAGCATTCGTGTGCAGACTCAAATTGCATTGATGTCACCCAACCGACAGGGATCAGTGATGTAGAATGGATCAGCAAATTTACAACCTATACCTCCGGCGGTAACATCAATATAGATTTCATCACCACAAAAGAAATGAATATGGCTGCCGAACTATATGACCTGACCGGGCAACTGATATATAAGAGTGCTGCCACTTATGGTGTCAAACTTGACTTGCATATTTCCGATGCCACTATTTCCTCAGGCGCATACGTCATAAGAATGAATACAGACGAGGGTAGTATCTGCAAAAAAATAATTGTGATAAAGTAATTATTAATGAATAATAGCGCTTTATTAATTACAATAAAACGCGCTATGTGTCAACCATTACTTAACTATAGTTTAATGTTTGCTTAACGCCGGTACAGAAAATAAAAAACACTTTTGCCGTCACAAAATTGACCTCTATCATATCTATTTTTACTTGTTTATAATTCTAAATTTTCATTTAAATGAAGAAATTTTTTATCCTTTCACTAGTATTTTCAAGCATGATCTTCTTGGGCAGTTGCCTCAAAACACGTACTGAGAATATCGCCTATTTCATTGCCCATCAGCCAAGTACTGGTGATACTGTTGGCGCACTATGTGTCAATGAATTTTGTGCCCGCGGGTCAACCTATATTGCAGATGAACTCAACCCTGCTTCTGACCACTGGATAGAATTGTACAACAGGACGTCTAGTACTATATATTTTGACTCGACCAACTACTATATGAGTGTGGACAGCACTATTCACTCTATATCAGGTATGACCAAACTAACTCATTATTCAGTAGCACCTAATGGCTATTTAGTTGTATTTGCAGATGATTCGGACAGGGTCGTCACCACTCCGGGCGGTCACATCCATATCCCACATATCAGCAAACAAGGAGGCTTTGTTGGTTTATATACCTATAACCCTAATACTACTACACTGACCACCCTTACAGCATATTCCTATGACTCAATTGCTACATCAGGCAGCAGCTGGGGAGTGTATCCTAATGGTAGTGGCAATTGGTTCTTATATGGGACAGGGTATCCGGGGCCTATGTCACCTGACGCAGCCAATCCACAACCTTAATCCAACAACAAAAACTAAATCAAATTCATGAAAAAATACCTGTTACTATTAATACTGGTCCCACTATTCAGTTTTAAGGGCGAGCCAGCCTTCCCACATTATAAAAAACTAAAACCTTTTTATAAGCATGACCTCAAAATAGATGAGCCTTCTGATATATGCATGACATCTGATGATCCTACACACTTTTATGTAGTGGGAAACAGAGGTAATATATGTGTAGTAGATAGCACCGGAAAGGTTCTTAGCAGCACAAAACAAGATGGCGGTGACTATGAGGCATGCTGCGTCAAAGACCATCAGCTATATGTGATGGACGAGAGTATGCGCAGGCTATATGTGATGGATGAGAAAGATCTTAAGATCCGGAAAACCATGCAGATACCATATGCAGGTGCCAGAAACAAAGCTTTCGAAGGAATTACTTACATACCTTCTCAAAAGAAATTCATACTTGTGCTCGAAAAGCCCGCCGTTATTATTGAATTGAATGAGCAGCTACAGATCATTAATGAAATGCGCCCGAAAGGCATGTGGGAATTATCAGCTGTCACCTATCATGACAATTTTCTCTGGCTGCTGAGTGATGAAGGTCACAAAGTAATGAAGGTCAATCCTGATGGCTACGATATCGTGGACCAATGGAACATACCTGTAGTAAATCCCGAAGGTATAGCCTTCGATGCCAATGGCAACCTGCTGATCGTAAGCGATGACCTTGGAAAACTTTTTAAATTCAAAATCCAATAATCTAATGAAGAGAATATCAACCCTACTTATATCCTTTGCTCTTTTATTACCCGCTTTCGGCTTTGCTCAAGGGCATACATTTACCTCAGGCAATACCTCTATGGAGATCAGCGGATATGTTATTGCTTTCTATGCTTATGAACCCAATACCGCAGGTCAAAAGACAACAGGTGACCACAATCTTTTCGATCTGGATGATGCACGTTTGCAGTTTAACGGTATGACCAAAGGAGATCATGGAGCATTCAAATGGGAAGTAGAAGTAAACTTTGCCACTGTTGCAGAATTAGCAATAGATGGGATCAGCAAGATCAAAGATGCACCTCTGACAGAGGCACATGTCACTTATATAAACCCGGTGGTCAATATCGAAATGGGATATTTTAAACTCCCTTTTTCGCCAAACTCTATGGCCGACAAACTGGGTAGTGCATTCCTGGACCGCCCTCAAATGTCAGATGGAGACTATTTCAACCGCCGCGATGCGGGCGTATTGCTCCTCAAGGACTTTTGGCACCAGCGTATCACTCTCACTGCAGGTGCTGTAAGCGGAATGGGAGAACAAATACTTCTGGGCAAAGGTGCCACTAATGGCCAGCCTTCTTTTGTCGGACGTGTTCAGTTTTCTAACTCCTACTATCGTAATGATGAGGAAGTCGATTACAGGGATGTACAAAAACCTGTATTTAGGATAGCTGGTGATGTAATGTATGATAAGAATACCGTTTTTTCGGGTGAAGGTGATAACCTGGTCAATACATCCAATGTGAAAACTGTAGATGGATTGAAAGTATCCTATGGCGTAGATGGCGGATTTATGTGGAGGGGGTTCTCAGCGATATTTGAGTTGGAGAATGCCTATATTAAACCCAATCAGGCTGCAGCAAATACCTTAATGCTGCCGCAGTACAACACTAAATATTTTCTGGATGGCGGCTATTCAGCCGGAGTGAATTACTACAACAGGACATTGATGTCTGTATTCTCAGTACGCTACAGCAGTTTCAGAGAGTGGGACCTTAGCGCAGGCAATGAACAAGCTACACTTGCATTTGCTTATAATTTTGTTTACAGGCCATACAATCTGACTTTCAAGATACATTATGGCTATTATTTCAAACAGCCTGATGACGGTTTGAAATGGGATAACGACCATTTCAGGGCCGGTATACAGTGGGTATTCTAAAATTCTATTAATCAATAAACATTTTTCATAACCGCGAAAAATATAACATCATGAAAAAAATCCTTGCCCCGATTCTGTTTTTGCTTTTGTCTATGGCAGCCTCAGCACAGACCATTATTTCCTATCAGAGTTTTGATAACTCTCCATCACTCCCTGCAGGTTGGTATGCAACTCCTGGTTCATGGGTTGTTGATACTTCATTGGGTAATATCTCGAACGGATATATCGGTGCAAGCGGCATAAATAATGTGGAGATACAGGATACATTGGCAAGGGTCGGTTATGACTCGCTGATCAGTGCCCCGATCTCTACTATAGGTTATGACAGTATCACTGTAGAGTGGGGCTCACGATTGTCTAAGCATTTTGCTGATTCAGGCAGCACCATATCTTTATACATGAGTACAAATGGTACGACATGGGTCAATGTAAGCTATATTGAGAATCCTAATAACAGCAACTGGTATCCGGAAAATGATTCCACACCCATCATGCTTCCGGCTGGTGCAGCCAATCAGGCATCTCTCTGGCTGATGTGGCTGGCAGATATACATTTCAATACTTCAGGCACCTATCGTATAGATGATGTGGTAGTAGCGGGTGATGTGATGACAGGTATCAATACTATTAGCAATGATGCTTTTGCTAAAGTATATGTGAGCGGCAATTCAAACATCAACATTTCTATCAAGCAGCCTGTCACAGAAAATCTGAATGTAGAAGTTTATGATCTCACAGGCAGAGTGATCACCAGAACAAATATGGATGCACAAGCTCTTTCTATTGATGGCAGTAATCTTTCGGAAGGTGTATACCTCGTCAAAGTATCAGACTCAAATAATAGCATGGTCACTAAGGTACTGGTCAAATAAGTACAACAATCATTTTCAACAATTTTAAATAAAAATAGCCGGCTCGACACCGGCTATTTTTATTTAAACACCAGATCAAAATAAGCCAAAGCACAAGTCCCGATCTAAGGCGTATGGTCCCATTTTTACGTAGAAATAGCGCTCCCTTAATATTAACAAAACATAAAAATAATATGATATGTACTGATTTATATATTATCAAATAGCATCAATACTTATCACTAAAATTTTAGCTGTCAATGATTTAAGGATTTTTTGTGGCCTTAGCAATGTTATCATTTGGCCATTAATGTTTTCATAACATTCATATAATCATCGCTTCATTCAGTTTGAGCACTTTCGCGACACTAAAATTGAAGGATACTGATCTTAATTAAGTCCTTCAAAATTAAAACCTAAATCCTTACAATTATGAAGAAATTATTCTTTACCCTGCTGATCTTATCATCTGCATATGTTAGTAACGCCCAAACAAACTATTACTGGAATGGCGGAAGCATTGCCGCCACACCTGCCAATGGAGGTACCGGTACATGGACCACTGCAAACTCCTGGAGACAACCTACTGCCGCCGGAGCTCAGGCTACCTGGGTTGCGAGCAACAATGCATTGTTTCAAGGTACAGCTGGCACGGTCACTCTGCCCAATGCAACTACTTTAGTAGCCGCCAATACAACTTTTTCGATCACCGGCTATACCCTCATTAGTGCAGGTAGTTCTGCGCAACTTACTTCGCCAATATTGCTGAGTGGAAGCAATATCAACCTGAACATTGATAATAATACAAACCAGAACCTGCTCCTGAGTGGAAGTATCACTTCAAATGCGGGCCTCACAGGCAGTAACGGTATCACAATGGCCGGCAATACATTTACAACAGGCAAAGCAGCTGAGTTGGCAATGGTAGGAGCGAGCACTTCCATATCAGTACCTATCACTATCAATCTGGGAACTACTGCGAGTTCTAACCTGGTCGGTATAGTATCTAAGGCTACCGGAGTCACTATACCGGGCAGCATCACGCTGAATGGTACTATTGGAGATTGCAGGACCATGCTCTGTGCTACGAGTGGCAACTCACTTGCGATCAGCGGCCTTATCTCCGGTACCAGCGATATCCAGTTTTCTTCGGGACCTACAGGCGGTGCAGGCACCGTGACCTTTAGCAATACAGGCAATAGTTTCGCAGGCAATTTATATCTGGCAGCAGGCGCTGCTACTTTTCAGGCCAGCAATGGCGCAGGCAGCTGTGTACCTTCTACTATGGGCGTATACTATGCTACAGCAGCTCAGGGCGGTATATTTGATATCAACGGAAGTAATATAACCATTGCTAACTTATCACAAACAGCTCCTACGGCTACTGGTTCGGTGACAAATGGCGGCACAACTGCAGCTACACTTACCATCAGCCTGCCCTCATCCACTACTTCATCATTTGCTCTCCCAGTTACAAACGGCACCGGCTCGGCTACTACTGCGCTCACTTTGGCTGCTGCAGGGAGTGGCAGTTCGCTTACTTTGTCTTCTGCTTCAAATACTTTTTCTGGCGGCCTCACACTTAATGCAAACGGTAATCTGATAACCGGAGCAGCAAATACTCTGGCAGCTACATTGCCTGTTACTTTCAACGGTGGTACTTTGACTTCGGGCGCTACGACGGGAAATACACAGTCTGTAGGTGCGATCAATCTAAGCAACAATTCAACTCTTGCTTTAGGTACAGGGGCCCACTCAGTTACATTTAGTAGCCTTGGTACTTTCACCAGTGGCAAAACACTTACGGTCACAGGATGGACAGGTACAGCAGGTGGAAGCGGTACTGCCGGGAAAATTTTCATAGGTAGCAGTGCGAGCCTGACTACAGGGCAACTAGCGCAAATTTCATTTTCAGGATACTCACCTAGCACTGCATATCAACTTGGTACAGGTGAGATCGTTCCGCTTTCATCTACCCTCACTGCATCACTATCACCGGTCAGCCCAACCACAGGAAGCGAAACAGCCGGCACGACATTTACTATTGTTGTGACCACATCAGGCAATACTTCTACAAGTTCTACCGTTGCATATTCTATATCCGGTATCCAAGTCAGTCAGATTGCATCAGGCTCACTCACCGGCACTATTACTATACCATCAGGCAGCAATACAGGTTCTACTAGCATAACCGTACATAACGATAATATTTACGAAGGCACTGAGACAGGTACGGTTTCTATCAGCACTCCTACAGGCAGTATAGCTACTGCGAGCAGTGGTACAGTGACATTTACACTGACTGATGATGCCATATTTTATTGGAATGGTGGTACTGCATTGCCTCTCACGGGCCCGGCTACAGGAGGTAGCGGCACATGGTCTACAACAAACGCATGGATCGCTCCGGTAAATACCATATCAGGAGTACCTGCGACATGGGAAGATGGCTATGAAGCATATCTGTCAGGCACAGCGGGTACAGTCAGCCTTAATACCAGCCCAAGCCCATCAAGCATCAGCGTCAATACGGACGGTTATATCATCACACCTGGCAGTTCAACTACGGAGACATTAGCGGGTGATATCACATTAGCTTCGGGCGATAACCTCACACTGAATGACCCTACTCAAACAGGTATTGCATCTACCAGTTTGAGAGTGCTGGATCTCACCGCTTCTAGTATCAGCGGTGGCACAGGATCAACCATAACCATTGGCGGAGGCCAGGGCGCGAGTACAACAGTATATTCAAATGTTGCATTGACAGGAAATAGTGGATGCACAGTTTCTGTACCGGTGATAATGAATGGCACAGGTACCGGAGGCTATGTATGTTTCAATTATAATGCAGGAAGCGGTACGAGCAGTATGCTTTCGGGAGGCGTACAGATCGCTAACACTAACGTTGCTACAGTAGTATTGGGTGGTACTGCAGGTTACACAATGACTGTCAATGGCATCACATCTCCGGGGGGCTCATCCAATACATCACCGGTAATGATCTCAAACCACCCGGCCGGTTCGGGTAAAGGGCCTTTCATTTTTGAAGGAACAAGTAATTATTATGGACCAACTTATTTAGCTACCAATACAGGCGGCATAGTGCAGTGCAGCGGTGCAAACAGCCTCTCTCCTAATTCGGTACTGACTTTTGGGTCACCATCCACAGCCGCGCAGGGGCCTAACCTCGATCTGGGCGGTGCCAATCAAACTATAGGTGGCTTAGCCAGTCTGACAGGCGCTACTGGGGAAATAAATAATAGCGGAACAAGCGGTACTGCTACCCTGACGATAAACCAGTCAACCAATACAACTTTCGGCTTGAGGATCATAGATAGCACATTAGGGGGCAAAACTGCAGTGGTCAAATCAGGCACTGGCACACTTACCATTACAGGCCTAAACACTTTTACAGGTGGGCTAACACTCACAGGAGGTATATTCCAAATGGGTGCTGCGGGAAATTTACTAGCGAATACTCTTCCTGTTACTTTTAACGGAGGGACATTTAGCACAGGTATTACGACTGGTTATACAGAGACAGTCGGTGCTTTCAATTTGAGCAATAACTCTACTATTGCTTTGGGCACTGGTTCTCATGTACTTACTTTCAATAGTTTGGGCACGATCACAAGCGGAAAGACTTTGACCATCACCGGATGGCAAGGTATAGCAGGTAGTTCAGGCACTGCCGGTCAAATTTTTATAGGAAGTAGTGTGATCCTGACGAGCGGTCAGTTAGCACAGATCACTTTCTCCGGACATGGAGCAGGAGCTGTACAGCTTCCATCAGGCGAGATCGTTCCATACCTCTCTTCTACTGAAGCAGACCTAATACCTGTTAGCCCTAGCTCAGGAAGCGAAGCAGCGGGTACTACATATACGATCACTGTAAATACCACCAGTACAGTATCGACCACTTCTACTGTGGCATACACCATCACAGGAATTCAAGCTAGCCAACTAGCAGCTGGTTCATCACTCACAGGCACTATCATTATTCCTGCGGGCAGCAGCACTGGTTCTGTTACTATCACGGTTCAAACAGATAATATAATAGAAGGTACTGAGACAGGCACTGTGTCTATTGGCTCACCTACAGGAGACATCGGCGTAGCTGGTAGTTCAACGGTAACTTTTACTCTGCTTGATAATGTAACATTCTACTGGAATGGTGGCACTACATCGAATAATCCTGCTACAGGCGGCACAGGCACGTGGTCTACAGCCAATGCATGGATCGCTCCGGTCAATGATGGCACAGGAGCACATCATACATGGGTAGATGGCTATGAGGCATACCTCGGCGGCACTGCAGGCATGATCAGCCTCAGCGCTGCAGTAAACCCATCGAGCATAAACGTCAACACATCAGGATATGTCCTTACCCCGTCAAACACTACTGCAGAGACAGTGTCAGGTACAATCTCAATAGCAGCAAGTGACAATTTAACCATCAATGATCCAACACAAACCGGTACTACCAATGGCAGGACACTCACTTATAGCGGTTCTACGATCAGCGGTGGTAGTGGCTCATCCCTTACTATCGCTGGTGCTCAGGGAGCCAGTACTACGAGCTATTCATATTTGCAACTTCAACCCTCTACTTCAGCCGGATGTACTATATCTATACCTGTCATTATGAACGGCACAGGTGCAGGTGGCTATATATCTACTACTGTTGATGCCGGTACAGGAACTTTAGCTACATTATTAGGTGGTGTACAGATAGCAAATACCAATGTCGCTACATTAGTACTCGGTGCTAAATCAGGCTGGAACATGATAGTAAATGGTATCACAGGAAGTTCAAGTAATACATCTCCGGTACTGATCTCAAACACACCAGCGGGCAGCGGTAAAGGAGGTTTCACTTTTGAAGGTACCAGCAATTATTACGGCACTACATATTTAGGAAACAATGCAGGCACAATAGTGAAGTGCGCTGCCGCAAATACCCTATCACCAAATTCAGTGATGACATTCGGATCGCCATCTACTGCAGGACAAGGTGCTGATCTCGATCTGGCAGGTACCGATCAAACTATCGGAGGTTTGTCAAGCCTCACAGGAGCTACCGGTGAGGTAACCAACAGCGGTACCAGTGGTACCAATACCCTGACAGTAAACCAATCGACCAATACTACTTTCGGATTAAGAATGATCGACAGTACACTAGGTGCTAAAAACGCATTGACAAAATCAGGTGCAGGTACACTCACACTGACAGGCATTAATACTTATACAGGTGCTACCACCGTCAGCGGAGGTTCATTATTTGTAAATGGCAGTCTGGCCGCAGGCAGTGCTGTCACGGTTTCATCTGGAGGTACTATAGGTGGAAGCGGCACAGCTGCAGGTATATTCTCACTGAGCGGAACAGTCTCTCCGGGTGCGAGTACAAGTCCTGCAGTGGGTAACTTCACTACCGGAGCACAGACATGGGCTAATGGTGCTAATTATAAATTTGACATTTCTAATGTAGCAGGGACTGCAGGGACGAACTGGGACCTGCTGACAAGTACGGCCACTGTGGATGTATCTACTGGAAATTACACAATTGACCTTACCGGCAATCCTGCAGGGTTCAGCAATACTTCATCATACACATGGACATTCCTTACTTCTTCAGGTATCACAGGATTTAGTTCTTCCAGCTTTACAATACTGACTACAAACTTCACACCTGCTTTTAGTGGCATATTTTTCGTATCGCAAAGTGGTAATACTTTAGTTATAAAATATTGCCCGCATGCTACAGCATCCAATACCGGTCCGTATATACCCGGCCAGACCATCGTATTGTCATCCGGCCCTGCGGGCCAGACCTCTTATGCTTGGACAGGACCAGCCAGTTTTACAGCCTCTACTCAAAACCCTACGAGGACAGGTGCTTTGTCT
>Ga0182030_10005190_pt1 | contig 27704 bp, 19 predicted proteins | sample 812S3MmetaG_FD_121299 | JGI IMG/M metagenome (GOLD analysis project Ga0182030, IMG submission 121299) | Permafrost microbial communities from Stordalen Mire, Sweden - 812S3M metaG (Illumina Assembly) | ecosystem: Environmental > Terrestrial > Soil > Wetlands > Permafrost | place: Sweden... | reverse complement strand
TTCAACTGAGCCGCAAGGTCGTCCGCGTTGAAGTAGTCGCAGCCAAATTGACTTCCGGGAAACGCAGTCGTCTTTCCACTGCCGGCGGGCCCGGCCGCCACGTACATGATCGGCATCCACTATCCCCCGAAATCCCGATCCGCACCGGGCAGCATGTCCGCGGGGAGTTCTTTCTTGAGGCGGTTGCCGTCTTTGTCGACGATGCCCAAAGCTATCAACCTCTCAACCGACTGGCGAATGCGCTTTGCACCTTCTTCGCGCACGCGCTTATCAATCGCCTCCTGCTCGGCCAGAAACTCAGGGGAGTACGTCTTCTTCACATAGGCCGCTTTGGGGGGAGCCGATTTGGGGACTTGCGCTTCGCTCCTCTGCGGCTTCCGAGCCACGGCTTCAGATGCCATCACGCCCTCCTGTTCCCTGTATTCTAGCCCTCATCCGGTGCGAATGAAAGATCACCGCTGCCGGGCGCCGTGAGCTCCAGGTCCCAAAAGCGGGTCGATTCGTCATCGGGGTATATCGGAGGGGCAGCGGCATTCAGATGTCCTGAACCATGCTTGCAATCAGGGTAGCTTTAGCCACGGGCCCCAGAGTGCCAACGTCATTCACCCACACTCGCGGTTGCAGACTCTGCTGAGCGGCGGTCGCTGAGAAAGTCCGCCACAACCCACGCCGACGCGGCGATCGCGAGAGTCTCCGCACTTTCTGACCAGTTCGCAAAACTGTGGGGATTGGCAAAGAGCATCGGCAGCCACGTCAGCAACCCGAAGCCCACGATCATCGCCGTGATCAATCGAGACGCCGGCAGGGCCATGAACCCCGTGAGTAAAGCGATCGCAGCAAGCGCAAACGCTGCGGTTGTTGCTATTGCCCAGAACATCTGTCCAGGCGGAATCCATTTCGGAACCAGACTTGCTGTCGCAGAGAGATAAAAAAGCTGTTCGAGTGCGAACGAGACAACGCAAATCCCGAACGAGTAGTACCCGGCCAGCGCCAATCTTGCCGTTCGAGCCGGGGCGGTTGCACAGGAACACGCATACAGGATCACGGCTCCCGAGGCTAATGAAAATTGTTCGAAAAAGTTGCCAAAGTTATTGTAGATAAGCGGGTGCTCAAAGATGAGCGGTACGCCAATCAAGGCGAAGGCCAGGTAGATTGCACCCAATGCGGCAGCGCCCGCCCGCGCCGTTCTGGGCCCCCGAGCCGTTCTGGACCATAGTACGGCTACGCCTCCAAGAATTTCGATGGTGGCCGCGATGTAGGTGAGAATCTCGTGGTGAGGAACGCTCCCAAGCGCGTCGAAGTCATGCCACACCAGGGCGCAGATGCCGGAACCAATCGCCGCCAGGCCATAGACGTAACGCCCCAGAGAATATTTCATTTGAGCGCCTCAGCCGGAAATCGTGCACATACCCTATGTTAAATGCCCTGCCGCTACCCCGACGCTGTCATGAGCGAAGCATAGCGAAGTCGAAGGATCTGCGGTTGCCTTCCGGAGTTTTGCAAGGTCACGGCCAGCAGGTCAGGACCTCAGCCCTGACTGCCGCAAATGCGGCAATTCCAACGCGGGCCTCAGCCCCAAAAGAGATGTTCCTCAGCTGAACAGTGCCGCGTGACGAATGATATAGTTCATTCGCTATGCCAGGTACATTTTGGGGGGTTGGCTACCAATCCGGAGGCGGTCCTTTGCGGTTGTTGACAAGAGTATTATTCTGCTCCTTTTGCCTATGTTTCTGCCCGCTGCTGCCCTCTGCTCAGCAGCGCCTTCGGTATCACCGGCACCACAGCCGCAAACAGTTCCAACCCCAGCCGCCGCCTTTTCATCTCCCGAGATGTTCAGGGACGCGATCCAAACAGCGCAGTCCATCTACATCCAGGAGATTTCAGACAGCAGAAAACCCTCCGAAGATTTTCTTGCCTTTTATGACGGTATGCAGTCTTTGGGACGCTATCAGCTTGTACCCACCACGGTGGGAGCGGATTTGATTCTCCGCTACGGCCTGGATCGTCAGGGCGCTCATGTTTCGGTTGTGGATTTGAAATCGGGCAAGTTGCTGGGGACAGAGTATTACAACTCAAACAGTATATTGTTGGATATCCCCGTACCCATCCTCGACAACGTTATTGCGCATAAGAATAAGAAGGATGAAGCCGAGTGGCTTGTCGGTTTTTTCAAACAGCAGGCTGGTTACTCGAAGTCCGCAGGTATAACGGCGACCTTGCCCGCACAGAAAACCTTGCCCAAGTCACTGACATCCAAGCAAGCCAAGGTGCGTCTGCAGGCCGCAAACAAGGTATTCATGATCACGGATGGTGTTCCGAACGGCTTCTTTGTCGGGCCAATGATCCCGTTCAACCTGCTCCAGTCTGACTTACAGAGCTGGGGCCGCTACAAGCTCGTCTCCAGCATCGCTGAAGCCGACCTGGTCGTCGAGATTTCCGGCCTCAGGTATGTATACACCGCTGATTTTTCTCGTGAGAATACAATTCAAATCGAACTTCTGGATGCCATGACTTTGGAAAACATCTGGTCCACATGGGATGCGCCACCCGTCAGGAAACGCAGCTACGCGAAATTGCTTTACCCCATGCCGCTCTACGCAGATCCGGAGCACGATGCGTCGGTGAGTGTCCAGAATCTTATCAATGATTGGAAAAAGGAAGTGGGTGCTCCCGTTACGAAATAGCCTCTGCTGGGTGGCAACATCTACCGTGGATGCCCCGAATCGCCGGGCACCCCAGGTTCCGACTTTGGGAACTGGGATAGAGGCCTTGTTTTCCAATCACGTCAACGGTGGCAGGCATCGTCTTGGGCGGCATGAAGACGCATTTATCGCGAGCCCGCTGGATTAGTTCGCCCTCGGCCAGGCAGTAGCCGGCCGGGCTGGCAATGATCTTGATTGGTCGCTCCATCCCGCTCGAAAATGCAGTCTCCAACCCGCAGCTATCTCAAGAAATCAAACCAGTGACTTATAGTCTGGCCAGTCTTAAATAAGAACTCGGGATCCAGCCAATAAAGGACTCCGAAGGCGCCGACCACTACCATAAAAAATATCGTCAGACCCTTCCCGCGGGTATGGGTACGATTCATTGATTCACCTCCAGAGAGTTGGGTCAAAGTTTAACATGATTCCTGCTTGCTTTGAAGATCATTTCCCGATCACGTCGATCGGCACAGTAACCGTCTTCGGCGGCATGCATTCGTTGCGGTCGCAGGCCTGGTAACGCAGCTTGCCCTCCACCAGGTGGTCGCCTCCCATGGCCACAATGCGCGCCTGGATAATGAACTCGCCCGTATAGACGCTGAGCTTCGTCTTTGGGTCCATCGGGAAACTCATCTCCGTGCCCGCCGGATAGGTGGCCCCGTCCAGCTTCACTCCCGCGCCCGCCGAAATCGTGAGAGACGTCGCAATCAGGTAGTCCTGGCTGGGTGCATGAGAGTTGATGTGCAGACCCTGCGCGATGCGGAAATGCAGCGCCACCGGGCTCGCCTTGCCCGCCGCCACCGTCACCTGCTCCGGAAAAAGATACTGCACCGCATCCGCCTTGCCGCTGGACCGGCTCTGCCCGCCCGAAGCAACGAACTGCCCGTGCGCCGCAAAACCAGCCAGCCCCACAGCCACCACCGCACAAACCAGCCTGAAATCTCCAACCATCAATCCCAACACCTGCCCATCCGTTCCTATTCCCCGTTCACTTTTTCACTTCTTCACTTTTTCACTTCTTCACTTCTTCACTCGTTCCTATTCCCTATTCCCTGTTCCCTATTCCCTAGTCCCTGCTCCCAGCAAGCGCCAGCCTCCCCTCACTCCCCCAGCGCCTTGCGAATATTCGCTTCAATCTCGTTCTCTGAACTCAATCCCATCTGCGTCGCCACTACCGTTCCTTTGCGGTCCACAAAGAACGATGTGGGCAGTTCATCCAGCCCTCCATAAGGAGTGCTGATGCTGTCTCCATCCACCAGCACCGGATAAGGCACCTTCTCCTGCTGCACAAACTTGCCGATCGCAGCTTTGTCCTTCTCCCAGCCAACCTTGTCGTCCGGCTTCAGGTCATCGCCCTCCGTCGAGATCCCGAGAATTTCGAATCCCTGCGAGCCGTACCTGTTGCGCAATTCGATCAGCCACGGGGTCTCGATCTTGCACGGCGCGCACCATGTGGCCCAGAAGTTGATCAACACCGCCTTGCCCCGATAGCTGGCCAGCGAAACCTTGCGGCCGCTTAAATCCTCCAGCGCAAATGCCGGCGCCGGTTTTCCGTTGAGAGGAGAAACATATACGGCCGCGCCGCCCGCGGGATTGGGCACCAGCTCGCCTCTCGCCGCCGAAGCCAGCAACCGCGCGGCAGCCTGCTGGCGATACTCCCAGTTTGCCCACCCTGCCCAGCCAAAGGCAGCCAGAATAAATAGAACTGCGAAAAGAACCAGCCTGTTGCGCCTCACGGGGAAATACCTCTCAACCCCATTGTACGAGCAGGAATGTCACCGTGGAAACCGGCCTCGGCGCACCAACCTGTCGCCGGCACTTTGGCGAAAGCGCGGGAGAGCACGACGCCCGATATGTCCTCACTTGGTCTCGCCAAAACTGTTACCATCAAAAGCCGATGAGCCTATCCAATCCCAAAGATCGTGAAGCGGGCCCGCTCCAGCCTTCGGCCCTTCGCCCGTCCGATCTGGTCCGCACCGAGGCCGCCGCGCTCGAGTCGCTTGCTGCTCGCCTTGAAGGCCCCATGTCCGCGGAGTTCGACCGCGCCGTCGAGCTCATCCTCCGCTGCGGCGAATCCAACGGCCGCGTCGTGGTTACCGGCATGGGCAAGAGCGGCATCATCGCCCAGAAAATCGCCGCCACGCTCAGTTCCACCGGCTCGCCGGCCCTGTTCCTGCACCCTGCCGAGGCCGTGCATGGCGATGTCGGCGTTCTCCTGCCCGGCGATGTAGTCATAGCCCTCTCTGCCAGCGGCGAAACCGAGGAAATCCTGCGCCTCCTGGCCACCGTCAAGCGCAAAGGCGACGCCCTGGTCAGCTTTTGCTGCAATCTCGCTTCGACCCTCGCCCAGGCCAGCGACGTTGCTCTCGACTGCGGCGTTGAGCGCGAAGCCTGCGGCCTCAACCTCGCGCCGACCGCCTCCACCACCACCATGCTGGCTCTGGGCGATGCGCTGGCCATCGCCGTCAGCCTCCGCAAGGGCTTTCGCGCGGAAGATTTCGCCGAACTCCATCCCGGCGGCAAGCTCGGCAAGCGTTTGGCCAAGGTGCGCGACCTCATGCACACCGGCGAAGACGTGCCCACCGTCGCGCCCTCCACTCCCATGGCCGACGTCATCTTCGAGATGTCCTCGAAAAAACTCGGCATGACCACCGTGCAGGAGGAAGGCCGCCTGCGCGGCGTCATCAGCGACGGCGACCTCCGCCGTCTCCTCGAGCGCGAAGGCGGCGCAGCCCTCAGCCGCACCGCCGGCGAAGCCATGAATGCAAATCCCCGCACCATCGCTGCTGCCGAATTAGCCGCCACGGCACTGGCCATCCTCGAAGAGCGCAAGATCACCTCGTTGATCGTCGTGAATGCCGATGCAAGCGTAGAAGGCGTCCTCCATCTCCACGATCTCTGGGGCGTCGAGCTGATCTGAAGCAAGAAAGGAGGTATCCGGATGAAATTCGAGGATACTGGCGAAGAAAGCACTCCGGAAGCCAAGTTTCCCGAGCAATCACCCAGGCGCGAGCTTCGTAAACACATGACATTGGAAGAACTCCTGGAAGGGATACCAGAAGGCACTTGCCTCGGCGAATATGATTGGGGCCCTCCGCGCGGAGCTGAGATTTGGTGGGAGACGGAGGATGAGCAAGAGGAACCGGAGGGGCGCGCATAATGCTGAAAACCGCGTTGAAGGTTCTCTTCGGTTTGGGCTTGTGCGCGATTTTTGAAGGTTGAATGATCTATTCGAGCTTCGGTCTTCCTTGGGGGGCTCAAAATCTCGACGGTTCAACGTCAATCACATGGCGCTTAGGCGTTGCGCTTCTTCTTCTGATTGCGGTCGCTCAATGGATTTCATTCTGGACGTTTCGTCGCCGCATCGCATTAAAGTTTTTTCTCGGCATGGTTTTGTGCGTTGGGATTGCAACCTTGATTCTCTACTCAAGTTATTCCTTCTCTTGGGAGCCTAAGGATCCCGAGGGCACATTCCCGCTCACTTGGCGGTCGGACGTAGTAATCCTCCTGCTTCTCTCGGTCACGCAGGGGCTTTCGTTTCTGGCCTTCCGCCTAACGAGACTGCGTGGTCGCAAGCGCATCACCTGAGGTCCTCTGCGCACCCGAACATTTAGAATGAATCCTGCTGTCATTTGCACTTCGTCCGCCATGGGCGGACGGGAAAGTATGCACTCATCGCTATGCATCGTTGGTCCAAACTCTTCATTCCCACCCTCCGCGAGGCCCCGGCAGACGCTGAAGTCGCCAGCCACAGGCTCCTTGTCCGCGCCGGCTACATTCGCCAGCTCGGCGCGGGCATCTACAACTACCTCTTCCTCGGCCAGCGCTCGCTCAACAAGATCATCACCATCGTGCGCGAGGAGATGGACAAGTTCGGCCAGGAGTTTTACCTGCCCGCCATCCTGCCCCGCGAGCCATGGGAGCAGAGCGGCCGCTGGTCCACGATGGGCGACAACATGTTTCGCCTCAAAGACCGCAAGGGCGCGGATCTCTGCCTGGGCATGACCCATGAAGAAATCATGACCACCATCGCCCGCAGCGAGCTGCGCAGCTACAAGCAGTTGCCCCAGATCTGGTATCAGATCCAAACCAAGTTCCGCGATGAGCCCCGCCCCAAGTCCGGCCTGCTGCGCGTCCGCCAGTTCATCATGAAAGACGCCTACTCCTTCGATATCGACAAGGCCGGCCTCGACAAGAGCTTCGATTTGCACGACCAGGCGTATCGCGCCATCTTCACCCGCTGCGGCCTCAAGTTCGTCGCCGTCGAGGCCGACTCCGGCGCCATGGGTGGATCGCAGTCGCAGGAGTTCATGGTCCCCACCGAAGCCGGCGAAGACCTCATCGCCAGTTGCCCCGTCTGCGGCTACGCGGCCAATCTCGAGAAAGCAAGTTCGCGCCTCGATCCGGTCGTCGAAATGGAACCCACCGGAGACGGCACACCCGAGCTTGTGTCAACGCCCGGTTGCGCTTCGATCGCCGACGTGGCCGCGTTCTTCAACATTTCCCCAGCCTCCGACATCAAGTGCGTCGCCTACATGGCGCTCAAGCGCGGGGCGACAACCAGAGAAGGCGCCACGCCTGATACTTGGCACGGCGTAACGGCCTTCCTGCGCGGCGATCACCAGGTAAATGAAACCAAGCTGCTGGGCGCAGTCGGCGCGGCAGACCTCCGTACCATGCAGGCCGAAGAGCTGACGCAGTTCATGAATGGGCCGGCAGGCTTCCTGGGCCCGGTGGGACTCAGGCCCGACGCCAACCCACTCGAGGGCGGCCTCACGGTCGTTGTCGACAAATCTCTCGAAGGCCGCAAAAACCTCGTCGCCGGCGCCAACAAACTCGATTTTCACCTTCGCAATGTCGTTCCCGGCCGCGACTTCACCTGGACCCTCATGGCCGACATCCGCAGTGTAAATGAGGGCGAGAATTGTCCAAAGCCCGCCTGCAACGGCCAGTTGCTCGTCGGCAAAGCCGTCGAAGTCGGACACATCTTCAAGCTCGGCTACAAATACTCCGAGTCCATGGGCGCGCGCGTGCTCGACCCCAACGGCAAGGAGGTCATGCCTATCATGGGCAGCTACGGCATCGGCATCGAGCGCATTCTCACCGCTGCCATCGAGCAGTCGAATGACCAGAACGGCTTCTGGCTCCCGGCCTCCATCGCTCCCTTCACCGTGGTGGTCACCGTCACCAACGTGTCCGACGCGGCGCTGCGCGAAACCGGCGAGAAGCTCGCCGCGGAACTGGCTGCCGCCGGCCTCGACGTGCTCCTCGATGACCGCGACGAGCGTGCCGGCGTCAAATTCAAAGACGCCGACCTGGTCGGGATTCCATACCGCATCAACGTCGGCAAGAAGGCCGCCGCGGGCCAGGTCGAACTGGTTACTCGTTCCACCGCAATCAGCGTCGATGTGGCGTTGACCGATGTATTGGCGGCGGTGAAAGAAAAAGTGGAAGAAGAGAGGCTTCTGGGTTCCAGTTCCTGACCTTTTCTGCTGGAACCGGAATCGCGCGAAACCCGTAGGACCAGGCAGGAATAGCCGGAAGCTGGAAACTGGGAGTTCAGGAAAATGGCGTTGAAGATCAAGCTCAAATGGCCCAAATGGAAACATCCCTCCTCATCGCTGATTCTGCACGTCGCAGCATGGGGATTTGCGGCCTTCGCTCTCATAAGTTTCTCGGTCTTTGGCTTTTATTACTTCAAGTACCGTGGCATCGTGGACGAGCGGCTCAAGCAGCCCATCTTCGCGGACACAGCCAAAATCTACGCCGCGCCGCGCGAGGTGCGGCCGAGACAAAAGCTCTCCGTCAATTTGATCGCCAATGAGCTGCGCGAGGCCGGCTACACAACCGACGGCGCCGCGCAGACTTCACCCCTCGGCAGCTTCAGTGAAGAGCCCCAGTCCATCTCCGTGCGCCCTGGACCACAGTCCTATCACGCGCCCGACAGCGCCACCATCCATGTGAGCGGCGGCGTGGTAGACAAGATTACTGACGCAAGCGGCCAGCCCCTCACCAGCTACGAGCTCGAACCGTTGCTGATCACCGGCTTGAGCGAGGATACCAACCGCTCCAAGCGGCGGCTCCTCACCTACGACGAAATCCCATCCAACGTCGTGCAGGCCGTGCTGGCCATCGAAGATCGCCGCTTCTTCGAGCACAGCGGCGTCGATTATGAAAGCATAATTAGCTGGGGCTGGCATGACTTGATCGGCGACCGCAAACATCGCGGCGGCGCTTCCACGCTGACCATGCAGCTGGCCAAGATGCTTTTCCTTGAAGACACCGGCACCATTCGCTACAAGCTCAAGCAAATCATGGTCGCGTTCCAGTTGGAACATCGCTTCAACAAGAAGCAGATCTTTCAGATGTATGCCAACGAGATTAATCTCGGGCAGCATGGCAGCTTCTCCATCGACGGCTTCGGCGAGGCGGCTCAAGTCTACTTCGGCAAAGACGTGCGGCAGCTGAATCTCGCTGAATGCGCTCTGCTGGCCGGTATCATTCAAAGCCCCAACCGGCTGAACCCCTTCCGTCATCCCGACCGGGCCATCGAGCGCCGCAACCTGGTGCTCGATTCCATGGTGGAAACCGGCGCCATCACCAAGGACCGGGCTGAATCCGCAAAAGCCGAGCCGCTGCACTTGGCCGAAACCAGCGTGGACGCCAGCGAAGCCCCATATTTTGTCGACCTCGTTCACGACCAGTTGCTGCAAAAACTTGGCGACAACGATTTCAACCGCGAAGGATTGCGCATCTACACCTCCCTCGATCCTGACTTGCAGCGCGTTGCCACTGCAGCGGTCAACTCCACCATCCACGTCGTGGACGAGCAGGTCGACCGCCTCCACGCGCGTGATCGCAAGCTCGGCAAAACTTATATCTACCCGCAGGTGGCGCTGATCGCCCTCAATCCGCACACCGGTCAGGTGCTGGCCCTGGTAGGTGGCCGCAATTATGGCGCCTCGCAGTTGAATCACGCCGTGGCCAAGCGGCCCACCGGCTCCATCTTCAAGCCGTTCGTCTATGCCACCGCTTTTCAAACTGCCGTCGAAGGCACCATGCTGCCCGGCCAGACCAAGCTCTTTTCGCCTGTGACCATGCTCAGCGACGAGCAATCCACTTATGGCGAGGGAACCCAATACCGATACACGCCGCGCAACTATAAAAATGAGTTCTACGGCCAGATGACCGCTCGTTACGCTCTCATGCGATCGGACAACAATGCCACCATCAGCCTCGCCTCATTGGTGGGCTTCGATCGCGTGGCTGCCTTGGCGCGCGACGCTGGCATCAAGAGCGCGCGCGGAACCCCCTCCATGGCCATCGGCTCCTATGACGCCACGCCGCTCGACATGGCCGGTGCTTATACCGTCTTTGCAAACGGAGGCATGCATCTGGATCCCTGGTTGCTGGCCAGCGTTCGCACCCCCACCGGCGACGTCATGTCGGACTACACGCCAACCTCCAGCCAGGTCCTCGACCCGCGCGTAGCTTTTCTCACCACCAGCATGATGGAAGCGGTGCTGCAGGGCGATGGAACCGGCGCAGGCGTGCGCAACATGGGCTTCATCTCGCCGGCCGCGGGTAAAACCGGCACCGACCACGACGCCTGGTTCGCCGGTTTCACCAGCAACCTGCTGTGCATCGTGTGGGTGGGCAATGACGACTACTCAGACATCAAGATCGAAGGCGCACACGCTGCCGCGCCCATCTGGGCCGACTTCATGAAGCAAGCCGTCCTGCTCCCGCAGTACTCCGACACCAACACGTTCACGCCGCCTCAGGGCGTCGAAATCGAGAAGATCGACAAGGTCTCCAACCTGCTCAGCGACGCTGCCTGCCCCGAAGGCTACGACGCCGCATTTCTTGACGGCACCGGGCCCACTGACACCTGCGACCATCCCCCCGACCACCGCAACATTCTGCAAAAAATCTTCGGCCTTGGCAAAAGCGGCAACTGATCACTCTGCGCGGACAAGTTTCGCAGCCACGCGCCGGGGCCGCTGCTTCGCGGCAATCGCCCTGATGATCAAATGTCCACTTCCCTGCTCGGCCAATGGCGTTTTACCCTGCCGAATGGCCGCGGCAATCAACGCTTCAATCTCCGGTCTCGCCAGATCCTCGGCTTTCGCGAGGCGGACGAATCGGTTCTGGTTGCCGCTCCCTTGAAGGATTCGTGCCGGATCGGGCAACGTTGATCCGTAATAAAACGAGAGTGCGATTCCCGTTGCATTTGCCACCAACGAGACGATGCAATCCGAAGGTCGTTCCGTGGAACAGTAACCAATGACAAAGAAGTTGTAATTGTCGTAAACCAGTTCGTTCGCGGCGGCCATCCGCTTGCGCAGCGTTGCGCGTACCGAGCGGATCAATCTGGCCATCGGCGAATCGAACTTTGCAATGAAGCCGGCAAGCTGCTCGTCCGGGCCTGTCGCGGAAGAAGATCTCAATTTGGATTTCATCGCATCTCCTTTGTGTGGGTCGTTGGCCCTTCCCGGTTTATCCATCCACATCCGAGCCGTCGGGCATCGGCTGGCACCTCGCGCACCAAAACGTCACGCGCGCGTCCGGTCCTTGAATCCTCCTGCGAACCGGCTCTCCGCAGCGCCGGCAAGCCTCGCCCGCCCGCCCATAGACCCACAAGCTCGCGCCCGGATCTGAAGCGTGCGTCGTGCGCCGCCAGCGCCCGCCATAGGTAACAATTTGATCGCCGGAGTCCATCAGGACATTCGCGCTCACCAGCTTTTGCGCGGCTGCAATCAAGGCCTTCACCTGCTCCGTTCCCAGCGCCGCAACCTTCGCAAACGGATGAACACCGGTTACAAAACAGATCTCCGATTTGAAGACGTTGCCCACTCCGGCCATCACCTCCTGGTGCAGCAGCACATCGCCGATCTCTTCGCCTCCATGCGCAAACACGCGATTCTCCGCCTCGGATACATTGAACTCCGCGCTCAGCACATCGCGCTCCGCGGCCGCAATCCTGCTGTCGCGGGCTAGCGACTGCGCCGTGTGCATCTCGGCCACCGGCACGCGAAATCCCACCGCAACATACTCAGCATTCTCCACCACAATGCGCATATCGGTCCGCGGCTTCTGCCAGCGCTCGCCGTGCCGGTAGATATGCCAGCTCCCGCTCATCAGCATGTGAGTGGCCAGCGTTGCGCCGCCTGAAAAATGAATCAGCAGCCATTTGCCACGCGATTCCACCCCGTCCACCGTCTGGCCCGCCAGCGGCGCGTCGTCGTTGCAACGTGTCAGCTTCGGATATGTGGATCGAAACGCCGTAATCGGCTTGCCTGCAAGCGCACGGCCCAGGGCGCGCGCAGTGCGAAAAATCGTGTCGCCTTCCGGCATGGCCTATTGCACCTCACCGGCCCGCGGCTGATGCGCCTGTTGACTCACAGGCAGCGGAATGCGCCTTAAATGCATGCCCAGCGGCCCCGGATGAAATCCCGCATCCATGAGCAATCGTGCCATCGGATGCGCCGCCACCGGCTGCCCGTTGATCGTGGTGATCAGCGCGCCCTCATAGTTTCCGCTCTGACGGCTGCCGCCGTGCAGTTGCGCCTGGCCGCGCGCGCTCAGGAAATGAGCCAGCCCCGATGCCGCTTGCGAACGCTCCGGCTCTTCCACGGGCAGAAACACAAGCAGGTTGGGATTGCCGCGCCGCATCCATGCCACCAGTTGCCCATTGCGGAGAATCACTTCAGCGTAGGCCGCGCGCGTCAGTATGCGCGGCGCAGTCTCGCTGTCCTCATCGGCCACCGGCAGATCGGGCCAGCGCAAGGCTGAGCCATAGGGATTGGCCGGGTCCGCCGCGGCCAGCAAGACAAACTCCGGTTTTTCAGCCGGCGGATCGCTGCGCAATTGGCGCAGCAGGTCCACGGCCGCGGGCAAAGCAAACTGAGTTGCGCCCAGGCCGGCAACAAAGTAGCCCCGCCGTATGCGCCCGCTCTCTTCAAGGGCTTTGAGCACGTCGTAGACGGCGCTGAATCCGCCCGGAACATTCTCCGCGGCCACCGATTCGCGTAGCAGCACGCCATAACGATTCAGCAATTGCAGCGCCAGCGCGTGGCTCGCCTCGGTCGCAGAACGGCCTGCCTCGTCCCTGCCCTGCGCCCTCACGCCAATTGGCAAACCAATCGGCAAAATGGACCAGCGCCCCTGCGCCGCTGGCGGCGTAGTGCGCCGCGACCGGAACACCGTTCCCGTTTGCAACCTTCGCGGGGCTCGCGCGCTGTCCGGCCTGGCAATGTAGGCGCGCAGCGCGTGCAGCGAGTCGTTGGTGATCAACCCGCGCCACACCAGGCTCCAGAGCGCGTCGATCGTCTCGCCCGGATAGCCGCCTCCCGCGGCTTGATGCAGTGGATCGAAGAAACTTGCCCCCGTTGATTCGAGAATCCCGAGCAACTTTTCTTCGCGCTCGGTCAGCGGTTCCTTGAGCGGCCTCCGTTGCGCCAGCAGCGGCAGTTTGTCGGCCAGGAAAAGCGCGATGCGCCCGTTGCGTTCGCCGATCGGCTCCACGCCCGCCCACGCCACCTCGCCCGCCGCGATCAGCGTGTCCAACCCCGCCGGCGTAAAATCCGCGATGCGCGCCGGCAAAATCGCGGTCTCCACCAGCGTCGCGGGCAGCGGCGCGCCTTGCAGGCTCTCGATTGCGTCCAGCAGCGCGTCCAGATTCGGCCCGCGGCGCGGCGCAATCAGTCCCTGCCAGTGCGTCATGAAACGCGCCAGCGTGCGCTGCTCCACCGGCTCAACTTCGCGCCGCAGCCTGGCCAGCGACTTGCGCCTGATCAGCCGCAGAACTTCCGCATCGCACCACTCGCGATGCACTCCGCAGGGGCGAAATCCGCCCTCCAGCACGCGCCCCTCGGCAGCCAGTTGGCGCAGCGCATTTTCAACCGCCGCAACATCCAGCGCAAAGCGTTCGGCAGGCTCCCCCAGCGTGAACGGCCCATGCGTGCGCGCGTAGCGCCGAATCAGTTCTAGCACCGGGTGTGCAACCGGCTCCAGCAGCGCAGTAGCCAGGCCCGGCGGCAGCGGGATTCCCAGCCCATCGCGATATCGTGCCGCGTCCTCCGCGGCAACCAGCCGCCGCTCGCCGGCAATGTTGATCTCCAGCAGCCGCCGCGCGCGAATGAGCCGGTCAACATGCGTAAGAAGATCGGGTGAAACCACGCGCCGCGCCAGCTCCAGCCGCGAAAGATCGCCCAGCCGCAGGCAAAGATCGTGAATGCCGTCGGCGGAACGCGCGCGATAGGTTTCGGTCAGGCATTGCGCCGCCTCCTCCACAGCGGCAATCGCATCCGCATCCAGCAGCTCGCGCAGGTCGGCCTCGCCCAGCAGCTCGCGCAATTGGTCCTGATCGATGGTCAGGGCCTGCGCGCGGCGCTCGGCCAGCGGCGCATCGCCGTCGTAAAGAAAATTCGCCACATAGCTGAAGAGCAGCGACGAGGCAAACGGCGAAGGCTTGCGCGTCTCCACCACGTGCACGCGCAACTGGCGCTGTTCGATCGCGCGCAGAGTTTCAACCAGCGCCGGCATATCGAAAACATCGCGCAGGCATTCGCGATAACACTCGAGCAGCAGCGGAAACTTGGGGTAGCGCGAAGCTACGCTGAGCAGATCGTAAGAGCGCTTGCGCAACTGCCAAAGCGGCGAGCGCGCATCGGCGCGGCGGCGCGGCAGCAGCAGCGCGCGGCCCGCGGCCTCGCGAAAACGTCCCGCAAAAAGCGCCGTCGTGCCCAATTGGCGCAGCACCAGTTGCATTGCTTCGCCCGGCTCCACCATGAACCAATCCGAATCCGGCGGCTCATCGGTATCCGGAAAGCGCAGAACGAAACCGTCGTCGCCCCAAAGCGTCTCCACTTCCGGCCCGCCGGCCGCGCGGATGCGCGCGCTCACCGCCATCGCCCACGGAATGTGGATGCGGCTGCCAAAGGGCGTAAGCACGCACACCCGCCAATCGCCCAGCTCATCGCGGCATCGCTCGATGACCACGGTCCTGTCGTCGGGCACCGAGCCGGTCGACTCCTCCTGGTCCGCCAGAAATTGCATCAGGTTCTCCGCCGCGCCGGGGTCGAGATCGTGCTCGGCAACCAGGCGCGTGAGCGCGGCAGGTTTCGGAAGCGCGCGCAACTCGCGCACCATCGCGCCGATGCGTCGCCCGAATTCAAGCGGCCGCCCAGGACCGTCGCCTTTCCAGAACGGCATTTTGCCCGGCTCGCCTGGAGCCGGCGTCACCAGCACCCGATCGTGCGTAATCTCCACGATGCGCCAGGTGGACGCGCCCAGAATAAAAGTCTCTCCCGGATGCGACTCAAAGACCATCTCTTCGTCCAGTTCGCCCACCCGCACCGCTTTGCCTTCGCTGTACGCCAGAAATACCCCGTAGAGTCCGCGGTCCGGGATCGTCCCGGCATTGAGAATCGCCAGCCGCGCTGCGCCGTCGCGCGCGGTCACCACGTTGCGAATACGGTCCCAGGTCAGCCGCGGCCGCAGTTCCGCAAACTCGTCCGACGGATAGCGCCCGCTCAGCAGATCAAGCACCCCCTCGAACGCGGAACGAGTCAGCCCGCCGAACGGCGCAGCACGCCGCACCAGGTCGAACAGAAAATCAACTGAGACTTCGGGAACCTCGGAGTTAGCGGAGTTTGGAGTTTCTGACTCTTGCGACATCTCCTCTTCGAACAGGAGCGGTGAAGATTTTTCGCTCCTGGTTTTTCTTCTGGTCCCTGATCCCTGACCCCTGCCGGGGCCCCCAGCGAGCGATCTCTGCTCGATGGGGTGGCTGTTCCCTGCTTTCTCGGTCCCTCGGTCCCTCGGTCCCTTGGTCCCTGCACTTGCCACGATCGCCACCAACTGCTGCGCCAGCACGTCCAGCGGATTGCGCGGATAGCGTGTTGACTCGATGTGGCCCTCGTGCATGGCGCGCGTCACAGCGGCGCAGGCTACCAGGTCGGCGCGGTACATGGGAAACAAAATCCCTTCCGACACCGCGTCCACATGATGGCCGGCGCGCCCGATGCGCTGTATCCCGCTGGCCACCGAGGGCGGCGATTCAATCTGAATCACCAGGTCGACGGCGCCCATGTCGATGCCCAGCTCAAGCGTCGAAGTGGCGCAGAGAGCCCGAATCTGCCCGGCCTTCAGTTGTTCCTCGATCACCGTGCGCTGCGCCGCCGCCAGCGAGCCGTGATGGGCGCGCGCAATCGGCTCTCCTGCCAGTTCATTCAATGCGCCCGCCAGCCGCTCCGCAACTTGCCGGCTGTTGACAAACAAAATCGTCGAATTGCGTTCCCTGATAATTTCAAGCAATCGCGGATGAATCGCATTCCAGATCGACACGCGCCGCGGCATCTGCGCAGCCGGCCCCGACTGAATCTCTTCCATCTCGCCCAGCCGCGCCATGTCTTCCACCGGAACTTCGATGCGCAGCTTGAGTTGCTTGCGCGCGGCAGCATCCACAATAGTGACCGGCCGGTAACGAAGTGCCGCCGGATCGGCAATTTCGCCAAACACCGAATTGTCATCCTGAGCGACCGGAGCGGCAGCGGAGGGAGTCGAAGGACCTGCGGTCGCTCTTCGCCGGTTCTCCGAAATTGCACGGCCTTTCGCAACCACCGAATCTGCGGAGTCGCCTCTAGCCGAATCATCGGCAGCATCGGATTGCCTCGCCGACTCGCTGACCCGCTGACTCGCTGACTCGCTTTTCTCCGTTTGCTCAACCTCAATGCCGCCCAGAAAACGCGCCACCTCCTCAAGCGGCCTCTGCGTAGCCGAAAGCCCGATGCGCTGAAGAGGTCTCTTCACCAAATCCTGCAGCCGCTCCAGTGACAACGCCAGGTGCGCGCCGCGTTTCGTAGGCACCAGCGCGTGAATCTCGTCGATGATGACCGTCTCCACCGTCCGCAAAGCCTCTGCGGCCTGCGATGTCAGCAGCAGGTAAAGCGACTCGGGCGTGGTGATCAGGATCTCCGCTGGATGCAGCGCGAAGCGGGCGCGCTCGCGCTGCGGCGTATCCCCGGTGCGCACGCTGATCGCCGGCTCCTTGAAAGGCAATCCCATGCGCCGCGCCATGTTCGCCATGCCCACCAGCGGCGAGCGAAGGTTCCGCTCCACATCCACGGCCAGCGCCTTCAACGGAGAAATATAAACAACGCGGCAACCCCGCTGCTCTTCGCCTGCAGCCTTCTGACCCCTGTCTCCCAGCATCAGCCGGTCCAGGCACCAGAGAAATGCGCTCAGGGTCTTGCCGGTGCCGGTCGGCGCCAGGATCAGCGTGCTCTCTCCGCGCGCAATCACCGGCCAGCCAAGCCGCTGCGGTGCCGTTGGCGCGTCAAAGACAGCTTTGAACCACGCCGCCGTCACCGCATGGAAACAGGCCAGCGGGTCGGGGACCGCGGTTGGAACTGGAACGGGTTCGGGGATGGGCCGGCGCGGGGTCATTCTCTTTTTGAGAATAACCCGTCAGGCAGCGAAGAGGAAGCGAAAATAAGACTGCCCGCTTCCAGCCTGATCGGATCGAGTTCTCTCTCTCCACTTGGCCGATAGAACGTTGTAACCTGCATCGCCAATTCCTGCCTTCCACTCCACTCTAAATCCCTCAGAGAGCACAATTCCGCGCCCCTGCTGCCTGCAATCGGTTCTCAAAAAGCAAACCGAATCAGGCCAATTCCATCAAAACGCCTCTGTGTGTCAACCGAAAGTGTCACAATACCTACCAAGTCCTTGAGCCAACTCTGCTTTCATAAGGAACAAATGGCTGAGTTCGGCATCGAACAGATTGAACCGGCCTGAACCGCGCCGGAGCGTCCATGCGAGACCATTTGGCTACACTCCTCGATGACTTTCGCCGTTTCGACCGCGAGGTCGCTGTGGTCCGCTACCAGGGAAACCGGCGGCGGGTAACCACCTATGGGGAATTGGCACGGCTCGCCGGACGCTTTGCCGCCCTGCTCGAGCAGCGCGGCATCGGGCCCGGCGATCGCGTCCTGCTGTGGGCCGAAAACAGCGCGGAGTGGATTGCGGTCTTCCACGGTTGCCTCCTGCGCGGTGTTCTGGCCGTTCCACTCGACGCCAACGGGACTGCCGAATTTGTCGCCCGCGTGGCGGCGGACGTTGCCCCCAGCCTCGCAGTGGGCGATGCCATCCTGCTGTTGCAGCTAGGTCCACAATCTCAAAATCGGGATTCGGAGAGTCCGCATCTCCACATTTCCACCCTCGCGTTTGAAGACTGGCTCGCCGAACTGCCGGACGAGGAAGCTGGGCCAATTGCAGGCCTCCGCTCAGACACCCCGCTGCAAATCCTGTTCACTTCCGGCACCACCGGCGATCCCAAGGGGATTGTACTGACCCACGGAAACGTCCTGGCCAGCGTCGGCCCCATCGAAGACGGCGCGCGGCGCTACATGCGCTACGAGTGGCTCATCCACCCGCTCCGGATTCTGCATACTCTGCCCCTGAGCCACGTCTTCGGGCAAACCATGGGGTTGTGGGTCCCTCCCATTTTCAAGGCGGAGTTGCATTTCCAGAGCCGGCCTGCCGCGCCGCGGCTCATCGAGCTCATTCATCACGAACGCATCTCCGTGCTGGCCGCGGTGCCGCGCGTGCTGGCCCTCATCAAGGCTCATCTTGAATTGCGCGATCCGCATCTGGCCGCCCGCGTGGAGCAATCGAAGCAGGTTGGGACGCTGCGAAAATGGTGGCGCTTCCGAGATGTGCATCGGGCCTTCGGGCCCAAGTTCTGGGCCTTCGTCTCCGGTGGCGGCGCACTGGCCGGCCCGCTCGAACAATTCTGGAACACCCTGGGCTTCGTCCTGGTTCAGGGATACGGCATGACCGAAACCACGGCGCTCATCACGCTTAACCATCCCTTCCACGTCGCCAAAGGCACCATCGGCAAGCCGCTCGCCGGCCGCGAGGTCAAGCTCGGCCCCGATGGCGAGGTGCTGGTGCGCGGCGCATCCATCTCCGGCGCTACGTGGTCGGGCGGGGCGCTCCATGCCCGCCACGGTGAGTGGCTGGCCACCGGCGACCTGGCGGAGATGCAGGAGTCGGGCGAGCTGAAGTTTCTCGGCCGTAAGAGCGAGATAATTGTCACCGCGGCTGGGGTCAACGTGCACCCTGAAGACCTTGAAGCAGTCGTGGAAGAACAGCCGGGCGTGGCTGCATGTGCCGTGGTAGCCATGGAGACTGCGGCAGGGCCGGAGCCCTGCGCGGTGCTCGCCATCCGCGGCTCCAGCGACCAGGCCGCGAAGGCAATCGAGAACGCCAATGCGCGGCTCGCGGACTTCCAGAAGATCCTGCGCTGGGTGCTGTGGCCTGAACCGGATCTGCCCCGGACCTCCACCGGAAAGGTCCGTCGCAAGGCTGTGGCCGCATGGCTGCAGCGGATCCAGGCCGCCGCTGCCACCAGTACCTCCGGCGCGGCAGCGTCCGGTCAGGAAGCCTTTGGCGCGTCTTCTGACTGGCTGCTTACCCTGATCGCGCAAATAACCGGCGAAGCCCACCCTGGAGTTGGTGACGAGTTGCGCCTCACAGAGGACTTGCATCTGGATAGCCTGGGCCGCGTACAACTGGCCGCGGCTATCGAAGAGCGGCTGGGCATTGTCTCGGGAAGCGGCCTTCTTGAAGAGATAGAAACGCTCGGAGATTTGCGCGGATTGGTAGCCGGTGGAGAACAAGTCGGCTCAGAGGAGGCGCCCCTCAAACCTTCCCCTGAAGAGCGGGAAGCAGCCGCTCCAATTTCACCTCGCTCCGCTCAAAATGACCAACCGCGCGAAAGTGTCGGCCGGCCCGCGAGCGAGCCTGGCGCCTCTGCGCGTGCATCGGCCGCAACTCCGCAGTCGAAACCGCCGCGGACACGGTTTATCTATCCCCAGTGGCCCTGGTGGAAACCCGTTGAGTGGATCAGGATTGCGTTCATCGAGACGGCCATGCGCCCCCTGGTTTGGTTGCTGGCAAACCCCCGCGTTAAGGGGCCGAAAACGCCGCTGCCCCATGGACCGCTGCTGATCGTGGCCAATCACGTCACCACTTTCGACGGGCCGTTGGTCCAATATGCGCTCGAAGGACGCGTCCGGCGCCACATTGCCGCGGCCATGCTCGGCGAGATGCTCGAAGACTATCGCCATTGGCGAGATCCCGACCGTGCCCCTGGAACCAGGGGATTCTTTGTCTTCGGTCCGCCCGCCTACTGGCTGATAACCGCGCTCTTCAATGTATTTCCCCTGCCCCGTCGCAGGGATTTCCAAACCAGCTTTGCGCATGCCGGCAAGGCCATGGATCGCGGCTACAGCGTGCTCGTCTTTCCAGAAGGAACACGCTCCGCGGAGGGCCGGCTGGCGCCCTTCCGTACCGGCATCGGACTGCTGGCAAGGGAATGCGGCGCGCCCGTGCTGCCGGTGGCCATTCGCGGCCTGGGCGAGCTCAAAACGCGTCGGCGAAGATGGTTCCGCTCAGGGACCATCGAGGTGCGGGTGGGAGAGGCAATCCTCTTCGGCCCCCAGGACACCGAGGCTGGAATCACCACGCGCCTCCACGCCGAAGTGGAACGCCTGCTCGATTACTCGGCGTCAGGGGATCACCCGGATTAGGTCCACTCATGCGCTGATTAGGGCAATAATTACCTTGACTCGCCCGATGGGGGTGTACGATGATCCCCATAGATGAGCAGGATACGCCGTCGCTATTCGACTTACTTCAGGCGACGGCGCTTTACCTGTGGAAAGAGTGGCCTAGAGACATGATAGGGACCATAACGAATCCGCAACAACTTGCATTCTCGCTACGAGGAACCTGCCCTCACTCTGATTGCAATCGACCCTCGGTATTTATGCTCGTAACTGGGGTACATCACGACATAAGAGGCCAAGGGATCGCAGCGATGCAGTGCCAAGGATGCATGAAATACATCCTTGCTATCGTTACATATGCCAACAATAATCACACAGTCAACTATGTTTCTCATTATCCCCTTGGGGCACCAAACGATACGGTTGCGCCTGAAATTCCCCCGCATATCCAAGTGGATTTCAAAGAGGCTCTACGTTGTCTTTTTGTAAATGCTTACAATGCAACCGTAGAAATGTGTAGGCGAGCGTTAGAGGCGAGTTGCATCGACTTGGGAATACCGAAAGGCATCAGAGACCTAGAAGATATGATCGACTCACTTGAGAGTCAGCGAAAGATTACTCCTCATATGAAGGAAGTGGCACACAAGATTCGGCTAGGCGGAAATCGCGGAGCACATCCGCCAGAAGCGGACGTGTTAGCCGCGCAACAAGCGGGCGAAATGCAGGTGGCTGGCCCCGTCGTCATTATCGTAAAGGAACATGCCGAAGCCATTGTAGATTTCACGCGGCAGTTCTTCCAGCACGTCTATGTAGTCCCTCAGCAACTAGGTAAATACGATTTCACCAAACCAAAGGCACCGGCACAACCATGAATGAATCAGAGAAATTCGACAGCGTTGTTCGCAAGATTCTAAGCGTCTCACGCGAGGAATTACAGCGACGCGAGAAGGAATGGAAACGCAAGCAGACACGAAAAAAGCGGGCTAGAACTTCGCCCGCTTCCCGCGCTTCAAGCGTAAAGGGTTAGCAGGTCGCGGCGGCTCCCTCCTTGCCCGTCAACTGAGCAAATGTGAGGCGCTTACCAACGATCTGAGATACCGCTCGGCTAAAGCGGCTTGAATCACTCGTCCTACGGTTGTTGAAACGGAACGATTGCTCATCGAGGTAACGGAAGAGATGGAACGGCTCTACACTCACATAGGTTCCAGCAATACCCCGCTTGAGCAGCGACCAGAAGTTCTCAAGGCCATTGGTATGCACTCGGCCATCCACATAGGCGACGGCATGATCGACAACCGCATGAGCGTAATTCTGAGCAAGTCCGCTGTAGGATGGAAGCGAATCAGTGTAGAGAGCCGCGCCAGCTTCGACATGCTTGCGAACCTCAGTCTGCAATGCCGCTCTCTTGCGGTTTGGGACTACGATAGTGCGAACCTCTCCACCGCGCTCCAGCATCCCCATGACCGCAGTCTTGTCTTTGCCGCCGGTTCCGGTGATGCGACGCTGGCGCTTGCTCACATGCATGTTGCGGGATTTGCCGCCGATGAAAGTTTCGTCCGCTTCGACCTCGCCGCCGAGCTTGCTTCCAAAGAACTCGTCTTGCATGGCGAGACGGATGCGGTGCAGCATGAACCACGCGGCCTTTTGCGAGACCTGCACGTCTCGCGCAATCTCGTAACTGCTGATCCCGTTCTTGCAGTTCGTGAGCAGCCAGGTTGCGGTGAGCCATTTATCGAGTCCGATGGGAGAATCCTCCATCACCGTGCCAACCTTGATGGAAAACTCACGCTTCGCGTGATGGCTCCCGCACTTCCAAGTGCGCCGCATCGCATTGAAGCTGACCTTTGCCGAGCCGCAGCCGGGGCAAATCGCTCCATCTGGCCAGCGTCGCGCAACAAGATAATCAATGCAGTTATCATGATTCGAGAAGTATACGATTGCTTCCTGAAGGCTATTCGGTTCGGTATTCATAACGCGCCTCACTGTCTAAACTCTAGCAAAAAACAGTGGGCGAGTCAAGGTAATTATTGCCCTGATTAGGACAGCACGCTCCAGGCCAGCCGCGCTAGCCTACTGCGCCGGATCGTAATTCAAATTCTGCCCCAACCATCGTTCCACCACCGACACGCTCATCCCTTTGCGTTCGGCATAGTCCGTCACCTGGTCGCGATCGATTTTGCCCAGCGAGAAATAACGCGACTCCGGGTGGGCGAAGTAGAGTCCGCTCACGCTCGACCCCGGCCACATCGCAAACGACTCGGTAATCAGCATCCCCGTGTTCGCCTCCACATCCAGCAGGCGCCACAGCGTACCCTTCTCCGTATGATCCGGACACGCCGGATAACCCGCTGCCGGCCTGATTCCCCGATATTTCTCGTGAATCAGCTCGTCGATGCTCAGTCCCTCCGCGCGGCCATATCCCCACTCATCCCGCACCCGCTTGTGCAGGCACTCGGCAAATGCTTCGGCCAGGCGGTCGGCGATGGCCTCCGCCATGATCGCGTTGTAATCGTCATGCTCCGCCTTGAATCGGTCGCACAGCTCCTTCAGCCCAATCCCGCTGGTAACCGCGAAAGCCCCAATGTAATCCACCAGTCCCGTCTCTTTCGGCGCGATGAAGTCGGAAAGAGATCTGCACGGTTCGCTGCCTTCCCTGTTCGCTTGCTGGCGAAGAAAATGGAATCGCTCCCGCACCCTTCCGCGTCCGCCGTCCGCGTACAGCTCCACGTCGTCACCCACTGCGCTCGCGGGAAAGAAGCCATAAACGCCACGCGCAGTGATCAGCTTCTTCGCAATCATCTCGTCCAGCAGCGCATTGGCCTCGGCAAAGATCTGCCGCGCCAGTGCGCCTTGTCTTTCGTCTTCAAGAATCCGCGGGTAAACGCCCTTCAGCTCCCAGGTATGAAAGAACGGCGTCCAGTCAATGAATTCGCGCAGCGTCGCAAGCGGAAAGTCATCCAGCACGCGAACGCCGATGAATTCGGGCTTTGGCAAATCCTCCGCGCGCCACTCGATCTCCGTACGCCTCTTTCGCGCAGTATCCAGCGAAACCAGCTTCTGCCGCGCCGCGGAGTGCGTCTTGCGCAGCGCCTCGTACTCCATGCGATGCTGCGCCACGAATGCATCCTTGCCGTCTTCGCTCAGCAGGCTGGTCGTCACCGGCACCGCCCGGCTGGCATCCAGTACATGCACCACCGGCTGGCTGTAGTGCGGCGCAATCTTCACCGCCGTGTGAGCCCGGCTCGTGGTCGCCCCGCCAATCAGCAGCGGCAGCTTGAATCCCTGCCGCTCCATCTCCCGCGCCACATGCACCATCTCATCGAGCGACGGTGTGATCAGCCCGCTCAGGCCGATCAGGTCCGCCTTCTCCGCCGTTGCCCGTTCGAGGATTTTTTCGCAAGGGACCATCACCCCCATGTCGATCACTTCGTAGTTATTGCAGGCCAGCACTACGCCCACGATGTTCTTGCCAATGTCGTGAACGTCGCCCTTCACCGTGGCCAGCACAATCTTTCCCTGCGCCCTCACCGTTTCGCCGGCCGCCGCCATCCTCACCTTCTCGGCCTCCATGAACGGCGTCAGGTGCGCCACCGCCTTCTTCATCACCCGAGCCGACTTCACCACCTGGGGCAGGAACATCTTGCCGGCGCCAAACAGATCGCCCACCACTCCCATCCCGTCCATCAGCGGGCCTTCAATCACCAGCAGCGGCCGCCCCAGCTTCACGCGGGCTTCCTCGGCGTCCCTCTCGATGTACTCGTCGATCCCCCTCACCAGCGCGTGCGAAAGCCGCTCCTCCACCGTGCCGTTGCGCCATTCCTCGGCTTTTTTTTGGGTAACTTCCGCACCGGCCCCCGAACCCTCAGCCTTCAATGCCTCGCCGTACGCCACCAGCCGCTCTGTCGAGTCCGGCCGGCGGTTCAGCAGCACGTCTTCCACCAGCACCTTCAGTTCCGGCTCGATCTCTTCGTACACCTCCAGCATCCCCGCATTCACAATGCCCATGTCCATGCCCGCCGCGATGGCGTGATAGAGAAAAGCCGAGTGCATCGCTTCGCGAACCTTGTTGTTGCCCCGAAAACTGAAGGAAATATTCGAGACCCCGCCGCTCACCTTCGCATGCGGCAGGTTGGCCTTGATCCAGCGCGTCGCGTTGATGAAGTCGACCGCGTAGTTGTTGTGCTCCTCCATGCCCGTGGCCACGGTCAGAATGTTGGGATCGAAGATGATGTCTTCGGGCGGAAAACCCACTTCGTCTACAAGTATTCTGTAAGCCCGCTCGCAGATCCGGATCCTTTCTGCGAAACTCGCAGCCTGCCCCTGCTCGTCAAAGGCCATCACCACCGCCGCCGCGCCATACTTCAGCACCGCCGCGGCATGTTGACGAAACTTCCCTTCGCCTTCCTTCAGCGAGATCGAATTCACAATGCCCTTGCCCTGCAGACACTTCAACCCCGCTTCAATCACTTCCCACTTTGACGAGTCCACCATGAAGGGAACTTTGGCCACTTCCGGCTCGCTGGCCAGCAAATGCAGGTAGCGCGTCATGGCCGCAACTCCGTCGATCATCCCCTCGTCCATGCAGATGTCGATGACGTTGGCGCCGTTCTCCACCTGCTGCCGGGCCACGCTCACCGCGTCTTCAAATTTGCCTTCCTTCACCAGCTTCGCGAACTTCGGCGAACCGGCCACATTGGTCCGCTCCCCAATCAGGATGAAGACGCCGGGCTGCTGCGTAAATGGCTGCGATCCTGACAACCGCAGAGGATTGGTCTCCGTGTCTGCGCTCATGCTCCGCTCTCAATCCCGCCCAGCTTGCGCGGAGGCAACCCCTCGAGCGCCTTGGCGATGGCCGCAATATGCTCCGGCGTATTGCCGCAGCAGCCGCCTGCAATATTGATCAGCCCCGCCCGCGCAAATTCGCTCAGGTATCGAGCCATGTCCGCCGGCCCAAGGTCGAAACCGGTCTCCGACAGTGGATTCGGCAAACCCGCATTCGGATAGCAGGAGATCGCCACATCCGCCTTCTCGGACAGCTCGGAAAGAAATGGATACATCAGGTCCGGACCAAGCGAGCAGTTCAGCCCCACCGACAGCGGCTTCACGTGCCGCACAGCGTTCCAGAACGCCTCGGTTGTCTGCGCCGAGATCAGCGTCTCGCCACCACGCCCCACCGCCGCCGAGATCATCACCGGCAACTCTTTGCGGTTCGCCGCCAGGCCGTCCTCGTCGAATACTTCGCGGATCGCCACCAGCGCCGCCTTGGCGTTCAGCGAATCGAAAATCGTCTCCACCAGCAGCAGGTCCACTCCTCCGGCGATCAGCGCTCGCACCTGCTTGCTATACGCGGATTTCACCTGGTCGAAGGTCACCACTCTGAACCCTGCATCGTCGGCATCCGGCGAATTCGACAGCGACACCGTTAACGGCCCGATCGCGCCCGCCACAAATCGTCGCCGGCCCGTAGCGTTAGACACCCGGTCAGCCCATTCTCTGCACTCACGCGCCGACGTCTCATTGATATCCCAGGCCAGGCCGTTCAGAAACTCGTCGTCGATCACCTTCTGGTAAAACGCGGGATCCTTGCGGCCGCCATGCTCCCGCGGATCGTCCACGAAAAACTCGCTCTGCGTGATGCTGGTCGCGCCAAAAGTGTTGGTCTCAATGATGTCCGCGCCCGCCTCCAGAAACCGGCGATGAATGTCGCCGACCATCTCCGGCTGGGTCAGTGAGAACAGGTCTCCGTTATTCTTCAAGTCCTTCTTCGCATCCTTGAAGCGTTCCCCGCGGATGTCCGCCTCCGTCATCCCGTACGCGCGGATCGTCGTGCCCATCGCCCCATCGATGATGGCGATACGGCTTTCGAGAACTTTCTGAAGAGGATGTTGATGAATTCGAGTCATTGCTTTCTGATGCTCGTAAGCGGGTTGTCGATTGCGCCGGCCTTTGCGGCCACAGGACAAAATTGGGGAAACAGTCTCTTATCAAGCATATCGAAGTTAGCCGCGTGTTCGAACCATTTCCCGGCGAACGACCCGGACAATGGGGTGAAATGCGGTAAGAGTGGGCTTAACAGGCTGCGGAAAAACTCAATATGGGCGGGGTATTTAGAAGTTTTGTAACAGGGCCCGACTTCAGTCGGGCCGCAAATGCCTCAAAATAAAGGACGGGCTTTACAGGCTGCGGAAAAACTCGGTCCGGAGGGAGGCGGGGGTTTCAACCCCCGCATAAAGCCAGCAAAATCGATAGGGCTTTAGCCCCGGAAAAACGCTTTCCGCCGATTTCACCCCAAATCCTGCCTTTTTCCGCATCCTCTTTAGCCCCTGCCGCTCTCTCCTTACCGAAGTAGCTGGCTCATGCCTTTTTCCGCAGCCTGTTAATGGGGTTGCCTGTCCGGCCCCGCTTCGCAGCTTCGAGCCCAAAGCACCGCTATAAACTGAAGTTTGGACAGGTGACAATGGGGCTTTTTAGCGGAAAGAAAGAAAAGCAAGCCGCACCGGACGAACTCCCGGATAAACTCGTCGAAACGCCGGCCGGGGAGCCCCGCCAAGGCTTCTTCGACAAAATGAGGCAGGCGGTCTCGCGCACGCGCGAATCGCTCTCTGCCAAAATCGCCGACCTGGCCGCCTTGACGCGCATCGTGGACGAAAGCGCGTTCGAGCAGCTCGAAGCGGCGCTGCTCTCGAGCGACCTCGGCGTGCAAACCACCACCGCAGTCCTCAAAGCTCTGCGCGACCACGCGCTCCACCAGGCCATCGAGGGCGGCGCTGAACTCCGCGTTCTATTGGGTGAGCAATTGATCGCCATTCTCCGTGCCCCGCAAGGGGCGGTTGCCACACCCGAGGTGCCGCCAAAAGTCACGTTTCTGGTAGGCGTGAACGGCACCGGAAAAACCACCAGCGCCGGCAAACTCGCCGCCTGGTCCCGCGCGCAAGGCCATTCCGTGCTCCTCTGCGCGGCCGACACATTTCGCGCCGCCGCCATCGAGCAGCTTGAAGTCTGGGCCTCGCGCTCCGGCGTAGAGATGATCAAGACCCGCCACGGAGGCGACCCCGCCGCCGTGCTCTACGACGCCATCGCTGCGGCCAAGGCGCGTTCCATCGACGATCTCTACGTCGACACCGCCGGCCGCCTGCACACAAAAACCGGTCTCATGGACGAACTCGACAAGATGCGCCGCACCGCCGCCCGCCTCGTCCCCGGCGCGCCCCACGAAGTTCTGTTGGTCATGGACGCGACAACGGGACAAAATGGATTGCAGCAGGCGCGCCAGTTTACTGCGTCGGCAGGCGTCACCGGCATCGTGCTCACCAAGCTCGACGGCACCGCCAAAGGCGGCATCGCCGTCGCCATCGCCCGCGAGCTAAACTTGCCCGTCCGCTTCGTAGGCGTAGGCGAAAAAATGACCGACCTGCTCGAGTTC
>Ga0182030_10005189_pt1 | contig 27704 bp, 19 predicted proteins | sample 812S3MmetaG_FD_121299 | JGI IMG/M metagenome (GOLD analysis project Ga0182030, IMG submission 121299) | Permafrost microbial communities from Stordalen Mire, Sweden - 812S3M metaG (Illumina Assembly) | ecosystem: Environmental > Terrestrial > Soil > Wetlands > Permafrost | place: Sweden... | reverse complement strand
TCGCTCTGTGAAAATTCTGTGAAAAAGAATAGCATTTACGACGATTGAGCGTGAGACACAAAAACCCCTTGTTTTTCGGCCTTTCAGAGACTTAGGTTTAGTGCAGTTTAGTGTAAAAGTGGCGTTCCCATCCTTCACACGGCAGGGGTCACAGGTTCAAGCCCTGTACCGCCCACCATCCAGAAACATGGTTAAAACAAGGGCTTAGGAAGTTTCCTAAGGTCCTGTTTCTTTCTGCATGTTCGGATTTTGGTCATTTTGGGACAGTACTGGGACAGCACCTGTGGCGCATGCGTGTGCGACGCCAACATGGAGACTGTCCTGTGGCGACAATCGAGAAGCGCGGCAAGTTCTGGCGGGTGAAAATCCGTCGCCAGGGCGCCCCCGCGCAAACCCGGACTTTCGATAACAAGACCGTGGCCCAGCAATGGGCCCGTAGCATCGAGACTGAGCTCGATAGCGGCATTGTCATCGACCGGCGCCCCGCCGAGCGCACCACGCTGGCCGAAGTCCTGGAGCGCTATCGGCGCGATGTAACGCCGACCAAGCGCGGCGCGCGGGACGAGAACCTGCGCCTGAAAGCCATGGCGCTGCGCCCTTTGCCCGCATCCGCATGGCGGCGCTGACGAGTTCCTACCTCGCCGCCTACCGGGATCAACGGCTCAAGGTCGTCTCCGGGGCGAACGTGAATCGCGAGTTCAACGTCCTCTCCCACGCCATCGATACGTCCCGTCGGGAATGGGACATCCATATCCCATTCAACCCCTGCACCCTGGTGCGCCGACCGCCCCAAGGACGCCCACGAAGCCGACGGCTACAGGGCGATGAGGAACAGCGGCTGCTCGCCCACTGCCGGGCCCTTCGCAACCCCTGGCTCGTGCATTTCGTGATACTCGCGCTCGAAACGGGCATGCGGCGCGGCGAGCTGCTGTCCGTAGAGTGGGTCAACGTCGACCTGATAGGCGCACAGCGCTGTTGCCCATCACCAAGAACGGCGCGAGCAGAGGCGTTCCGCTGTCCAGCAGGGCCCTGACTGTCCTGCGCTCGCTTCCGCCCTCGACCACCGGCCGCGTCTTTGGGGATCTCACCGCCGACGCTGTCAAGCTCTCGTTTCGTCGCGCCATGGATCGGGCCGGTATCACGGGCCTGCGATTCCATGATCTGCGCCACGAGGCGACCAGTCGCCTATTCGAGAAGGGCTTGAACGTCATGGAGGTCGCCTCCGTGACGGGCCATAAGACCCTGCAGATGCTCAAGCGCTATACCCACCTGAATGCGATCGATCTTGCGGCCCGACTCGGCTGAGTCGGTGACAATAACCCAAGCGTTAGGTTATACTATGCCAACGATTCTTCGATTTCGGGGTTTGCGGGTGATGATTTACACCCATGATCATTGCCGCCACATGTGCACGTCATTGCGCCCCAAGCACAGGCCAAGATTGCACTGGGTGAAGCACGACAACGTCCTCACGTGCTGGTCAATGATGGACTAACACCGCGGCAACTGAACTGGGCCCTGACTGAGATCGATCGCAACCGCGAGTTGCTGCTGACGCGCTGGAGAGAGATATATGGCGACGCCTGAGTGGATCAAGAAGGAGCTGCGCGCAAACTTTGCCAAGGCATCCCGTGCCGGGCGGCTGGCTGCGAAGACGGAACCTCGTGCAGCGACCGCGGCGTATCGCGGCCGAGACCAAGCCCTGCACGTAGAGCTCACGAACGGCGCCAAATTCATCATCCCGGTCAAGCTCATTCCGGAGCTGCAGAAAGCATCGGTCCGAGATATTCGCAAGGTGGAAGTACTTGGCCGGGGTGGTGGGCTCCATTGGGAGACTCTGGATGTCGACATCAGTGTCCCAGGGCTCATAGCCTCCGTCTTCGAAGGACCGACGTGGCTTGCTGAACTCGGGCGCGTCGGCGGTCAACGGTCCTCGGCCGCAAAAGCGGCAGCGGCACGGAAGAACGGACGCAAGGGTGGCCGCCCGCGACTACGCGACTCTGCGGACTCCAGAGCATAGATCCGACGAAAGCGCCGACGCCCATAGCCAGCATAGATACCAGCACCCCCACGGCGCACGTCACACCGATCACGGTGGTACATGCCAATCCCAGGCGCTGCGGCACACCCAGAAGGTTCATGCGCAGGAGCATTCCCAGCTGTTTGAGGAAATCCATGTCTACCTACCGTCCCGCCAGGGCGTCGACGATGTTCCGCCTTGCCGCGCGCAGACCCGGCACGCTCACGCTGATGAGGGCCACGAGCACCGCTCCGAGAATGCCGAGGGCCACGACCACCATCGGCATCGAAAGTCCGGGCATGTACGCAAGGGGGAATGCAATCCAAGCCAGCGCCATACCCGTCAGCGAGGCGGCGGTGCACACGAGCAACGATTCGGCCGCGACGAGGATAAACACCATCCGATTGCCGAATCCGAGCGTCTTCAGGACAGCGAGCTCGGGCGTGCGCTCGCGGACCGACTGCATCATCATCGTGGCCGTCGCGAACATCAGAGCCGCCAGCGCCGCGCTGAGGATCCACCGGATCGCGAAGTTCAGGTCACCGAGTGATTGCATCGCCTGCTGAGTGCGTTCTCTAAACGACGTCGTTAGCGTTGGGCTTGCCGAGTTCGCGAACGTGCGATCGATGGCATCGCTCACGGCGGCCGCCCGCTTAGGATCCGACGGGATTGCGTAGAAGTGGCCGACCGTCCCCTTGTTGAGCGCTCGCGCCTCATCAAGATAGTAGTAGTTGGCTACTACAAGACTATCCGCGCCCCTCTCGTGATCCAAGATCATCCCCACGATATCGAAGGTCAAAGTTGTCGACCCATTGGCCTGAACAGTGCTCGTGGTGAGGGGAATCTTATCTCCGATGTGCCATCCGTATTTCTTGCCGATATCTGGTGTGATCAACACACCGGTTCGAATTTTGCGAAGGGCCTCGAGGTCCTTGGACTGAACGCTTACGGTCTCCGGTTCGAGTGTGCGGAAACAAATGCTTGGCGGAATAGAAAACACGAAAATGGACTCGGCGGATTTCTGGTACGTGGCAAGCATGCTGTCGTTGAACGATACGGTCTTCACGCCAGGAACCGATTGAAGACGGTTCAGCTCAGCGATTGGGAGGCGCGCTCCGCCCTCAACTGCGGGGCCCACGTAGAGCATGTCTGCGCGAACATTGGCGATGGCCCGATCCATTCCGCTCTTCATCCCTTGCAGAACTCCGAAGAGCGCGAAGGCGACGCAGACCTGAAGACAAATCAGCGCCGCGCGCACGGGCTTGCGCCAGACGCCGGACCAGTAGTGTCGCTCAGACAGCTGTTCTGGCGACGTACGGCTTCAAGCTGATCGCGGGCCGGTGGTTCAGGCGATGCCTGGCACGGCGCGCGGGCAACTGGGCCGCGGTCAGTGCGGCTTCAGGTTGGCGCAGGCCGTTGCATCGCCACATGTATCCAGGTGGTGGGTCCTCACCGGAAACGGCCGATCCAAGTCAATTGATAGTCAGATTCTCGAGCGCGATGGGCACTGCATTCCAGCTGGTATTGCAGGACTGTGTCGGATATTGAAACTCGAACACGACACTATGGGTTGAATTGAGTCCGAGAAGAAGTGCGTGCGTCAAATTGTCCGCCACGGCGTAATCAATCAGGAGCGAATTGTCCGGCGCCTTATATGCACTGGAGCAAATCTCCGAGTAGACCGTTTGACCATTCTCGAAATTCCAGACGTTTTTCGCGGTCAGCGCTTCAGCGTCAATCGAGTAGGCGGAAACGGCGCTATACGTACGGCTTTCCCCCGCTGGAGCGCCCGCCGGTTGATTCTGACTACCAAGCCCGTCGTTGAAAAGTAGCAATAGCCCGTCGGGTGTAATTGACACGGCATGTTGCCCGATCGGATACAGGCCACCTGGAGCAACCGTGACAGCCTTGGCCCGTAGCGACGGAAACGTGTACCAGTATTTGGTGGGATCTCCGAGAATCCAAATGATTCTGCCGGTTTGAAAATCCACCTTTATTACGAAATTCTCCCGACTTGAAATGATGACGCTGTTATCGCTGGGGTCGTAGGTTGATGCATTGTTGTGAAACCAGTCGATTCCGGGGCGAACAAATGCGGTCGGATCATCGCCCATGCTGCGCATGTAGTTGCTGATGATCGCGGCCATGTCCCATTGATTGAGCACGGACCCTTGGTCCGTAATTTCGGACACCGTTGTCTCGAAGTTTACATTTGAGCCATCTTGAGTGGTCACGTCAGCAAGCAGGCCGATACTGGTGTAGTCGATATTGTGGTGAAAGTTCGTAATGTACGTGGCGGTGGCTAGGCGACTCTGGGTGACAGTGCCGTCGATTCCGACGCGGTAGACGATCGGAAGAGCGGGATCGCCGATGACAAATTCATCTGCCTGGAACGCGGCAGACGTCGCGGGCGTGACGGCTGGGCCGACCCAGCGCACCTCACCGTCAGTGTCGACAATGACCGGCGATCCCACCAAAGCAGACTTCATGTAGAAAAAACTAAACCCGAGGGACGATCCAGCGGCGCGCCGCTGTAAAATCGCTGGATGCACGTAGATTCCACTTGGGTCTACATAGTCCACGGTCGTAATGTTCGTATTCAGGGTTGTTGTCGATCCGTCCTTAAACTGAAACTGCAGAGCGACGCTGTTCGTGTAGCCTGCATAAAGCCCGATGACAGGTAACTTCAACACGCCGTCTTCGGGAATCAAGTATCCCCTTGCGGTCAGCGCGCTACTTGAATAGGTGATGTTCACGGCCTTCGACACGGAGCCTGTTTTGGGCTGCACCGTGTACTCAACTGTCGACAACGACGACAAGCCGTTGCCATAAAAGGAGAGCCGCTCAATAAACGGCGTTACGCCCGACTCGCTGGAGACCAGTTCCAGACGGCTTTGGGCCGCATCCGAGTGCTCGCCCAGTTCCTGGGCCAGTGCTGAAGCTGTCGAAGAGGTGTCACCTCCGCCGCACCCCTGCAGGGACAGCAATGCAAGGACGATTGCAAAGACAGCGCAGGCGCGCAATTCCAGGCTCTGCTGGAGTCTTGATTTGGTATGCACCGCGCTTCCCCGTAAACCCCTGAATTACTCAGGCTGTCGTTCTTTCCCGCGGAGTGCAGAGTTTTTGTGTCACTAGCACGACGGCGGTAATTACTTTTATGACAGCGGAAAGCGCGATTCAACGACGGAAAAATTAAGCTTCTCTAATGCGTCACAATGATGCATGAGCATTGCAAATTGCTTGGGTGAGGCGCGTAAAAAGTTTGAATCAATTACTTTGACTCAACATACGCCTCAGTTTGTAACGGTATGAAAGGATCCGCCAACATTCCAGTTTGCAAGGCAGTGGCCATCAACCGCCAATCGCCGCCGATACCAAGCCACAATTTGCGCGTATGTGAGCGCATTGAAATTACCCGGAGTGTCCCGCGACGGCTTGCCTGGATAGCTAAGCTAGACGGCCATCACCGGATCACACGGCTTGTCATGGGCAGCAGGGACAGCCATACCCGACCAGATCAACCGATGATCTCCAACTGGAGAAGTCCTCTGCGCAATGCATCCGTGCCTGGCAATAGTGATTCGATTTTGCGAGCCGTGAGCGCTGCGGTCCCAGTTCGGTTAGCGCTGGCTGCTGGGACAATTTTGGGACAGTCAGCCAAGGCCGCATGTCTTGCTTTGTACGTCCAATGCGCATATCATGCGCATAACATCCTCTTGAGGCTTGGGCATGGAACGCGGCTCCGCTCGCTCGACGCGCAAACGTCCCGTCAATCTCACGTTAAGCGAGGACCTTGTAACAGAAGCAAAGGCAGTTACTGACAATCTCTCCGGTGTGGTGGAGTCGCTCCTCGGCGAATTTTTGTCTAAAGAGCGGGAACGTCGAGCGGGTATTGTCGAAAACGCACACGCCAGCGTCACCTTATGGAATGACTTCGCGGATCGCAACGGCTCGATCGCTGACGAGTATTCGACGCTCTGATGGCGCAATTCGACGTCCACCGCAATATTGGCAGGCTGAAGGACAGTATTCCGTTCGTGGTTATTGCCCAATCGCGGCTGTTCGACGAATATCGTCGCCGCGTCGTCATTCCACTGGTTCGCAAAGGGGGGCTTGGCCACATTCCCAATGCACGCCTCAATCCAACCTTCAAGATCAAGAACATCCCTGTGGTCTTGCATCCGTTGGATATTGTCTCTATCCCAAACGAGCAGCTTGGCGAACAGGTCGGATCTCTCGCTGCGGAGGGTGATGCAATTGTCGCTGCGCTGGATGAACTTCTTTCCCGCGCATACGGGTAGAAGCAACGGTTAGTCAGCAAATGGCGCCTCTATGCATGCTCGCTAGGAAGTTGAGATCGCGCGATTTCCGGTACTGCATTGTTGAAGTTCGACCGCAATGCGCGCGGCGTGGTGGTCGGCGCCAGGAGAGACTTGAATGATGGCGAGGACCATCAAGACCACTATCCTGTCCCTGTCGCTCGTTTTCTTCAGTTGGGCGCGCGCCGCGGAAGTGCCGCTGGGAGAGCCGCTTCCGGGCGTGACCCTGCATGGCCTGAACGGTCCGGCCCGGTCCCTTGCCGACTTTCGCGGCCGGCCGCTGCTCATCAATGTCTGGGCCAGCTGGTGCGGGCCATGCCGGCAGGAAATGGGCTCGCTGGAGCGGCTCGCCTGGCGCGACGCAGGCCCGCACTTCGCCATCATCGGTATTTCCACCGATGACGATCCGCAGCTGGCGCTGGCGCTGCTGCACAGTTCGCGCGCAACCCTCAGTCACTTCATCGATGCGGGCCGACAGATGGAATCCCTGCTGGGTGCCTCGCACATTCCCCTGACGGTCCTTGTGGATGCCCAGGGGCGCGTGCGGGCACGCTACTACGGCGCGCGCGAGTGGGACAGTCCGGCGGCGCTGCAGCTACTGCGGGCCGCCTTCGGCGCGCACGAATTGGGCGAGACTCGCGCGCCCGTCACGCCATAGGCTGAACGGCAGATCCAGCGATTCCTGGGGTAGGCGCACCAGGATGTGGCGGCTCAGGGCGATGAAACGCAGCGTCCCCAGGTCGATCTGGTAGCCGTAGGTGATCACGTCGGCATGCGGCGGATAATGCAGTGCACCTTGGCCTGCCACGCCCACCGGCAGCTGCGCGAGCGCGGGCAGGACGATCGTGCGCCCGTCGGCTTCGATCCGCAGTTCCCCCTTGCCCGCCTGCGGTAGCGGTGACATGCGCTTATCGACGGTGGACCAGCGATACACCAGCAGGTAGTCGCTGTAATGACCGGCTGCATCCAGCTCCACCGCCACCAAGGTGACGTAGTCGCGTGCATAAGCGGCGACGTCCATGCGTTCACGCGCGAACACCAGCGGTTGTGTGACAAGCAGCAGTGTGTTGCCGCTTTGCGGATCCAGGATGGTGCGCGAGCCGGCAGGGGGCAGCTGGGCGCAGCCGGGGCAAAGCAGCAACAAGCACAACAGGAAGCCGCGACGCATTTTCATGGGTTTGCTAGAAACGCAGCCGGTAGGACGCGGATACATACAGCGAGCGCTGCTGCAGCGTGCTGGACTCGATGGCGCCACTCAGGCTCTGCGGCTGAAAAGTCTGCTGCTGCTGCTGCATCTGGTAGCCCGCCGTCAGCTCGAAAACTGAGCGCCTGCCGGTCCAGTCGGCGCGCAGCTGCGGCAGGTAGAGAAGTTGCCGCCCGCCAAGCATTGGATCGGTCAGATCCTCGACGCTCAGTCGTGGCCCCAAGCGCCAGGCACCGTACACCACAAAGCGGGCGTCCCAGGAGAGGGTGGCGCTTCGCGACTGCGGCGAATCATCCACCCGGACTCCGAAGATGTGCAGGTCGCTGCCCTGGAGCAGGCTGGCGCCGGAAAACTGGACCGAGAGGTTCTTGTCCAGCCCCGTGGAGTCGATGACCTCGACACCGCCGGAGGCCGGCGTGCCGCCCAGCTGCAGGGCCGACAGACTGGCCATCAATTGCCAGCGGTCCCCCAGCGAGCGGCTGGCCGACAGCACGAAGGTTTCACTGGTGGCAGCCCGATCCAGCGCGAGCTGCTTGATCTGCGAGGGGGTGAACTCGCTCGCCAGTGCGTTCAGATCCGCTGCGGCCTGGCCGATCAGGGCGTCGTTGAGTTCCAACAGCGGGCTGCGCCGATAATCCGCATCAAATCCCAGCACCCAGGAATTGCCCACGCGGGCATTGCCGATGAGAGTGGCCGAGTTGAGTTCCTTGAAGTCGACATCGTAGTCCACGAGCATCACTGCAGTGCGACCGGACTGCGTATAGCGGGTTTGCAGACCGACCGAGCGGCGATCGGTGAAGCCCTCGATGGTCTCGTTGAACAAGTAGCCATCCACGGACCATGCGGCACTGGGATCCCATTCCGCACTCACGGTCGCGAAATTCTGCTGGGTGGAAAAATCCGAATACGACGAATAGGCCGGCAGCCCCGCCGCGGCACTGATCATTAGATGCGGATTGAGCTGGTAGCCCAGGTACACCCCATCGAACAGACCGATGTTGCCTTGCACCGCCAGTGACTGGCGGCCGATGCGGCTGGTCCAGCCCAGGATGCGATCGGTCAGTTCGACGTAGGCGGCAGTGGTGCGATCCTGGCTGCCACCAAACGTGGTCACGAGGTTCTGGGTGTAGCCCGCGTCCACACGTGCCGTAAAGTCATAGCGATCGCCGCGATCACGCAGCAGCAGATCGGTATACACCAGCGCTGCATTGGCCGCGGTCGTGGTGGTGGTGATGCCCGCCGCCACGCTCTGATCCGTCCCGTACTGATAGGTGATCGAGGCGCTCCCCGCCATGCTCCAGTGGTTGGTGGCGGTCGGCGCAAATTCGCCCGTCGACCTGGGTGTGAGGGAGGCAGCCAACAGACTCTGCAGGCGCGCGCGGACACGTGCCGCTCCCGGCCGGTCCGGATAGCGGCGCAGGTATTCCTCGCACTCCGCCTTGGCCTGCGCCAGCTGCCCGGCGCGCTCGCGCACCAGTCCGAGCAGTTCCTGGGCATCGGCGCGGGCGGGATATTCGGCTTGCCGCAGCAATTGGGTGAGTAGCTCCACGGCCTCGGGAAATCGTTGGCCGGCCAACGCCGCGCGCGCATCGCGCAGCAGCTGCGCGCGCGCCTCATCGGTTAACGGCGCATCGGTCGTGACGAGCGCGGCTGCGGCGGGGACGCCCGCCCGCTCGACCACCGTCAGATCAGTCTGCTCATCGTTGATGGCGAGCCAGGCGCGCGGATAGACCGACAGCGCCGCCCGCAGCACGCGTTGCGCCTCCTGCTCGCTCGCAAAAGGTCCGACCCGCAACCGGTACCAGTGCTGATCTTCGAGATTGATCTCGGACACGTAGGCCTGGGTCTGAAGGCCCTTGGCGGCGGCTTCGACCGCGGCCGGCGCGAATGGCTGCTGCGAGGAGTCGAGGTTGACCGCATAGCCCGCAGCCGCATCCGGCTGCATCACGAAGACCCCGGGCTGGTGATGCCGGGTGCCGATGAGGCGCACGCGCAGGCCCAGCCCGGACGCCATGGGCGCCATGACAAAGTCCAGCTCCCCGGTCCAGGTCAGCGTCAGGGTGACTTCGCCAGGAACGACGCCATCCACGCGTGCCCCGGTCACCAGCTCAGCGCCGCCGCCCACGAGGGGCAGCTCCGGCGCGAAGGCATTGAGCAAACTGCCGCAATCCGGTCCGAGCCGCAGCGTGATGGTCGTGCTACTACCGTGATCAGCCGGGGAGCTGGAGATGTAGTGCACACTGCACGCGAACTGCACCGTCACGTCGGCATAGTCATCATGCTCAGTGGTGTCCACGAACTGCACCAGCGTGCCGGGCGTACGCACCGGCGCTGCCGCCGCCCAGCCGGGCGCGGCGCTGAACAGCCCGGCAAGACCCAGGGCACATGCCACCCACCACAGCGCCCGCCCAGGCCCTGTACGACGCGTACTCGGGACACTCACTGCCGTGGACCACCGCTGGTGACCGGCCGGCGCAGCAACGGCCGCAGCGGCACGGCCGCCGGTGCGATCATCCAGTTCAAAGTGTTGTGGCAGGTACCGCAGTCGGCGCTGGTCTGCGGGTGCTGTGCCTGCTTGCCGGTGGCGAGGCTGCCGTTGTGGCAGCTGGCGCACACCGCGGTCAGTTCCAGGTGACTGAACCTCACGGGCAGCCAGCCGATCGTGCCGTGGCAGCTGTCGCATTCAGCGTGCGTCGCGACATGCTGGGCCGGCATGCCCGCGGCGATCACCGCGTTGTGACAGCTGCTGCAGCTGGCCGTGATGCCGCGGTGATCCAAGCGCGCCGGCAGCCAGGCGAGGGTCGTGTGGCAGTCCTGACACGGCCCGGTGGTGCGGATATGACCCGGGACCACGCCGGTGGCCAGCACGCCATTGTGGCAGCTGGCGCAGTTGCCGGTCACACCCGCGTGGGATATCGGTTGCGTGAGCCCCAGGGGCTTCACGCCGGCTGGCGCCGTGCTGGGAGCGGCCACGACCGTGCTCACGACACCGGGCGACTTTGCCTTCACGACCGCATTGCGCACCAGGGTGCCCCCGTCCCAGTTGTTGGTGTTGTGGCAACTGCTGCAGTCTGAAGTGAGTTTGCTGCCGGAGTTGTGATCGCTCGGCCGCGTCGTCAGATTGGTGACACCGTAGAAGCTCAATGCCGGGGTGACCTTGTTGTGACAGGCGTCGCAGGTCTTGCCGATGACCGCGAACATCGAGGTGTGTTTCGCCGAGGTCATGGTGGTGCCGCTGAAGGAAGTGAATACCGAGATCGAATGGCAGTCCTCACACGGGGTGGTGCTGGTTGGGATGTGCACCGGGGACAGCACGGCGTCCTTGGGCGTGTAGTTGTTGTAGAACACCGGCGGCGTCGCATTCGGCGCCCCATGACAGGTAATGCAGCCGCTGGTGATGCCGGTATGCAGGACTGTATTGGCGGCCAGCGTGGTCGTGGAATAGTCCGCCGGTGCCGTAGTGTGGCAGACGGTGCAGGCCTGATTGCCGGGATTCGGCATGTGGCCCGCCGGCAGTGCCGTGGAATTCCAGTTGGCCGTCGTATGGCAGATGCTGCAGTCATTCGGCGCCACCATCTGGCCCGCGTTGTGGTCGGCGGGCCGGCCCTGCAGGGTCGGACTGGCTGCCCCCATGTAGAAGCTCAGCCCGGCTTCATGGCAGGTATCGCAGGTGGTGGCCACGAAGGCATGCGTGGCCTGGGTCATGTTCATGGGCCCGAAACTGCCGGCCGCGTAGCTCGTGGTGCTGTGGCAGGAGCCACAGCTGGTGCCGCCCAGATAGGGGATATGCGCCGGCGTCAGCACCGCATCCTTGGGAGTGAAATTGTTGTACCACGTCAGCGCAGTGGTGCCGCCGTGGCACTGCGCACACTCACCGCCGGTGATGCCGGTATGCAGCACCGAGTTCGCGGCCAACGTCGCCGTAGAGTAGTCCGCCGGAGCCGTGGTGTGGCAGAGGCTGCAGGCTTGATTGGCCGGATTGGGCATGTGGCCGGCCGGCAATGCCGTGCTATTCCAGTTGGCGGTTGTGTGGCACAGGCTGCAGTCATTGGGCGCCACCATCTGCCCGGTGGTGTGATCGGCCGGCCGTCCCTGCAGCCCCGGACTTGCCGCGCCCATGTAGAAAGTGAGACCCGCCTCGTGACAGCCATTGCAGGTGCTCCCGAGTCCCGCATGCGTCGCCTGCGTCATGTTCATGGGTCCGAAGCTGCCGGCCGCAAAGCTGCTGGTCACATGGCAGTTGCTGCAGTCCGTGCCGCTGAATGCCGGAATGTGCGCCGGGGTCAACATGGCCGATTTCGGATTGTCGTTGTTGTTGTAGAAGCTCAACGCCGTGGCCCCACCGTGGCATTGGGCGCACCCGGTGCTGATGCCGGTATGCAGCACCGCATTGCTCGCCAAAGTGGCGTAGCTGGCCGTCGTACCATTGATGGCGATATGGCACACGGCGCAGGCCTGGTTGCCCGGATTGGGCATGTGTCCTGCCGGCAGCGCCGTGGTGTTCCAGTCGGTGGTTTCATGACATCCCGAGCAGTCACCGGTGGCCTGCTGCGGCGTGCCGCCCGAGAGGTGATCGGCCGGCCGGCCCTGCAGGGCCGGGGTCGAGGCGCCCATGTAGAAGCTCAGGCCCGCCTCGTGACAGGTATCACAGGTGCTGGAGACGAAGGCGTGCTTCGCGGCACTCATGGCGGTGGGACCGAAACCGCCGACGATATAGTTGGCCGCATGACAGGCACTGCAGTCAGTCGCGGACAGGAATGGGATGTGTGATGGCGTGAGTACGTCCGATAAGGGATTGTCGTTGTTGTTGTAGAAGGTCAGTGGCGCGCCAGCGCCGTGGCACTGGGCACACCCGGAACTGATCGCGGTGTGCAGCACCGCGACGCTGGCTAATGTGGCGTAGCTGGCCGCGGTGCTGCCGATGGCAATGTGGCACACGGCGCAGGCCTGGTTGCCCGGATTGGGCATGTGTCCAGCCGGCAGCAGGTTGGTATTCCAGTCGGTGGTTTCATGACATCCCGAGCAGTCACCGGTGGTCTGCTGCGGCGTGCCGCCCGAGAGGTGATCGGCCGGCCGTCCCTGCAGGGCCGGGGTCGAGGCGCCCATGTAGAAGCCCAGGCCCGCCTCGTGACAGGTATCACAGGTGCTGGAGACGAAGGCGTGCTTCGCGGCACTCATGGCGGTGGGACCGAAGCCCCCGATGGTGTAATTGGCGCTATGGCACGCGGCGCAGTCGGTGCCGGACAGGTAAGGAATGTGCGACGGTGTGAGCACCCCATCGACGGGCGTGTAATTGTTGAACCATGTGAGTGGCGTGGTGCTGCCGTGGCACAGGCCGCAGTTGCTGCTGATGCCGGTGTGCAGCGTGGCAACGGGCGCCAGCGTCGCCGGCGTGTAGTCACTTGGCGCCGAGACATGGCATTGGGCGCAACTGAGATTGCTCGGATTGGGCATGTGCCCGAGCGGCAACGTCGTACTGGTCCAGTCCGTGGTCTCGTGGCACACCGAACAGTCGCTGCTGGCCATGCGCGCATCCGCACTGGCCAGGTGGTCTGCGGGTCGCAGCTGCAGCGGCGTGCCACTGCCCACGTAGAAGCTGCGCCCGGTGTCATGGCAGGTGTCACAGGTGCCGGAGACGAAGGCGTGCTTCGCGGCGCTCATGGCGGTTGCCGGGCCGAAGCCGCCGGCCTGATAGGCGGCGCCATGACAGGCACTGCAGTCCGTGCCGGCGAGCACCGGGATGTGCGGCGGCGCCAGCGGGGTGGCATGCGTCGGCGACACGCCGGAGACGGACATGGGGATATACGGGGCCGGCACGCCGGCAAAGGTCTGGCCGGCATGGCACATCAGGCAGTTGCTGACGGACAGGCCTGCATGCAGGGTCGGAATGCTGGCCGCCAGCATCGTCCAGGTCTCCGCGCTTGGCACATTGCCGTGGCAGACGCCGCAGTCCACCAGCGAGGGAATGGGCGGCACGTGATTGGTGGGCTGCCCCGGCACAAAGCCGCTGGAGATCTTCACCGTGCCGCTGTGACAGGTCTGGCAGGTCTGCACCGTCATCTGGGTGTGATCGAAGGCCGAGGGCACCCAGTTGGGGGTCGCGGTGCCGATGCCGGTCGTGTGGCAGTTCTCGCATAGATTGCTGGTCGGCATGTGCGTGCCCTGTTTGCCCACCGCCTGGGTGCCGTTGTGGCAGCTGTAGCAGCCGCTGGTAATGCCCGTATGGTCGAAAGTCGCGTTCGCCCAGGTGCTGGTGAGGTGGCAGTCGCCGCACTCGAGGCTGGTGGCGATGTGGTTGGCCGGCTTGCCCAGGGCCTGCACGCCGTTGTGACAGATGATGCAGAACCCGGCCGCCGCCAGCGGAATCTGGCTGTGATCAACGATGGTGGGCGGATTCCAGCTGACGACGCTGTGGCAGCTCGCACAGTTCTGGGTAGTGGCCGGATGGGTCGGGCCTTCGCCCTGGGCGATCGTGCCGTTGTGGCAGCTCACGCAGCTGCCGAGCACCTCGGCATGATCGAAGTGCACCTGCGGACGAAAGGAATTGGTGTCATGGCAAGCGGCGCAGTTGTTGGAACTGGCGATGTGACTGAGGGTCTTCGGTGTGGCGTTGAACTGCGAGCCGCTCGTGTGGCAGGTGAGGCAGTCGCGTGGCGTACCTTTGAACACGGCATTGAGGTGGCAGGATTCGCACGGCAGGTCGCGATGCACCCCGTCGAGTTCGAAACCGGTCGTCAGATGATCGAAGGGCACCGTGATGGGCGGCGCGCCGCCCACCGCGAGCAGTGGCGGTGCCGCCCGCATCGCCATCACCAGCAGCACCGCGATCCATGTTCTTGTGTGGCGCGATGTCATCATCTGGGCCTACTGGATCCGCGCGCCCTTCCAGGAGTCCGTCGAATGGCAGCGCTCGCAGTGCACACCGTACTGCCCGAGGTGCCGGTCGTCCTTCTGGTGGCATGCGCCGCACTGCTGCGACATCTTCACGGTGCCCGGCGGCTGGCGGTGGCAGTCGGCGCATTGCAGCTTGGCGTGCGCTCCGAGCAGCGGGAAATGCGCCTCCTTGGCATGATCAAAGCTCCACAGAGCCCAGCCGTTTGCCGCGTGGCAGCGTTCACACTTGTTGCCCAGTCCGCCCTTATGCACGTCATCGGGCGCGTGGCAGGAGACGCAGGCGGGGGTCGCGGCGCTGAAGGCCAGCGTGGCATGGCACTGCGCACAGCTGACAATGCGATGTAGACCGAGCAGCGGGAAGCTGGTCACATCGTGATCGAACACCACATCGGCCCGCCAGCTGTTCTGCCCGTGGCAGTCACCACAGGCGCCCTGAAGCTTGGCGCCGTGCGGATCCTCGCTGCGATGGCAGTCGGCGCACTCCTTGCCGAGCTTCTGGGTCGCCACGACAGCGGTATGGCAGCTGTCGCAGGCGATGCGCGCGTGGGCGCCCAGCAACGCGAACTGATGCCGCCCGGTGTGATCGTAATTGACCACCTGCCAGTGACTGTTGTCGTGGCAGGCCTCGCACTTGCTGCCAAAGCGCAGCGCATGCGCATCCTCGGCGCGGTGGCAGCCCGCGCAATCCTTCGGGATTTTGTCCTTGTAGTTGCCGCTGCGGTGACAGGCCAGGCAGTCGACGTCCGAGTGCGCGCCCAGCAGCGCATAGCCGGTCTCCTTGAAGTGATCGAACTTCGCACTCTTCCACTGTTTGGTCACGTGGCAGCGTGCGCAATCGGAGCCGCGGCTGCCACGATGCACATCGTCCGTGGCGTGGCAGCCGACACAACTGCTCGGCGTCGCCTTATACCGTCCGCCGATGTGGCAGGCATCGCAGGCCAGGTCCGTATGCGCGCCAGTCAGTGCGAAGCGGGTCTTGCCATGATCGAATGTGCCGCCGCTCCAGTCATTGCTCGAGTGGCAGTCGCTGCAGGACTGGGTGAACTGTCCGCGATGGACATCCTCCCCCTTGTGGCAGCCGGCGCAGGTGACGGCCACGGCGCTCCAGGCCGTCTGCGGCTTGTGGCAGCTCTCGCACGGCAGCGCCGCATGCGCACCTTGCAGGGCAAAGTCAGTCAGCTGATGATCGAAGTGCGCACGATCCAGCTGCACGATGTCGGCGGTGCGGCCCTTGTGCTCGGTGTGGCAGGCTCGGCATTCGCCGGCGCCGGCATTCGCCATACGACCGTGGTAGCCGCGGTGCGTAGCGACATCGGCGGCAATCTGCTTGTGGCAGTCAAGGCACAGGGAGGTCTGCGTGCGGGTGTTGGCGCGATCATGGCAATCGGCGCAGGTGCTCTCCAGCTTGGCATGCGCGCTCGTCACTTTCCCCGGCATCAGCAAGGTCTCCACCGATGCCGCGACCGCTGCGCCCGCACCCAGCCACAACAGCAGCAACCCCCCGGCTCCCAGCATCTTGAGAATGCAGCCGCGCCCCATGGTTGCCCGTCAGTAGATGTTGACCGCGACGACATGCACGATTCCTGCAACCAGGAGCATGAAGAACAGCGGGATGTGAAGGACGTGCCAGAAAGAGAACAGGCGCGCGTAGAGCCGGTATTCTGCGGTTCGGCGCCCGGCCTCCAGGCGCCGGTCGGCGTAGCGACGCGCCAGGGCCGCCAGGCGGTCCGCATGGCGCACGACGATCCGACCCTCCTGGGCTTTGGCCACCCGCAGCGCTCGGGCGATCTCCCGGTACACCACCCAGCGGGCAATGAGGATCCGCAAGGCACCGGTGAACAAGTGCGGCAAGCGCGCCAGCGGCGCACGCGGTGGCTCGATGTAGCGCTGCTCGACGCGCGCGATGACATCCAGCACACCGGGCAGGAAGGCGATGGAGGTGCTTTGCGCGCGCAGCCGCTCGCCCACCGATCTGAGCTGCTCCAGGGTGCTCTCATGACCGTCCATGTGGGCGTGCAGGCGTGTATAGATGTAGCGGCCCACCACACCACTGCCGGCGACCAGCAACATACAAATCAGGGCGACGTTGCTGTTGGTGGCGCCGAACCTGAAGTTGGCGTGAAACAGCACCAGCAGCGGGCCAGCAACGCCGAGCACCATGTGGATTTGGAACCACGCGGGAATAGTTCCGATCCAGCGCAGCCAGGCGGCCCGCTTGCGTGCCGAATAGATCAGCAGCGCCAGCATCATTGAGCCACCGGCGATGCCAAGCGCATAGCCCACACCGTGCTGCGGGGAGATGTAGCGCTCCAGGTGGGCATGCCACCCCAAATAGACCAAGCCGGCGACCACCGCAGACCAGATCAGCGGCCATTGCAGCCGCAGACGCGACGGGGTGAGGCCCGCCATGCTGGCCGCTTCGGCGTTCACGGGATCACCTTGTCGATCACGATTTTCACCACGGGGCGATCACGCGGATTGATGACGCCACTCGTGCCCTGCAGGTCCCCTGCGGTGGCCAGCGGCTGGCCGCTCGGCGAGATGCGCGCCTCGATCGTGACCCGTCCGGCGTTCGAGAGCGTGCGTTGCGGCAACATCGACTCGCTGTCATCCAGCGCGAATCTCAAAGGCCACGCGCCGACGCTGCCGCGGTGCACGGCAACCGGTGGCCCCGGGCTATCCACGGACTTGGCCACGATGAATACCGTGGTACCGGCGGGGGCACGCGACGCCAGGGCTGGGGCCAGCGCCACCTCGCCGGTGACGCCGGTTGCCGCAGGCGCACTCGAGTTACCCGGCGGTGCCTGCAACTCAGGCAGCTGATGTGCCCGCGCCTGCGCGGCCTGCTGCGGGCGGCCCAGAAAATCGTAGGACTTGGCGAGCAGCTCCCAGTCATCGTCGCTGCCGCCGCTCTTGGCCAGCCGGACTTGCAGCGCCGCAATCGCCGTGTCCATGGAACCGGCGCGCCCCGCATCCGGGGTGCTGCCCGACGCAGCGGGCGCCGCAACACCGCGGCCCAAGGCATCAGCCACGTCAGTCCAGGAATTACCCGTCGCTGCGCTGCTGACAGTGGCCGCAGCGGGCGGCAGCGATGTCGGTGCGCCCCCATAGTTGAGCCCCAAGTCAATGACCATGACGAGGAGCGCGACGGCCCCGGCAGGCCACGGCAGAGCCGGCAGGCTCGCCAGTCGCGGAATCGTCCGTAGCCAGGGCAGCAGCAAAATAATGGCTGCCAGCGTGAATGCCGCGCCGGATATGAAGGACAGCATGGACAATCGACGCGCTCCTCCGCAGACGGTGCGACACGGTCCCGATCCCAGGATCTGGATTCAAACAGCGCGCTTGCGCGCTTTGCTAGGTAAAGTAGATTCTAATGATCTCCTGACAATTTGATACATGTATGTGAATTACGACACTGAAGCGGGATGCAGCAGCCAGCGGTATGTGATTTGATTCGCAGTATCCTGACGACCCGGTTTCTACTCTAATAGGCCTGCCCTCACGGTCCGAATGAGCCCGCACATGGACTTCTGGTCATTGGTCCTCTACGGACTGCCCCTGGCGGCGATACTGGCCGTCTACATTTGGCGACAGCGGCGCACACATCAACAAAACCGGCGTGTGCACGAAGAGACCGCAGCGGCCGGACTGAACGAACCGGCCTCGTTGCATCCAATCATTGACCCCAGCAAGTGTCTGGGCTGCGGCGCCTGTGTGAAGGCCTGCCCCGAGCAGCCGCATCACTCGGTGCTCGGGCTGATCGGTGGCAAGGCGGTGCTGGTGGGCCCGACCGATTGCATCGGTCACGGCGCCTGCAAGACCGTCTGCCCATTCGATGCCATCACACTGGTGCTTGGCACTGAGCGGCGTGGCGTGGATATCCCGGTTCTCAAACCCAACTTTGAATCCAATGTACCGGGCATTTACGTCGCCGGTGAACTCGGCGGCATGGGTCTGATCAAGAACGCGTTGACGCAAGGTCGTCAGGCGCTGGAGTCGATCGCCAGGGACATGAAGCCCCGGCCCGGGGCGCTCGATGTGCTGATCGTAGGCGCCGGCCCCGCGGGGCTGGCCGCTTCACTGGCCGCCAAGCAGCTGGGACTGAATTATCGCACCGTCGAACAGGAAGCCCTGGGCGGCGCGGTATTCCAATATCCGCGCGGCAAGCTGGTGATGACCGCGCCGGTGGAGCTGCCGATCATCGGTAAGATTCACTTCCGCAACACGACCAAGGAAGAACTGCTGAAATTCTGGACCCAGGCCTGCCAAGGCAATGGCCTGAACATTGGCTACAAGGAGCGCGTGGAATCCGTCCAGCAGCTCGATGGCGTGTTCCAGGTGAAGACGACGCAGCATCGGTACCAGGCTTCGCACGTACTGCTGGCCATCGGCCGGCGCGGCACACCGCGCAAGCTGGGTGTACCTGGCGAGGAACTGCCCAAGGTGGTTTACCGGCTGATTGATCCGGAGCAGTACCAGGGACGACGTGTCGTGGTCGTCGGCGGCGGGGACAGTGCCCTCGAGGCCGCCGCCAGCATCGCCGAGCTGGGCACCAGCGCGGTCACCCTGTCGTATCGCGGCGAAGCCTTCCAGCGCGCCAAGCAGCGCAACCGCCAGCGCGTGGAAGAAGCCAGTGCCATGGGTCGCCTCAAGGTGCTGTTGAACTCGGCGATACAGGAGATCCAGCCGCAGGCCGTCGTACTCAAACAGGCCGAAAAGGTCATGGCAGTCGCCAATGATGCGGTCATCGTGAGCGCCGGCGGGGTACTGCCCAACGATTTCCTGCGCGCCATCGGCATTGAAGTAGAAACCAAGTACGGAACCGCATGATGAACCCGCGCCTGCATCGGACCGTCCGTGGTGCCCTCCTTGGCTTCATGCTGGGCCTCATCCTGGATCTGGGGGGCCCGGGCGCCTGCGCAACAACGCGCGCGCGCGCAGATCCGCTGGAGCCGGCGCGTGCGGCCTTGCGCACCCTGCAGTTCAGCCGCGCCATCGAGCTTTTGAGTGCCGCCGGCACGGGGGGCAATCCCGAGGCGCAGTACCTGCTCGGTCTCATGTACCTGAATGGCGTGGGTATCGTGGCGGACCCGGTGCGCGCGCGCGCGCTGCTTCAGTCCGCCGCCGATCACGGTCAAGGCGCGGCCGCCTACGTACTGGCCAGTGAACTGGCGCACGATCCCCACGCACCGCCCGATGCGGCGCGGCATTGGCTGGAACGCTCGGCGCAGCTGGGCTACGGGCGTGCCAGGGAGGCGTTGAAAGCGGGCGGCGCGCTGCTCGCCCGTGAAGATCTGGGCGCCTCGGATCCGGCATTGCGCCCAGCGTGGGTGATCGCCTGCATCCGCCGCAATGACACGGCTGAACTGAGGCGACTGGGCGCGGGCAGTATCTCGGCGCGGGACGCGTTCGGACGCGGATCCCTTGATTACGCCGTACAAGCGGACGCAGTGGATGCGGCCACCACGCTGCTGCAGCTGGGCGCCGACCTCCACGCAACGGACACCTTCGGCACGACGGCGCTGATGCTCGCCGCCGAACGCTCCGACCACGTCCTGCTGGAGCTGCTGCTGCAGCATGGAGCGGACCCGCAGGCCATCGATGCCGAGCATCGCACCGCATTGTTCTATGCCGCGCGCGCCAATCAACCCCAGGCGATCGCGGCGCTGCGTGCGGCCGGGGCACGACTGGATGCCCGCGACGAACACGGCTACAACGCACTGGATGCCGCACTGGCGGTGAACGCCACGGCCGCCGCTCAGGCGCTGCGCGACAGCGGCCTGCAGACGCATGTGGTGGCGACTGCGCCCGCGCGTGGCGGCAAATTTGATCCTGCCCGCCCGGGTGACATCTATCCGAACTGGCCCGCGCTCGCGCTCGCCGTGGCCCGCGATGACACGACCGCCATCCGGCAGCTGCTTGATACCGGCGCCTTGTCCACCCTGCGCCCGCCGCCTGGTGAATCGCTGCTGCAGATTGCAGTGGATGCACGCGCCTTGGACGCCCTGGCACTGCTGGCACATGGGGCCTCAATCACGGCTACCGATCACGCCGGACACACCGCCCTGTGGCTCGCAGCCGCCCGCGGCGATCTCGCGGTGATTCGGGCCCTGCTCGCGGCAGGCGTGGCCGCGGACACGCACGCCGTCGCCGAGAACACTCCGTTGCTCGCGGCGCTGCACAGTGCTCACGCCGAGGCGGCCCAGGCCCTGCTGGATGCCGGCGCCAATCAGGAGGCCATCGATGCGCAAGGCCGCAGGCCGCTGATGATCGCCGGCGCGACCCGGCAGCTGCCGCTGGTGCAATGGCTGCTGGCCCATCACGTCCAGGTGGATGCGCAGGATCCCCAGCGGCGCACGGCACTTTGGTATTCGGTCGCCATGGGCTCCGCGGCCGAGGTGAATGCACTGATTAGGGCCGGTGCGCGGCCGGACGTGGTGGACGCACAGGGGCAGACGGTGCTGCACGCTGCAGCCGCGCAAGGTGACGCCGCGGTGGTCCAACCGCTGCTGGCCGTCGCCACCAGCCTGAATCAGCGCAGCGTCAACGGCGGCGACACGCCGCTGCTGATCGCAGCGGCCAGGGGTCACGCCGAACTGGTGCGCGAGCTGCTGAAATTGCATCCGGACCTCGATGTCCAGAACCATGCCGGCGATACTGCGCTGCTCGCTGCTGCGCGCGGTGGCCATGCAGCGGTCTGCCAACTGTTGCTCGCGGCGGGAAGCAATACCGCCCTGCGAAACGTTGCTGGCGTCACGGCCGCCGAGGTGGCTCAGGGCCGGGGCTTCACGTCGCTGGCCCGCGACCTGACCAGCAAGACCCTATAACGCGGCGCGCGCCACTCAATAGGCGAAATACGGTCCCGTGTAGTTGCCGGCAGTGCGCTGCTCAAAGCCAACGTAGATGGGTCGTCCATAGAAGAAGGGCATGCCCCAGGTGAAGTTGCTCGAACCGCCTCCGCCGGCGAGGTCGATGAAGGCAGCGGCACCGGCGACGAAGGTATTCGGATCGGCGATGGCAAAGTTTACGGTACTGGAAGTATTGTTGACGCCAACGCCGGTGTTCACGGCAAAGGCACTCTGCGGAGCCACGGCCGGACAGTAGTAGCCCACGAAGGGACCGCTGCCGCACACGCCCAGCGTCGGATCATCAAACAGATAGGAGTCGGCCCCGGAATCGATGAGACTCGGAAGCACCGTCGCACCGCCGTTATAGGTAGTGGTGAAATCGCCACTGGCATTCGTGCCAAGCACGGACAGGCCGGTGACGGGCAGCGTATTGTCGCTTTGAGTTCCCAGTCCGAAGATCACCTCACCCGCTACGCTCTGATCGCCATTGGCATTCTGCAGATTGGGCAGGGTCACGATCAAACCGTTATTGTCGACCGCGAACAGCGTCGCAGGATTGGTGACCTGGGCGCTCAGCGCGACATTTTCGGCACTACACACGCCGGCGGCACTGCAGCCATAGTAGACCGGCAGGGGTGTCGCGGCGCCGGTGCAAGCACTGCCGCAATCCTGCGCAAAGACACCGATACCCAGTACACCGTTGGCACCGAAGCCTGAGATACCGTTGATCAGCGTGCCATTGGCGCCGCACGTTGCAGGCGGTGTGGCACTGCTGCCCGTATCATCCATGATCTGGATAGGCACCTTCGCGGCGGATTCCCCGGCCAGGGTGACATCTGCGAGCGCCACGGGGCCCCAGGTCTGTCCCCCGCCGAAGGTCACGCACTCCTCCAGCGCTTGTCCCTGGGCATCCGTTTCGGAGCTGAGTTTGACACTCGCCGCGAGCACGGAGCCGACCAGCCGCAGCCCGGAGGATCCGGTATCGAGCAGCACATGGTCGATGTTGGCGCACTGGGTCGGGCTGCCCGGTACGCACACCATGACCGTCACGTAGGCATGGTTGATCTGACCGGATGCGCCCGCCGGACCGGAATCCACGGTCAGCGTCAGCCTATTTTGCGCCGGGGGTACCGATTTAGCGCTGGCGCCGGTCGTGCTGTTGCCGACGCAGGCGCCCAGCAGTATCGGCAGCATGACGCACGAAACCAGGACTACGCTACCTCGCATCGGTTGATCCGGTTCCCGCGCCGTCAGCGCAGGCTCTCCAAGCTGACGGCGGCCGGGACCGCTGCGGGCAGATAGGCGCGCCCGGAATAGGCGCGCAGGTGACCGGCGGTATCCACGACCAGGTCTGCCGTCATCAAATGGACGGCGCGCTGGCGGCCGGCATGTGGCAGTGACTTAAGCGCACTGGCGTACTGGCCGAAGTACCCTCCCAGCAGTGCTCGAATATCCGGCACTGCCGGTCCGCTCCAGCTGACCGCATACACCGTGCCGCCGGTATCCAGGAATTCGTGGATGATGATGCCATTGTCGGTGCTGATAAGCACCGCGGCGCCGGGCAGTGGCGCCAGTGGTTGCAGTTGCCCGTGCAGCAGCGCAGCGTCCAGTGAAATGCTCGCGGCGTCCCCGCCGAGAGCAGCATGGGCACCGCTCATCCAAACGGCGGGTAGCGTCAGGATGACGAGCCGCAGTGCAATGCAATTGACTGGAGGGCGCATTCAAACATTGTGCAACATCTAAAGCTGCGTCGGCAGCGTCTCAATTTGCCGACAGGTTGCCGCGCTCATCGCGAGGGCTCGGGAGCCGAATAGTTGATGCCGGCACGCTCCGTCGGGTTGGGGTTTGCGCCACGCTACTGACGCACTGCGCCTTGGCGTGCAAATCGATAAACATTGGATCGGCCTCCTGCGGTGAGGATCCACCACATCGATACATGGGCGATGCAACCGCCTGTGACAACAGCAAGGCCACACTGACCGCGGCCCAGATGCCCGCGATCCGCCGTGCCGAATCTCTGAAGCGGCTGCGGAACACGACCTCGGCCGACATCACCATCGCCAGAGCCGACGCAGGCAATGCCACGAACAACTGCCAGAACAGGATGGTCGTGGGCGAGAGCGCGAAGCAGATCAAGGCGGCCGCGCACGTGGCTGTGACATAGAAGCGCAGCCAGGATCGTGGACGGTATTGCGGGCACTGTCGCACCACAAACCTGCGCCAGGCCGTGCGAAAGAATCGCCACTGCAGCCACACCGTCACGATCAGTGTGACACCCGCCAAGGTTGCGAGCAGCTTCGCCAGTGCGCTGAAGGGCGGTCCCGCCGTGGCGCCCATGACCGGCGTGAAATCCAGATCATACATACGCTCGACGAAGCTCAAACTGGATAGCTTCAGCCAATAGAGCCCGCCGCGCAGCACGGGAAACACGAATACCCTGCCGCCCAGCAGGAAGCCCTTCTCCCCCGGCAGCAGGGCGGCATTCTGGCGCACGGCCAAATACCAGGGCACCAGCCTCGCGATGCATGCGGCGGTCCCCAGGAGAAAACCCGCCCAGCTCACCTTCAATCGGCCGCAGGCAAACAACAGCAGCGAAAGGACACACAGGATGAAGCCCGAGGTATGGACCTGCAGGCTCAGTCCCAACAGCAGGACGTGCCCTGCAGTCGTCCAGAACTCGCGTTGCCGGGCCATACGCTGGGCGGTGACCAGGTGCAGTACGGCGAATACGAACATGAAGTTTGCATCCCAGACGTGGGCTGCAAAGTACAGGTGCCAGGGCGACAGCCACAGCAGCACCAGGAGCACGTACCGTCCCAGTTCGGTGAGTGCGGGCTTAAGGGTCCTGACGAGGAGCAGAAAGGCCCCCGCGTGGCTCATGAATATGAATAGTGCGGGCGCCCGATAGTCATTCCACAGGTACAGCGGCGCCGCGACCAGCACTCCTGCAAAACCGCCCGGGGGAGAAACCGCCCGCCGAGGTGATCATCCCGTGGGGCAGCCAGATGTGGTTGTGCGCCAGCTGCCAGCCAAGATTCAGGAGCTGCGCCTGGTCACCGGTGAGCTGGGAGTTCGCCACCATCAGCAGTCCGATGCTCAGGCCGAGCACGAACCAGGAGACAAATCTGGCACTCGCGCCACTGCGCACGGCCACGCCCCGCGTAGCCGCGATCCCTGCCTGGTACATCGAGCCCCCTGCTTCGAATTCTTGTTCTATGGGGTACAGGTCAGCCGCCTACCCCAGTCTAATTGTAAGTTCATATTACAAATTATAATATTTTATAGCAACCGCCCCTACCTCGAACGCGGGGCGCACCATCGCGCGACCCGCTCCTGGTGCTGGCAGCAAGCGACAAACCGCGTCACATACTGCCAATTTGTAGGTTCCGTCCTACATCCGCCCGGACGAGCAGAACCCTATGCTTCAGCCTTAATGCCGGCACCGGGCCCGTGCGGTTTGTTCTCGCACGTGGCTTCTGTCGCGTCTCAGTCTTACTCGACCCGGAGTGAACAATGCAGCCGCCGCAAGTGACCGCACGCATCCCACGCAAAATCAATGGCAAGCACATTCCGGGCAGCCCGGACCTGGACCTGAGCAAGCTGCTGCTGGCGCTGCAAAGTGTTCGCGACGGCGATTTTTCGGTGCGCCTGGCGAGCGACCAGACCGGTCTGGCCGGCAAGGTGGCGGACACCTTCAATGAAATCGTCAGCGCCAACCAGCGTCTCGCACGCGAACTGGAGCGGGTCGGCCAGATCGTCGGCAAGGACGGCAAGACCCGCCACCGCATGTCGAGCGAGCGACGCTCCGGCGCGTGGGGCGCGATGGAACAATCGGTCAATACGCTGATCGATGACCTGCTGTGGCCGACCACCGAAGTGACCCGCACCATCTCCGCTGTCGCCAAGGGTGACCTGCAGCAGGCGATGAGCCTCGAGGTCGACGGCCGCGCACTCAAGGGCGAATTTCTGCGTTCGGCGACCATCGTCAATACCATGATTGCGCAGATGAGCGCCTTCACCTCCGAGGTCACCCGCGTCGCGCGTGAAGTCGGTACCGAGGGCAAGTTGGGCGGCCAGGCCGCGGTGCATGGCGTCGCCGGCACCTGGAAGGATCTCACCGACAGTGTCAATTCCATGGCCAGCAATCTCACCGGCCAGGTGCGCAACATTTCGGAAGTCACCATTGCCGTCGCGAATGGCGATCTGTCCCGCAAGATCACCGTGGACGTGCGCGGCGAGATCCTGCAGCTGAAGGAAGCCATCAACACGATGGTCGATCAGTTGCGCTCCTTTGCCTCCGAAGTGACGCGTGTCGCGCGCGAGGTGGGTACCGAAGGCAAGCTTGGCGGCCAGGCCATCGTGTCGGGCGTTGCGGGAACCTGGAAGGATCTCACCGACTCGGTCAACGCGATGGCGACCAACCTTACCGGCCAGGTGCGCAATATCGCCGAGGTGACCACCGCGGTCGCCCGCGGCGACCTCTCGCGCAAGATCACGGTCGATGTGAAGGGCGAGATCCTTGAGCTGAAGAACACCATCAATACGATGGTCGACCAGCTCAACAGCTTCGCCGCGGAAGTGACCCGTGTCGCGCGCGAAGTCGGCACCGAGGGCAAGCTTGGTGGCCAGGCCGTGGTGCCGGGTGTCGCCGGCACCTGGAAGGATCTCACCGACAACGTGAACTCCATGGCGGGCAACCTGACCGGCCAGGTGCGCAACATCGCGGAAGTATCGACCGCCATCGCCAGCGGCGATCTGTCGCGCAAGATCACGGTCGACGTGCGCGGCGAGATCCTGCAGCTGAAGGAAACGATCAACACGATGGTCGACCAGCTGCGCTCCTTTGCCTCTGAAGTGACCCGCGTCGCGCGCGAAGTCGGCACCGAGGGCAAGCTCGGTGGCCAGGCCGTGGTGCCGGGTGTCGCCGGCACCTGGAAGGACCTCACCGACAACGTGAACTCCATGGCGGGCAACCTGACCGGCCAGGTGCGCAACATCGCGGAAGTGGCCACGGCCATCGCCAATGGCGATCTGTCGCGCAAGATCACGGCCGATGTGAAGGGCGAGATCCTGCAGCTGAAGGAGTCCATCAATACGATGGTGGACCAGCTCAACGCCTTCGCGGCCGAAGTGACGCGCGTGGCGCGCGAAGTCGGCACCGAGGGCAACCTTGGCGGCCAGGCCGAGGTCAAGGGCGTCAGCGGCGTGTGGAAGGACCTCACCGAAAACGTCAATTCGATGGCCAGCAACCTCACCGGCCAGGTGCGCAACATCGCCGAGGTGGCCACGGCCATCGCGCGCGGTGACCTGTCGCGCAAGATTACGGTGGACGTGCGCGGCGAGATCCTGCAGCTGAAGCAGACCATCAACACCATGGTCGATCAGCTCAACGCCTTCGCGGCGGAAGTCACGCGCGTGGCACGCGAGGTCGGCTCCGAAGGCAAGCTCGGCGGCCAGGCCGACGTGAAGGACGTGAGCGGTGTGTGGAAGGACCTCACGGACAAGGTCAATTCCATGGCCAGCAACCTCACCGGCCAGGTGCGCAACATCGCCGAGGTGGCCACGGCCATCGCCCGCGGCGACCTGTCGCGCAAGATCACCGTGGACGTGCGCGGCGAGATCCTGCAGCTGAAGGAGACCGTGAACACCATGGTCGATCAGCTCAACAGCTTCGCGGCGGAGGTGACGCGTGTCGCCCGCGAAGTCGGCACCGAAGGCAAGCTCGGCGGCCAGGCAATCGTGCCGGGTGTGGCCGGCACCTGGAAGGATCTGACGGACAATGTGAATTCGATGGCGCGCAACCTCACCGGCCAGGTGCGCAACATCGCCGAAGTGTCCACCGCCATCGCCCGCGGCGATCTGTCACGCAAGATCACGGTCGACGTGAAAGGCGAGATCCTGCAATTGAAGGAGACCATCAACACGATGGTGGACCAGTTGAACGGTTTCGCCGCCGAGGTCACGCGCCTGGCGCGCGAAGTCGGCACTGAGGGCCGGCTCGGCGGCCAGGCGCTCGTGCCCGGCGTCGCCGGTACCTGGAAGGACCTGACCGACAACGTCAACGTCATGGCCAACAATCTGACCAACCAGGTGCGCGGCATCGTGAAGGTCGTGACCGCCGTGGCCAACGGCGATCTGCGCCAGCGCCTCACGGTCGAATCGAAGGGCGAGGTCAACGCCCTGGCCGACACCATCAACAGCATGACCGACACGCTCGCCATTTTCGCGGATCAGGTCACGAGCGTGGCCCGCGAGGTCGGCGTCGAAGGGCGCTTGGGCGGCCAGGCGCATGTACCGGGCGCCGCCGGCACCTGGAAGGACCTCACGGCGAACGTCAACCTGCTGGCGGCCAATCTGACCAACCAGGTGCGCGCCATCGCGGAAGTGGCGACCGCGGTGACCAAGGGAGACCTGACGCG
>Ga0182030_10005187_pt1 | contig 27705 bp, 23 predicted proteins | sample 812S3MmetaG_FD_121299 | JGI IMG/M metagenome (GOLD analysis project Ga0182030, IMG submission 121299) | Permafrost microbial communities from Stordalen Mire, Sweden - 812S3M metaG (Illumina Assembly) | ecosystem: Environmental > Terrestrial > Soil > Wetlands > Permafrost | place: Sweden... | reverse complement strand
CGCCTTTCTCAAGGAGGCCGTTGACTTTTTCGCTCGCCATGGCATCCGCGTCCGCGCCCTGCTCACCGACAATGGCAGCAGTTATCGCTCCTATCGCTTTCGTCAGGTTTGTTTCGAGATGGGTCTCAAACACCGCCGCACTCGTCCTTACTCACCGCAAACCAACGGCAAAGCCGAACGCTTCATCCAGACCGCCCTGCGCGAATGGGCCTACGCCACTCACTGGTCCGACTCTGAGCAAAGAAACCTCTGTCTCGCTCCCTGGACCCACTACTACAACCATGCCCGCCCTCATGGTAGCCTTCACTACCAGCCGCCCATCAGCCGCTCCGAACCGGGTACAACGTCTTGATCATCTACAGGCACCCGCCGCCCTCTCACGATCAAGACCCAACATCAACATCAACGGCAGCGGGCGAGGGCGACCGCTCTACACGGGCGGCAGCGACAGGCCTTCTATACCCCACGCTATGTGGTGGACGGCGCCGGTGGGAGGCGGTCCGGAAAAACTGGTGGCCAGGATGGCGGAGTTGTTGGGCGCGAAGGCTAGTCCTACCAGGCCGTTGCCGGCGACTGCAAGGCTGGCTTTGCCTTGCGGCGTGATCTTCACAATGCCTCGTTTGCCGGCGAGCGACGCGGCTACATATAGATTGCCATCGATATCAAAGGCCATGCCTTGCGGGCGTCCCAGGCCTCGGTAGAAAACGGACACGCTGCCGTGTGGATCGACCTTGTAAACCGAGTCGAAGCTGGAGGTGGTAGGGCCGGTGACGAAGAGATCTCCGTGCGGGCCGATGGCGAGATGATAGGCGGAGATGCTGGGCTCGAGCGTGGCGAAGACGAAGATCTGGCGGTCGCGGGCGATTTTGAAGATGGTGCCGCTGCGGTCGCCGACGAAAAGATTTTCGTCGCGGTCGAAGGCGATGCCAGTGGCGACGCCCATGCCTTCGGCGTAGGTGGAGACGGCTCCATCGGGCGAAACCTGGTAGACGGCTTCGTCGTGGCGCGAGGAGACGTACATTTGGCCCCCGCGGTCAAAGGCGATGGCGGTGGCGTTCATCATGTCGTTTAGGAACGGAGAGGCTGTATGGTCGCGGCCGATTTTGAAAATGGCGACGGGAACTTTCTCGCCGCGCGAGCCGGAAAAAGTGACGAAGAGATTGCCGTCGCGGTCGAACGCGGGATTGGTGACGGGATGAAGATTGTCGGCGATGGGCGCGGCAACCTGAATGGTGTGGGCATTGCTGACGTGGCCGTTGGTGCCGATGACAATCGGTCCGGAAGCCGCGCCTTCGGGAACGCGGGCCACGACGAAATCGTCGGAACTGATGAGGACGGAGCCTTCGACGTCGCCGAAGCGCACGCTGGGGCGGCGGAATTCGGGCGGGCGAAGGTCCTTGCCGGTGATGCGGACCTCGCCACCGGGCAGAGCGCAAGCGGGTGTGATGGCCTCGATGTGAGGTTTGCCGTTAACCGTTTTCTTGCCCAGCAGTTTGTCGGAGAGGCTCATGGATTTCTTTCGGCGGAATTCACTTACGGTATTAGAAGTCCAAAGTGCAGCAAGAGATGCATGATTGCGAGCGCGTAGATTCCTGCGCCGAGATCGTCCACCACAATGCCGGTGCCTTCGGGGAGCCGCTCCAGCCGCCGGATTGGAAACGGCTTCAAAATATCGAAGACACGGAAAAGTATAAGGCCCGCGAGAAATGTTTTCCAAGCGAGAGGGACGGCGATGAGCGCGACAAGCTGTCCGGCGACTTCGTCGATAACGACAAATTGCGGGTCTTTCTTGCCGTAGGCGCGCGCGACACGCGTGGCAGCAGGAATGCCGATGAGCGTAACGGCTGCCGCGGCGATGATTGTGGCCAGCGTGCGGTGTGCGGGCGCGATTTGAGAGCTGACGGCGGCCCACAGGATCACGGTTGCGACGGAGCCCCAGGTGCCGGGACCGGGATGGAGGCGTCCGGCTCCGAAGAAGGTGGCGATTAGGGTGGACCAGAGCGGAGCGCGGGGACGAGACGCCCCCGAGACAGCCGGTGGGACGCCGGCGCTACCGTTCGGCGCGCTGGGGTTGCGGTCGCTTGTTGCGGGTTCAGATGTGTGCTTCACGGTCAATCGGTGTCGCCGTCATCATTCGGCCTCGCGGCCTCATCTGGCATGGTATCGGGGTCGTCTGCTTCGGTTACGGGAATCACGTACGCGCCGGTGGCCCATTTGCCTAGATCGATCGAGCGGCAGCGGTCGCTGCAAAAAGGGAAGTCGGAGTCGGAGTTCGTCACCGGCTTCTCGCAGATCGGGCAGCGGAGCTTGATGGTGCGTTTGCGGGGCATGAGAGAAATGCAGAAATAAGAAGTCAGATTGCAGAAGCAAAAACTGCTAGTTTCTGGGTGCTTTACTTCTTCAATCTCACTTCTAACTTCTTAGTTTAGATTATCTCAGCGACCAGATCGTAGTCGTGCGCTTCGGTGATTCGGCAGCGGTAGAATTCGCCTTCGCGCGGTGCGGAGCCGTTGGCATATTTCTCCGCGGGATAATCGTTCACGAATACTTTGCCGTCAATTTCCGGCGCGTGCATGGCGGTTCGGCCTTCGAGCAACAAGTCCGTTTCTTCGGACGTGCCGGTTAGCAAAAGGTCGATTTCGCGGCCGATTAGTTCTTTCTTTTTTGCACGGCTGATTTTTTTCTGAATCGACATCAGGCGCTTGCGGCGCGCCTCGATTTCGCGCGTGGGCAGCTTTTTATCGAGTGCGAAAGCGCCTGCGCCTTCCTGATCGGAATAAGAAAAAGTCCCCATCCAATCGAACTCCGCTTCGCGAACGAAGTCGCAGAGCTCGTCGAATTCTTTTTCGGTTTCGCCGGGGAAGCCGACGATGAAGGAAGTGCGAAGAGTGACATTAGGAATGACGCGCCGCATCTTCTCGATGGAACGCAAAAACACATCCGCGCCGCCGCCGCGCTTCATGCGCTTGAGAACGCTCGCCGATGCGTGCTGCAGTGGGACATCCATGTAGGAACAGATATTGTCATGCGCGGCAATGGTATCGAGCAGGCGGCCCGTGATTTTGTTGGGATAGGCGTACAGGAAACGAATCCAGCGCAGGCCGTCGACGTGGGCGAGTTTTTCCAGCAACAGCGCGAGGCCATCTTTCAGGCCGAGATCTTCGCCGTAGCAGGTGGTGTCCTGCCCGATCAGAGTGATTTCGCGGACGCCGGATTGCGCGAGGCGGTCGGCTTCGGCGATCACGGATTCGAAGCGGCGGGAGCGGAACTGGCCGCGAAGCTGCGGGATGATGCAGAAACTGCACGGGTGATCGCATCCTTCAGCGATTTTGATGTAGGCCGAGTAGCTCGGCGTGGCGAGGATGCGAGGCGTGTGGTCGTCGTATAGATAGTTGGGGAGATCGGCGACTGCACCGTCCCAGGCATCGCGCGCGAAACGGCCTTGTTCGCGGCGGTGATCGCCTTCGGGGCGCGAAGTCAGAATGTTGAATGGGCTGGGCTTCGCCGGGGGTTCGGATATGCCGGCGGCGGCCAGGATTGCCGGCAGTTCGCCGGTGCCGACCACGGCGTCGACTTCGGGAATGTTCTTTTTGATCTCGTCGCGAAAACGCTCGACCAGGCAGCCGGCGACAACCAGACGCTTTGCCTTCCCGCCGGTTTTGAGGCGGGCCATTTCCAGGATGGTGTCCACGGATTCCTGCTGCGCGGTGCCGATAAAGGAGCAGGTATTGACGACGATGACGTCGGCGTCTTCAGCGGCGGGCGTGAGTTCGGCCCCCGCGCGCGCCAGCATACCCATCATGACCTCGCTATCGACGAGGTTTTTGGGGCAGCCCAGGCTGACAAAGCCGACTTTGGCGGGGACGGCGAGCGCCGGGGTTTCGGAAGTGAATTTTCTTGAGGGCACAGGGAATGATCAGCGGATAACAGCCATCCGTAGTCATTTTAGCATCTGGCGCGGGGACGGAGCTCGGGGAAAGACAGCTAGTGCGCCGGGGATCATGGGGGTAACTTGCGTTTCCGGGCGATCTCTCGAGGCCATGCTACTCTTGTTAAAACAAACTACATGCCTCGAAGTTCCGGAGGAGTGATGGCGGCGAAACGGTTGTTCGGCATAGTTGTGCCCCTGGTGCTTCTGGCATCCAGTATGTGGGCGCAGGTGAACGAGCTTTCGGTGACAGCAGGGCGAACGTTCGTCAGCACACAAACAATTCAGAATCCGCCGACTGGGGATTTGTATCCGCAAATTCACTTCGCAAATGACAAGTCCATCGCATTCAACTACGGCAGATTTCTAGTACAGCGCGGCATTTTTGGAATCACGGCTGAACTGCCGGTGGCGATGTATTTTCACATGGACCTGAACACGGGCGCGGACCTGATTCCTAAAGATATCGGAGCGCTATTTGTAACGCCATCGGTGCGGGTGAATGCGTTTGCACGAGACAGCGTGACGCCTTGGGCGAGCTTTGGCGGCGGGTATGGACGCTTTCGGCAATCATCGAGTCTCAATTATTACGGCCCTAACCCTGGGCCAACCGGCAGCAATACAGGAGTTGTACAGTTTGGAGCGGGGCTGGATGTGTGGTTTTGGGAGCGATGGGGCGGGAGATTGGAAGCGCGAGACTTTTTTTCCGGAGAACCCGACTTGAACGTGGAAACCAACCGAACCCGCCAGCATAATTACTACGTGGGCGTCGGCGTCATGCACCGCTTCTAGTTTTGTGAGCGTGTGATTTTTCTCCGCGCGGTGAGGCCGAGACGCCGTCGGGACAATCGGCAAGATGCCGGCGCTACGATTTGCCAACTGCGGTAATCTTCGGTTGCTCCATTTGGACTAGCCAGCGGCTCTCCAGCCTTCGGTTTCAGAGCCGGATTTATCTGCTGCGGTAATTTCCTCGAAAAGCTTGGGCAACAATTCCGCGTCTTCCACCGACTGTCCGAAACGAGCCGACTCATAGGCGCGCGTGAAATGAGCGACTCGCAGCTGCAGCGCGGGCTCGCGAATGGCCGCCACGAAGTCGGCGGGAGTTTGCGCTGGCGACTTCCGCCATCCCCGGCGGGCCAGGCGTCCGACCATCTTGTCATACCAAAGCGCGGCGGATTCACGCGGGGCGCGTTTGGGATTAGCGCGCAGGCGAATTGCTTGCACCGCTTGCAGCAGCCTGCGGAGATTGAACAAGAGCATAAGGAGCGCAGCCAATGCGAACGCTCCGGCAAGCCAGCGAACCGGGAATGTCCCAATTTGGCGGTGAGCGCGGCGCGCGGACCGGAGCATAGCGCGCTCCTGCCGGGCAATCCAATGGCGGGTATCGTCGAAATAGCGCCGCGCATTGGCAGCGGCGTCCCGGCTGAGGGTGCGCTGGTGGCTGGCATCGTAATTGACGATCCATTCGCGCCAGAACGAGGCGGCGGCGTCCATGTAAAGCTGCAGGCGCGACCAACCGGTTCGCGTTGGGATTATGCCCGCGGGCGTGGGATCGAAACTGATCCAGCCGGAACCGGGGAAATAGGCTTCCACCCAGGAGTGGGCATTGCTGGCGCGGACGACATACTGACCAGTGAGGTCGTTGAACTCGCCGGTCCGGAAGCCGGTCACGATGCGCGAGGGAACACCGAGAGTACGCAGCATAACGGCCATGGAACTGGCAAAGTACTCGCAGTGCCCTTGTTTTCGTTCAAACAAAAAATTGGCCAGGGGATCGCGCGGGGCGGTGCGCGGCAACTGGAGCGTGTAGCCGTAGTGGGTGCGTAGATATTGCTCGATTGCCAGAGCGCGGTCGTAATTGCTGGCGGAGGACGCGGTAATCTGCTGGGCAAGCTGCGGGATGCGAATGTCGAGCGGGGGCAGCTTCAAATACTCTTCCGTACCTTCAGGCAGTGTGGGAGAAGAGACGCGGAGCTGTTGCGGGTTGGTTTCGGGCAGTTCGGATTCGGCGTCGTAGCGACTGATAGGGTGGTCGACGTCGAGGTTGTAGACGGATCCTCCAAGGTCGGTGGTGACCAAGCGGTAATTCCCGGTGACGCTTAGAGGCTGTGAGGCAAGAAAGAAAACATTCGTTCCTATCGGCTCCATGAGCACGCGATAACGAACATAGCGTTGCGAAGAGGTTTGCGGTCCGGGGAGATCGCGCGGTGCGGGAAGGCGATAGATCCCATCGGCAGACGGATACACTTGCGTTTGCGAGAATGAGTTCGACCAGGATTTTCCGTCGAAAACGCTGAGGGCAACGCCGCGCCATTTCAGATCGTATCCGATGGGCGTATTGTTCTGGATCTCGATATGCATGACCACGGTGCTCAGTTGCTGAATCTGGCCAATGCGCCCAAGCTGCACACGGTCGGTGAAACCGGTGGAGACGTCGCTGGCCGGGGTGTAGGCACTGAGGTAGCGCGACGATACGCGCGGCAGAAAAAAGAAAATAAAGAAGCTGGCTCCCAGGATCAGGACCATGAGCGCGGGCGCGATGGCGAGCAGGCTCAAACCCATGAAGTGCTGTGATTCTGCGAGCACGGGATCGCGGGCGATCGCGGATTCCTCGGTTATGGAGTGGCGCATTTCCATCAATACAAATGTGACGATGGAAACCAGCAGGAATCCTCCAAACGTGAGCATGAACAAACTGCCGACGGTGAGGACGGCGGAGGCGAGCACCATCAGAAACGAAAGCAGCGCGAGCATGTAGTGGTCGCGGGTTTTCTGTAGGGAGAACAGACGCACCACCATCGTGAACAGCACGAGGTGCACGGTGGAAGTCAGAAAGCTGCGCGAGAGCAGGAAGTAATCGGCGAGATAGACCAGCACATAAATCAGGGTGAGGTAGGTGGTCCAGCGCTCGGGAATCAGAAACTCGCGCCGGGCGACAAGCTGGTATCCGCGGAGAATGAGAGCCAGACAGACGAGGATGACGGCGGTGAGGTCCAGACCTCCGGTCGAGGCGAGCGCGCCGAAACCGCTGAGCACGAGCAGGTAGAGCGATACGTTGAAGTAACGCTCAATGGCCGGCGTGAGGGTGGTTCCGGCCCGGTCGATGGAAGAATCCGTCACAGAGCTATTGTTCGCCGAAAGCGGGCGGAAGGAAAGTGGCGGCGGTAACGCCTTCAAAAGGCTGGAAACAAAACAGGCCGGATGCGATCCGGCCTGTCCTGTGTTGAAGATGCTGAGGTTTACTTTGCGGCTTTTATTGCGGAAATAAAAGCAGCGCCGTTGGGAGTGCCCAATCCGGTGACATTGTCCCATCCCTTACCGGTCGTCAGTGACGAGTCGGTGCCGAAGGAGATCGCGTACCACCGGGTAGTGCTTCCCATATACATCGAGCTGACGAAATTAACGGTGTTCTCTAACGGAGGCAGCAACTCTGGCGCGGTGTAATAAGTGGGTGCAAGCGGCGGGCTGTCGGTCTGGCCATTGACATTGTCGGGACCGATGACATCGGTCACGTCAGTGATTGCGCCAGCGGGCAGTTTGTAAAGCAAAGGCGAGGCTTGGCCCAGCCACTCGCCGGCAGCCTGCGTGGCAAGTGCCCACATGCCCGAGAACATCGGGGTAGCGAGGCTGGTGCCACCTATAACGCCAATCGATTGCTGTCCTTCGGTAAGAACGATCTCCACGCCCGTGTACGGATCCGCCAGGAAGGCGATATCGGGAAGGAGGCGATTGGTGCCGGCCAAGCTCGCCTGGAAGGTTGGCTTCGCCCAGTAAGCGCTGGCGCCACCACCGGCCCCATAGATGTAACCGAGGAAGTTCGGCTGGATCAAGACAGGATCGCAGGTTGGTTCGCCGCAGCCGGAAGTGTAACTGGCGATGCGGGTGATGTTATTGCCCCAGCCGGTCTGCAGCTGTATTGCGTTCTTGGGCGTGATGAACAAGCTCGTGCCGCCCACGGCAGTGGCGTACGGAGCAGCGGCGGGCATGTTAACGGTAATGACCTTATCCGCAGCCTTGTCGTCTCCGCTGTCGCCGGTGGCGAAGTTGACAGAGACGCCGAGCGCTGCGCCTGTCTCGGCGATGTTGTTTTCCACGATGAGTTCGCCGGGATCACCTTCGATCAGAGCCGCTTCGATGATTCCCCAGCTATTGGAAACGACTGGACCAAGGCCGGTCTCAATGGCAAAAAGTTCGGCAAGGTCGAGGTTGGTGGAAGAGTTGTCGGCCGCCAGGACGAGGGCAATATTGGCTTCGGGGGCCATGGCGTGCGACCACTCAACGTCGAGCGCAGTCTCTCCATCCCAGCCGCAAGTATTTCCCGAGCAATTGGTCGGGCCGGTGGGATAGAAGATACCGAAGTTATTCGTAGTCAGAGCCGGGAGGCCGTTGATCGTCGAGAAGGCATTCGCGTCGCTCGTGATGTCATCGTCGCCATAAGCATCGACGATAACGATATTCTGGTTTTGGCCACGGAGTTTTTCCTTATAGATATCCGTGAGGCCATAGGCCGCCTGTAGTTGCGGCGCATCGTAGCCGCAGTAGGGAAGGTTGGGGGCGGCGGCGAACGGTTTGTCGTTATAAACGGAACCGGAGTAGATTTCGTAGGGACCGTTGCTTTCCCCGGGTGTCGTGAGACTCAGCAGCTTCGAGGCCTGGAGGCAGTTTGCATTGAAATACTTTGTTATAGTGGCGGGCTTTTTGACCAGCGGAACCATGGCGAAGGGTTTGCCTGTGTCAGGATTGATCGCGCGCGCCGCAAAATTCTTATACTTGGTATCGGCAAGGCCCTGGACGGCGTACACTTTTGTGCCCGCAGGACCTGAGATCGCAAGCTGGCCGCTTGGAATCCGACGATTTTCGCCGTTGATCAACGCGCGGTTGATTTGCATACCGGTCGCGCGTTCGACGTCGCGAACGGCGCCGCTGGCGGTCACGGCGTGATTGAATGTGTCCGTATGAACGACTCGGAGATTATTCGCCGCGAGATGCCGGCGGACGACGGCCATATCGGCGTCGGTGGGAGCAAACCGCGCCTTGTATTCGCTGGGCGTGAGCCATTTGTGGTAGTTGGGAGAATTCTTGTCATACATCTGCCGAACCAGCTCGTCGAATGTGGATTTGTCGCGCTGATTTAACCAGTAGGTGACTTTGATCTGTTTTGTTTCATCTTCCGGACCAAGAATCTGCGTGTTCCGCTGGTGAGTGTCGAGTGCGGATTGCGCCAGCGCCGGAAGGGCGAGGGTCAGAACCATGGCGGCCAGAATCGCGAGGCTGGCAACCGGGTAAAACTTGCGGACATCATTGTACATAGTGAATCTCCTGGAAGAACGATTCGTTTGTCTGCCGTATAAAGGCAGCCACACTTCTGCGTAATCCGGTTCCCTGAGGGATGCAGAACGGAACGCAAACTCTGGTCTGAGCGCGGGCTGCAAGCGGCTGAAAACCCCCGCCAGATCAGGGAAGTCAGCCGGAGGCGCACCGCCAGAGGAGACAATAAATACCCCTTCTTGGCGCTATTGTCAACAATTTGCAGTGAGCCTTTGGTTATTGCGGTTATTTCACATACGAATTAGCCGGAAAGGATGCCTTTGCTCCAGGTTCCCCAGGGGCGGCCTGTGGCTAAGACACTGCGATTTCCGCCGGATACTGCGAGAGGCGGCGCCGGTTTGTCATTCTGCCAACGATCCGCGGGCCACACCAAAATTGTTTGCGGAGTTCTGCTATCTTCAGTGGTCGTAAATCACACATACGTTCCTGGTCATGAGTCGTTGACCGGGGACCGGCGAGCGTAATCGAAACGTGAATCCGAAAAAAAGAGTTGCCCTTATTCCCGGCGATGGCATTGGCAAAGAGGTGATTGCCGAGGCCGTCAAAGTGGTCGAAGCTTCCGGTGCGGCGGTGAGGTTTACTTCGTTCGATTGGGGCGCGGATCGGTATCTCGCCGACAGGACGACTGTTCCGGCGGACGGGTTCTCGATGCTCGCGCGCGAGTTTGACGCTATTTTCGCGGGGGCGTTTGGCGATCCGCGCGTGGCCTCGAACATTCATGCCAAGGAAATCCTGCTGGGCATGCGCAGCAAAATGGACCTGTATGCCAATGTGCGGCCGGTGCGGTTGCTGGATGCGGCGCTCTGTCCGCTGAAAGGGATTGAGCCGAAGGACGTGGATTTTGTGGTGATCCGTGAGAACACCGAGGGTGTATACGGCGACTTGGGCGGGGTGTTTAAGCAGGGAACCGCGGATGAAGTTGCGATTCAGGAGGATGTCAACACGCGCAAGGGCGTGGAGCGGATAATTCGGTACGCGTTTGAGTTCTGTGTTGCGAGCAAGAAGGCGGATGGCTCGCCGCGGCGGCGCGTGCTGATGTGCGACAAGTCAAATGCCATGACGCACGCGGGTGGGCTTTGGCAGCGCGTGTTCAAAGAGGTTGGAGCGGAATATCCGCAGATCGAAAAGCAGCACATGTACGTGGACGCGCTTGCCATGCAGATGGTGCGCGATCCGCGCGGATTTGATGTGATCGTGACGAACAATATGTTTGGCGACATCCTTACTGATGTGGCGGCGGCATTGCAGGGCGGACTGGGAATGGCCGCCAGTGGGAATATTCATCCCGGTAAGACATCGATGTTTGAGCCGGTGCATGGATCGGCTCCGCCACTGGCGGGAAAGAATGTGGCGAATCCTTTTGGCGCGATTCTTACGGCAGCGATGATGCTGGCGCATTTAGGGATGACTGCAGAAGCACACAGGATTGAAGCGGTGGTGCTGGAAGCGGTGCGGGAGAGGAAAACGACGTCCGATATAGGCGGGGCGCTGGGCACGCGCGAAGCGGGGGAGTGGGTGGCGAAGAGAGTGGCAAGAGGCTTGAGCTTTTCATAGAGCCCGATCGAGCTTTCGACGGACTGCTTACAGCCGCCCTCGACTTCATTCTTCATATGCAGTACTTCAGCCCGCTGTCATACTGAGCCGTGGCCGTCTCCGCAACGTGGAGAGCAGGCGCGGAGTCGAAGGATTGCTACGGCCAGTCGGCATCTCTCCAATGTGTGTCGGCATGGTTGCAGTAGTGATGCTGCTAACATCTAAGAGTGCGGCAAGAATTCCCTTACACTTCACACTCTGGCTTATGCCGTAGGGATCCTTCGACTCCGCGGGCGATTCGCTTCGCGAACCACCCGCTCCGCTCAGGATGACATTGAAGATGAAGCTTCGAAATCCCGTTTCTTTGCCTAGCTTGTTGCTGTTCTTCTTGCTGCTGCAAGTTGGTGGAGCCTTTTGCCAAACCGTACAGCCGCAATCTCAAGCAGATAAGGCTCAGTCTCAACAGCAAGGAAATCAATCGCAAATCCCAGCGGGCGAGGGCGCCCGCTCCACACAGGCCACGCAGGCTCCAAACTCTCAGGCTCCGGCCACTCAATCTCCGGCTGCGGATTCTCCTGAGAAGGTCATCTCTCCGCAGGAGGCTAAAGATCTCTTTCAGTCAGTCGACGAGTTGTTGAAGTTTGCCAGTGACGATTCCGGGCTTCCGATCAAGCACGAAGTGAAACGGAAGCTGGCGGATCGCAAGGAAGTCGAATCGTATCTTGAAAAGGGGATGAAGGACGATAAGGATGCGAAGCGTCTGGAGCGGTCGTCGGAGGTGCTGAAGAAGTTTGGGCTGCTACCGCGCGATTTTCAGCTGGGGCCGTTTTTGGTGTCGATGCTCAAGGAGCAGGTTGCCGGGTATTACGATCCGAAGAAAAAGACGGTGAACATTCTGAACTGGGTCGATCCCGAGCAGCAGAAGCCCGTGCTGGCCCATGAATTGACGCATGCCCTGCAGGACCAATCCTTCAGCATGGAGAAGTGGATGGAGGAAGCGCAGACCGAGGGCGACAAAAAGAACGACCCCACGCCTGCGGATATCGATACGGATGAGGAGTCGTCGGCGCGCGAGGCCGTGGTGGAAGGTCAAGCCATGGTGGTGATGATGGATTACACGCTTGCGCCGATGGGAAAGACCTTGCTTGAGATGCCGCAGATTGGCGACACGCTGAAGCAGGGAATGCTGGATGGTCCGGACTCTCCGACGTTCCGCAGCGCACCGATTTTCCTGAAAGAAGAGCTGACGTTTCCATACCGCTACGGAATGGATTTCACGCTGGCGCTGGAGAAAGCTGGTGGAAAGCAACTTGGCTTTGCCGGAGCATTCAAATATCCGCCAATGACCACGCGCGAGATTATGGAGCCGGAAACGTATCTGGCGCATGAAAAACTGGAGCCATTAAAGCGGCTCGACTTCAAGAAAGATTTCGACAAATACGACACATTCGATATCGGTGCGATTGGCGAGTTCGATGTCGACGTGCTGGTGGAGCAATATGCTGGACGCGACGAGGCGGAGGCGCTGTATCCAGCGTGGCGCGGTGGATATTACTTTGCCGGCCACGCAAAGGGCGTGAAATCAGGCCCGCTTGGAGTGTTGTATGTTTCGCAGTGGGCCTCTCCGGAGAAGGCCGCGGAATTTGCCGCGGATTATGCGAAGTCGTTGGCGCGGCGTTATCAGAAGCAGCAGGCACTTGGCGGCGACGGCAAAGTTGCGGAGGATGCGCCGCCGGTAGATTCCTGGCGAACTCTGCGCGGCCGGCACGCGTGGATGACCGAAGAAGGCGCGGTGATGATCGAAGTGCGCGGCGACAAGGTGCTGGTCAGCGAAAGCCTGGATGACGAAACGACGAGGCGGGCGGAGGGGGACTTTTTCGGAGATGGCGAACAGGGCAGATAAATAGGTCAGAGGTTCGAGGTCAGATTGCAGAGGTGAAAACCCTCTGTGGTCGAACTTCTTCGACAGCAAATGGCGTTGTTGTTTTTCTTCTGACCTCTAACCTCTGACCTCTGACCTCTCACCCCACCTCTGACCTTGTATAATCACAGGTTCCGCAGTCATTTCCAGTCCGTTCAGGAGCGCAATTGCAGCAGGCAGAAATTGGCATTATAGGGGGCAGTGGTTTGTATCACATGCCCGGATTTAGTGAGGTGCACGAAGGACGGCTGGAGACGCCGTTTGGCGATCCTTCGGACGCCTATATTCTGGGGACGCTTGAAGGACGCAAGGTCGCATTTCTGGCGCGGCATTCGCGCGGGCACATGCTCTTGCCGAGCGAATTGAATTTTCGCGCGAATATTTATGGCTTCAAACAGCTTGGAGTCGAACGGATTATTTCGGTTTCTGCCGTTGGATCGCTGAAGGAAGAGCACAAACCGCTGGACTTCGTCATACCCGATCAGTTTTTCGATCGCACCCGGCATCGCATCGACACGTTCTTCGGCGACGGCATTGTGGCGCACATCGGATTCGGCGATCCGGTATGCGGAGAGTTGACGAAAATTGTCGCGGGCGCGTGTGAGAGCGCTGGTATCACTGGGAAGTTGGGCGGGACGTATGTCTGCATGGAGGGTCCGCAGTTTTCGACGAAAGCCGAGTCGAATGTTTACCGGAGCTGGGGCGCAGACGTGATCGGCATGACGAACTTGCAGGAAGCCAAGCTGGCCCGCGAAGCGGAGATTTGTTATGTGACGATCGCTATGGTGACCGATTACGACTGCTGGCATCCGCATCACGACGCGGTGACGGTGGAGCAGATCATCTCGGTGCTGACGAAGAACGCGGAGAACGCGGCAAAGGTGGTAAAGGCGACGGTGAGCGCGATGCCGAAGGCCCGCGGCTGCAAGTGCGGCTCTGCTCTGGCGCATGCAATTTTGACGGATCGCACGAAGATTCCGGCGGAGACGAAAGAGAAGTTGAAGTTAATTTTGGGCAAGTACGTTTAGTTAGCTGATCGTTGGTCGTTCGTCGGTGGTCGTTCGGGATTCTCCGGTGCTGCCGGCGCTTTTGCTCGACGCGGCGAAGAAAGAGTAGGCTTCGACGGTGGATGCCGACGACTAACGACCAGCGACTGACGACGAATAAATTCCTGGAGATTCATGAGCATACTTGTTGTAGGTTCCGTTGCATTTGACACGATTGCCACGCCTTCCGGGCGGGTTACTGACATTCTTGGCGGCGCTGCGACTTACTTTTCGCTGGCTGCGAGTTACTTCACCGATGTGCGGATGGTCGCCGTGGTTGGCGCTGATTTCCTGCCCGAGCACGAAGCGGTCCTCAAGAAACGCGGCGTGGATACGCGCGGAATCGAGCGCTCGGCAGGGAAGACGTTTCGCTGGGGCGGGCAGTATCTCGATAATTTGAACGAGGCGAAGACGGATTTCACCGAGCTGAATGTCTTCGAGAAGTTTCATCCCCAGATCCCCAAGGAATATTCGGACACGCAATTTCTTTTTCTGGCGAACATCCACCCGGCGCTGCAATCCGCTGTGAGCCGAGAGATGAACGGGGTGCGCCTGACGGGCGGCGACACCATGAATTTCTGGATCAACGGCACACCCAAGGAATTGGCGGAGACCTTGAAGCTGGTAAACGTGTTGCTAATCAACGACACCGAGACCAAGATGCTAGCGCAGGAAAAGAATCTTCTGCGCGCGGCGAACAAGGTTCTGGCGATGGGCCCGAAGGCGCTGGTGGTGAAGCATGGCGAGTACGGGGCCACTATATTTTTCCGCGAAGGGGCGTTTGGAGTCGGCTCGCATCCCTTTCGCGCGCCGGCGCTACCGATCGACGAGGTCAAAGATCCGACGGGCGCGGGCGACTCATTCGCAGGCGGATTCATGGGATACATTGCGTCGCAGGGCGAAGTTAATCGCGAAGTGCTGAAGCGCGCGCTGTTCTATGGCGGAGTGATGGGATCGTTCGCGGTTGAAAACTTCGGCACCGAGCGACTGCAGAAGCTGACGCGGGAAGAAATCGACGCGCGGTTCCAGGTATTTCGCGAGCTTACGCATCTGGGGTAGAGCTGTCAGATCTCGGCTCGCGGCTCTCAGGGAATCCCTTGGTGTGGCCCCCTGAGCGCTGCCGGGATGTGAGTCGTTGCTTGTCGTCCTCTAGCGTGAAGTTTTGTTTCGCCAACAAAAAAGGCGCCACCACAGGGACACAGAGAAACACGGAGGAATGCGCATACCTGATCAGAGCGTTCGCAATCGCGAGCTTCCCGATCAGAGTCTTCCCAATTCGTTTATGCTCAATTGATGAAAGAGCGCATCGTCACCGCGGAGCCGCAAACGCTTGCCGCAAGTCGCATGAGCCGAATCGGCGCGCTAGCGGCCTGGGTTTCTCTGGGATCATTTTTCTATTACCTGCGGCGCGACGAAATTCTGATGCTGGGAGATACGGTCGCGCACATTAACATTGCGCGGCGCGTTTTCGATTCGCTGAACCCCGGCCTGCTGCAACTGGGCACGGTGTGGCTGCCCCTGCCGCACGTGCTCATGATCCCGTTTCTGATCTCTAACAAGATGTGGCAAAGCGGCATCGGCGGCTCGAGTCCATCGATGGTCGGTTTCGTGTTTGGCGTGGTGGGAATTTTCCGGCTGACGAGTGCGCTGCTCGAAGGCGACGCGCGCACACAAACGAGCGCGCAGACAGGAGGCATGATTGCGGCCTTCGCTTTTGGCGCCAATCCGAATCTCCTTTACGCGCAGGCGACCGCAATTACCGAGCCGCTTTACCTCGCCTTCTTCATCTGGGCGATGGCGTATCTCAGCGAGTTCGCGGCTTCGTTGGCCCAGCGCACGCCGTCCAAGCGGCACAAGTCTACGCTAGACCAAGTAAATGATGCGGGCCATCGTGCGCTGCGCCGATGCGCGTTCTGCGTGGCGTGTGCGGAGTTGACGCGCTACGACGGCTGGTTTCTGGCTGGCACGGTTGGTCTAGTACTTATTGTGATCGTTGCTCGAGAGTGGAACGATCGCGCGCTGCGGCGAGGCGCCTTCAGGTTTTTGCTTGGGATCGCAGTGGCTCCGGCTGCGTGGCTGGCCTATAACGAGGCCGTGTATGGAAACGCGCTGGCGTTTGCCAACGGTCCTTATTCGGCCAGAGCGATTGAAGCGCGCGTGGGAGCGCCGAATCCGGCGGCGCACAGTCTTTGGGCTGCGGCGTGCTATTTCTTGAAGTCCGCGCAAATCAATCTGGCGGTTGGCAACTGGGGACGCTTCTGGCTGCTGACGGCTATTGTAGCGACCGTAACTCTAGCCTGGAGGCTGAGGAAACAAGCGTCGTCGGCGATCCTGCTGATGCTTTGGTCGCCGGTCGTTTTCTATTCGCTTACGATTGCCTACGGTTCGGTGCCGCTGCACGTGCCAATGTGGTGGCCGTTCGCGATATTTAATCAGCGCTTTGGCCTCGAACTGATGCCCATGTTCGCCGTTTCCGCGGGAGTGCTGGTGGCGCTTATCTCAAGTCAATGGCCTGCTGTGAACGAATGGAAGGCTGGGCCCGTAGCGGCGGCTGTTCTGATTCTGAGTAGTTACATATTTGTATGGATCGCCAAGCCGGTGTGCTGGCTGGAGGCCTCGCGAAACTGGGAGATGCGCCGCGGTCTTGATACGGCTGTTGAGCTGGCCGTTAAACAGTTGCCTCCGCAATCGACATTTTTGATGGATCTTGGCGAGCACGTCGGGATTATGGAACGGCTTGGGATTCCGCTGCGACGAGTCGTTAACAATGAGGATCACAGGCCCTGGGCCAGGCCGTCCGACCCGCAAGGATTATGGGAACTCGCGCGGGCCAATCCCGGCCAATATGTGAATTATGTGATCGCGTTCGAGGGCGACGCCGTGGACAAGAATGTGAATCGCGCAGACCTTACTCTGCTCGAGGTGATTCATTCTTCCGGACAGCCGCCCGCCCGCATCTATCAAACTTCGCTGCCTACGAATCAATCGCGTTAACGGCTCACCGCGAGCATTCACGAAAGCGCGCTAACTGCGATGATAAAATCCGCCCGAGGCTGGAGCGAGCCGCGAAATCAATTCACGACCACGAATGAACCGCGCAAACAATACGACGATTCATTTCACCAAGGCGTCCGCTTGCGGTAACGATTTTCTGATCGTGGCGACAGGCGAAGCCGTGGGCGATCTCAGCGCGCTAAGCCGGCGTCTGTGCGACCGCCATAACGGAGTTGGCGCCGATGGCGTGGAATGGATATTTCCGGACGCGGAAGCCGATGCGATAGCGCGGCTGATTAACGCCGATGGTTCGGAGGCGGAAATCTCGGGCAATGGCACTCGCTGCGTTGCGGCGGAGATTTGCTCGCGAGCGGAGAAACGCGAGGTTGTGATTCGCACAGGGGCGGGACTGAAGACTTGCCGGTTGCTGAGCCGGCGTGGCGCGACATTTGAGTTCGAGACCGACATGGGTGCGGCGGTCGTTGGGGAGCAACTGGCGATCGATGCGAAATCGGTGCACGCAGTGGGCACACGGGTTTCGACAGGGAATCCGCACTTTGTAATTCTTGCGGAGGAGTTTCCGCATGACTGGCAAGGCCAGGCGGCGCTGATTCAGTCGCAACCGCAATTTCCGCAGGGGACCAATGTGGAGTATGTGGTGGTGCGCAGACCGAATGAGATCGAGATTCGGCTGTTCGAGCGCGGTGTAGGAGAGACGCAGTCTTCGGGCACCGGATCGTGCGCGGCGGCGGTTGCGGCGATCGCCAGTGGGCGCGTGGCGTCACCCGTCACCGTGGTTGCGCCGGGCGGTGCGCAAACGGTGCGGTGGGAAGACCATATATATTTGCGCGGCCCCGCGACGCTCATCTGTCGCGGAGAGTTCTTCATTTAGGATCAGAAGGTGACAGCAGCGCCACAGAAACCGTGCATCGAGTCCCGAATCAAGCCGCCCGCGCTTCGCTCCGGTGACAAGGTCGGCATTGTTGCGCCCGCGTCGAACATCAAGCGCGAATTGCTGGAGGCGGGATGTAACAGCCTTCGCGCTGCTGGATATGAGCCGGTTTATCTGCCCTCGATTTTCGATCGGGACCTCTATTTTGCGGGGTCGGTCGAGCGGCGGGCGCGCGAAGTGGAAGAGATGTTTGTGCGCGACGATGTTCGGGCAATTATTTGTGCGCGCGGCGGATATGGATCGAACTACCTGTTGAACGCAATCGATCTCGCCAAAATTATCGCGCACCCAAAGATTTTCGTCGGCTATAGCGACCTGACGACCCTGCTCACATGGTTCGCAGACAACGCTGGGCTGGTGACATTTCATGGGCCGATGGTGGCCAAGGATTTTGTGGGCGAGGATGGCGTCGATCAGGATTCATGGCAGAGTGTGCTCGGCGGGGCTGCGGCTTGGGAGATTGGCGCAGAGTCGGGCGCCAAGCCGCTGGTTGCGGGCGAGGCGGAAGGAATTCTCTACGGCGGATGCCTTTCGATGCTGGTGGCTGCATTGGGCACGCCTTACGATATTCGGACGGAACGAACGATTCTCTTTATCGAAGATCTGGCGGCCAAGCCATTCCAGATCGATCGAATGCTGATGCAATTGAAGCTGGGGGGCAAATTAGCCGGCGTGCGAGGAATTGTTTTCGGCGAGATGATGGATTGCAGGCAGAGTCTCGATCAGGACTACACGCTGGAGGAAGTCGTGCTGCGCGTAGTGGGCGATCTGGGAATTCCGGTGGCGTTTGGAATGCGGTCGGGACACGTGTCGCGCGCCAATATTACGCTGCCGATTGGAGTGCGAGCTAGGCTGGAGGTTGGCGGCTCCGTGAAACTTGGAATTCTTGAGGCTGCGACCCAAAGGCGATAACCACGGGGGACACAGAGGGGCACGGAGGCAATCTTAACCCCGAGTAACCTCGAAGCAGGGAAGCGCTGCGGTCTTGAAGATATGCGGTTTGTGCGTTAGATCTTTGAAATAGAAGATGAATGAAGATATAGAACGAAGATGAAGCTGATGGCCAATCCCAAACACATTCACCTGATCGGCATTTGCGGGACGGCGATGGCATCGCTAGCGGGCATGCTGCGCGAGCGCGGACATCGGGTTACTGGCTCGGATGCGGCGGCGTATCCGCCGATGTCTACGTTTCTGGAATCGCTGGGAATAGCCGTGGCGCAGCCATTTGCTGAAACGAACCTCGCTTCGCGGCCCGATCTGATCGTGGTGGGCAATGCGATTTCCCGCGGCAATGTCGAACTTGAACGCGTACTCGACGAGCGGATTCCGTTCTGCTCGCTGCCGCAGATTCTGCACGACGAATTCCTGATCGGCAAAGAAGTTCTGGTGGTCGCGGGTACGCATGGAAAAACGACGACCACTTCGATGCTGGCGTGGATTTTCGAAACGGCTGGACTTGAGCCTTCTTTCCTGATTGGCGGCATCGCCGAAAATTTTGGCAGCAGCTTTGGGCTGGGTGCTGGCAGGCATTTCATTCTCGAAGGCGACGAATACGACACGGCATTTTTCGACAAGGGCCCGAAGTTTTTGCACTATTTTCCGGATGCAGTGATTCTTACCTCGGTCGAGTTCGACCACGCGGATATATACAAAGATCTCGATGCGGTCGAGACGGCGTTCAAGCGGTTGGTGAATCTCGTTCCGCGACGCGGGCGCATTGTCGCCTTCGATGGCGGCGGTTTCGACTCCGTCGCGAGCCTGGAGCGCTGTGTGGCCAAGGCGTTTTGCCCAGTAGAGCGCTATGGTGCGTCTGACCGAGCTGAGTGGAGGATCGCGAACCTGAAATTGGGATCTGATCGAACGACGTGGACTGTCATGCGCGGCAGTGAGAACCCACTCATCGCCAAAGGCGCGATGAGTGGGGCACCCGCGCCATGGGCGGACCTTGAGTTCGCGCTCGGCGGCGAATACAACGTCTGGAACGCGACGGCTGCGGCCGCGCTCGCGGCAAGTTGCGGCGTGCCCAAAGACGCGATCGTCAAGGCACTGGCGACGTTTCGCAGCGTGAAGCGGCGACTGGAAGTGAAGGCCGAGGTGAACGGGGTTACGATCATCGACGACTTTGCGCACCATCCCACGGCGATCGAGCAGACGATTCGTGCGTTGCGCGCGCGTTATGCGGGACGACGTCTTTGGGTGGTGCTTGAGCCGCGCTCGAACACCATGCGCCGAAACGTGTTACAGGATGCGCTCGCGCACAGCCTGGCATTGGCCGATCAGGTAATTGTCGCAGCGATCTTCAAGTCCGAAGCAATTCCCCAAAACGAACGCCTCGATTTGAATCGCGTTGTCAGTGAGGTTCTAGATCGTGGCACGGAGGCGCGCGTTCTCGCTGATGCGGATACGATTGTTAGCACGATGGCGCCGGAACTCCGAGCGGGAGATGTGGTCGCGATTCTCTCCAACGGCGGATTTGGAGGCATCTATGAGAAGCTACCCGAACGCTTGCGTGCCTTGGCGATAGGAAAAAGGCAAGGTTCCTCAGTGTAACTCTGCGTCTTCTTTGACTAACAAGAGCCTGAACTACGGAATACACAGAGTTACACAGAGGAAAACCGGAAAGAGCTATGGAGCGTACCGAATCGGCGGCGAAGATCGACGCAGGGCGGATCGACGCGGGAAAGATCGAGGCGGTTGATTGCGAGGAAAGGTCCGCATCGCCGATCCGCACCATTCTCATGCTCGGGTTCTGGGCGGCGGCGCTGCCCATTGCCGCTTTGACCGGGTTTCCGTGGACTTATCTCACCAAAGACATCACCTTCCTTTACAAGAGCTGCATGTGGGCCGCATTCACGGGAGTGCGCTTGGCTGGCGTGCGCGTGCAAGCCATCGGCTTGGAAAAGATCGATCCGGCGCGCACATACATTTTCATGTCGAATCACATTTCGAATCTCGATCCGCCGATTACGCTTCCTCTGATTCCGCGGCGAACTTCCGTGATGGTGAAGAAGGAATTGTTCAAAGTGCCGATTCTGAAGCAGATCATGCTGATCGGATCGCTCGTGCCGGTGGATCGCGGCAATCGCGACTCGGGCATTGCGGCCGTGCGCGACGCGGTGAAGGCGATTCGCGGCGAGCGCCTGAACATGACCATCTATGTGGAAGGGAAGCGCTCGTTCGATGGTAAGCTGCTGCCCTTCAAAAAAGGCCCGTTTTACCTTGCCAAAGAATGCCAGGTTCCGATTGTGCCGATTACGATTTCCGGGACGGAACATCTAATGCCGAAGGCGCGCTTTGGCATTCGTCCAGGAGTGGCAACCGTGCACTTCCACGACGCGATCGAGCCCGAGAACTTTGGCAGCCGCGAAGATCTAATGGCAAAGGTACGATCGGCAATCAATAGCGGTCTGCCGAAAGAAATGCAAGAGTAGGGAATCTGGCGTTCCATGGTCACTGTGTACTTGCCGGGTTTACTACGATGTTTACCCGGAAGATAGCTGCATCCTCTAGCATGGGTTAGGATTCCGCTCAGGCAGATGTAACTCAACGACTTTCTTTCCGAGATGGGGTACAAGACTCGCCCAGAACGCCACACCCTCCAGGGCGGCATCTGTTCCGGCCGCAGAATCGTGAAATGGTCGAAGGCTTCGCGGCAGTGGAATCCCAGGTCTCGAAAACCGCGAGACCTGGGACACCCGACAGCAGTGGAATCCCGGGGTTCGAAAACCGCGAAACCCTTCGACTACGCTCAGGACAGGCTCTCGGGCACCCGTCAGTGTTTTAGTAACCAGAAAAATAACCCATACCCCTCCCCCCCCTCCCTCATCGAATTCGCGGAAGTTGTTTGGGATCAGTCACTTACCCCTAAAGGCTTCCTTCCAAAGGAGTTAGCTCTTAAAATTGCATTTTCCAGCCTTTTTCGCTACCTACTTTAGTGGACATTCGACGCATTTAATGCGGGAATTTATCCAATTTACGGTCGAATAAAATCGTGACTGTTGGTTTACCAAAGAGTTAATGGGATTGCAGAGGTTAGAGGTCAGATTGCAGAGGTGCCCCCCCTGACTGATCGCGTTTGGTTCGGTTGTCAAAGAGCCGGGACAAAAGTTCGAGACGCGCCGCCTCTGGAGACGGGCGCAGTTTTCCCATGATGCAATGTCGGGTGATCATCGCACTGATTTTGGTGCAGGTCTGTGATGGCGGTTACGGGGAAAATGTGATGAAAAAATGATGAGCTTAGTGGCCAGAGAGCGGTTTTAAATCGAATTGACTCGCTACTGTTGTACAATTGTACATGTGTGATATACTTCGACCATGGAGATCGTGATTGACACTTCCGCGATTCTCGCCGTGATTGGGGAACAGCCGGAAAGGGCGGAACTGGTTCGGCTCACACGCGGGGCAAGGCTGGTGGCCCCGTCCTCGGTGCACTGGGAGGTCGGCAATGCGCTATCCGCGATGTTTAAGCGCAGGGCGATCGGACTGGATGAAGGGTTGAAGTTGTTGGAATCCTATACTGCGATTCCAATTCGCTTGACCGACCTGGCGTTGAAGCAAGCGGTTGAGTTGGCGGCTCGGCTGAATATTTACGCATACGATGCGTACGTGATCGCGTGTGCCGTGAACCAGAGAGCGCCGATCCTGACGTTGGACAACGGATTGAAAGCACGAGCCCGCGAATGGAAGCTGGACGTGTTGGAGGTGAATGTTCGGGAGGGAAAGGTTCGATGAAATCCTATACCTATTCTGAGGCGCGCGGAAATTTTGCCACGGTGCTCGAAGAGGCCGAACGCGACGGCGAGGTTGAGATTCGCCGGCGGGACGGCGCGGTGTTTCGCATCTTGCCTGCGCCGACATCCAAGGGAAGATCGAAGGCGTCGCCGCTGGATGTGAGAGGCGTCAAGATAGGAGTCTCCACTGCCGATCTGGTTGCGATTGTGCGCGAGGGACGGGAGCGGGGATAGGCCGCGTGAAATCCCACTCATCGCAGGGTGCGCGATGATTCAAGCGCCGGACAGAAGTGGCTCGGGCTTTGTCGGCTAGTTATTTACGGAAAACTGGGGTACGTCCCGTCTGTCCCCGCATTGCTCCACAAGTAGCTGGCGGGTGGTCCACTGCTCCGCTGTCAACTATGAAGCTCGCGGCTCTGGTTGGCAGTCGGCGCGAGTGGGGAAAGCGTTGGCCCTCAGGGGCTAAAACCCGCATCTTTTGTGGTCCTGGGCGGCACGGCTGAAGCCGTGCCCTTCCCAAAACGTATTTATGAGACCACTTCCAGAACACGGAGCCTTACCGCAATTGCCAGCGCCTAGGGTTGCGCCTGCCGTGGAAGCAGGCTATCACTACAATCCGATTCTCTTGCACCTCGAAGAATATGCCGTACGGAAAACGCCGCACTCCCACACGGCGACGGCTCCGGTGCACGACCGGGAATTGCAGCGGATGTTCCGCTAGCGCCTCAACCGTGGCCTCGACCGCGAGCGCGAAACGCTCCCCAAGCTCCGAGCGAATGTTGTCGTACCACGCCCGCGCTTCCAGCAAATCCTCATTCGCTTCTGGAATCCAGACGACCGGGAGCGTCACGGTTTTTTAAACAGGCCCGCCCTGACTTGCTGCCACGGGATGACATCGGAGGGGTTATGCTCATGCCGAGCGATGCGGTAGTCAAGCTCCGCCCGTTGCGCGTCCGTCAGCGATGCCGCGTCCGCTTCCAGGCTCTCCCAGACAGTATCCAGCAGTTCCGCCTTCTCAGCAGGGGAGAGGCTATTTATCTGGTTTCGCAAATCGCTCATACGCCTATAACCCTAGCGCGGTTTTCCCACCCATGCAAGCGGGAGTAGTCGCTGTAAGGCCCGAAAATTTGAGTCCAGAGAAAACTGGGGAGGTTCACCAATTTCCGTTTATCGAAAAACTGGGAACGTCGAGTCACGGGCACACTGGAGGTTGACTGTCGTTGGCAGCGATAAGGGCTCATCTCTGTGCCGCCCTACCCCTTCGCAAAATCAATGTAGCCGTGCTGCACATCGGTCCGCGTCAACTTCACGCGGAGCTTGTCGCCCACGTGCAGGCCTTGCGCGCCTTGGGCTAACAGGCCTTCTATGTGCGGTTGAAGGACGCGCACGAATGTTCCTTTTGGAGTTACGCCTGTGACCATGGCGTCGAACATTTCTCCTATGCGATGACTCATGGCTACTGCTGAGAGGCGCTTGGTCATCTCGCGCTCAACCTTGCGCGCGGCGTCTTCTTTTTGCGTGCAGTTGGTGGCGATGCTGGCCAACTCGTCATCGGAATATGGACCCGACTTCTTATCCAGCAAGGCCTTGATCAGGCGCTGCGTGACCACGTCGGCGAAGCGGCGGTTGGGGGCGGTGGAGTGGGTGTAGTCCTGCACGGCCAGACCGAAGTGTCCTTGCTCGGGGTCGCCGGGGCGCTCCAGCACGTATTGGCCTGGGCCCATCAGCTTGATCACGGCCAGCGACAGGTCGGCAAAATGATCGGGATCGGCCGCCTTGCGCTTGAGCAGAAAATCGTTGAGGGCTTTGGAATCGGGCTGTGCGGGAAGCTTCTCTCCCGCGGTCGCGGCCAGGCGCACGATGCCATCCCACTTTTCGGGAGTCTTCACGATGCGGCGAATCGAGGAAACCTTCTCCAGCATGCGGGCCACTACGCCGTTGGCGGCGATCATGAAGTCCTCGATCAGCATCGTTGCACGGTTGCGCTGCTGCTTCACGACCTCGATGGCGCCGCTCTCGAGCACCACCGGCATCACTTCGGCGGTATCGATGTTCAACGCGCCGTGCTCGTAGCGAAGTTGCTTGAGAGCCTGTGCGGCCTGATCCTGTAGCTTGAGCTGGGCCTGCAAGTCGGCTGATGCAGCTACTTTCGGCGGGGCCGCGCCGGTGGCTTCAAGCCATGCGCCTACGGCGTTGTAGGTGAGCTGCGCTTTGTTGTTGACGATGGCGCGATAGACATCGCTGGACTTGATTGCGCCGGAAGCATCGACTACGAACTCGATCACGATGGCGGGGCGGTCGACATCCGGGAGCAGGGAAGAGGCTCCGGTGGAAAGTTCGTTCGGCAGCATGGGAAAATTGCAGATGCCGGTATAGACGGTAGTTGTTTCGCGAGCCGCGTGCTGATCAATAGCCGAATCCTTGGCAACGAACGCGTCCACGTCGGCGATGCCGACCATTACTTTGACGCTGGCATCGGGCTGTCGTTCGGCGACTTCAATCTGGTCGAGATCCTTCGATGTGTCGTTGTCGATGGATGACCAGAGCAGGCTGCGCAGATCACGCACGGCGTTCGACACCGCGAGCGACGGCGGATGCGAGCGAATCTCCGCGAGTTGCTGCGTGACCTCCGGCGGAAAATCCGGGTTGAACCCATTCGCAACCATGACTTGCTTAGCCGTCGCCTGTAAATCGAGATGAGTTGGATTTGAGTTATTCATGCACTCCGCTTTCGAAGAGTAAAGCTTGAGGCTAACACGAACAATTGTTTGGATAGTTCTCGCGTGAGTTGCGCATTCGAGTTCGCCGGTGCTGCCGGCAAAAGGGGCTATCACGGAGGGCACAGAGGTGTGCACGGAGGAACCGCGCTTAAACTTCGAGCCGCTTTATTTGCATGTTAGAGTCCCGCCTGGTTCCGGCGCTTCCCGGCGCGTGCCTCGTGTTATCCTAATAGCATCTGCTGCGTTTCTTCCTTTTGGAGCGATACCCGCAGTACTCAAAACATCATGCTTTCAGTCAGCAATGTGTCGATGCGCTACGGCGCTAAAGTTCTATTTGACGAAGTCTCCACCAGCTTCATGCCGGGGAAGCGCTATGGCGTGACCGGGCCGAATGGCGCGGGGAAATCCACGTTCATGAAGTTGCTTACCGGCGAACTGGAGCCGCAAAAGGGCACGGTGGTGCGCCCGCGCAAGATCGGCGTGCTGAGCCAGGACCAATTCGCGTTCGACCGCTATCGCGTGATCGACGCCGTGATCATGGGAAATCGCCCGCTGTGGGCCGCGATGGAAGAACGAGAAGCGATCTATTCCAAGCCCGACATGACCGACGAAGACGGCATGAGGCTGGGAGAACTAGAAGGCATCGTCGGCGAAGAAGACGGCTATAACGCGGAAAGCGACGCCGCGATTCTGCTTCAGGGCCTCGACATCCCCGATGACGAGCACGAGCGCAAAATGTCGGAGATTCCCGGCGGTCAGAAGATGCGGGTGCTGCTGGCGCAGGCGCTGTTTGGACACCCGCAGGCGCTGCTGCTCGACGAACCGACCAACCACCTCGATCTCGACTCGATCCACTGGCTGAAGACATTTTTGAACGAGTATGAAGGCGTGCTGATCGTGATTTCGCACGACCGGCATTTTCTGAACGGTGTATGTACGCACATCGCCGACATCGACTACGAAACCATCATCAACTACACCGGCACCTATGACGACATGGTGGTGATGAAGACGCAGGTGCGGTCGCAGATTGAATCGCAGAACGCGCAGCGCGAAAAGAAAATTGCGCAGCTCAACGAATTCATTGCGCGCTTCGCGGCGGGCACGCGGTCAAGCCAGGTGCAGTCGCGGCGCAAGGCAGTCGAGCGCCTGCAAGTGACCGAACTGGCAAGATCCAATATTCAGCGGCCCTATTTGAAGTTCGAGCAGAAGCGGCCATCGGGCAAGCACATCCTGGAACTTGAAGGTGTGACGAAATCCTACGGCAACGCGAAGGTGGTGAGCGGTTTTACGGCCAGCGTGCTGCGCGGAGAAAAGATCGCTCTAATGGGCCGCAATGGCGCTGGCAAAACCACGCTGCTGCAAGCGCTGTTGGCGAATTCGCCGACGGTTGCGGAATCGGAACTGCGCGCAACCAGCGGCTACGACGGTGCATTTATCGATTCCGGTAAGGTGATTTGGGGCCATGAAGCCGCAGTCGGCTTTTTCCCCCAAGACCACAAGGCACTGATTCAGCCGGGCGTGAAAGTGCTCGAATGGCTCCATCAGTGGGATCCATCGGCGTCCACCGAAGAAATTCGCGGCCTACTCGGACAAATGCTCTTTCCGCGCGATGACGCCGACAAGAAAACCGATGTGCTCTCCGGCGGCGAGGCTGCGCGGCTGCTCTTCTGCAAGCTCATGTTGCAGAAGCCGAACGTGCTTGTGCTCGACGAGCCCACGAACCATCTGGATCTGGAGTCGATCAACGCGCTGAATATTTCGTTGCAGCGCTATCAGGGAACTGTGCTGCTAGTTACTCACGACGAGGATCTGATCGACGAAGTGGCGACGAGAATTTGGCACTTCGAGAGCAACCACAAGATTACCGATTTCAAGGGTGCGTATCAGGAGTACGAGTCGGTCCTGGCGTAACGCCCTAGCTGCTTTTCGCTCCCCGGTCAACGATCGCGAGGCCTTCCTTTTTCCTTTTCCCGCGCTTGCGCGATCCGTGAGTGCCGCTGATGAGGTCGGCGATCGTCGTGCTCTCCAGAATCTTGGCGGCGGAGTCCCGCACCTTGAGAAACACTTCATAAAGCGCGCGGTGATCGTCGTTCTGTGCAATCAGATTGCGCAACTGATCCGCATCGCCAAACGGCGCCAGCGGACCGTCTATCAATCAGACGGATGATCTCGCTCAGCCGTATATCGCCAGGTGCGCGCCTCAGCTGATATCCGCCCTTCGCGCCGCGAACGCTTTCAACGATCCGTGCGTTCTTCAGTTCCAGCAGAATGAGTTCAAGAAATTTCTCGGGCAAATCGTTCTCAATGGCTATCTCCCGAATCTTGCTGGTGCCTGTGCCATAGCGATGGCCGAGGGTGATAACCGCTTCCAGCGCGTAAAGGCCTTTTTGCGAGATCTTCAAACGCGTATCCTTTCGATTGGCGCTTCCGTGCGAATTTGCTTTTACGTGCTCTAGTGTGCCTGTCTACCCATTGCAATAGCCTCTTTGGATCGCTACCACGAAAGTTGCGTTTGGCAGCCGGGACTCATTCATGACTGGTCTAGGG
>Ga0182030_10005185_pt1 | contig 27709 bp, 26 predicted proteins | sample 812S3MmetaG_FD_121299 | JGI IMG/M metagenome (GOLD analysis project Ga0182030, IMG submission 121299) | Permafrost microbial communities from Stordalen Mire, Sweden - 812S3M metaG (Illumina Assembly) | ecosystem: Environmental > Terrestrial > Soil > Wetlands > Permafrost | place: Sweden... | reverse complement strand
GGCAACGTGAGAGTGTGGAGCAGGCAGCGTTACGGCGCAAGTGGGACGGTCTTTTCCATCTTTTTGCCCACAGCGCTCGCGTCCGCGGTGGAGGGTGTGGAAGTTGAATCGGCCGCGGTGCAGGCAGTGCCGGTGGAGGCTCCAGCGGAGAATTCGATCGTATAGGAGTGACTGGGGCTGCTAGTAGGCCGCCGCCTTGCCATAGTGACTGCGATGATCCTGGCCGCCTTCCAACTCACCTGTCTTCGGATTCACCGCGATGCATTCGCCGTTCGACCAATAGCTGCCATGGTTCCTGAGTGTGTAACCCATGGCGCGCAGGTCGCTTAACGTGGCCTCGCTGAAGCCCGGCTCGAGATAGAGCCTGTCGGGCTGATATTGATGGTGGAAACGCGGAGCGTCCACGGCTTGCTGGATGTTTAATCCGCCCTCCGCTGCCGACAAGAAAATATTCGCGACGGTCGTGATGATGCGCGCTCCACCGGGCGAGCCGAGCACGTAACGGAGTTTGCCGTCTTCCAAAATAATGGTCGGGGTCATGGAGCTGAGCGGACGTTTGCCGGGGGCAATGGCGTTGGCCGGACCCTGGATGAGTCCGAACATATTCGGAACGCCCATCTTGGAGGCGAAGTCATCCATCTCGTCGTTGAGCAGGAATCCGAGCGAGCCGGCGGTGACATGCGAGCCAAAGCCGTCGTTGAGCGTCGTGGTCACAGAGACAGCGTTGCCCTCGTCATCGACAACGGAATAATGCGTCGTATCCTGCGACTCGACGCGGCGATGGCCCGTTGCGGTCGGAGCTTGGGGCAAAAAGCCGGAAGGGCGTTGCAGCGATGCGCTGGGAGTTGCCGCTTTCGGCTGGATGCTTGCGCGCCACGCTTCGGCATACTTCTTCGCGGTGAGTTCGGCCACTGGGATTGAGTTGTAATCGGGATCGCCCAGGTAGTCCGCGCGATCCATGTAGGCGCGACGATACGCTTCGGTGATCAGGTGCATCGAGGCAGCGGTGCGATCGCCGAGCGAAGCAAGATCGTAGCCTTCGAGAATGTTGAGCGCGCTTATCAGCACCACACCGCCTGAAGAGGGCGGCGGCGCGCTGAGAACCGTGTAGTTGTGAAATGTGCCCGTGACCGGCGTGCGCTCGACGACCGTGTATTGGGCAAGGTCTTCGAGCGTGAGCAGTGCGCCGCCCGGCTTCAGATCGTCGATCAACTGCTGCGCCATCTTCCCGTGATAAAAATCGTCGGGATTGGTGGCAATGCGCGCGAGCGTCTGCGCCAGCTGCGGCTGCTTGAAGATTTCGCCGGCTTTGTAAAGCTGGCCGTCGCGCTGAAAAATATGTTTCGAATCGGGAAATTTAGCCAGGTCCTCATCGGCGAGCTCGTGCGCCTCCTCGGCTGAAAGCTCAAAGCCATCACGGGCCAGCCTGATTGCGGGATTCATCACGCGCGCCAGTCCCAGCTTGCCGTATTTGCGTTCGGCGTAGGCGAGGCCTGCCACGGAGCCGGGCGTTGCAATGGAACGGTACCCGATCACGCTCGATTGCAGGCTTGTCGCCGGCAACACGTTGCCCTGCGCGTCCTGGTACATGGTTTCCGTAGAAGCCAGCGGCGCCTTCTCGCGATAGTCGATGAAGGTGGACTTGCCGTCGTGTGTGCGCAGCAAGAGAAACCCGCCGCCGCCAAGATTGCCTGCCGCGGGATGCACAACGGCGAGCGCGAAACCGGTCGCAACGGCCGCGTCCACCGCGTTGCCGCCCTCGCGCAGCACTTCGAGCCCCGCGTCGGAAGCGAGATGATGCACGGTCACTACCATGCCGTGGCGCGCGCGCACGGGCTGCTCATCTTTGTAGGCGAGCCCCTGCGTCGAACCCTCCTGGCCGGTAAAATACGTCGAAAGTAAGAGCGAAGAGCCAGCGAGCGCGGCCAGCATCAAGCGTGTCATAAAGTGCTCACAGGATACATTGCGCCGCAACAGGCCCTCCTCACCACGGCCCTGAATGGATATTCTGTCGTGGGCAGCTTTTTCCCAGGGCGCGGCAGAGAGCGGTCGCTCTTCGACTGCGCAGAGCACCCTCGAAGGGTCACGAATTGCACTTATGGATATCTAACGAGGAGCACTTGCATAAAAGCCGTGCTGCAAATCCGGAGTGCGTTACAATCCGCGTTCGTATAGAAAAACGAGTGAATCTGAAATTGGAGAAGATGCGTGCAAACTTTTTGGAAGCAGGCTGTATTTTCGATGATGGGGATGATTGCGTTAACCGGGGCCGGGGCCCATGCGCAGACAGACATCTCCGCCAGTGTCTTTGGTACGCTCAACAATTCGACCAGCGGCAACGGTGCTACACAGAGTTCGGCTAACTCCGGCGGCGGCATGATTGGCCTGCGCCACATCGTCGCTCCGCTGCTGGGGTTTGAAGCCAATTTCGCGGTCAGCGGAGCCAGTCAGTCGCTGGCGCCCATCCCGGGTTCCTGCGGATTCCGCTGTAATAATCCGCCGCTTAACGTAAGCGCCGACGCCCTCGAATTCACCGTGAATTACGTGGCATCCGCCAAGGTGGGGAAGCTTGAGCCTTTTGGCACGGCGGGTCTTGGCTTCACTTACTTCAATGCCACGGGCAGCGAAATTGGATTGAACTCGCTCTCGCGGCCGACCTGGGTGGGCGGCTGCGGGGCAGACTGGAACCTGACCTCGCGCGTCGGCCTGCGTCTACAATATCGTGTCAATTTCTACAAGGCCCCGGACGTGGTATTCGGCTACGCGCAGACTGGGGCCTTTGTCCACACCCAGGAACCCATGGTCGGCATCTTCTTCCGAATGTGACGGGCGGGAGTCATCGCCCTCGCTCCCTAGATGAATGCCGATGAGCGCGATTACTCACCAAGAGCGCAGTTGCGGCATGGCGCTCAGAATCGGAGTCCATCGGCCCGTCGAGGGAGAACGTTATGCGAATTACTGCATTGCTTAGCTTGTGTCTTTGCGCAGCCGTTCTGGCCTGCGCAGCGGCGCATGCCGAAACCGATGCGGCGGCTAGCCTCTACGGCGCCTTCACCGGCACTACGAATGGCAACGGCACGGTACAGAGTCCAGCGAATACTGCGGGCGGCATGATCGAAGTGCGTCACATCTCGAACTTGCTGGTCGGCTACGAGGAGACGTATTCCTACAACCGCGCCAACTAGGTGTAGAACGCGTCCGGTTACTTGTGCCCTTGTGGGGCTTGTGCCCCCGTGCGGCGCGCCTATGCCGGCTTCCGTCTCCGCCAACGCGCACGAGATTTCAGGCGATTGGGTGGCCTCTTTGCGGTTGACTCATCTCCGGCCCTTCGCGGTCGCCGGTGTGGGGCTTCTTTTCGATGTCCCCGGTGGCAACCAAAGCTCAACCCACACCGCGACGAAGCCGACATTCATCTATGGTGCGGGGCTCGACTGGGGCCTGGTGCCGCATCTCGGGCTGCGCTTTCAATATCGCGGCAACCTCTACAAGGCGCCCGATCTCACGCGTCTCTACACATCCACCAACGCGTTTACGCACACGGCCGAGCCGATGATTGGCGGATATTTCCGCTTCTGAAGATGTGCAGGCAGGCGCTCAGTCTCTATGCGCGGTTGCTCGCGCCCAGCTTTTCACGCAGCGCACCCTTATCGGCGAGGAACCAGACCGAGCCTCGCCGATTCGATTCACTGATGAAGTCGCGAAGAGATTTGCTTTCGGACTCAAGGCGACTGGTGTCTCCGATAATTGCAACCGTGACCTGATAGATGACAAATTTCTGCACCATTTCTCCAGCGATTCCGGTGCGCAATTCGAAAAATGCTGGATCGAGGCGGGTGATCGGGACAACGGCCAGACCCGCTCCTGCGGCCTTCGCTTCGCCAATCAGATCGTTTGCATCTTGCCCGGTGCGCAAAAGGGGCCCTTCAGCCGGCAAATCGAGAACGCGCTGGCCGTGAAGTTCGTACACGTCGGTCTGCATGGCGATCTCCCATGGAGAGGTCGGGTGTTTACCTGTCGGCGACGAATACAAGCGGGTCGGGGGCAACGTGGCAGGCTTGGCGTCCAGCGACCGCCCATGCCGAACCATCCTCATAAGTCAGCGATTCGAGCTGAATGGAGAGGACTGTCGTAAAGGCGGGGAGGATCAGATCGGTGGCAACGTCCTTTTCGCCTTCCGGGGTGAGCGTAACGTCGAGGGTCTTGGTCAGGTCGAACTTGCTTGTCTGATTTGTGAGGTCGAGCGTGCTGTAAGATGCCGGTTCGACGCGATTCTTACCGGAAAGCCCAAAAACTTTCACTTTTGCGCCAGCAATTTTGGACGGCTTCGGATTAGTGACAATGAGATGGATCCGCTGCGAGAAGCCTGCCACTCGTTGATCGCCGTGCACGGCAACCAGACCGGTCCCGGTACCTTGCAACGCATGCATGCTCACCGGACACGTTGGTGCGGGGAGATTGAGGATGAAGTTCGTTGCAGTCTGTGAACGCTCCTGGCTCGCGGGCTGAGTTGCGCTGTTCTGCGCAACTGAGGTTGCAACGGCGAAAAGGAGTGCGAATCCGATAACGGCGGCACGCTTCATTGGGAGGCTCCTTGGAGTAGAAATCCGCGCACACAAGTAAAATACGCCGACCGGAATGGACCGGCAATCCCGTTACTGAACTATCGTTTCGACGGCCTGGCCTGAGCGGCCATTGCGGCTCGCCGCTGTGATACCGTTTCAATACGGCTACCCCGTTCCAGCCTAGTCACGATGGATCGCGCGCCGGAAGTTCATATTGACGAATGTCTCAGCAGCCGGAATTGATATCGCATCCTTTGCCCGCGAGCCCGGCACCTGAACCTGGCTCGTTGGCTGGTGCTCCGTCGGGAGTGTCGGTGGTTGATCACCCCCCGCAACGAATTCCCCGATGGCTCATTCGCGCTGAGCTTTTCCTGCGTGTGACGCTGCGAGTCTACATCGGCCTGGCGGTATGCTATGCGCCGTGGTCGCCGTTGTTCTGGGACCAGAATCCGATTTTCGTCCAGTTTCCGACACTCTCGATCTATGCAGCCCATGGCGCCGTACGGGGCATTATTTCAGGGCTGGGTTTGTTGAATATGTGGATAGCGCTCAAGGATGCGATCAACCACAGAAACAGGTAAGCCATGAGCGAACAAGATATCAAAGAAGAAGTCTCTTCTACGAGCGCAAAACGCTCACCCCAAGCCGAAAGCAGCAGCCCGACATCGCTCAAAACTCCGGTGACGGAAACTGTGATTGAGGACGCATCGACGCCGTCCGCTGCTGACGGCGTCGCCAAGTTGCCGGGAAATGGGCTGCCGCCGCCTCTGGCGTCGGCCCCGCTGGCCTATGAAAACTCCAACTTTCTGAACAGCGCCGATGGGCGGTTGATTCGGATTGTGGCCGAATACATGGAGCCGCTGGCGCGTTTTCGCCGCGAGCGCATTCAGGACACTGTCGTGTTTTTTGGGTCCGCGCGCTTTCGCGGCCGCGAGGAAGCCGATCACGAACTGGAGCTTCTCGACAACACTGGGTCGACGCGTCCAGCGCCGAGTGAGGAGCAGCCGGCCAAGGCCCCCGAGATTGCTGCAGGCAAGGCGACCGACCTGCAGCGTAAACGCGCCGTTGCGGCCGTCGAAATGGCGCGTTATTACGAAGACGCGCGCCGCCTTGCGCACATGCTCACCACCTGGGCCAAAACCATTCCCTCGCGGCGCCATCGCTTCGTTGTCACCTCGGGCGGAGGCCCCGGAATCATGGAAGCGGCCAATCGCGGGGCTCACGATGCTGGCGGGAAAACCGTGGGCATGAACATCCAACTGCCTTTCGAGCAGTCGCCTAATCCATATATCACCCCATCGCTCAACTTCGAGTTTCACTATTTCTTCATGCGCAAGCTTTGGTTTGCGTACCTGGCCAAAGCACTCGTTGTCTTTCCGGGGGGATTCGGCACGCTCGATGAGATGTTCGAAATTCTTACGCTGGCGCAGACGCACAAGCTGGCGAAGAAAATCACGGTCGTCATCTATGGACCGGAATATTGGCGGCGCGTCTTCAACCTCGATGCGCTGGTGGACACTGGCGCGATCTCGCCAAAAGACGTCGAGCTCTTTCAGTTTGCCGACACGCCGGAAGAGGCGTTCGAGATGCTGCGCAAGGGACTAACCGAGAACTATCTGATCCCCGAAGCGGCCGCCGAGCATGCGTCCAATGAACTCATGCCGACTTCGACGCTCGAAGATTTTCTTGGGCCGGAACTGGCCAAGACGAACGGTTAAAACCGCCAAAACCCTGAAAACGATAGAGGAGCAGTCCTGGAGCGCTGATAGGGGCTGAAATTGGTTCCTAACCAAACGAGCCGAATTATCTGGACTCATCAGCACAATTTGGAGTGCAGCATTCTCCGTGTTTTAGCCGACAACATCGGGTTTTACCGGCATTTCCGGTTACTGTATTGATTCTTACCGCAATTGAAGCCACATTCGCACTCTCTTAACGAGATATTGACCGCATTCGGCGGATACTAGCCATAGAAACTCCAGTCAGATCGCGGAACCAGGAAGTATGCGGGCGCGGTAAAAGGAGCGGACGTGGCGAACTCTACGATCAACTACTTGTGGCGCGACCAGAAGGCCGCCAAGGGATTTTGTTCGGGTGTTTCCCTCCACAGCCACACCAACCAATCCATGGAGACACTGGATTTTCTGGCGAATCTGGGAAATCAGTATCCGCTGATTCGGCCATTGATATCGCGACTCGAAAGCCGATCCAAAGCCGTTCACGGAGTCCGCATCGATTACGCGGCCAGCTACTGGACGCCGCCGATGACGCCCAAGTTGGCCTACGATCTCGAGAGCCGGCAAATCGAGAATCTCGATGTGGCTCCCATGGTATCGATCACCGATCACGACAACATCAAGGCGCCGATGCTTCTGCGCACAGTACCCAGCGCCCGTGCCATTCCCGTTTCTGTTGAGTGGAGCGCTCCGTACGGCGGCGTGCAGTCGTTTCACCTCGGCATCCATAATTTGCCGAGCGGCAGGGCCTCCGATTGGATGCGCGTACTGGAAGACTTCACCGCCGACCCAAGCGATGGTGAACTCACAGAAATCCTTGCCGCGCTGCACCAGGAGCCCAATGTCCTGGTGGTCTTCAACCATCCGATGTGGGATCTTTACCTGGTCGGAAAAGAGAAGCACGAATTCCTTGTCAATGAATTCATTCAAAAAAATGGCACGTGGCTCCACGCGCTGGAGTTGAACGGACTGCGCCACTGGGATGAAAATCGGGCCGTGCGCCGCCTGGCCGCGCAATGGAACATGCTGTTGATCAGTGGGGGCGATCGGCACGGTGTGGAACCGAACGCCAATATCAACCTGACCGATGCCACGAGTTTTACCGAGTTCGTCCACGAGATTCGCCGGCAGAAGAAGAGCAACGTTCTCTTCATGCCGCAGTATGCGGAGCCGTGGAAGCATCGCATCCTGCAGTCCACCATGGACGCGATTCGCAACTATCCGGAATTCCCGCAAGGCTCGCGTACCTGGGACGAGCGCGTCTACCATCCCGATGCCCAGGGTGTGGTTCGCCCATTGACAGAGATCTGGCCCGGGGGACGAGCCCCGCGCGCCATTGGCTGGACCATCGCTATGGTGCAGATGCTCGGCATGGGTCTTGTGTCCGGCGGCCTTCGCATGGCATGGAGCGATTCGCAAAAGCTGCGGCTGGCCCTGGGAGAAGAGGCCTAACGCTTCGATCCGATTTTCTCCGAACTGTTTTTCGGCACGTGTAAAACAGGGTTATGACTTCTTTCGTGCCGCGCGTGGCGTACTTTCCTGACTCCTTCCATGAAGTGAATGGGGTCGCCCATACGAGTCGCCACTTTGAGGCATTCGCGCGCCGCCGAAACCTGCCGTTCTTATGCGTGCGAGCCGGCGACCGCACGCAGGCAATCATCGAAGAAGGCAATGTTTGGACACTGGAGTTGCCGCGCGGCATCCTATCCTTTGCATTAGAAAAGGATCTTCGCTTCGATCCCGCATATCTGCGTCATATTCCGTTTATTGAGGAAGTGCTGGAGCGCTTCAAGCCCGACTTGATTCACATCACGGGGCCCAGCGAAGTGGGCATGCTGGGCGCGGGGTTGGCGCACCATCTGGGGCTGCCGCTGGCCGCAAGCTGGCATACGAATGTGCATGAGTACGCGGCGCGGCGTTCGGATTGGTTTCTGCGTTTGCTTCCGCAGCGCCATTCAGCTGCTACCGGCCAGACAATCGAGGATCTCGCGATGGCGACAGCAGCAAAATTCTATTCCATTGCACAGGTGCTGTTCGCGCCCAATCCCGATCTCTGCCAGCGGCTTGAACAGATGACGGAACGCCCTTGTTTCCTGATGCCCCGTGGCGTCGACGCGGATCTCTTTCATCCCGCGAAACGCAATCGCCCGGACAACGATCGAGACCAGGTGCTTGGATTCGTGGGGCGTCTCTCCGTCGAGAAGAATATTGCCGGCCTGGTGCAGGTGCAGGACGAGTTGGAGCAAATGGGCCACCGGAGCTTTCGTTTTCTCATCGTCGGTCACGGTGGCGATGAAGCGTGGCTGCGCGAGCGGTTGCGCCGTGCGGAGTTCACCGGCGTTCTGCGCGGGGAAGCGCTGTCTGAGGCTTATGCGAACATGGATCTCTTCGTCTTCCCGTCGCATACCGACACCTTCGGCAACGTGGTCCTGGAGGCTCTGGCCAGTGGCGTCCCTGCGGTGGTGACGCCCGACGGGGGTCCAAAGACGATTGTGCGCGACGGCGAAACCGGCCGCATCGTGCGCGACGCGGAGTTTGCTTCGGCCGTTGCCGGAATTCTGTGCGACCCGGCGAAACATGCTGCCATGCGCAAGGCTGCGCGGGCTTACGCGCTCACGGCAAGTTGGGATTCGGTATTTGAGGGCGTGTATGCGGCGTACGAAGGGATGTTGTCGACTCGATTGCGCCATGCGGTTTGAAGCTTAGCCGAGGCAGTTTCCGTTTTGCAGGTTGAGAACGAAAGGTGTCTCCTTGTCCGTCCTCATCTCCCAGCCTAACCCACGCAACACGCCATCCTCGACGCCAGTGATCGTTACGCCTTCGTCCGAGAGCTTGCCAGACTCCCATGCCTGACCCGTAGCGCCCCACGCCAGAATGCTGTGGTGGCCGACAAAAAGCAGAAAGCCGTGATCTGGAACCGCGCGCACCGCGAGGACTGGCCGATAGGAAATCATCGTGAAGTTTTCCGGTGCAGTCGTATCGATCAGGTAGGCATACCCACCCGCCACCGCGCAAAGTTCTTCTGGTTTCGGACAAGACCAGAGGCCGGTCGGCACTGCGGGATCCCGGAAGCCTAACGCACATGTTGCCAGAAAGAACTGCCCGTCCCGCGAATATTTCTTGGAAGTCGTATCAGGCCGCACCAGCACTTCCAGCGCGCCGCGCTCGATTTCTTCCGCGTTCTGCGGATACACGAAATGCCGTGGAGGCAGAATAGGCGGCCGCGCGGAGAGGACTTCTGCTTGCCAGTGATGCGGGAAACTCAGGTCAACTGAAGTGTGAGACATGGCTCACACCCCCACAAATCGCTCCACCCGCTCGCGGATGCTGGGCACTCCCACGCGAAGACCGGCGCCCTGCTCGATCACGGGGATTAGCTTGTCGAACTCGGGGCCGGAATGTGTGCCTGTGATCGCGATGCGGATGGGATGATAGAGTTCCGTGCCTTTGATTCCGGTGGCCTGTTTGATTTCTTCTATCCACCGCTTGAAGACTTCGGCGGTCACTGGCTGGCTGTGTGCGCGAACTCGGCTGGCCAGTTCTCCCAGCACAGTACGCGCCGAATCTACGGCAAGAACCTCGGCGTTCTCGGGCCTGGAGCGCGCCACGTCCGGATCGAATCCGAAGAGGAAAAGGGCCTTTGCCGTCAGTTGGCCCAGATGATCGACGCTGGGAACAAACAGTTCGACTACCCGCACAAACCAGACCAGCACTGCGTCCGATGCGGCGTCCTTTTCCGGTAACAGCCCGCCGAAATACTCCCACGCCAGCGCAGCGAGCCGCACAGGCGAGGCGATTTTGATGTAGTGCCGGTTCAGCCAATTCAGCTTGTCAAAATCGAAGATAGCCGGCGAAGGCGTCACGCGCTCCAGCGCAAACGCCTGGACCAATTCTTTCAAAGTGAAGGTCTCCGTCTTGCCGTCCTCCGCGCCCCAGCCCAGCAGGGCAAGGTAGTTCACCAGTGCTTCCGGCAGATAGCCCATCTCGCGAAAGGTCGCGATGGAGGTCGCCCCGTGGCGCTTCGAGAGGCGTTCGCGGTCTGCGCCGAGAATGGTGGAGAGATGCGCAAACATCGGCACCTGCCAGCCGAACGCCTCGTAGATCGCGACCTGCTTGGGGGTATTCGAGATGTGGTCGTCGCCGCGGATCACGTGGGTAATTCCCATCAGCGCGTCGTCCACCGTCACGACGAAGTTGTAGACTGGCATGCCCGGTTCCATCTCCGTCCCCGAGCGAACGAGAATGGGATCGCTCACGGCTTCTGCTTGAAACTCCACAGGCCCGCGCACCATATCCTGAAAGCGCAGCGGCTCCTCGCCAATCTTCAGCCGAATCGAAAACAGCAATCCCGCTGCAAGATTCCTCTTGATCACCTTCGGGGTCAGGTTGCGGCAGCGGCCGGAATAGACCTGCGGCAGTTGCTTCTCCAAGAGCGCCTTGCGTTCCGCTTCTAACTGCTCGATGGAGCAAAAGCAGCGGTAGGCCTTCTCTTCCCCTAGCAGCTTTGCCGCGTATTGCGTGTAGATGGATAACCGATCGGATTGACGGTAGGGCCCGAATTCGCCCTTTCCCGGTCCCTTTGTGCCGGGTTCTTTCGGTCCTTCGTCCCAATCCAAACCGAGCCAGCGGAGGTCCTCGATCAACTGCTTCTCATAGCGCGGGTGAGAGCGCTCGGGATCGGTATCTTCGATGCGGAGGATGAAAGTGCCCTCGGAGCGACGCGCAAATAGCCAGTTGTAAAGCGCCGTTCGCGCGTTGCCCACGTGCAGCAACCCCGTGGGGGACGGAGCAAACCGCACGCGAATCTTTCCATTTGCCATGACACCCTGATCATAGCCGCTCGAAGGGCGCGAGCCTGCCTGGAGTAGCGGGGGGATCGTTCCTCCGGTGTAACTAGCTGAACACTGGCCCTCAGTCCGTCCCGACGCCGCGTTATCCTAATCGAAAGCGACAAGGGTGAGATACGATGGCCTCCGATGCGTTCCGTTCCATCACGATCAAAGGCTTCAGGAGCATTCGCTCTATCGAAAACTTGCCTCTTCGCCCCGTCAATTTGCTGATTGGCTCGAACGGTTCCGGGAAGTCGAATTTTCTCGAAGCGTTTATCCTACTCGGCGCCGCCGATGCAGGAGAACTCGATTCCTATGTCCTGCGTTATGGCGGAGCCGACAAGCTTTTGCACTTTGGTTCTAAGTCCACGCAAAGTATCTCTGTGCTTCTAGAAGCGTCCAATGGTCTAAACCTCATTGCACAGGCTGTTTTTACGGGGAATGACAGCTTAGCTGCGATAGTTACTAGGGGCGGTCTTTTGGGAGGAAGTGAGACAAGATTTCCACCATTTAACCGCTTTCGATTCCACGATACCGGCGAGGATTCGCCTTTTAAGAAGACGAATAACCTGCACAACAACTGTTCCCTTAGTCGGCTTGGCGGAAATCTGTGGGCATTTCTCTACAGGCTGAGACAACAGCATCGGAATTCATACGAGCTAATTCGTATGGCAGTGCAGCAGGTAGCGCCATTCTTTGATGACTTTCAGCTCGAGCCTCTTGCGCTCAATCCGGAGACAATCAAACTCGAGTGGCGACATAAAAACTCCGACCAATACTTTGATGTTTCCTCTCTTTCGGACGGAACATTACGTTTCATCGCGCTCGCGATACTGTTCTTGCAACCGGTTGAATTGCGCCCCTCGGTGATTCTTGTCGACGAACCGGAATTGGGGCTGCACCCCTATGCAATCGAATTGCTTGCTTCCCTGATAAAGCAAGCATCGCGGGAGACGCAAGTGATTGCTGCTACGCAATCCCCCCTCTTGCTGGATTACTTCGAGCCCGAAGATATCCTGGTTGCCGATCGCGTGAATGGAGCTACGGAAATCAGGCGATTGGAGCCTGAACCGCTCACGGAATGGCTCCGGGACTACAGCCTTGGCCAGCTTTGGGAGAAGGGTGAGCTTGCTGGAAGACCGGTGAAAGAATAACGATGGCGCGGCTACTCATCCATGTTGAGGGCCAGACGGAAGAGACTTTTGTTCAAAACGTTCTACGAGATCATTTGGTTCAGGCTGGTTTCGGCTCCGTGAGTGCTCGCCTAGTCGGCAATCCACGTCTTCGAAACAGGCGCGGTGGTATTCGGAGCTGGCAGTCGACCCGGAACGACATTCTGAGGCACCTGAAACAGGATGCCGGTGCAATTGCTGCAACCATGGTCGATTACTACGGGATGCCGCCTGAGTGGCCTGGGCGCACTAATGCTACCGGAAAGCGATCAACTTCGGAGAAAGCTGAATGCGTGGAGACCCGCTTCACGAGGATATCTGTCGTGAACTCGGAGAGCGCTTCGATTCAAGACGATTCATTCCACTGGTCATGATGCACGAGTTCGAAGCACTGCTGTTCAGCGACCCCGATCGGTTTGCTCACGGAATCGGAAAGAGTGACCTGGCGCGCGAAATAGAGGCGATTCGGCGGGAATTTGAAAGCCCAGAGGATATTAACGATTCGACTGAAACCGCACCTTCGAAAAGGATCATTCGTCTTTTTCCAGAATATGAAAAGCCACTCTTTGGCGTGATCGCTGCCCTCGAAATTGGTTTAAATGCAATGCGCCTCCAATGCCCCCATTTCAACACTTGGCTGGAGAGGCTCGATGCACTGCCGACAGAATGTTTCTACTTGCGCTAGTCGTGCGCACATTCTGGTTCTTTCCCGTCGCATTCAACATCTCATTCCTCAGGAGAGTCAAAGATGAAGGTTGTTTTGTTTGGAGCCTCCGGGATGATCGGAAGCCGCGTTTTACAGGAACTCGTTGACCGCGGGCATGACGTGACTGCAGTGGTTCGCACTCCCGAGAAGATTACCGCCGCCGGTGTAAGGGTATTGGAGGGCGATGTGACGGATGAGTCCACGGTGGCCTCGACAACAAAGGGCGCGGATGCGGTGATCAGTGCGTATGCTCCACCGCAGGGGCATGAAGAAGCGATTGTCAAAGCGACCCGGTCGTTGGTCGCGGGTATGAACCAGGCCGGTGTGAAACGGCTCATCTTCGTCGGCGGTGCAGGCAGCCTCGAAGTTGCTCCTGGCGTGCGGTTGGTCGATACTCCGAAGTTTCCCGAAGCATTTAAGGCCATTGCGCTCGCACATTGCGACGTGTTGCCGGTCCTGAAAGAAGCGGACCTAGACTGGAGCTATCTGAGCCCGGCAGCCTTCATTCAGCCTGGAGAGCGCACAGGAAAGTTTCGGTTGGGTGGGACTAGGCTCGTGGCCGATGACAAGGGCGAGAGCCGCATCTCCGCCGAGGACTATGCGATCGCGCTGGTGGATGAACTGGAGAATCCGACCCACGGGCGCCAGCAATTCACCGTTGCGTATTAATCTCGGCGAGCCGCGGAGCCAGGCACTCACGCTTCGATAAACAGACGCAGCTCACGAAATCAAAGCCGCTGGAAATGCTGCCAACCTTTCTGTTCGAGCGCTTTCGCTCCGCGTTCGGTGCGAATCGTGACTGCGGGCAGACCCGCGCGGCGGCGAGTCATGCGTCCGATCGGGCTCACGGCGACACCGGCAATGACCCTTGGAATGCGTGCCTCTCGCGATGCGGTAAAGAGAAGCTCGTAGTCCTCGCCACCATGCAGTGCCTGTTCGAGCGTGGCGCTCGGATGAACCGGCAGAAGAGACGGATCGATCTCGGCCGCCCCTCTGGATTCCTCGCAGAGGTGGGCCAGGTCTGTCGAGAGCCCGTCGCTCAAATCAATCGCTGCGTTTGCGAGCCCCCGGCGTTGCAGCAACAATCCTTGCGCGATGCGTGGCTGGGGGTACAAGTGAGCGGCAAGCGAGTCGATCGTTTTGTTCGGCACAGTCGGGAACTCTGCCCGTTTTCCTGATTTTGCAGCGAGCTTGCTTAACTCGGCCAAGCCAGCGGCGGCCCCTCCGAGCGCTCCCGTCACATAGATCAGATCTCCGGCTCGCGCTCCGGAACGCAACAGAGCACGTCCCTTGGGTACAGCTCCGACCAGCACAATGTCGGCCACTGCAATGGGGGATTCGGCCAGATCGCCGCCGGCCAGAGGAGTCTTGTAGGTTTTAGCAAGCGCAAGAAAGCCTTCGAAGAAGCGGTCAATCCAGGCTTTTTTGGGTCCTTTTGCCTCCGTCAGTTCGCGCGGTAACCCTAAGGAAAGAAAGGCAGCCAGCGGCCGCGCTCCCATCGCGGCCAGATCGCTGAGACCCCGCGCGAGTGTTCTATGACCAACCACTTCGGGCGGATGCCACTCTAACAAAAAGTGGCGGCTAGCGATGGAGAGATCGGTCGTCACGGCGATTTGCTCGCTTGGCTTCGGCTCCAACAACGCACAGTCGTCGCCGATTCCTAAAGTTAGCCAAGCAAAGGATTTACCGCCGGCAAGGCTGCGGATCCGCTGGATCAGAGCCCGCTCACCGGGCGGGTGTTTTGCAGCAAAAGGCTCTTGGCTATTGCGCATCTTTATGAGAATAGGGCAACTGGCCGCCTGATCGCTGCTAGAAGAAACCAAAGGAGGGCTGCGATAGGGGACTGTTGGCGCGTGAGAAGATGGAATCTGGTCAGATTTCGTTGACCCTGCGGACCAGCTTTGTTAGGCTGGTCCGAACGTCCTGGAAATGGCCCCCACGCAGGGGCTTTTCATTGGTTTCGCGGTCTCCCCCAAGAAACCCGTTCGCCGTTCGCCGTTCGCCGTTCGATTGTTCTGTGGCGAATTGCAGCCTTCCCCAGATGCGGGAATGTGAGAAGATTATGCTGCGCAAGCGCTATTACATTCTTTTTGTTGCCAGAGATGAAGATGGCCGGGTGCGGAAGATTCCGCTCCCTCTGCACTACGTGTATGGTTTCGTGGCGGCCGCGCTGGTAGGCGCATTCACGATCGTCGGGCTGGCCGGCTCTTATACACGGATGCTGCTCAAAACCGAGAGCTTCAACCAGGTGCGCCAGGAGCGCGAAACACTCCGAAAGAATTACAAGCAGATGGCGCAGATCGCGCATGATCGCGACGTGCAGGTGGCTTCGCTCGGCGCATTGGCCAGTGAGGTGACTACGCTCTATGGCCTGCGGCAGAACAAACTGAATGCCGCACAGCAGGCAGCCAATCCTGTCACCGCGCCCACGCCGCAGAGCCTGGCCCTCAGTGACGAGGTGAATCAGCAGGCAGTCAAGCTTTCCATCGATCAGTTCTATGCCTTGCGGGAGCAGGCCATGTCCGGCCGCGTGACACGCGCCCTCGAAGGCGGCTTGTCGCCCGCCTATACCGGCGATTGGACACAGCTTGCCGATGCACCTTCGCTCTGGCCGATTGAGGGCCGTGTCGCTTCAAGCTTTGGCGAACGCGAAGATCCGTTCAACGGTGAAGGCGCCTTTCATTCCGGCATCGACATCGATGCGCCCTACGGCACGCCGGTACGCGCGACCGCCGATGGAGAAGTCACCGGGGCCTCGACGGTCTCCGGTTATGGCAGAGAGATCGTTCTAAGTCACGGTCATGAATTGAGCACTGTTTACGGCCATCTTTCCGCAATTGCGGTTCTTCCGGGAGAGCACGTCACGCGCGGCCAGGTCATTGGTTACGTGGGCCAGTCCGGTCGAGCCACGGGACCGCATCTTCATTACGAAGTGCGCGTGCACAATGTACCCGTCAATCCACACAAGTATCTGCGGACCACATACGCTCAGGCGGAGCTCAACAGCATCTCGGTTGGCGTCGGCGGCCGATAGACTGGGAACACTAGCGTTTCAAAAAGCGGCTCCCAAGCGGGCCGCTTTTTACTGTTCAAGTTAGCGCGTTGATCTTATTCAGAGTCTGTCTCACGTGATGGTGGTATCGTTACCTCGGGCATTTGTTGACCCTTCCGAGGAGACTCTCCGTGTGTATTCACCTTCGTTGGCTGATCGTCGTTCTTGCCTTCGTCCTGCCGGCTTCTGCGCAGAATCATGAAGCCGATCTGAAGACAGCCTTTGCCCGTGCGCAGCATCTGAAGCGCGGCATCAACGTTTCGCACTGGTTTTCGCAAAATGCGCAAGACTACTCCGCGCATCACACCGACACCGAGACCACACCGGAAGACATCGCGATCATCGCGAAGCTGGGTTTTGATAACGTGCGCCTTAGCGTCGACGCAACGCCGCTGGAGCAGTCTCCACGAGGCGTAGACGGCTTGAATGCCGAATTCATGACGCGTCTCGATCGTGCGCTCGATACAATTCTCGCCGATGGCATGGCGGTGCAGGTAGATCTGCACCCCGAAGAAGCGTACAAGCAAGGCATTCGTACGAACAACGCATCGGTAGATCGTCTTGTTCAGCTGTGGCGCAGACTTGCGGCCCATTATGCCAATCGCGACCCGGAGCGCGTCTTTTTCGAGATCATGAATGAGCCGGAAGAGAGCGATCCGTATCGCTGGGCGGGCGTGCAGGCGCGCGTGGCTGCGGCGATTCGCGAAGCGGCGCCGCGCCACACAATCATCGCGACGGGCCCGAATTATTCCGACATTGTGGACCTGCTCACGCAGCATCCGCTGCCCGACGGCAACGTGATCTACAACTTTCACTTCTACGATCCGCACGAGTTCACGCATCAGGGAGCTGCGTGGGGCGCGCCTTACTGGATTTACGAGCATGGCATTCCGTATCCGCCGACTGAGGATTCCATGCAGGAATTGGTGAAGCAGGTTCCCGATCTAGCCGATCGCTACAAGCTGGAGAATTACTGGCTCGATCACTGGGATGCGCACCGCGTTCGCCTGACGATCGACGAGGCTGCGGCGTGGGCGCACGAGAACAATGTGCCGCTCATCTGCAATGAATTCGGGGCTTATCGCGAAGTAACCGCGCCAGCGTCGCGGCTTGCGTGGCTCCACGATGTGCGGACTGCGCTCGAAGCCGATGGCATCGGCTGGGCGATGTGGGATTATCACAACGGCTTCGGCGTGGCCGTGAAGGATGCGAACGGCAAGTCGGTTGTCGATCCAGGCACGGTTGAAGCGCTCGGGCTGACTCGCTAACTTGCCGGTTACTTACCTACATAGCTGACGTGCCAGATTGTGTGAGAGCCATCGTCGGACACGAAAAGCGATCCGTCCGGAGCTTGGGCAATGCCGACGGGGCGGCCCCAGACTGAGCCATCGGGCAGTACGAAGCCAGTAAGAAAGTCTTCATACTCGCCGGTGGCGTGGCCGTTGCGCATGGGAAGGCGAATGCACTCGTAGCCGGAGCGCTGGGCGCGATTCCACGAGCCGTGTTCGCAGGCGAAGCCGTCGCCCTTGAACTCGGCGGGGAACTGCGAGCCGGAATAGAAAAACATTTCGAGCGACGCGAAGTGCGGGTTGAGCAGGATGTCCGGCGTGATGACCCTGGACTGCAACTCGGGGTGCTTTCCGACGTGGCGCGGATCTTGATGGCCGCCCATGTAGTACCACGGCCAGCCGTAGAAGCCGCCCTCCTGCACATGCGTCACGTAGTCGGGCACGAGGTTGTTGCCCAGGCCGTCGCGCTCGTTGGTGGAGCACCAGAGCTCGCCGGTGATGGGATTGATAGCTTCGCCGACACAGTTGCGGATTCCCCATGCGTAGACCTTGATGAACTTGCCCTCGGGCGTGAACTCGAGCACGTCGGCGCGGTGAAATTCTTCAGGGTGGGTGTCGCTGTCATCGACGTTGGAGTGCGATCCGACGGAGGCGAAGAGTTTGGCGCCGTCTTTGGAGAAGATGACGTCGCGGGTCCAGTGGCCGCCTCCACGCAGGCGTCCGCCGCCGGGGAGTTCGGCTAACTGCGTTGGGCCGGCGGTCGCTTTGAGATCGCCATTTTTATAGGGGAAGCGCACGATAGCATCGGTGTCGCCGATGTAAATCCACTGCGGATTGGGGCCTGCGGGATAAAACACGATGCCGAAGGGCTGATGGAGGCCCTCTGCGAAGACGGAGGTCTGTTGCGGCTTGCCGTCGGCTCCAACGCCGCGAAAGACTTTGATTTTGCCGGACTCGCTTTCGGCTAGAAAGAGATCGCCGTTGGGCGCGACCCGCAGAAGGCGCGGATTGTCGAGGCCGGTGGCATACATGTCGACCTTGAAGCCTTCAGGGGCGATGGGCCATGCGTTGGCAGGGCGCGCGACTACTTTCGGGCCGTTGTCCACCGATTGCTCTGGTGCGGGCGCAGGCAGATCGGCGACGGTGACATGACGGCGCGTGCCTGGCGACTCATGAAGCGCGTCGGTGAATGCGGATTGGCCGGTGAGGACGGGGTGGTTCGGCGAATCGGCGGCGATAGCGGAGACGCAAGGCAGAAGAAGCACAGCGGCGAGCGAAGTGTGGATGCGAAAGGGAAGACTCATGAAACCTCTCAATTTGATTTGGGGCAATGACAATTCGGCGTTACAACTCTACACGAGAAGGATGAAGATGCTTTCACCAAGAGAACGCGGTTGGGAGCGATTCGATTCGGTTTATCAGTGAAATTTGCGGCGCTGGGGATGTGAGGCCTTGGAGTTTGCGCAGGGTTGAAGTGCAGGGCAGTTCCATGTATACGACGCTGTTTCAATCAGAGTTTCATCGCGTCCCTCCGGGACGCGGACATCATTCTGGAACGATGACCCAGGGTTTCGCTTCGCTGCACCCTGGGCTATTTTCATGCCTTCCCTCCGGGAAGGACGTCGGCTGGTTCCATCGAGTGCATGTTTGAGCGGCACGCATATTTCCAATAGATGCACGTCACCTTATTTCGATGCGCCTTGAATGGCCTCTGTTTCCGGGGACTGCGCGGAATTCGTTCCGGAGGTGAGTCTAGTCAGAACCGAAGGGGTCAACGTCGCTGTGATCACGACGCGATCACGCTTCTGCGCGATCTCAGCAGTCTTGAGCACTTCTCTCAATCCGTTGTTGGCGGCGTTGTCGGCGAGCGGAGCCGAGACACGGCGGGCCAGTGAGAGCAGCAGATTGAGCGACGCGGCCTGGCTCTCGGCGTCCTGCTCGTTGGTGGTGATCTCTTCGACACGCATGCGGAGCGAACCGACCAGCGGCAGGGTCGGCGTGACGCTGGCGACGATGGTTGCTCCGTCTTCAAGGGGGAGTGACAGGCCAAAGACACTGATGGCGCCGCTTTCAGAAAAAGGAAGCGCGATTTGACCGACGCCCCATGCGAGAGAGAGCAGGGGGACCTCGTGGAAATGACGCGAAAGCAGCGACGATCCGGCAAAGGGGAGTGCCGCGGTGCGATGCCGGTCGATGATGGCGTGGATTTGTTCCGGCGTGGGCGTATTGCTGACGGCCAGCATGTCATAGCCGATCTGGGCGACGCGCACGGTGCGGCCGTCTGACGGCACGGAATAAATGATGTGGCCGGCGTAGTTCTCGCGCGAAACCGCGTGGGCTTCGAGCCACGAGTTCAGCCGTGTGCCAGTGAGCTTGCCGACGAGGACGAGCGAGTATGCCACCGGGCCATTGGGGCCGTTGGGATTGGGCATGCGGTGCAACGCGATGGCCACCTGGTCGAGGTCGCGCTCCCAGTCAATGCCGGTCGCGTCGACAAATTGCTGGTACTCGGGGACACGCTCGGGGGGCTTCAGGTCCTTGTGAAAGAAGGCACGGAAGGGGCTGAAGTTGACGTAGAGGATGCCGTCGGACTCGGGCAGCAGGCGTGCGGCTTCGGGTGGGGCCTTGGAACGCAGGAACACCCCAACCGCCAGAAGGAGTACAACCCCGGCCACGATTAAGAGCGTTCGACGCGTGCGTCTATGCATAAAAACTGGATGCCTGCCGATGCTGGGCAGGCATCCCTCCTAGCATATCGGAATCGGTCGCCGGCCGAGTGGGGACGAACCTCCCGTGCTTTGGAGACTCCGATCGTGTCACAGATTCCTGCCGCTTCCCAGTGTTATAGTTCGGGGCTGAGCAGCGGATGGACGCCCGCTTTTTTCTCAAACAGTCGTCCGCCCGCTTAGAGGCATCTGCTGCAAGGGAGCTGTTTTATGAATGACGTTGTTAGGTCTCTCGTGTTTTCCTCGTTACTTGTATTGCAGGGCATCCCCGTTTCGTTTGCTCAGTCAGCACAAGTACCGCCGCAGCCGCCCGCCGCTCAGCTTAGGCCGCCTCCAAACTCGGCAACCGGTGTAACTTCGACGAGCGCGACAAGCACAAATTCCGCATCGCTTGTTTTGGAGGAAGGTACCGATGTGCAGTTAAGTTTCGATCAGGATTTGAGTTCGAAAACTGCGGCGGATGGAGATTCGGTGGAGTTCGTTCTGGCCGAGGACTTGAAAGTTAAAGACATCGTGGTTGCGAAAGCCGGCTGTAAGGCGGTTGGGGAAGTGACTAATGCGAAGAAGTCCGGCATGATGGGCAAGGCGGGCGAACTGAACATCCGCGTGGATTATCTGAAGGTTGGCGATAAGAAGGTCCATCTCCGCGGGAGCAAGGGGAAAGAAGGGAACAGCGGCACGGGCGCGGCTGTTGCGCTTACGGTTCTCTTTGGACCCATCGGTCTGATTAAACACGGCCAGAACATCGACATCAAGAAGGGCGCGCCATTGAAGGTCTTCGTGAGTGACGATATCGCTCTGCCGCCGGCCGCGTAGAGTTCACTGCTGTCTTTCCACGCAAAAACGCCCGCGGCATTGTGTGCAGCGGGCGTTTGGTTTCGTTCAGTCCAGGACCAGCGTTGTGCTACTCGACGTCGCTTACCTTGCCGTCTTTGAAGGTGACCTTCATGCCGTTGTAGTAGTAGATGACCTTCGGCCCAAGATTCGCGATTCTTGTGGGTGCGCCGAGAGAGGCCTTCACCTGATCCGGCGTCTGACCTAGTTCGACGGTTGCCGTGGGCGCTGCGGGGGCTGGGGGAGCTGCGGCAGCTGCTGCGGCGACGGGTGAGGGTGCGCCGCTATCTTGCTGGGCGGCTTCAGCAGCGACATCTTTTTCAGCCTGATCGCTCTGCTGGTCGACCTGCGAAATTTCCGTGCCGACGTTCGCCTCAGGCGGAGGCGCAGCCGCGGCATACGCGGCAGACGCTGGTTGCGCCTGGGCAGAAGGCGGGGCTGGAGGCAATCCACCCTTGCCCTGCTTGGCTTGCAGATCCTGGAGACCCTGGTCGATGGTCTCGCGCATGTGGTTCTGCATCTCCTGCAGGTCGGTCAACTGGACGGTGACAGTGCTGGATCGCGCGCACTCGACTCCGCCCTTGCTGGCCAGCACCACAAGATTTGCCGAGGTCGCGTCTGGTGGGGGCGGGGCTTGCAACTGCAATGCGTCGCCATCGCTGACGGCGCACTCCTGGCCGGAGGATGCATCCACGACATCGAGACTGCCACCGGCTACGAACACATGCGGCCTGCCGTCGCTCAACATGCGCGCGATGCCGCTCGATCCGGGGTCCACATCTTGCTGCTGCGCGTTCTGGCCTGCTTCCTGATTCTCCAACGCCAACTGTGCACGGACTTCGTCGGAGATCATCTGCTTCACTTCGGGCGTGAGTGCGGGCGGTCCGCCGGCTGGTGGAGCACCTGCGGCTGCAGCTTCGGCAGCCTGTTCCTGGCGCGCTGCGTAAGCGGCCTGGAGATCCTGGGAGATGATGTAATCGGTTAGCCAGAATGCGGCCGAGGGGTACACCGGATAGGGCGCAAAGTAGCCGCCGTAGAAGCCGAACCAGGGATTACCGACGCCCCATCCCCATCCGTAGGCGATGGGCACTGCCCAGGGATTATAGGCCCATCCATAGAAGCCGGGCGCGTAGTAGAAGCCAGGCGCGTAGACGTTCAAATACAGTCCGCGATAGCCGTAGCCGCGGTAATAGCGGTCGTAGGCGCGGCCATGGTAGAAGTAGCTGCGCCGGGCGAAGTCGTGACCGTGAAAGCCATAGGGGCGCTCGACAAATCCGCGGCGTCCGCGCTCGGCGTAGACGCGGCTGTGGTCGGCACGCTCCATGGAGACGCGGCGTCCGCCGGCCAGACCATGATGGACGTCCATGCCTCTGCGGGCATCGTGGACGTCGCTCACCCTGCCACCGGGACGGGTGCGGATGGCGCTTCCGCTTCTGGTGACGTGGTCATTGACTCCGCGCGGCGCTTGGCCGTGGAACGCAGTGGGGTGGCCGCCCGCTGCCCCAACGCCGTGCCCGCCTGCACCCGCCGCGCCGCCGGCGTGGAATCCGCCGCCGGTGGTCGTGGTGTGCGAGCCGGTAGTTGTGATGTGCGACCCGGTGGTCGTGGTGGTGTGTGTGCCGTTCGCTGTGGGACCATGCGAAGTGGATGCGCCGGTTGTGGTGTGCGACGCGCCGGTGGTTGCTCCGTGGGCAGCGCCGGTGGCGCCTCCGGCAGGCTTTGCCGCGGGAGTTGCCTTCGCGGGGGGTGCCTTCTTATTGTCGGCGGCTGCTCTCGCGATGCCGACTGCGCCCAGCAGCCCCGCAAGAACGAATGCCATGGAGCCATAGCTTATTGTTTTGCGAATAAGTCGCATCGTCATGTTAGTTCCTCATTCCTGGTCGGGATTTCCGTTTGGGGCCCGCGCGCCACCTGGTATGCGCGAATGCCTATTCCACGTTACTTACCTTTCCGTTGGTGAACACTTTGTCGATGGGGCAAGCCCCCATCTCGAACGATTGTTAGTCGATTCAGTCCACTATGCACTCGATTATCAATCTGCCCTCTTGAATCGTAAGCACATAGGTGTAGTTGCCCGCATCCAGACGTCGTTCTCCCATGTAGTCGATCGGGGAAATTCTCAATGGCCCAGAGTCGGTAGACAATGATACACGGGCGTACTTGTAGGCGATATCCATTGTTTGGTAGCTGGTGAACGCCCCCGCTTTGATGTCGCCGAATTGGCTGTCATTAACTTCGACATTCTTAAAATCCACATTCGAGCGATTCTCAACCCGGATGTGCGGCCCGTCCACTCTTGGTTTCCGGGCGTCAGTACTGCTGATCAGCAGATTGGGGCTTGGGAGGCAGTTCGGTCTTTTCCCTATACAGAATCTCAGATTCCAGCCTTGCATTGGGTCGGCATACTCTTTCAAGAGGTCGAATTCCAAATGCACATGATCGCCAGCTTTCCAATTTCCCTCGACTGACGGGATCGTTTCATTCGGAAAATTGATTCTGCCATTCTGCACCTGATTGCCGTACACAGTTACAAGGTTGAATGGATAGGGCGAAGGAAAAGGCGGACCTGTCGGCGGATCAGGCACGATGAAGTTGACAGCAAAGTGATATTGGTTTCCCGCGTCGGTCCTGGTTATGTCAATGTTCATTCGACGCGACCACATCTTGTCGTCCTGCGGCTTGTATCTCTTGACAGTTGCGCCGGAGGGTCGTTGCAGATTGATTGTTGCTTCCGCGTTGTTTGTCGCGCCAAATCCTAATCCGACTCCGCTCCCTGCCTCAGACAATGAATAAGGGCCTGCGCCATTCTGCACTCCGAAACCAGTTTGGTTAGACTCAATCTGCACTGCGCCAACCTGCTTGATCGCGTAGGGAACGTCGATTGCTTTTTGGAATCTCTCCACTGGGTAAAAAAAAGTATGTTGATACGCTGTGTCTCGGAACACGAAGGCAAGTTTGGCGGACGGCAAGTCGAAGCTGATTTCCTTTTTGGGTAGAACGAGCACGAACTTTCTGTGTCCCAGGTCATCGCTGAAATCCTTCAGATACGCGTGGGAAGACAAACTTCCGCATGGAGTATTGTGCTGGCTATCGATCAGATATTGGGGACATAGATTCTCATTGGCCTGCGGCCTGTAAGCCACGTCCACGAGACGATCAAACTGGCCATTCTGGTTTCTGTCAACCTCCACGCTCACGAGAATAGGATCTGGTTCGCTTACCGCGAGTTCAAGCGCATTCGGGGTTTCGGTTGCGATGACTGAGACCCCTCCTTGATCGTAGAGGGTTTGGGACTGAGAGGGCTGCGCGTGTGCTTCGTGGGGTGTATCTGCCTTTGCGGGCGGATTCTTGCCATCACCCAGCGGCATCCCGGGGCCAATCTGGGCGGACTGTGTGACCGCGATTCGCGTAGCGGTTGCGATTATAAAAAAATGAAGAACAAGGGGCACCAAGAGTTCTTGGCTCTTCATGGAAAACCCGTTCTTGCGTTTCCGATTTCCCATAGTCCCTCTGCCGAGAGCTAAAAAACTCCTTATCTGTCCCCTCAGGATTGAAGACGCGCCAGTCCGCCAGCACGCGCTCTATTCCACGTTGCTGACCTTCCCACTGGCGAAGGTGACCTTCATATCCTTGTAGAAGAAGACAACCTTCCCACCCAAATTGGCTACCCTGAGCGGTTGTCCGAAACCAGCGGTTACTTGATCCATGGTCTGGCCGAGGGCAATCGTTGGCGGTGGGGCGTCCGCCGGAGGGGGCGGCGGCGGGATCGCGGCCAGCGGAGCTGGAGCGGGTTCAGGCGCGGCCGGCGTGGCGGCAATGTTCTGCGGCGTGACCGGCTTCTCCCAGATTGTTTTGCCGGGATCTGTTATCACATTGCCTACCAAGCTGCATTTTTGCTGGCCCCTCATCTTCGGGCCCCACACGGTGAGAACCTCGCCCTGGACTGAGTAGTTCCCGTCGTACGTTCGTCCGTTCTGCACGAGCGCGAAAACACCGTTGGGTCCAAGCTCCATGGTGTCGCTGGCTTTGTCTTTCCTGAAGTAGGTTCCCTGGATGGATGCCAGCGGATCTTGACTGGATCCAGCAGCCGTCGGGGCCGCCTGTCCACCTTGGCTTGTCTGATCGTCCGACGGCACAACCGTCAGCACTTCAGCCACGGATTGCAGCGCGACATCGGGCGATGGGATTTCTTTCTTGTTGGGGAACGGAATTTTCAGGTTCGCGTAATAGCGAACGTCGTCGTAGGGGTCGCTGTAGAGCTGGAAGAGCACACCGTCTTTTTCGACCTGAATTCCTGTGACCCAGCATTTTTCGTCCGGTACAAACGGACGGTGCGGATAGTCGGCGGCGGTTCCACTGCCAGGTGTCACCATGCCAATCATCAGATCTTTGCCGAAGCCACCCATCCCTTGCCCGATCTTGCCGTTCTTGTACGTATTCGATGGCGGCAAGGGCGATGCCACCGCGTACATCAGCAGCCCCGGTTTGTGGATGACAACTATATCTCCGGCGGTGACGATGTCGGAGCGATCTGCGGTAATTCTGGTGAGTTTGAATTGCGAGGAAAGCTTTTGCTGAATTGCTGCTGGATCGCCCTGCGCCGCGAGCGCAAGGTTGAGCATGAATGAGATCGCACCCACAATGCATGTACGGAACCACGCCGCCTGAGCCATGTTTGCCTCACTTTCACGATATAAGCGGGGAAGATTCAGTAAGTGCGCAGAGTGTAAATCGCAGGCCGTGCTCTGTCAAAACACCGCTGAGGCTGGGTGCAAGCCTTTCTTGTTTTGCAAAAGCCCTATTCCACGTTGCTGACTTTTCCGTTGGTAAGGGTTACCTTCATGTCCTTGTAGTAGAGAATTTTCTTTGCTCCTAACTTAGCTGCCCGCAGCGGTTGCCCGAAGGCAGCAGTTACCTGGTCCTCAGTCTGGCCGATGGCGATTGTCGGCGGAGGAGCATCGGTTGGGGGCGGAGGCGGTGGAATCGCTGCCATTGGCGCCGGAGGTGGGGCCGGTGCGGCAGCTGGTCCAGCAGCCTGGGCTGGCTGGCTCTGATTGTTTTGGCCGCCCTGGGCTTGGTCATCGGGCGGTTGGACCGTGATTACTTCTGCAACTGTCTTCACGAAATCATCCGGCGGAGGAATGCTGCCTTTCGGGAACAGAAACTTGATATCGCCATAGAAGCGGACGTCATTGTAGGGATCGCTGATTGTGCTGACGAGAATCCCGTCCTTTTGCACAACAATTCCGGTGACCCAGAATTTTTCTCCGGCGACAAACTTGCGCGAGGCGCACCCATTGTTGGCAGCGTCGGCGGCGCTTCCCCCACCACCAAAGGGAAGACGGCCTTTCAGGAAGGACTTTGCCGCATCCTTGGCGCGATTGTTGTAATTCGGGGCCAGAACACCGCTGCTGTAGGTGTTGGAAAAGGCATAGGACGATGCCGAACTGCACATCATCAGGCCGTCTTTATGCAACATGACGATGTCGCCGGGCGTGACAACATCCGAGTGATCCGCGGCGGCTTTTGTCAGCTTGATCTGAGCAGCGAGCTTTTCCTGATCCAACGTCGCTGGATCGCCCACCTGGGCTTCCAGGCGGACGGTTTGAGGCCCTAAAACGAGGATCGCAGCTACAGCCGCCAATCCAAACGGACGAAACCTTCGAAGCTGTTCCATAGGACGATTCCAGTAGTAGGGAATAGGAAATGAGACCGGGTGGAACGTAAGCTAAATGCAGGATCACTGCGGTGTCAACCTGAACTTCATGCGTGATCCTTCCGGTTTGCTGCGGCGTTTGTGGTGTGCTAACCTTGGAGACTGTGCCGTGGTATGCGCGGAGCAGGAGTGTGTTCGCGCGGATCACCGGTTTCGGGGTAGATTTCCGGGTGGCGAAGCGGTTTTCGAGGGCATGGGAAACCGTCCTTGGGCTGGCGTAGCTCAGCTGGTAGAGCATCTGATTTGTAATCAGAGGGTCGGGGGTTCAAATCCCTTCGCCAGCTCCACTTAGAGATTTGAAACGGGTGCTGGAAACGGCAGCAAGTTTTGGATCGGCGCGTTATTTTTTGAGCGCCGGACCTGTCCTCCGCGGCGATCCCACTGAGGTGCATGCTCCGCAATGCCGGATGTTCTCCGGGTGGGGCAGTATGCGTTGAAGCGGCTTTTTTGCGCAGGATTTTTGAGTTGGAGTGCGGGTGAGTTTGCAGCCTGGCGGACAGAGCTTACGTTCGTGAGGTGTTTGGGCACAGGTGGCCGAGCGGTTAATGGCAGCAGACTGTAAATCTGCCACTCCTTGCGAGTTACGGAGGTTCGAATCCTCCCCTGTGCACCATTAGAACCAGTGGTCAGGGATCAGTTGTCAGTGATCAGAACGGACCCTGGCGGCTGGTGTAGGGGATTGGCCATGCGCGAGGATCGGCGATGGTATGAAAATGCCGCCACTGCCGAGCAAAGGCGCAGCATTCAGGGGCAGCAGAATACGGGCGCGGAGTTGGCGCGCAAGTTCTGGGTGGCTCTGGGGCTTTACGCGGTGTTAGGCGCGTTGGTGTGGTTTACCATGGGCGACGGCAGAGTTCTCGTCATGGGAAAGCCGGTAGAGTTAAGGCTGGTTCCGCTGATAATTTTGGGCGGGCTGGCGTTGCGGACGGTGGTAGCCCTGCAGGCGGATCGGATTCGCCGTGATGGGGAAAAGGGCAGCAGTTAAACGCCCGAAAGTTTGAAGAGGGCTGATGTAGCTCAGTTGGTAGAGCACTCCCTTGGTAAGGGAGAGGTCACCAGTTCAATCCTGGTCATCAGCTCCAGAGTT
>Ga0182030_10005184_pt1 | contig 27715 bp, 26 predicted proteins | sample 812S3MmetaG_FD_121299 | JGI IMG/M metagenome (GOLD analysis project Ga0182030, IMG submission 121299) | Permafrost microbial communities from Stordalen Mire, Sweden - 812S3M metaG (Illumina Assembly) | ecosystem: Environmental > Terrestrial > Soil > Wetlands > Permafrost | place: Sweden... | reverse complement strand
TCTCGCCGGCGTCGCGGGCTTTGCCCGGGCCCTGGTTCTCGCCGCAGCCGAGCGCACGGAAACGGTCGCGCGCGTCACGGCCCTGCGCGACCGCCTGCAGACTGCGATCGTGGCCGGCGTTCCAGGCACGATCGTCCTCGGTGCGGCGGCGCCACGCCTACCCCATATCCTAAGCATCGGCTTCCCGGATCAGCCCTCCGACGCGCTCCTGATGGCGCTCGATCTGGAGGGCGTTTCAGCGTCGGCGGGAAGCGCGTGTGCTGCCGGGTCCTTGGAGCCGAGCCACGTCGTTGCCGCCTTGGGGGTTGCCCCCGAGTACGCAACGGGCGTGTTGCGGTTCTCACTCGGCCGGACGACGACCGGCGCCGACATTGATGGCGCGGCGGCTGTCGTGGGACGAGTCGTCGGGCGGATCCAGACCGCCGACGTGTAGGACCCGGCGTTGTTGGGTATTCGCCGTGCGTGGCTCTAACGAGCATTCGGAGGACTGGTGGTAGTCTCAGAGATCGATTGGCCGCACCTGATATTCAGTGTCGGAGCGGGTCTTGGCGTTCTCCTGATCGGGATAGGGGTGCTCGTCTTTTGCTCGGGCATCGCCAATTTTCTGCGTCGTTTAAACGGTACGCTCGATGAAGTCGATCGACAGATCGCGGCGCTCTCCGCTCCAGTGGCGGAAACGCTCGCGCACGTCGGCGGCATCGCCGATACGGCCGATGCAACCGTCGCGCGACTCAGTGGTGTGGTCGGATCCCTCGAAACCGTGGCGTCGAACGTCGTGAAAACGTCGGACCTCGCCAACCGTGCCGTCGCACCGGCCATCGTTAACGTCGGCGCGATCCTTACCGGCATCACGGCCGGAATCCGCCGGCTCGTTGCCGGGCGCCGTTCCGACGGCGATACGGAAAGCCCCTGATGGCCGGCGACGACACATCGGGCGGCGGCGGTTTCGTCACCGGACTCTTGCTTGGATTACTCGCCGGGGCCACACTCGCGATGATCTCCGCCCCCCAATCGGGAGAAGATACGCGCGATATCTTACGTGCGAAAGCACGTGAGGCTGCGGATCGGGCTCGCGATACGGCCGGGGACGTCAGCGAGACCCTCAGTGGACAGACGAACGAATTGCTGGAGCGCGGCCGCTTAATCGTCGAGAGCGCGCGGGCGCGCGTCGATAGTGCGGTTGCCGAGGGCATGGATGCCGCAGAACAAACACGCAACGAACTCCAAAGCCGAACGTAGGAGAAACGGTGGATATCAAAGTCAACGTACGCGAATCAGAGGGCGACGCGTATGTCGTTGATTTAACCGGTGAGATCGACGTCTATACCTCACCAAAAGTCAAAGACGCCATTACCGAACTCATCGATAAAGAGCACTACAATCTCGTGATCAACCTCGAGAAAGTGCGCTATATCGATTCGACCGGATTGGGCGTTCTCATCGGTGGGCTCAAGCGCGTGCGCGAGCACGGGGGTTCGGTGAACCTCGTCTGCACGAATCCGCAGATCAAGAAGATCTTCGACATCACGGGGCTGGTAAAGATTTTCGGGATCTTCGACGACGAGCAGAGCGCGATGAAGGCACTGGCATGAATCCGGCTCCGGCCGCAACCAAGTCGCAAGGAATCGTGCGGCTCGAGATTCCGGCGCGCGCCGAATGGGTTGCGGTCGCGCGCTTAGCGGTGGCGGCGGTCGCCAGCCGTCAACGCTTCTCGGTCGACGACATCGAAGACATCAAGCTGGCCATTGCTGAATCGTGCACGAACGCGATTCAGCACGGCACGCCCGACGGCACGATCGAGATTCAGTGCGAGGTCAGCTCCGAGGGCATCGTGCTCACCGTGCGCGATCGCGGCCAGGGGCCGCCGCTCGAGGCGGTTTCGGAAGAGCGCATCGGCGAGCTTGGACGCACCGAGGAACTCGGTGTGTTCCTGATTCGCGCGCTGATGGATAGCGTGGAGTACACGAGCGATCCGCGCGAGGGAACGCAACTCGTGATGATCAAACGCGTTTCGAGTTAGTGTGAGTTCCGTTCCGATCGACGCCGAGCGCTGGGATCGCCAGCGCGCGCGTGACGCGTTTGCCCGTTTCGGCGTTTTGCGCGCGCACCCGGAAAAAGACTCCGGTCGCGACCACACCGGCCTAAACGAGTTCGAACGCCTCCGCAATGAACTAGTCGTCGCCCACCTGAATCTGGCCCGTTATCTAGCGGTCAAATTTGCCAATCGCGGCGAAGCGCTCGACGATCTGATCCAGGTCGGTACGGTCGGCTTGCTCAAGGCGATCGACCGGTTCGATCTCGAACGCGGCGTCGAGTTCACGACGTACGCGACGCCGACCATCGTCGGCGAGATCAAGCGCTACTTCCGCGACAAGGGGTGGGCCGTCAAGGTCCCGCGCCGTCTGCAAGAACTCAATCTTGCGGTCAATCGCGCGATCGAGAAGCTCAACGTCAAACTCGGACACTCGCCGACGGTCGCCGAACTCGCACAGCACCTCGGAGCGTCGGAAGAAGACGTTCTCGAAGCGCAAGAACTCGGTCAGGCCTACAACCTGCTCTCGCTCGACACCGAGCTCAACGGCGACGGCGACAAGAAGTCGCAGACGCTCGCCGATTACGTCGGCCAGAACGACAGCGCGCTCGAATTGCTCGAGGATCGCGCGAACCTGGAGCGCGCCTTCGAGGTGCTCAGCGGTCGCGAGCGGGTGATCCTCTACTTGCGCTTCTACGAGAGCGTCTCGCAGACCGAGATCGCCAAGCGCCTCAACGTCTCCCAAATGCACGTCTCGCGCCTGCAACAGAAGGCGCTCGAGAAACTGCGGAACTTCCTCAAAGAAGGCTAACCCGCTCCCCCATTGTCACCCCGAGCTCGTCGAGGGGCAGCCACAATGGGGACAATTTGCGCTGCCCCTCGACTACGCTCGGGGTGACATACGGACAATGGAAGAGGTCGAAGGCGGCGAAGAACGTCGGCTGATTATGAGGTCCCAGGAACTCCGTTCGAGCTTCGTCGACTACTTCGTTCGCAACGGGCACACGCATCTCGCGCCGGCCACGCTGATCCCCGATGCGATGAGCACGACGCTCTTCACGATTGCCGGGATGGAGCAGTTCGTGCCGGTCTTTCTCGGCGAGGAGACGCCGCCGGCGCCGCGCGCGGTGACCGTGCAGCGCTGCTTGCGCGTGGCCGGGGCCAAGAGCGATATCGAGAACGTCGGGCGCACCGGGCGCCATGGGACGTTCCTCGAGATGCTCGGCAACTTTTCGTTCGGCGATTACTACAAGCGCGAGGCGATCGGCTTCGCCTGGGACCTGGCGACGAACGTTTGGAAGCTCGACAAAGAGAAGCTCTACGTCACCGTCCACACCTCCGACGACGAAGCGCAGACGATTTGGGAGCGCGAGATCGGCCTGCCCTCGTCGCGCATCTCGCGCCACGACGAAGACAACTTCTGGACGATGGGTGCGACCGGGCCGTGCGGTCCGTGCACCGAGATCTTTTACGATACCGGTCCGGCATACGCGTCGGGTCCGGATGACGACGGCCCGAACAAAGGCAACCGCTTCGTCGAGTTTTGGAACGTGGTCTTCCAGCAGTACAATCGCGGCGCCGACGGTGTGATGGGCGATCTGCCGCGCAAGGCGATCGATACCGGGATGGGTTTCGAGCGCATCCTCGCGTTGGTGAACGGCAAGGCCTCGATGTACGAGACCGATCTGTTCCTCGACGTTATCGCCGCGCAGCCCGAGGTCGGGACGACCTCGCTGTTGCCCGACGATCAACTGGCTCGCCGGCGTATCATCGCCGATCACGCGCGCGCGGTAACGTTCCTCATCGCCGACGGCGTCTACCCGTCGAATACCGATCGCGGCTATGTGCTGCGCTTTCTGATCCGCCGCGCGATTCGCCAAGGGCGACTGCTCGGGTACCCGCGCGAGTTCATGGCGCAGCTTTCGAGCGCGGTCGTCGAGTCGCTCGCGCCGGGCTATCCCGAGTTGCCGGCGCGTTTGAACGACGTGCAGAATGCCTTACGCGCCGAAGAGAAGACGTTCGTGCGCACGCTCGATCACGGCAGCGCGATGCTCGACGCGCTGATCTCGGAGGCGATCGTCGACTGCACGATGCTGCTCACTGGTGAGGACGTCTTCACGCTCCACGACACCTACGGATTTCCGGTCGAGTTGACGCGCGAGATCGCGGGCGAACGCAGCGTCGCCGTCGACAGCATCGGCTTCGATGAAAAGATGACCGAGCAGCGCAGCCGAGCACGCGCCGACGCGGCCGCAAAGCGGGCGACGGTAACGGTCAGCGACCTGCCGTCGGTGCGCAGTGAATTTTCGGGCTACGCCGGAATCACCGCAAAGGGAACGGTCGTCGCAATTTTGGTCGACGGCGCGTCGGTCGAACGCGTTGAGCAAGGCGCAAACGCGCAGCTCATTCTTGATCGCACCGCGTTCTACGCCGAAAAGGGCGGACAGATCGGCGACCGCGGCGAGATCATCGCGGGCGAGGCCGGGTTCGATGTGACCGACACGCAAAGCGCGCACGAAGCGATCGTGCATCACGGCGTCGTGCGCCGCGGTGCGTTTGCGGTCGGCGATACCGTTGAAACGCTGGTGTTTCCGGAGTGGCGCGCCGAGATTCGCCGCCATCACACCTCGGCGCATCTCTTGCAGCGCGCGTTGCGCGACGTGCTCGGCAACGACGTCGTGCAAGCCGGCTCGTGGGTCGGCGTCGATCGGATGCGGTTCGACTTTCGCAGCCCGGGCGGAGGCCTCAGCGCCGAGCAGAAACGGCGCGTCGTGCAACGCGTCAACGAGATGATTCGCGAAGACCATCATCTCGAAACGCGTGAATTGCCGATCGCCGAAGCAGTCGCGACCGGCGCCATTACGATGGCCGGCGAAAAATACGGCGAGGTCGTGCGCGTGGTATCGGCCGGACCGTCGGTCGAGTTCTGCGGCGGGACGCATGCCCACTCAACCGGCGAACTCGGGATGTTCGTGCTGATCGCCGAATCGTCGATCGGCGCCGGCGTGCGGCGCATCGAAGCTGCGGTCTCGCGCGCCGCCGAGGCGATCGTCGAACGCACGAGCGATACGGTCGCGCAACTCGCTGAGACGCTCGCCACAAAACCGGACGATGTGCTCGAGCGCGTCGCTCGCATCCAAAGCGAGGTGCGCGATGCGCAGAAGGCAATCGGCGAACTGAAAGCGCGGCTCGCCGCGACCGATGCGCAGGAATACGTGGAGCGCGCGAAAACGCTCGGGGTACACTCCGTCGTCGCAGCGGTCGTGCCCGATGCCGACGCGCCATCGCTGCGCGCACTCGCGAACGCGATTCGCACGAAGCTGCCGCACGGCGTGATCGCGCTGGTCGGCACCGACGCTGAGAACGCGTCGATTTTCGTGAGCGCGAGCGACGATGCGGTGAAGGCCGGCGTGCATTCGGGCAATCTCGTGAAGGCCGCCGCGCCGCTCGTGGGCGGCAAGGGCGGCGGCGCACCCGCGCAAGCGCAGGGCGGCGGCCGCACGATCGCCGGCGCAGATGCCGCGCTCGCCGCGATGCTTGCGACGCTAAGCCCGACGCCATGATCGGGCTGTTGCTGGCGGTCGCGGTCGCGCTCATCACGCCGCCGACGGCCCCGCCGGATATTCCGCCGCTGCGCCCGCGCGCGACGCCGCCGCCCGCCGTCGCGCCGGCCTCGACGCTCGTGCATTACGCGGAAGCATTGGCCGCGAACCGTACGCCGCTCGTGTTGTCGTTTGAATATTCGATCGATCAGGCCGGCGCCCGCGACATCGAAGAAACGCATCGCGTGTTTCGCAGCGGGAGCTCGGAGCGCGACGAGTTGCACTCCGTCGACGGCAAGCGGGTCGACCCGCCGAGCATCCACATCTTCCTCGGCCGCCGCAACCGCTACGCGCTCGAAGCGCTCGCTCCGCGGCCCGAAGCCTACAAATTCCGCTACCTCGCGAGCGTGCACGATGGTAAGCACCTCGACCAAGTGTTCGAAACGACGCCGCTCAGCCCGTCGGCATCGACGGTGCGGCAAGTAACGATCGACGGCGTCACGCACCTGCCCACGGCGATTCGCTTCGTGACCAGTGCGCACGGCGGAAGCGGTATCGTGTCGTTCGGGCCGGTCCAGAAGTTCTGGATGGCCACCACGGCCAGCGCCGCTGCGACCTACGGCAAGAGCGCGACGGTCGAACACCTGTCGTTCTACCGTTACCGCTTCCCGACGAGCCTGGCGCCCTCGACGTTCTCGACGCCGCGGCCACTTCCGTCGTTTCGACCCACGCCTTTCTAGGGTAGAGTCGGCCCGAGGCCGAATATTGAGCATGCTCAAATAACTCTGGCCGGAGGGGTTACCGTACGATGGCGCAGCCGCAGTCCCGTTTACAGTTCAATCCGCGGTCCAATCTGCCGGACGGGTTCATTTTCGACTCCTGGTACGTCGCCGCGTGGGGCGAGGAGATCACCCGCGCTCCGATGCGCCGGATTTTCCTCGACGAGCCGGTCGTAATGTATCGCCGCCAGGACGGCGCCGCCGTTGCGATGTCCGACCGCTGCGTCCACCGGGCGTATCCGCTCTCCCGCGGCACGGTCGAGGGCGACAGCCTCGTGTGCGGCTACCACGGCTTCACGTTCAACAGTGAGGGCACGTGCACGTGGGTGCCGGGCCAAGCGAACGTGCCCAAAAGCGCGCGCGTTAAGACCTACCCGCTCGTCGAGAGCGGACCGTATGTCTGGATCTGGATGGGCGACCCGGCCGCCGCCGACGCAGCGAACATCCCCGATCACCATTGGACCACCGACTCCGAGTGGACCACCATCAAAGACATGCGCACGATCAAGGCGCGCCACGCCCTGTTGATCGACAACCTGATGGATCTCTCGCACGAGACGTTCATTCACGCCGATACGATCGGCAGCGCGGATGTTGCCGAAACGCCGATCCGCACCGAAGTCGAAGGCCACATCGTGCGCTGCTTCCGGCACATGGAAAACGTTCCGGCACCGCCGTTTTACCGCCAGAGCACCGGCATTACCGACAACATCGATCGCTGGCAAGACATCGAGTACGATGTGCCGGCGCTCTACACGTTGCACGTGCGCGTATCTGCGGTTGGTGCGCCCGACGAACAAGCGTTCTTCAGCAAAGTTATCTACGCGCTGACGCCCGAGACGCAGCACAGCACGCACGACTTCTGGGTGATCGCGCGCAAATCGAAGGGCGCGCGCCCGGCCTGGGTCGAGCGCACCGGACTTCTCGGGCAGAATGCCGTGCTCGGCGAAGATCTTGAGGCGCTCGAAGCACTCGAGGAAAATCTTCCGCGCGAAGGCGGCTGGCAAGAACTGAGCATCAACAACGACCGCGGTGGTCTGCAGTGGCGGCGCGTGTTCCGCGATCACTACAACGCCGAACGCGCGGCGCACGAAGAAGCGGTGCTCGAGAAGCTCGAAGTCACGGTCTAGCGAGGGTGCCCGGTCCGGCGCGCGAACGCGTCGGGGGTGACTCGGCTGTTGAACCGCTTCGTGCGCGCTTGCTCGCTACTGGTCGCGTGCGCTCTGATCGCCACGCCGGCCATACCGGCGGCGCCGTTGGCCGCAGCGCCGCTGTTTGTGTTGCCGCCGATCCGGCACGTCTTCACGATCGTGCTCGAGAACCAGTCGTACAACAGCACGTTCGGTACGTCGCTGCCGGTGCCGTATCTGGCACAAGACATCGCCGGAAACGGTGCGCTCCTGCAGCAGTACTACGCCACGAGTCACGTGAGCCTCGGGAATTACCTCACGCTTATCAGCGGCCAGGCGGTCACGCGCGAAACGCAAGACGACTGTGCGTTCAATGCCAAATTCCCGAAGCTCTCGGTGAACTATTCGAACATCAACGTACGCGGGATTGCGGCCTTCAATCAAGTCGCTGGGAGCGGTTGCATCTATCCCGCGACAACGAAGACGGTCGCGGACCAGCTCACCGCGGCGGGCTTCACCTGGCACGGTTACATGGAAGATATGGGCAACGATCCGACGCGCGAAGCCGCAACGTGCGGCCAGCCGAGCAGCGGCATCGGTGCTCCGGACATCACGACGTTCGCGCAGGTGCCGCCGGATTATAACGGTCGCCCGACGACGATTACGGATCAGTATGCGGCAAAGCATAACCCGTTCGTCTATTTCCATTCGCTGCTCGATTCGGGTGCGTGCAAGAAAAACGTCGACACCCTCGGCACGCCGCAAAAATCACCGCTGGTCGACGCCTTGCGATCGATCGCGACAACGCCGAACTACGTCTTCATCACGCCGAATTTGTGCGACGATGGGCACGACTTGCCATGCAGATCGCCCGGCAGCGTGACGGGCGACCAAGCGTACGTGCCGGAGAACACGTTCTTGAAAACGTGGGTCTCGATCATCGTGCGCTCGCCGGCGTTCCAGCGCGACGGGCTGCTGATCATCACGTTCGACGAGGCGAGTCTTTCCGGCACGAGTCCGAGTGGCGTCTACGTCGGATATGACGGCTCGGGTTGTTGCAACGAACCCACCGGCCCAAATACGAAAACGCCCGGGTATACGCCGCTTTCAGGCGCGGAGTATCTCAACACGCCGATTACCGCCGGCACCAGCGGGATCAGCGGCGGCGGATTGATCGGTACCGTGCTCGTGTCGCCGTTTATCAAGCCGGGCACCGTCAGCGCTACGCCCTACAACCACTACTACACGTTGCGCACGGTCGAAGACCTCTTCGGTCTCGGTCACCTCGGCTACGCCGGCTATAAGAACCCGCCGTATCTCGAAGACACGACCGGTTTCGGTGCCGATGTGTTCGGTACGACGATCGAACACCACCCGGTCGTGCTCTGATTGTTGTTGCAGTTTGTAGCGCTGGCCGTTGCGGTGATGCTCGCACTTCCGGTGGCGGCGCCGGCACCGGTGATGACGCCCGCGCGACGCGCAGCCGAGGCCGCGTTTCTCCGTAACGTCAACCGCGACCAATCCGCCGACGAGATGACGGATGATGTGCCGCGCCATACGGGCGAACGCGTCGCTTATACCTGTTCCATCGATGAGATCGTGCGGCCGGGAGTCGTCGTCGGCCAGTGTGGCCCCGAAGACGAACCCGTCGACCTCTACTTGGAGCTACCGCCCGGTAGGTGGCGCACCGGACAAGTGTTGCGCGTGCTCGGCATCATCGATCGGCCGGGCTCGTGGTCCGACGTCAGCGGCCACACGGTGTACTATCCGTTCGTTAAAGCGGTGTTCGTCGACCGGATCCGCTAGCGGCGTCGAGCAATTCCGCCGCGCGGCGGAGACCCGCGCGAATATCGTCGGGCGTTGGCGGGCAGCCGCGCACGGTTACGCCGGCTTCGAGTTCGACGCCGGCGCCGTCACCCACGGGCGGTCCGTGCCACGGACCTTCACCCGCGGCGCAATCGCCGATCGCAACGACGATGCTCGGCTGCGGTACGGCTTCGAGCGTCGCACGCGCGGCCGCGCGCATCCCTTCGGTCATCGGTCCGGTGACGGTCACGACATCGGCATGACGCGGCGAAGCCGTGATGTCCCAGCCCTCGCGCGTGATATCGTAGAAGGCATTGCCCAGCGCGTTCATCTCGTGCTCGCAGCCGTTGCAGCTGCCGCAGACGAGATGCCGGATCGCGAGCGACGTTCCATAGGTGCTCATCGGTCGGCGCACGCATAGCAGAGGTTGAAGCTTTTGTTGACCAGCGGGAAGTCCGGCACGATATTGCCCTTCATTGCCAGCGTCACCAGCGGCCAGTTACGATACGACGCGGCGATCACGTGCACGCGCTCGAGCTTTCCATCGTTGTCGACGTGGACGGCCACACACTCGGTGCCGCGCGGTCCCTCGACGACGCCGTACGCGATGCCGGGTTGGGCTTGGAGCGACCGTTGCGGCGCAATGGCCGACTCGCCCAATGCGCTCAGCGCGCGTACGATCAAGCTGAAAGACTCGCGGAGTTCGTCGCGTTTCACCGCGCAGCGCGCGAGGCTGTCGCCGGACGTCGCCGATGCCACCACCGGCGGCAGCCAGCGGTAGGCGCCATACGGTGCGAACGTTCGGACATCGTGCAAGCCGCCCGACCCGCGTAGCGCGGGGCCGACGGCACCGTGGAATTTCGCCGTCGACTGCGAGAGGATGCCGGCGCGCTCCCAGCGCGAGATCATCGATGCGTTACCGAACAGCGTGCCGAGGTACGCGTTCACGTCGCGCTCGAGGGCCGCGAGTTCCGCCGCGAAGCCGGGGCGATCCTCGAGTACCGGTCGTCCGAGACCGCCGGGAGCGATCGCATCGAATAACAGGCGATGCCCGGCGGTCGCATGACACAAGCGCATGACACGTTCTTTGAGCGTCATGCCGCGCGTGAAGCCCACGACGTACGCCGCGCCGGCCGCGCTTGCCGCGAGATCGGCGAGATGGTTGTAGATGCGCTCGAGTTCGGCGAGGATCAGGCGCGCGAGATCGACCGGCTGCTCCGGCGCGAAGTCCGCCAGCGCTTCGATTGCCCGCGCGTAGGCGAACGAGCGCGACGCGCTGCAGCCGCCGCAGATCCGCGCGACCTTCCTGGCGGCGTCAAGCGGGAGCAGACCCCCGAGTGCGCGCTCCACGCCGCGATGCGCGTAGCCCAATTGCGCGTCGAGGTGCACGATCGTCTCGCCGCCCGAGCTGAACGTGAAGCGTCCCGGCTCGATGATGCCCGCGTGCACCGGGCCGACGACGAACTGCATGACGCCCTCGCCGTGCACGACGTGCGCCGCAGGCATAACGCCGTCACGCGCGTGCAGCGGCCGCTCGTCAGGAAGTCCGTCAAAGCGGACGTCCCAATCCTGAGCCATCTCGCGCTCGTCCCACGAAAACAACGGTACGGTGGCGGAAACGGCCCGCAGGCGCCGCTCGCTTCCGAGCGGATGGGAATGTGCGTATGCGCCGCTCGCACGCAGGAAGAGGTAGTTCGCGGCATCGGCGCCGGCGTATGCGCCCAGTGGAACGCCGGTCGCGCATTCTTCAACGACGGCATCATGGATGCCGATCATGGCGCGACTCCGATGCCGTGCGCGATCGCGCTGAAGGCCGACCCGGCGTTCGTCCACGGCACGGCCGCGACGATGACCGCGCAGGTGAGCGCGGCCGCCGCCGCCCCGATCGACAGTCGAGATAGCGCCGCGCCGCTACGAGCATCCGAGGGCCCATCGCCGCTCTCGATCGCAATCGTCGCGCGGGTGAGTGCGGCAAACGCCAGAACGATCCCGAACACGCCGAGGCCGAGGGCGATCCATTGGTGCGCGGCGACGCCGGCGGCGACCAGCAGCAACTCGCTCACGAACAACGCAAACGGCGGCATGCCGCCGATCGCGGCCAAAGCGCCGAGCAAAAACCGCCCCGCGAGGCCGCGGCGCCAGAGTCCGCCCAAATTTGCGATCGTCGTCGTGTCGTTCTCGCTCTGCACGAGCCCGGCGGCAAAAAACGCGGCCGACTTGGAAAATGCGTGCGCGACGACGTGAAAAAGCGCGGCAAATTGCCCGAGCGGTCCGCCGAAGCCGAGGGCCAGCGCAACGATGCCGGCGTGTTCGACCGTGGAGTAGGCCAGCAAGCGTTTTAAATCGGCTTGCACGAGCATCAGCGCACCGGCGACGAGGATCGATGCAACGCCGAAGGCGAGCAGCAATTGCCGGAACGTATCGCCGGCGCCAAGCGCCACGGCGACGGTCGACGTGCGCATGATCGCGTACAGCGAGCACGAGACGAGCACGCCGGACAGCAGACCGCTGATCGGAGCCGGTGCTTTGGAATGCGCGTCGGGCAGCCACGCGTGCATCGGCACGAGCCCGGCCTTCGTGGCGAAGCCGATCAGCATGAGCGCCGTTGCAAGTGATGCCAACGGTACCGGCGCGCCGACGTGCCGGCTCGCGATTGCGCCCCACGCCAGCGCCAGTTCTTGCGGGACGCCTTCGCCGAACGAGATCCGCCCCAGCAAGACGATGCCAAGGAGTGCGATCCCAATGCCGACGCTGCAGAGAACGAGATACTTCCACGCTGCTTCGAGTGCCGATGCTTCACCGCTAAAGCCGACGAGAAACGCCGTCGCAAACGTGGTCGCTGCGATGCCGAACCATAACAGGCCGAAATTCGTGGCGAGCACCACCAGGAGCATCGCGCTCCAAAATGCGCCGAGCAAGAGGAAGTAGACGGATTTGCGCGTCCACAGCGCCGGCCCGCGACCCCAATCGACTGAGTACATGCCGGTCGAGAAAACGGTCGCGAGAAAGCTAATGACAGAGACGATTCCTGCGAACAGGAGTGAGAGCCCATCGACACTGCCGATGAGCGTGAGCGGCAGCAGTGCCGCGAGTGCCGATACGATGAGGCGTGTCGTGCGGCGCACATCGAGCCGGTGGAAGAGCGTGGTGATCAGCGCCGCCAGCAGCGGCGCAACGACGACCAGCGCAATCATCCGCGCAGACTCCGTAGCGAGTCAACTTCGAGCAGCGGATTGTGGGTCAGGGTCGCGCGGACGAGCATCAGGCCGATAAACGTCACGACCAATGCATCGAATGTCGCGCCGAGTTCGAGTACTGCCGGCAATTCGGGCGCGCAGACGATGCCGGCCAGCGTCACGCCGGTGCCGAGGACGAGCAGTCCGATTACCTGTGCGAGCAAGTTATGGTGAATGACGAGTACGGCCAAGCCGCAGAGTATGATGTACGCTACCACGCCGATCGCCGGAATCTGCGCGAGTCCGGGCACGTTGCTCACGGCCTGCGATCCGAAGCCCAGCGCCAAGACGACGATGAGCCGCAGCGGTAAGGATACTCCCGGCCGCAGACTGCGCGCTGCCGCGTTGCGGTGCGCGAACAGCCAAATCCCGGCCGGCGTGACGATCAGTTTGAGAAACAGCGAGAGCGCGAAGAGCGCGAAGGCAAATGGCGCATCTTGCGCCGCCGGCGAATCGAACCAACCCACTGTCCCGACCAGGACGACGTACGCAACCAGCACGTGCGATGTGCGCGCGTCAAGAATGAGGAACGCGCCGGCGACGAACACCAGTAATTCGAAGGTCACGCGATGCCGCCGAACAGCCGCAGGCCGACGCTAACGGCGGCCAAGATGAACGCGGTCGTTAGCACCTGCGGCACTTCGAATAAGCGCACTTTGGCGAAGGCTGTCTCGACCAGCGTGATCGCAACGGCCAGTGCGACGATCCCGCCGATGGTCGCGGCGAGGTTGAGACCCGGCAAGAGCACAATTGCGCCGATCACGAAGAAGCTCAACTGACGTATGTAACCGGCGTAGTTAACGAGCGCGAGTTGCCAGCCGGAGTATTCCAGCGTCAGCCCTTCGTGCATCATCGTCAGCTCGTAATGCGTCTCCTGATTGTCGAACGGCACGCGCGCGGTCTCAAGTAGCATGACGAGAAAGAATGCCGCAAACGCGAGGATGCTTGCCGGGCCGAAGACGACGGTCGAAAGCGACGTGAACTGCGTGCCGCCGCCGATCACGGCGCCGCCGAGCAGCGCGATCAGGAGTGTCGGCTCGACGAGACTCGCGAACGTCATGTCGCGGCTCGCAGCCATGCCGGCGAACGCACTGCGCGTGTCGAGTGCCGCCAGCACAAGCGCGAAGCGTCCCAAGCCCAAGAGGAACGCGAGCGCAATGATATCGACGATCGGAATGCGGTGGGCAACCAACGGTAGCGCTGCAGCAAAGGTGAGCGCGACGCCGAGTGCGACGCCCGGCGCGGCGATCGTGACGATCGAAACGCCCTCGGGCAGTAGCGCTTCCTTTCCCCACAACTTGGCGAGATCGCGATACGGCTGCATCGGACTTGGGCCGGGGCGCCCCTGCAATCGCGCGCGTAGCAGTTTCATTCCGCCCTGAAGTAAGGGCGCGAGCGCGGCGATGATGAGCACTTGTACGATCACGTGCATCAGTGCACCACCGCGACGACGACGATGAGCGTCGCTACGGCGTAGGTGAGGTAGAGGCGGAGGCTTCCGCTCTGCACGATGCGCGAGCGGCGCGTGAGCCGCAACGTGATAGCGGCGAAACGGCGCGCGGACTCATCGATGAGATAGCGCGTGTGGCGGCGCCCGCGCGGCCGGAAGATGAAGGCGAAGATGAGACGCAATGGGTTCACGAACGCTGCGCCCGTGTACTGAGCCGCCGCGGTGACGGACGAGCCGCAGGTCCACGTCGGAACGCGGCGCACGCCCCGCACGGCAACGAGAATTACCGCGAGCAGCGCGCCGGCAAACGGCAGTGCCGCGATACTGATCGGCAACACGGGCAACATGGGTTGAACGAGCGGCGCGACGTGCAGAGTGGCGGCGGCAATCGCGCTGAGCGGCACGACGGTAAGGGCGGGAACGAGTCCGATTGCGATGCACAGCGCAGCCAGCACGCCCGTACCGCCGACCGATGCATCGAACGTTTCGCGCGCTCTCTCACGCGGCGAGAGGCTGCGCGGGCGTCCCAAGAACACCGTGCCGAACACTTTGGCAAAACATGCGGCGGCCAAACCGCTGGTGAGCGCGAGCCCGGCAACTGCAGTCAGGAGCACGAGCTTCACCGGTGCGACGGCGCCGGTCACGGCGGCGATCAGGCTTTGAAACGTGAGCCACTCCGAGGCGAAGCCGTTGAGCGGCGGTATGCCGGCAATTGCCACGCAGCCGATCAGGAACAGCGGTGCCGTCCAGACGAGGTGCGCCCAGAGACCGCCGAGGCGTTCCAGGTCGACGGTGCCTTCGCGATCGGCAACGATCCCCGCGCCGAGAAAGAGCAGACCTTTGAACAAGCCGTCATTGATCGTGTGAAAGAACGTCGCTATGAGCGCCAATCCGGCAACCGCGGCGTTCCCGGCTGAGAGCGCGGTCAGCGCGACGCCGAGGCCGATCGTGACGATCCCGATGTTTTCGATCGAGGAGTACGCGAGCAGCCGTTTCAGATCGCGATCGACGAGCGCGTAGAGTACGCCGCCGATCGCGCTTACCGTGCCGAGCAGCGTTAACGTGATGCCCCACGCGAGCGGTGCCGGTGCGGCGAGCTCGAGCGTCACGAGGCAGAGTCCGTACACGGCAACCTTGAGCATGATGCCCGAGAGCATCGCCGACGCGCCGGCCGGTGCGACCGGATGCGCGCGAGGCAGCCAGAAATGCAGCGGCATCAGGCCCGCTTTGGAGCCGAAGCCGATCAACGCAAGCGCGAACGCGGCGTCGCGCAGCGGCGCGTCGAGCGTCGTTGCGGCCGCAGCCATGTCGGTAAACAACGTGCTTCCCGCGTGGAGCGCAAGGATGCACAGCGCGGCGAGGATGCAGAGCGCACCGGCCTGCGCGATGATGAGGTATGTTAAGGTCGCGCGCCGGACGTTACGCCGTTCGTGATGCGCCGCCACCAGGAACGCCGAGACCAGCGACATCGCCTCCCAAGCGAGGAAGAACGCGGTAACGCTGCGCGCAACGAGCACGCCGAGCATCGCCAGCGCGAAGCCGGCGATGAGGGCGATGTCGACCGGGCGCGCGCGCTGCAGACTCCAGATGCCGACAGCGAACGAGAGCATCGCGAGCAGCGCCAGAAACGGCACGGCCAGCATGGTAACGCCGGTGTCCAGCCGCAAGAACTCGCTTGCCGAGGGCAGCGTGCCGAACGCGACCGCGCCGTGCATGAGCGTTCCGACCGCGAGCCATCCGGCGACGAGCGCGACGAGCCACGTCAAACCGACACCGCAAACGCGTAACAGCAAGGGTCAAATTTTGCGGGAGAGTACGGCTAACCCCTGCGCGAAGCTAACTACAGGGCCTGGGACTCCGTCGAGGCGCGCTGGTCGGCAAGGTGCATGCTGACGGATTCCTCGACGAGGGTCCACGCATCGTCATCGACTTCCACCACGGCGTAGCCGGCGTTCTCGACGCGGGTTGACCAGAACTCGCTCAGCGGACGTTGCGCGACGTCGAGCAGCGCGACGCGCACGATCGCGTCATGCGTGACGAGTAGTGTCGGTTTGTCGATGTGTAAGACCGTGCGAAAGCGTTTCCAGCGCGTTGCGACATCGACCAACGATTCGCCGTCTTCGAAGGCGACGTCGGCGGGACGTTCGCGCCAGGTCGCGTACCGCGTCGGGTCGTTTGCGGCGATCTCGTCGCGCAGGCGGCCTTCCCATGTGCCGTGCGCTATTTCGATCAGCGCATCGTCGATCTCGAGCGGCACGTTCAGGCGTTCCGCGACGAATGTTGCGGTCGTGCGCGTGCGCTGCATCGGACTAGCGATAATGCGTTCCGGCACCGGCGATGCGTGCGCGAACGCATCGGCAAGGGCGAAACCTTGTTGGATGCCGCGCGCCGAGAGCGCGGATTCGCGACGGCCTTGGTAACGGCCGGCGAGATTCCACGTCGTCTCGGCGTGGCGGGCGATGTACAGTATCACGATTAGAGCGAGAGCGCGCGCACCGAGTGAACGCCGGGAATCGCGCGTAATGCGGAGAGCGTAGCGTCGTCGGCCGGCCGGTCGATGCCCAGCACCATGATCGCGTCGCCGCCGATGGCGTTGCGCGAAACTTGCATCGTCGAAATGTTCACCTTGGCGTCGCCGAGCATCGTGCCGACGCGCCCGATCATGCCGGGAACGTCGTGATGCTGGGTGACGAGCATGTCGCCGATCGGCGGCGCGTCGATCTCGAAGCCGCCGGCTTCGACGATGCGCGGTTTGCCGTTGACCGACGTGCCGGTGACCGTCATCGAGCCGCCGGTGATGCGGATCGAGCCGGCGTACGGCGTCGGCGAATGATCGGAGCGCGCTTCGACGCGCACGCCGAGTTCGGCCGCGATGGTCTCGGCGTTAACGATCGAAACGCGGCGGTCGGTCGTGGTTTGCAAGAGACCCGAGAGGAACGCGCGCACGAACGCATCGGACGGAATCTCGACGAGATCGCCCTGCAGCTGCATCGCGTACGATCCGCGCGCGTCGCCGCTGGCGAACTGCGGGAAGAAGAGGCCCATACGATACGCGACATCGAGGAACGGCAGCACGCGATCGGCTTCGGGGCCGTCGGGAACGGGCGCATTGACCGCACCCATGCCGGGCGCTCCGAGCAGCACGCGCGTCACGTCTTCGGCGAGTTCGTTCGCGATGCGCGAGAGTGCCTCGTGCGTCGAACCGCCCAAGTGCGGCGTCGCGATAACTTTGGGGTGCTTGTGCAATTTTGCACCGCTGCCGTCGGGCGGCGGCGGCTCGATGGCAACGACGTCGATGCCGGCACCGGCGAGCGCGCCTTCGTCGAGCGCGGCGAGGAGATCTTCCTCGACGATCACGCCGCCGCGCGCGCAGTTGATAATGTAGGCATGCTTCGGTAACAGCCGCAGTTTGGCGAGATCGATCAGACCGCGCGTCTCACCGTTGAGCGGGACGTGTAGCGTCACGAAGTCCGAGGTGCGCAGCAGCGTTTCGAGGTCGACGAGTTTCGTGTCGAATGCGTCGGCACGAGCCGCGGCGATATACGGATCGTGCGTTTGCACGTTCATGCCGAAGGCGCGTGCGCGGGTTGCAACGTTGCCGCCGACACGGCCCAGACCGACGATGCCGAGCGTTTTGCCGGCCAGTTCGGTGCCGACGAGTTGAAGCCGGATCCAGCGGCCTTCGCGCAGCGATTGCACCGCTTCCGGCGTGTGGCGCGCGAGCGCGAGCATCAGGCCAAAGGTTTGCTCGGCTGCCGAGACCGTATTCGCGGCAGGCGTGTTGAGCACGACGACGCCGGCGGCGGTGGCCGCCGCGACATCGATCGAGTCGACGCCGACGCCCGCACGGGCGACGACCGTCAATTTTGGGCCGGCCGCGAGCAAGTCGCGGTCGACGCGCGTCTCCGAACGTACGATCAGTCCGTCGGCGGTTAGCAGCGACGCTTTGAGGTCATCCCGTGGGCGACCAACCATCGAGTCGACCGTGATGCCGGCTTGACGAAGAATTGCGAGACCTTGCTCGGCGAACGATTCCGCGACCACGACGCGTTTAGACAGGCTACGATCCATCGTCGAGCGTAATTTCACGCTCTTGAGTCCGCGCCTGCGTTCGACGAGTGCGATTCTCGTTGCGTTTGCGGTACCGCTCGGCGTGTACCTCGCATCGCTGCGTGGCGATGTGTCCTTCTGGGACACGGCCGACCTCCAAACGGTCCCCTATATCTTGGGCATCCCCTACCCGACGGGCTTCCCCGGCTACGTGCTGCTGGGGTGGATCTGGAGCCACGCCTTCGCCGTCGGCAGCGTGGCTTGGCGGCTGAACGTGTTCGGAGCCATCGCGTCGGCCGGGACGGCGGCAGCGATCGCCGCCTTGCTTATCACGCTAGGCGCAGCAACAGCGATCGCGTTCGGCGCGGCGCTGACGTATGCGCTCGCCGGTATCCCGTGGACGCATGCGACCTATGTCGACGTTCATCCGATCGGGTTTTGCGCGATCGCGTGGGCCACGGTGTACGCGGTGCGCTGGACGCGCAGCATGATTTGGTTCGATGCGGTCGCGTGCGTCGTCGCAACGGCACTTGCGCTGGCGTGTGACAACAGTACGGCGCTCATGCTGCCGGGGCTCGCGCTCATCGCGTTCTCGCGCCGGCCGCCGCTCCTGCGCGCGGCGTTGCTCGCAGGTGCCGGCGCCATTGCCGTGATCGCGGTGTACGCGTACCTCCCGTTGCGCAGCGCGGCGGTGACGGCAGCGCACATCGACCCCACGCTCGCGCTCGGCTTACCAGCCGGACGTCCGTTCTGGGACGACGGTCATCCGGCGAGCTGGGCCGGCTTCGCGCGCGTCGTTACCGGCAGCGACTTTTCACCGCATAAAGCGGTGGCCGGTATGCTCTCACCGCACGCGATCCATGAAGTCGTCGCGTCGTTCGCCCCGCTCGCCGCGCACGATCTGGGTGGATTGCTGCCCTGGCTCGCGCTCTTCGGTGCGGTGATGGTGTGGTGGCGCATGCCGCTTGTGTTGGCGGGCGCGCTCGTTCTGGGACTCTTACCGCTGCTCTTTGCGGGCGCGTATCCGGTCGAGTCGAACGCGACGCGCTACTATTTGCCGGCCTACTTTGCGATTGCCGTCGCGGCCGGTTACGGCGTCGCCGTGCTCGACGACGGAATGCGCGGCACGCAGCGTTACGCCGCACTCGCCGTGATCGGTCTGGCGTGGGTCGCGCTACTCGGCGGCGACTTCAGCAACAACACGGAGCTCTTCGCTCAACCCGCCACCCGCGACGGGCGCGAGTTCATCGACCGCGTGGTGGCGTCGACGCCCCCGCATGCGGTCGTCATCGCGCCGTGGAACTATGCGACCACGCTTGCGTACGGAGCATACGTACTGCATGCCCTCGGTGACCGGATCGTGTTGACTGCCGGCTCGCACCAGTACGTGAAGCGGTATCGGGGCTGGCTCGCGCAGCGTCCGATCGTGGTCGTTTCGGACGACCCCGATACGTGGCACGGCTTTCACGTGCACGAATTGGACGACGGTTCGCCGCATCTGTATGCGCTTCGCTAGCGTCGCGCTGCGCACGCCGATCGTGCGCGCCCTTCTCGCCGGGCTCGTTGCGTTCATCGTCGCAGCATTTCTCGCGCACGGACGCAGTTCGCCGTACAACGGCTACGTGCTGCTCGCGCAAGCGTTTCTGCGCGGGCAGATCGCAATTAACTGGCCCGGCGCCTGGATCGACGCGCTACCGTACTACGGCCAGTACTGGATCATCGAAGCGCCGCTACCCGCGGTCCTGTTGTTGCCGTGGGTCGCGGCGTTCGGCGGCGCCAACCAAACGATGCTCGCCCTGCTGCTGTGCGGGATTTCGGTCGGCGCATGCTGGCTCACGTGCGAGCAGCTCGCCGTCCGCGTTGCGACCAGCATCTGGATCTGCGCATTTCTGTTTGCCGGGACGCAACTTGCCTGGGCCGCGATGCTCGGCGACGTGTGGTTCATCGCCCACGTGGCATCGGTTGCGTGTACGTTCCTGGCGCTGGCGGAACTGACCGGACGACGGCGCGGTTCGCTCGTTGCGCTGGCCCTCATTGGAGCGGTGTTCTCGCGCTTTGCGCTCGTCATGGCAATCCCGGTGTTTGTGTGGCTCGTGTTGCGCGACCGCGAGCCCGGAGAACGGCGCCGTGCCGCGATCGGATTCGGCGCCGTCATCGTTGCCGGTGCGGTGCTCTGGGTTGCCTACAATCAAGCCCGCTGGGGCCTGTGGTACGACATCGGCTACACGGCCTGGTACCATCAGGATAGCGCGGGCTCGCCGGCCGGTTCGCCCTTCGGGCTGCGCTATTTTACCTATCAGCTGTGGTCGTTCTTCGTTCAGGGGCCGCAATACATCGCGGCGTGGCCGTTCGTCGTGCCGACGATGAACGGCATTGCGATGACGTGGACGAGTCCGGCGCTCGCGATCGCCCTCTTCGCGCGGCGGCCGCGTCCGCTCGTCATCGGCCTGTGGCTCTCCACGCTGCTCGTCGCCGGCCCCTCGTTCATCTACTACGTGAACGGGTACGCGCAGTTCGGCATGCGCCATGCGCTCGACTTCGAGCCGTTCGTCATCGTGTTGATGGCGCTGGCGATTCCGGCGCGCGTGCCGCTGCTTGCGAAGATCGCGATCGGGTGGTCGGTGATCGTGGGCTTCTGGGGTATCTGGTTTTGGAATGTCTACTACCGGCACTAGAATTGCGCGCAAGGTCGTCGCCGACGCTCTGCGGCTGAATTGGTCGGGCATCGAGCTGCGCTTCGCGGTGCGTTGCACCGTCGGCGTTGCGATTCCGCTGATCGTGTCGTTGCTGCTCGGTCAGCCACTCGCGGGCGCGTCGGCGGCCTACGGTGCGCTCGTTACGGGTCTCGCGTCCCGCCAAGGCGTCTACCGCACGCGCATCGGAGCGATGCTGGCAGCGAGCGCCGCGCTTGGGATCTCGGGTTTCGCGGGAGCAGTGACGGGACCGTTTACGGTGGCGAACATCGTGCTGCTCGCGATTTGGGCACTCGTCTTCGGCGTCGTTGCGTCGCTCGGCCGTTCGGCAACGGTCGTTGCAGTAAACGCGTGCGTTGCCTACGTCCTGTTTTCGAATCCGCCCTACGACACGGCGAACCCCGCCATTAACGCGTTGATGGTTTTTGCCGGCGGCGTGCTGCAGATGGTCTTGCTCGTTCTCGTGTGGCCGCTCGGACGCTTTCGCACCGAGCGCGCGGCACTGGCGACCGCGTACACCGCGCTTTCGCACTATGCGACGGGTTTGCGGGCCGATGATCTCGGCTTACCCGACACGCAATCGGTCGCGGCCGTAAGCGCGGCTTTGGCGGATCCGCAACCGTTCGGCGGACGCGCGGAGATCGCTGCGTACCAAGCGCTCGCGGATGAAGCGGAGCGCTTGCGCGGAACGCTCGCTGCGCTCGCGACCGAGCAACACCTGCTGAGCGAAGTGGGCCTGGGCGGTATGGCGGAAGCGATACGCGTGGTCGGCCATGCTGCGGGGCGGCTGTTAGACGAGATCGCGGCGGCGGTTGCGGCGGGCCGCGCGCCGGCACTCCGGGCGGATGCCGGGCGAGCGCTGGACGAAGCGGTGCGCGAACTCGAACGGCTGGGCGCGGAGAACGCGCCATATGTCGAGGATGCGCGCGAACTCGCGGGCCAGCTTCGCGCCGCCCTCCGTTCCGCAGCGGCTGCGGCGAGCGGCGGTCTCGCGGTGGACGATACACCGGTGCGCGCCGCGCGTTTCGACCTCGGCAAGCTGCGTCTCATGGCCGGCCGGCTTGGGGCGAATTGTTCGTGGAGTTCCATCTATGCGCGCCACGCGATTCGCCTGGCCGTGGCGTTGACGATAGCGGTGACCGTGCAGCATCTGCTCCCACTCACGCACGCGCAATGGATCGGGTTGACCGTCGTCCTCGTCCTGCGTCCGGATTTTTCATCGACGTTCACGCGCGGCGTGGGGCGGGTTGCCGGTACGGTCGGCGGCGCAATCCTCGCATCGGTGATCGCCGCGTTTCATCCCGGCGATTCGGCCTACATCGTGCTGGCGATCCTGTTCGCCGGACTCGGCTTTGCGCTTTTTAACGTCAGCTACGCGCTGTTCAGCGTTGCGATCACCGGTTACGTCGTGTATCTGCTCGCGTTCGGTGGCGCAGCGGAGAATGCGTCGGCATTCGATCGGGTGGTAGCAACGGCGCTCGGCGGCACGCTCGCGTTGCTCGCCTATGCGGTGTGGCCGGCCTGGTCGCGCGCGCGTGTCGCCGACGATCTCGCGGACCTCATCGACGCGCAACGCCGGTACGTCGGCCTCGTGCTGCTGGCATATGCCGAACCGGGGTTCGACGAGTCCGCAATCCGCAACGCTCAGATCGCCGCCTGGCGCGCTCGTTCGAATGCCGAAGCGTCGGTCGATCAAATGGCCGGCGAACCGGTGGCTCCGCGCGGAATCACGCTGCGCACCGCCGCCGGCATTCTCGCCGCGACGCGGCGTTTGGGAATTGCGACGTTGACGCTCCGGGCGCGCGTTGCGCGCATCGCCGGCGCACCGCACGAACACATCGAGCGGCTCGTGGGCGATCTTGACGTCGCGTTGCTGGCGATCGTCGAGGCATTACACAGCGGTGCGCCGCCGAGTCCGTTGCCGCCATTGCGGAACGATCAGATCGCGCTCAAGCGGATTCTCGACGAGCAAAGGGATCCGGCAGTCGAAGTGCTCGTGTCGGAAACCGATCTGATCGTGGATAGCGTGAACACCGTGGCGGCGATCCTCGCGCGAAAGGGACCGAGCCCCGCCGCCGGCTGAGAGGAAATCGCGCTCCCCGTTTGCATACTCTCTCCATCGTGGCTACGAACGCGCGTACACTGCCGCACTGGGCGCCGAAGATCGATTCCTCGCGTTGGGTCGATAATCGCGTGTATACCGATCCGCGCGTATACGAGCGCGAAGTCGAGCGCATCTTCAATCGCACGTGGTTGTTTGCCGGCCACGCAAGCGAGGCGCGCGCGATCGGCGACTACTTCACGACGACGATTCTGGGGCAACCGCTGCTGTTCGTGCGCGGCAACGACGGCGCGGTGCGCGCATTCTACAATACGTGCCGTCATCGTGGATCGAAGATCGCATCGGAGCCGTGCGGTCATGCCTCGGCGTTCCGCTGTCCGTATCATTTTTGGGTATACGATCTCGACGGCAAACTGATCGGCATTCCGGGCGAGGAAGCCTACGAGGGCAGCGGCTTCACCAAAGAAGAGAACCCGCTGGTCGGCTTGCGCTGCGAAGAAGAACTGGGCCTACTCTTCGTGACGTTCAACGAAGACGCGCCGTCATTGCGCGAGTACCTCGGCGCGAACGTCATTGAGACGCTCGCGACACCATTGGCCAACGCGTCGTTTGAAATCGTCAAGTACATTTCGTACGAATTGCCGGTCAACTGGAAAGTGTTCGCCGAGAACGCGCGCGACGGCTATCACGTGCCGTTCGTCCATCCCTTTTTTCGCAAGGCGAGCCCGCCCGGGCCATATCATCTTCACGACAACGGACACGCGGTGCAACGCCTCGGCATGGATCCGAACGGCGTCGAGCCCGAATTGTGGGCGAAGATCGTGCAACACACGCTGCCCGGCGTCGAAACGGGCGACGGCTACATCGTCACGCTTTTCCCCGATGCCACGATCACGTTGCGCTCGAACGTGATCTCGATCGATTCGCAGCGCGCGCTCGGAACGTCGGCGGTGCTGATGGAGAGTCGCGTACTGGGCATCGTGGGCGACTCGCAAGACGTGCGCGACATCCGCGCGCTCGGACACGCCACCTGGTTTCTCAACCCGGTCGAACTGGAAGACGCACCGATCTTCGTCGGCCAACAAGAAGGCGTGGCCGCGCGGGGCGTGCGGTACAGCGTGATCGCGCGCGGCGCCGATGCAACGACCGGAACCCGCGGCGACGACAACCGCTTGCGGCAGTGGTGGACGGCGTGGCGTCAGGCGATGGGCGTTGAGATCAATTCGCTCGCTCTCGAGCTTGACTAACGCCACGCTGCCGCGCGCCGAGTTGATCGGCGGTCAGCGGTTTACCCGGCCGGAACGAACGCCACATCTGCGCGCGCTGGCGGATCGCGGGCAAGCTGCGCTCGAGGCCGGCATGCGACTGGTGGCGCGTGACGGTTGCGTGTTGCGCGACGCCGACGTGCTGCTCACCGTGCAAGCCGTCGCGATCCCCGATCTCGCGTTGTATCGCGGACCGACGTGCGACGTTCCCGACCTGATCGTGGAGTATCGCGCGGAGTCGACCGACCGTCTCTTCTTTGGACCGAAGCGTCTCGCGTACGGCCGCGCGCGCGTCCCCGAATTGTGGTTCGTCGATGCGTCCAAGTCGCTCGTCACCGTCTTGCGACTTGGCGCCGGCCTCGATTATCCGTGGCCGGCCGAAGCATTCGGTGAAGGCGAAACGCTCCACTCGTCCGCCATTCCCGGACTCGCACTACCGGCCGAGGTGTTTTTCCGCCCGCGATAGCGTGAATGTCCGGAACGCTTGCGCGACGCTCGAAAGATAGTGATCTTCCATCCATGCCAGGCCGAGCGTCCGATGCGCCGCCGCGTTGTCGATCGCGATGACGGTGACATCCGGACGTACCGGATGTTCGGGTCCGATCGAAACGCCGAAACCGGCCGCCACAAACGCGAGCAACCCGTTCGTCTCGTCGCCCTCGTAGGCGATATGCGGCGAAAATCCGGCCGAACTGCACATCTGATCGAACATGCTGCGCGTGCCGTGTCCGGGGCGAAACGAGACGAAGGCCTCGGAGACGAGCTCCTCGATGCGCACCGATTTCCGTTGCGCCAACCGGTGTGTCTCGGGCACGCTGAGGTAGAGCCGCTGATCGACGACCGCGTTCCATACGACGTGCGGGTTACGCAGCGGCGCGACGGTGAAACAGAAATCGAGTTCGCCGCTTTCGAGATGTTCGGCGAGTTCGCTCGCGCGATGTTGCATAAACACGAACCGCGCCCCCGGCGTGGTGCCGGAAAATTCGCGGACCAGTCGTGGAACGTACTCGAGTTCGAGCGACCGTAAGAACCCGAGCGCGATCACGCCGGACTCGCCGCGGGCGATGTCCGACACCTCCCGACGAGCGTCGCCGTACTCGCTGAGGATGCGCTGCGTGCGGCGCAAGAACGCCGTCCCGGCCGGCGTCAAGCGGATCGACCGGCCGGCTTGCTCGAAGAGGGCGACTCCGAGCTCGTCCTGGATCCGGCTCATCATGCGGCTGAGCGCCGGCTGGGGCATATCGAGCACCGCGGCTGCCCGGGTGACATGTTGCAGCTCCCCGACCACGCGGAAGCACTCGAGCTGACGTACGTCCATGCGTTAAACCTATAACAATTATCGTATGGGTATGATGGTATTTCAGCCATTGGACAGCATGGGTCCTTTGGGGTTACGCTCAAGCCCCGTATCCACGTTTTGATGGAGGCCCCCTCACACATGACGATGACTTCCGACGCGCGAATCGCCAGCGTTCCGCAAGCTGCCCGCAAAGAGTGGGCGCGCGAGCACCTCAAAGGCGTCGAGAGCACCCTGCGCGTGTCGTTTGCGCCGGACCTCATCGACTTCGATGAAGCGGGCATCCGCCATGATGTGCGCGAGCATATCCGCAGCGGCTTCAATTCGATGCTCTGCACGCAGCCCGGTCTGAACGCGCAAGAAAAAATGCGGTTCATGGCGATCGCGGCCGACGAAGCTCAAGGCCGTATTCTGCTGTCGGCAACCGCTGACGATGATGATCTCAACGTGAGCATGGAGATTCTCGCAAAGGCCGAGAGCCTCGGATTTTCGCACTCGATCCTGCGCGTGCCGAGCGTGCTCGGCGAATCTGAAGATGCGATCTTCGCCAAGTACAAGCACGTCATCGAGAGCACGAATCTTGGCATCATTCTGTTCGCGACGAAGAAGCCGCAATTCGCGCATCTTCATCCGAGCAGCATTCCGCTAAACCTCTATCGCCGCGTCGCCGCGTTGCCGAACGTTGTCGGGGTGAAAGTCACGCAGTGGCTGGATCCGACGATGGTGATGCAAGTTTGCGATTATCTGGCCGACCGCATTTTCATCAACACCGCCAACCTGAGCATGATTCCGCTGCTGGCGAAGAGCTACCCGATCCAGTGGATGGGCGAGTGGAATATCCAAGCCGTGCAGTCGCCCGAACAACCGTTCGCGGTCGAATTCATGGACCACATCAATGCGGGCAATACGGAAAAGGCGCTCGAGGTATACTGGAAACTCGCGCCGGCGTTCCAATATTTCGCGGATCTACAACGCAACTTCTTGATCGTCGGCAGCCATCCGTGGCCCCACCTCAAGTACTACCAGTGGCTCGTCGGCGGCAACGGCGGCATCTACCGGATGGTGGATGAGACGGCGATACTCGATGAAGCCGGACGGACCGCGATCAAAAAAGCGTACAAGGCGAGCGGCATCAACATCACCGAGGGCCCGATCGACGAGTTTCTCGTCGGTAAAGCCAACTACGCGAAGGGCATCCGTCCGAAAGACTTCGTCGATCTGCCCTGCTGGAAATAGCCTAAGGTAATACTGCGCCGCCACGACCACCGTGGCGGCGCAGTATTTTGTAAGATGGAGGGAAGAATGTTGAACCGCCATCACCAGTTTTCGCGCAAGGGATTTTTAGCGGGCAGCTTCGTATTGGCCGCCAATGCCGCGTTTCCGAAGCGCGCCGCGGCACAATCGCTCGACACGGTGAACATCGCAGTCGTGCCGATCGTGGTCGACGCCCTGCCCTATTATGCAAGCGATCTGGGCATCTTCCGCGACGCCGGAATCGATCCGAAGATTACGGCCATGAAGAACGGCGATGCGATCATCGCCGGCGTGCTTTCGGGGTCGATCGATTTCGGATTCTCAAACGCCTTCTCGTTAGCGATCGCGCACGAAAAGGGCATCCCGGTGAAAATTCTGTTCGGCACCGAAATCGCCGGACAAAATCCGACCAACGGCATCCTGACCGTATTGAAGACCTCACCCGTCGTGCATCCGAAAGATCTCAACGGCATGACCATCGCCGTCTCGAGTTTGGGCAGCACGAACATGTTTGCGGTGGAGAATTGGATCGACAAAGGCGGCGGCGACGCCAAGACCGTCAAGTATGTGGAAATCCCGGCGCCCTTGATGGCCGACACGCTGTTGTCGCGTCGCGTCGACGCGGCATCGATGGATGCCGTCAATCTCGCCTATCGCAAGGATCAGCTGCGCGAACTCGCGCCGACCTATTCGTCAATTGCTCCCCGCTTTATCGGTGGCGGCTACGTCGCGACGGCTGCGTGGATCGACGCGCATCACGACCTCGCGTTGCGCATCATCGGTTGTTTGCGTAAAACCGCAGTCTACGCAAATTCACATAAGGCCGAAGCGCAGAAGCTCTACGCGAGCCACAGCCGGTTTACTCTCGCCGACGTGCTATCGGCGCCATTTCCAACGTACTCGACCGAGCCGTCCCCTGAAATGATTCAACCGCTAATCGATCTGGCGTCGCGCTACGGCGCGATCAAGCAATCATTTCCGGCCCGCGATCTCATCAGTACGATCGCCGCAAGCTAGCGAGCTCCCCGTCACCCTGAGCTTGTCGAAGGGCCGCCGCAAATCGTCACGATAGTGGCTGTCCCTCGACAAGCTCGGGATGACAAACGGCGCTATAGCCCG
>Ga0182030_10005182_pt1 | contig 27718 bp, 30 predicted proteins | sample 812S3MmetaG_FD_121299 | JGI IMG/M metagenome (GOLD analysis project Ga0182030, IMG submission 121299) | Permafrost microbial communities from Stordalen Mire, Sweden - 812S3M metaG (Illumina Assembly) | ecosystem: Environmental > Terrestrial > Soil > Wetlands > Permafrost | place: Sweden... | reverse complement strand
GGAATGCTGTAATACGTGCACTCACCTTTGTACGGGCAATAGGTTTTATGCTGCGTTTTTTCCAGCAATTCCATTTTCACATCCGCTCGCGGGATGTAATGCACCACCGGATAGCTCGCCTCGCGTAGCGCCACCGCGCCGCGGGTGTCCGCTACGACTTTACCCGCGATCGACACCACGATGCGCTGCGCATCGGCCGAGATGCTCATCGGATGATCCGGCCCCGGGATTTTCGGCGTTCTGGTTTCCATGGCGCTCATCCTACATCCTCCAACGCCGTCTCGGGCAACGTCTGCCCGCCGTCGATCACCAATCCCTGTCCCGTGATGTAGGCCGCCTCATTGCTGGCGAGAAACACCGCCGCGTAACCGATCTCAGCGACCGTACCCAAGCGCCGCATCGGCACCGCCGCCTCCATCCTGCGCAAGTATTCTGGGCCCATGTCTTCCAATCCCTCGGTGGCAATGTTGCCCGGCATGATGGCGTTGACGGTAATCCCGTAGCGCGCCACCTCGATTGCCGCCGTGCGCATGAATCCCAACTGCCCCGCCTTGCTCGCGCCGTAATGCGTCCAACCCGGGTAACCTGTGATCGGACCGGTGATCGACGATGTCAGGATCACGCGCCCGAATTTCTGCACCTGCATCTGTTTGAGACACGCCTGCACCGACAAGAACGTGCCCTTCAGATTGGTGTCCATCACCGTGTCGAAGTCCGCCTCGCTCATGCTTTCGAGTCTCGCTGACGGAAACATGCCTGCGTTCGCGCACAACACGTGAATGGCGCCAAACGCCTGCAACGTCGCATCGACCATCGCCTTCATGTCGTCCCGCTTGGTGACGTCGGCGCTGAAACTCTGGGCAGTGCCGCCCGCCGCGGTGATTTCCTCCACGACGCCGCGCGCGTCGCGGGAATTGCGCGATACCACCATCACCTTGCAGCCCGCAGCGCCGAAGCACAAAGCGATGCCGCGCCCGATGCCCTTGCTCGCGCCCGTGACAATGACGCTGCGGCCCTTGACCGATTCAAACATCGCACCGCCTCCCGTGAAATCGCCCGTCCAAAAAATCCTGCGCCAGCTCCACCGTGCCCGACGTATAGCCTGAGCCCAATCCTTGCGCAAATGCCAGTTCGCCGCGCGATGCCAGCCACGCCGTCAAAAGTATTCGCCGCAGCACCACCAGGGTCGGAATCTCGGCCGCCGCTTGCCTTGGCACGCGCGCCACCGTGCGGTACCCCGTCAGCCACGCCTCCAGCAGCTCCGGAATAAACGGCTGGTGCTCGATGAAGCTGATTGCCGCGGCAAAGTCGTAGAGAAACCAACTGAACCCGCAGTCATCGAAATCGATGATGCGCAATTGTGCGCCGTCAACCAGCAGATTTGCCAAGCGCAGATCCGCGTGCACCAACCCGAATTGCTGCGCACCCCGGCCGAACCGCTCTAAGCGTGCTCGGATACAAAGCAGCGCCCGCTCGATGCACTGGGCACCGTCGGCGCTCAACCCCATGGCCGCACGCCACGGTCCCCAATGTGCGCGCGGCCCGACCATGTCGTCGACGTCCCAACGCTTGCGGCAAAATCCTTGAGGCAAATTCCAGCTGCGTGCGTGCGCATGCATGCGCGCCGTGAGTTGGCCGAGCTTCTCGAACCAATGCGCAGCGTCGCGAGTCGGATCCGGCTCCCTCCCCGGCAGCCGCTCGAACGCTACGGCATGCCGCTCAGCTCGTCCCGCAGGCGAGGACAGCAGCTGCACCAACTCATCGTCGATGCCAGCCAACGGCAACGCCGTCTCGACCACCGCCTCACGCCGCAACGCCAGAATCCACTGCAGCTCCGAACGGATCTCCTGCAGCGACGAATAGCCGATGCGGTGCACGCGCACGATCAATTCGCGCCGCCGCGCCGCATCGTTCACCGCAAACGTCGCGTTTTCGGACACATTCAGCAAGCTGACGCTCGCGTCCGACGACACGCCCCAGCGCGGCAAGCCCCGCACCACCATAGCCTCGAGATCCATGAGCACCTCCGGTGGATACTCGCGAGTCATCGACGCTCACGCATCATCGACGCTCACGCATCATCGGCGCTCACGGCTCATGGCGTCTGCAGCAAGGTGTCGTCGAGCGCTGCCAACAGCACATCGACGTGCGCGCTGCTAAAGGTCAATGGCGGACGCACCTTGAGCACGTTGCCGAAGCGTCCAGCGGCGCCAATCAACACGTGCCGCTCGCGCAAGCCGTTCACCAAGGCGTTCGCCAGTTGACTCCCCGCAGCCGCATCTTCCCCTGACTCGAGCTCGATGCCGACGTACAAGCCTACGCCGCGCACCGCCTTGATTCGAGGGTGGCGCGTCGCAAGGCCGAGCAGCTTGTGCTTGAGATACGCACCGACACGCGCAGCGTTCGGCATAAGATCCTCCTGGCGGATCACCTCAAGCACGGCCTGCCCCACCGCGGCAGCCACCGGCGTCGCCGCAAAGGTATTGAAGTAGCCGGTGCGCGCGCAAAATGAATCCAGGATTTCCGGGCGCGTGATAACCGCACCCATGGGATATCCATTGCCCATGGGTTTTCCCAGCGTGACCACGTCCGGCCGCACGCCATGCCGGCCAAAACCCCACATGTGTTCGCCGGTTCGCCCGAAACCCGGCTGCACCTCATCGGCGATGAACAATCCGCCGGCGGCGTGCACGGCCTGCACCGCATCGCGCAGAAACCCGGCAGGCTCCGCGAACACGCCGTCGCTCGAAAATATGCTGTCGGCCATGAAGGCAGACAGCCGATGGCCGCACGCCGCGAGATGCTCAATGGCCGCACTTACCTGCGCGGCGAAGTACTGCGCCAATCCCTTCGGCCCCGCCAGGCGCGCGTCCGGCGCAGGAACGACTTGGACATAGGGTGCGACAACGCCATGCTTGAACGAACTGGGCGACACTTGCGTTACCAACGCCGTGTTGCCGTGGTAAGCAGCCTCGGTAACGATGATTCCGTCGCCGCCCGTGAACGCCGCCGCCATTCGCAGTGCCAGATCGTTGCTCTCGCTGCCCGTGCACGTGAACGTGATATTGGACAAATCCGCTGCGAAGTGGCTCAGCAACTGTTCCGCATACTCGACGACGCCGCTGTGCAAGTAGCGGCTGTGAACGTTGAGCTGACGCAGCTGCTGTGTCGCCGCGTCCACCACCTTGGGATGCGAGTGCCCCACCGACGGCACATTGTTATAAGCATCGAGGTAAGCGATGCCGTCCTTGTCATACAACCAACAATCCCGGCCGCGTACCAATTCCAACGGCTTGGCGTAAAACAGTACCGACGCCGCGCCGAACAGTTTGCTCCGCAACTGTACGCTGCGCTCGAGCTCACCCCCTAAACGTCCGGCTTCATTCGCATCGAAGGCGTTTAGATCCAGGATGGGCTTCACCACGAATTTAAGTCCCTTGCAAAAAAGCTTTTTGTGAATCGAGCAGCGACCGGCTGATGCGCTCGGCCCACTCAGCTTGCCCCGCTTCGTGACCGATGAGATCCTGGCGCAATTCGATCTCGACATGGGGTAGCCCGCGTGCCTCGCCGTGCCGCGGAACGGTGTAATCGGTTGCGTCACTGACGAAGTAAGGTTCGTTGTCGGCGACGTGCAGCGCGCCGTCACGACGCAGGCTCTCCAACATCAAGCCTGCGAAACGCCGGTCGCGATTATAAAGAATGGCCGCGTGCATGTCGCGGCGCACGCCGTGGTAAACGTTGGTCATGCTATGTTGCGCCACCAGGACAGTGGGCGTGCCCGCGGCGGCTCTGGCATCCAACAGCTCGCGAATCCGCCGATGATAAGGATCGAAGATTTCACGGCGGCGCGCCAACCTCTGTTCCTCGCTCAAATCTGCGTTGCCTGGAATCACGGTTGATTCGCTCAGCAGTGGAATCGAGGACTCCGCCTGCGGATCGCGGTTGCAGTCGATTACCAAGCGCGAATAGTTTTGCGCAATCAACGCTGCGTCCAATGTGACCGCCACGCGCCGCGCCACCGCCAAGGCGCCGATGTCCCAGGCGATGTGCCGCTTCAACTCAACGGCAGACAACCCCAAGTCGCGCAGGCTGCGCGGGATGCGCGCGCTGGCATGATCCACCACGATGACGAATGGCGACACTCCATGCCGAGAGATCTCGAGAAACGCCGGCGGCTCATCGTCCGCCAGCATGGTGGCGCCGTCCGCCCCGGAAATTTTCATTGCCTCAACCCTACACGAAGCACCGGGGTAAGGAGCGGAAAGTATTCGACCCGCGTTATGATCAGGTCGCGCCCTGCTGTTTCTGCAGTTCGTCGCGAAACGCCTGTTCCTTCTCCGCGACGGCCTTTCGGTAGCCCTGCGGATCGATCCACACGTCCGTACCAGGCGCCTCCTTGAGCTGGTCGAGCTTCGCCAGCATGCCAAAATATTGACCATGAGCGCCGAGAAAAATGTCGCACGGCAATGACTTCAGCACCATGAAGGTGGTTTCGTAGTCCAACGCGATGCCTGGGTAGGAGTCGGGCTGGACGGCCCTCTCGACCAGACGAAATCCCGGATTCACATTCCAACTGCCGACGATCACGACATTCAGCGAGCGTCCGCCTTCTTTCACCTTCAGGGTCCATGTGGTGCAGCCGCGCGTGTGGCCGGGCGTCTTGTGCGCCACCAACATGGTGCTCGCGAGCCGCACGATATCACCGTCATGCAGCACGCGATCCACCTTCGCCGGTGGATAAGTCGTTTTGCTGTAGTTGAAGTCGGTTTTGCCGCCGGTTTCCACCACCGACACGTCGCCGTCCATCACCATGTAGCGGGCGCCGGTGTCCTTGATGATTTGTGCGCTGCCCGCATCGTGGTCGAAATGCGCGTGACTGATCAGCAACACCTTGGTATCGCCGTACTTGAAGCCCAGCTGCTCGATGGCGCTCTTGATCAACGGCACCGAACTTTCAGTGCTGGAATTGATCAAAATGTTGCCCTTTGACGTGACGATCAGGTACGACGCCAGATCCTTGCTGCCCACGTAGTACAGGTTGTCGGCGATGTGGAAGGGCGCGATGGGCGTGGTCCATTCGGGTGGATATGCGTCCGCAGGCGGCGTTTGTGGGGCCGCGTCGCCCGCCCAGGCAATCAGCGCAAATGCGACCCACGTCGTCAAATTAACTGTTTTCATAACCCTCCCCGCATCCATCGGTGCTATGCCGTGCTAGTCTAAACCTGTGGATATATTAGCTGCCCATCGCGATAAAGCCCGCGGTAATTTGCGCGGCGGCGCCGTCTTGACGGCGGTGCTGCTGAGCTTGGCCGCCGCAAATTTTTCTCACGCGACCACGTACACGCTCGCCAAAAGCGACGACAGCGTGGTCGGCGACGACCAAACCATCGAGACCGTGTACGAAGACACTCTCTATGATCTCGCCGCAAAGTACAGCCTCGGTTCCGAAGAGTTGATCCGTGTCAATCCGGGCGTCGATCCCTGGCTGCCGGGTGCCGGCAAGATGCTCATAGTGCCGGGACGGCACATCCTGCCGCCGGGTCCGCGCGAAGGCATCGTCGTCAATCTGCCCGAGCATCGACTCTACTACTACCCGAAGCCCACCAAGCGCGGCGGCCCGATTCAAGTCATTTCCTATCCGGTCAGCATCGGTAAGATGGACTGGCACACTCCGCTCGGCGTCACGCACGTGATCCAAAAGCAAAAGGATCCGACCTGGTTTCCCACGGATTCAGTACGCAAGGAACACGAAGCAGCGGGCGATCCGTTGCCTGCGCGAGTACCGCCGGGTCCCGACAATCCGCTGGGGCAGTACGCCATGCGCCTCGCCGTCGGCAACGGCACCTACCTGATCCACGGTACGAACAATCCCATCGCGGTCGGACTCGCCGTGACTCACGGCTGCATCCGCATGTACCCCGTTGACGTCGCCGCTCTGTTTCCGCTGATTCCTGTCGGCACGCCGGTGCGGCTCGTCAACGAACCGGTCAAAGTCGCCTGGATCGACGGTGAATTGCTGCTCGAAGCGCATCCACCGGTCGACGCCCAGGGTCAAAGCTTCGAACCCAATATCGATCAGTTCTCGCAGCTGCTGCAGGCAGCAGTCGGCGAGACCACGGTCGCCATTCACTGGGACTATGCGCGCGAAGTGCTGCAGAAGGCCGATGGCGTGATCGCCACCGTCGGTCTCGAGGCCGACAACCCCGACGCTCCGGGCGTCGCTGCCACGGGCGCCGCTTCGACGACTGCAACGGCGGCGCAAGCCACTTCCGACCCCGCCGACTCGCCACACCAACCCCCCAGCCGACCGGCTATCGTGGAGTTGCCGACCCGCGTGATACCCAGCGCGCCCGCCTCCCCTTAAGATCCCGGCGCTCGCGGACTCATTGACGCCAGTGTGCCCCGGGCGATCTGGCGCAACGCATGCGCCAACACGCCGGCCGTGCAGGACGACTCGCCCGTGAGCCACGCCGCCGCCGGCGCCAGCAGTACTTCAGCCAGCTGCACAGCCGCGAGCCGCACGGGCAGAATCAATCGCCCTCGGCGCGAATACCCGCTCGACTTGAGGTTGTGTTCGATCTGACCGATCAGAACCGCCGTGGTCTTGCGCCGCGCGGCTCCGAAGAACAAAACCCGCGCTAGCGCCCGGTTGCTCCAAAAATGTTCCAGCAGCGCCAGCAGTTGCCGAGTGTTGTCCTGTTCACCCACAGTCGCAGCCAGCTGCGCAAAGGGTACGGCGATACTCGCCGCCAGCAGGCCGCTCTTACCGGCAAAATGCTCGTATAACGTCGATCGGCTCACCTGCGCCCGTGCCGCGATGTCAGCGACGCCGATCTCATCAAAGCGACGCTGCAGGATGAGATCCCGAAACGCTTGCATCAAGGCACCGCGAGTTTTCTCCTGTCGGCGATCGAGTTTTTTTCGCGGCATGCATTGACTCCTTGGTTTCGGACAACGCCGCGCAATTGTCCGGCATCTTTGCGGCGCCCTCTTATACGGTAAGCGCACTCGTTTGGGAGACGCAAATGCCGCAAAGCCTCACTGGATCGCAGCACATCGCTCAGCGGCCATACATCACGCGATCGGTCGCCGCCGGCGCCCTACTGCTGACCGCGACGCTGCTGGAGATTCTCGTCATGGCGCACCATCCGAGTGGGCATGCGCCGGACATCGCTGCGGCGGTTCAGCAAATATTGCAGCTGGGAAAGCTGTCCGCCTGGGTGCACGGCGTGGCCCTGGCCGCGATGCTGTGCATAGCCTACGGACTGCTCGAATTCACGCTGCGTCGCGGCGCGCTACGTCCTTGGATGCGTGCCGGCAGCATCGCTTATGGCGCCGGCGTACTCGTGATGATGGGCGCCAGCTTGGTGAGCGGATTCATACTTCCGGGCCTGGTGGCCTCGACGCCGCACGGCAGCGCCACCGACCTGGCCATCAACGCACAATTGATGATCCTGTGCCGCGAACTCAATCAGAGCTGCGCGAATGTCGCCACGGTCGCCATCTCCGCGGGCATTTGCTGTTGGTCCGTCGATTTCTTGCGCGAGCGCGGCCTGCTACGTGTCTTGGGCCTCCTGGGTTTGATCGTCGGCATCTTGCCGGCCGCCGCCCTTATCTCTGGCTCGCTGCATTTGGACGTGCAAGGCATGAGTGAAGTGGTGTGGCTCCAATCGGTATGGAATTGCGCGATAGCGATCGTACTGATACGCCGCGCCAATATTCAGGCGCACACGGCTTAGCCGCGGAGCCCGAGTCTAGCGGCCGGACCCTAACGTAACTTCGGCGCGCGAGGTGCCGAGCAACGTACCCTTACTCGCTCCACCGATGACCACGTCGAACTTAGCCGACTGCTTACGCGCGGAATCGTCTAGCACTTTCACGAACAAGCTCGCCGAGCGGCTCCCGGGGAGGAACGTCACCTTCGCCCGCGGCTGTGTCACGAAGTCGATCCCTGACAGCGCCGACGAATCTTCAGTCCACCATTCAAAGCTCGCTTTGTCCGGCGACACCGTGTTTCGGCGCACGCGGATCTCTGCAAACTTCGCGCCGGGCGGCAAGATGTAGGATGCGGACGTGAAATTGATCGTCTCCAGTGTGGGGCCAGTCCCCATCGCCCGAGTCGAAGAAGCGACCGGCGGCACTTCCTGCGGCGCAGCTTCCGCGGGCGCCACCGACGCCGCGGCGACCGCGGCCGCCGTTTCGATGATGGCCGAGCCTTGGGCCGGCGATGTTTGCCCGGTTGCCGGTGCGGCAACGGCCGAAGCCGTCATGGACATGCGCGCCGGCCGATTGAACATGGCCCACGCGCACAGGCACGCGACAAACAATCCCAACGTGGCCATGATGCGTGTTGCACTCAGCTTGGCGGGCGGCGCCAAGGGTGCTGAATCGGACAGTGGCGGGCGCGGGATGGCGCTGATGATCACGGGTTGAGGATTCAACGCGACCAGCCACTCGCGTACCGGTATCGAGCGATGCTCTCGGTCCCACGACAACCCCCCCTGCAATGTTCGCCACTGCCGGTCGGTGAGATTGGGCGGTCGCGTCGGCACTGCCTGCGCCATGCGCGCCTCGGTCGAGCGCTGATGCCAAAACGGATGCTGCCCGCCGAGCAACTCGCACGCCAGGCAGGCCAGCGCGTACAGATCGTCGCGTGGGTCGGCGCGCTTACCCGCCAGCAACTCGCAGGACGCATAAGCCGGCGTCAGGGCCAACGGGTTGCTGCGCGGAGCGCGTTGCGATGTCGGCACGCGCCCCGAATCGCTGGACGCGCCGAAATCCAAAATGCGCACCTGACCCGCTTTGGTCAACATGATGTTTTGCGGCTTCAAGTCCGCATGCACCACATTGCGCTCGTGCGCATGCGCAATCCCCTCGCCAATCTGGCGGACGATGGCCCAGGCCGCCGTCCTTGGTAGCGGCCGACCGGCAAACTGCAGCAGTACCTCTGACAGCGGTTCGCCGTCCAAGTACTCCATCGTGAAGAAGTCCAGCTCGCCGTCCCGGTCGAGCTCGAACACATTGACCACGTTTTGGTGCGACAGCGCCTGTGCGCAATAGAACTCGCGCCGCAAGCGCGCCAGTGCCTCTGGGCGTGCTTCGTTACCCGGATGCAGCACCTTGATGGCGACATGGCAATCAACTTCACCGTGCTCCTGCCGGAATTTATCGATCGCCTTGTAGACGACCCCCATACCGCCGCGGCCCACGCAACTGTCTATTACATAACGCTCCCGCAAGACACTGCCGGCACTCAGCTCGACAGCCGCAGAGCCTTTGCCCGAAATGAAATTCAAGGGCAGCGTCGGAATCTTCGCATGGCCAGACGGCGCAGGTAAGCTCATTGGGGTACTCAACGCCGACGCGCTCTCCGGGTTTACCGGCTCACTCGCGGTATCCACCGACTCCAATGGCTTTGCCACCACGAGTTCGGCGATTTCAAGATTTGCGGTCCTCATCGACATCATCGTATGCCAAAGACCTTTGGTGTGAGTTTGAGACATTGTTAGCAGCGACTATGAATCCTGTATGTCAGCGGATCACTCATTCGTTGGGGTTTATGTAAACCTTGCACGATGAAATCCAACAAACGGCCATGCGCAAGCGTGATTCTGTTTTTCTTCTCACACGAAGCCGTGATGTCTGCGGAAAGCGACAACCGTGATCGCGTCATTGTCCTGCACGCAACACGTGTGCTTCAAAGCGACACCGCCCACATCACTCCCGCTTGAATTCTGGTTGGCGATGAGCACAACGTCGCTGTCGGGACCTCTGAACCGCGGCGCCGTTGCGCGCGCGTCGCGAGCAGCTCGCTGGACGATGCTTATGGCGGCAACGAAGCGGCGTAGGCCACCGCATCGATCATATCGCCAAGTTGTAGGTTTGCCGCGATAGGCTTCATCGTCACACCCGTCTGGCCAACGCGAGTGCCAATCTTGAATGCCAACAACTGCCGCAACAGGTAGCTGGGGGAGCGCCCCGCAAGTCCCGGTATGGCGCCGACACCCCGCAGCGTCGCTCCGTGACACGACACGCAGGCCAGACTCGGGTGCTCCCCGCCAGCAAGCCGAATGCCGGCAGCCGCCAACGAACGACCGCGGCGGATGCTGCCGACAGGGGCGTACGCGATGTAGCGCATCGTTTCGTCGCGACTTTCGTGGCGCTGCGGATCGGGCGCGAACTCGAGCATTCTCTCTCCCAATTCCTCATCGCCACCCCCACGAATGGCGATATAGACCAATCCTTCCACCCGAGCGCGTGGCACACGGCTGTTTTCGACGACGCGGACGCGCGGCCGCAAGCGTAGCTTCGAGAAATACTCGGCGGCAGACGCCACCTCCTCCGGGGTTACGAAAGCTGACAAATGAATCATGAGATCCGGCGGTCCGTAGGACCCACGCCAGGGACTACGCCTGTCACCGCTCTTGAAATCTGCGACCTGCTGTTCGATGTATGCGGCAGGCAGCCCAGCCAGTGAAGAATTCTCGGGACGGCCCTGTCCGCTCGGTAGGTGACAGTAGCCGCATGCATACACGTCGGGCCGGCGTCCGTGCGCCACAACCTCGGGCATTGGTCCATGCGCCCGCGGAAACCAATCCGGCGCGTAGAACAGATCCGTGAGCTGAGCCGCGCGGAAAGTGAGCTCGCTAGGTGGTAAATGCACACGGGAGCGTTCATCGACGGTAGTAGAAGCCGAAGGTTCGGGCGAGCTCATAGGGAAAAGCCAAGCGGGCATGGCATCCGGGGCCGTTTCAGCCCGCAACGTAGCCGCGCCCAAGCACATCACGATGAGCGCCACGGATATGCGCGACACCCGCCGTTTAGCGTGGTACCATGGTACCATGTCAAATGCCGCCTCGTGCCCGCACCGCCTTTTTGGATGCGGCAGGTTTTTTGGCGCGCACCTCCTTCAATTGATGACTGTCATCCGCAGTGAGCGACAGTGCGTAGATTCGTTTCAACCGAGAGATCTGTTGCAGCGTTTCTTGGGAAAAAGGCAGCTTGCCTTCGAATACGTGCAGACAAATGCCCTCCAACAAATCGCCCAGGCCGAGATTCTTGTATTCGGCGAGCCCTTTCAGAACCTTGAGCAGACTCGCCTCGATGCGCACGCCGGTCTGAACGCGATTCACTTCGATCATGAGTAGCACCCGATTTTTGCCAACCACCGGGCCGGCCAATCGGGCAAAGGTACGCGTCTTGGCCCGGCATCTGCAAGATGACTGATGAGGAGTTCATTGCCGCGCTGGAGAGTTGCCAATTGTCGGCGAGCCAGTTCAACCACGCCGCCCATGTCCGCGCGGGTTACTTGTATCTGCGGCAGCACAGGTTCGCGCATGCGCTCTCGCACCTATGCACGTCCATTTGCCGATTCGCGGAGTCGCTCGGCAAATCGGGGCTGTACCACGAGACGATCACGGTCGCGTTCATGGCGCTGATTCATGAGCGCCTATACCAGCAGGGCAATGGGGACGGCTGGGAGGGATTCGCGCATTCCAATCCCGACCTGCTGCGAAAGGACGCGCTGCTGCCCTATTACCCGCAGGCGGTGCTCGACTCCGCCGAAGCGCGTGCCCGATTCGTGCTGCCCTCCGGGCTGGCGGCCCGCACAGTTCTTGGGACGGCCAACTGACTAGCAGCTATGCTTGCCGTCACATGATGGCGACACCGCACGACTTGGTCGAAACCCGCGAGCTGAAGCGCGGCATCGGCACGCGGCAATTGAGCATGATCGCCATCGGCGGTGCCATCGGCACCGGGCTATTCTTCGCCAGCGGCAGCGCGATTGCGCAGGCTGGCCCCGGCGGAGCATTGCTGGCATACGCAATCATGGGCGTGGCGGTCTATTGCATGATGCAGTCGCTGGGTGAGATGGCGACACAATTGCCCATCCCGGGCTCGTTCGAGGCCTACGCCGAGCGCTTCATCGACGCCTCCCTGGCCTTTGCCGTCGGCTGGAATTACTGGTTTAGTTGGGCGATCACGCTGGCCGCCGAACTCGTTGCAGGGGGGTTGATCGTCAAGTTCTGGTTCCCGCACTCAAATTCGGCCGAGTGGGCCATGGGTTTTTTCGTGCTCCTGCTGGTGCTGAATCTCTTGTCGGTCAAAGCATACGCCGAGGCCGAATATTGGTTCGCCGGCATCAAGGTAATCACCGTGATTATCTTTCTGATCGTGGGCGGCCTGATGATCACCGGCATGATCGGCAGCAGCGGCGCCGGCTTTCATAATTGGACGTTGCGAGATGCCGCCACCGGCACGCATGCCCCGTTCGTTGGCGGGTTTGGAGCGATGCTCGCGGTGTTTTTGGTCGCCGGGTTCTCGTTTCAAGGCACCGAAGGCGTGGGTCTGGCCGCCGCGGAAACCGCCAACCCGAGCAAAAACGTCCCCAAGGCGATTCGCAGCGTTTTCTGGCGCATCCTGCTCTTCTATATAGGCGCCATCTTCGTGGTCGGCACCTTGGTGAGTTACACGGATCCGAATTTGCTGAACGCCGATGCAGGCAACATTGCCTACTCGCCGTTCACGATGGTATTCCAGCAGTTGCCGAGATTCAGCTACTACGCCGCGAATCTGATGAACGCCGTGATCCTGTCCTCCGTGCTTTCCTGTGGCAACTCATCGATGTATGTGGCGTCGCGCATGCTGCACGCCATGGCCCACAGCAGCAAAGCACCGAAGCTATTCGGCGTACTCAACCGCCGCGGAGTGCCCATTGCCGCGCTGTTGGCAACCGGCTTGGTCAGTGCGCTCGCCTTCTTCTCCACCACTGTCGGCGACAAGAAGATCTATCAGGTCTTCTATAACGCCTCGAGCTTGAGCGGATTTATCATTTGGCTCGGCATCGCGATTTGTCACCTACGCTTCCGCAAGGCATGGGTCGCACAGGGACGCAGCCTCGATGACCTGAAATTCAAGTCCAAGTTCTACCCCTACGGACCCTGGCTCGCGCTGATTCTGTTTGTGGTGGTGCTGTTCGGCGCCAACATCGGCGTGTTCCAAGCACCGGTATTCTCGTGGTTCGATTTCATCACCGGGTATCTGATGATTCCTGTGTTTGTCCTGCTCTACCTGGGCCACAAGATCGTGAAAAAGACCCGAGTCATTCCACTGAAGGATTGCAGCTTCGAGTTGGATTGAGGGCTCGAGGCGTACGGGTATAGTTGGTTGCGTCTTTCCTTTTTAGTCCTCAACTTTCGTGCGAGCGCACCACGGTGTTGCCATTGATGCTCTCGAGCGTCGGCGTCCCGGCTTGGCGCATGATCGTCGCCAGCTCGCGAGTATAGATGTCGATGACGGCTTCCACGCCGGGTTGACCAAAGGCGGCGAGACCCCAGACCTGCGGCCTGCCGATGCCTACCGCGGTGGCGCCCAGCGCCAGTGCCTTGAAGATATCGGTGCCGCGGCGTATCCCTCCATCGACGAACACCGGCACGCGTCCACGTACCGCGGCAACGATTTCTGCAAGGCAATCGACCGGCGCGCGCAGCGTCTCTTCATTGCGGCCGCCGTGATTTGACACCACCACGCCATCGGCGCCGTGTTTGACGGCCAGGGCGGCATCTTCCCCGGTGACGATGCCTTTGACGATCAACTTGCCTTGCACCTGCGCCCGCAGCCGATCCAGATAGACAACGGTCAGGTTCGGCGGCGCAAGTCCGGTGACACGCGATATATCGATGCCGTCGAACACCGGCGCGCGGCGCCACAAGTCGTGCGAGTTATTGACATGGCAGCCGGTGCACACGCGGTTGTCCGCCTGCATGGCCCGCTTTAGAGTTTCGTTGTTGCGCGTTCCGGGCGAGTCCACCGTGAGCACGATGGCGGTGCTGCCCGCCTGCTCGGCCCGCCGCACGACTGCCGTCGTCACGGCCCAGTCATCCGTCGGATACAACTGCTGCCAGAGTGGCGCACCGCGCGCCTCAGCCACCGCTTCCGGTGCCGTCGACGACCCAGTCGATAGCATCATCTGCATTGCGCGGTCATGCGCCGCGCGCGCCACGGCAATTTCGCCTTCGGGGTGAAAGGCATGCATCGCAGAGACGGCGGACAGGTATATCGGGCTCGGCCACTTTGAGCCGAATACCGTCCGCGTCATGTCGAGATGGGTTAAATCACTGAATCGGTGCGCACGAATCTCGTAGTGAGAATAGGCATCATGATTGCGGGCGACCGTCAGGTCGTCGTCCGCGCCGGTCGCGATATATCCGAAGTGGGCCGGTGGCAGTGCGTCGCGCGCCAGCGGTTCGAATTCCATGATATTGAGCACCCGATCCACCGAGCTGACCGGCGCAGGCGTCTGGCGAAACATCTGTGACGGCAACTTCGAGTCATCCGCCATCGACCTCGAGGAAATCGCACTCACCGCTGCAAGTCCGAGAAGCGATCGCCGCGTCATCTGCATGCCACCGTCGTTTTTCATCCCACCCCTTGATTCGCTAGTCGATTACGCGGCCATTCGTTTCGGGCATCGCGGTCAGCGCGAAATGCCCTTTCCGTGAGTTCTTTACTCTGCGTCGGCGCTTTCAGTATAGAGCGCGCCTGCCCATTCCGCACCGCGGATGTAAGGCCACTTGGATATAATCCAGCCATGACCGTCCCAGATCCCCACCGCAGTCACCACGACATGGGAGGACTTCCTGCGGCCGCAGTGGTTCCGGTCGAACACGACTACGCGATTTGGGAAAAGCGCGTCGATGCGCTGCTGGTGTTGTTGTCCAATCGCAAGGAACCGTTGGTCAGCGTCGACGAGTTGCGGCGAAATATCGAGAGTCTCGGCATCGAGGCTTATGATCGCATGACTTATTACGAGCGCTGGATATTCGCGATTTCGCAAACTCTCATACAGCGCGGTGTGATCACCGTGGATGAATTGGGCCGCAGGATCGAGCAAGTTAGCCTTCGCGATCCGGAACATGACTGAGTCCAGCACCGTTCGTTTTCACGCCGGCGATCGCGTCAGAGTGCGAACAGCGTATTCCATCGGCCACGTGCGCACTCCTTACTATGTTCGCGGCAAATCCGGCGTCATCGAACGAGTATGCGGCAGCTTCCCCAATCCCGAGGAACTTGCTTACGCCCGAGCCGGCCTTCCGCCGCTGCCGTTGTACCGCGTGCGCTTTCTACAGCGGGAGCTGTGGACTGACTATGCGGGCCACCCCGCTGATACTCTCGAGGCGGAAATCTATCAGCACTGGCTGCAAGCCGAGGATGCCCCCCGATGAGCGGCAATCACGACCAGGACGACACCCTCACCTATTATCAGGCCATGGAATCCGCGGTGCGCGAGTTGCTGATCGAGAAAGGTGTGCTGACCGCCGGCGACGTGCGCCGTCAAGTCGAGGCCATGGACGCTCGTGGACCCCAAGACGGTGCAACCTTGGTGGCGCGGGCCTGGGTCGACACGGCGTTCAAACAACGCATGCTCAAGGACGGCTCCGCGGCCGCGCGCGAGCTCGGCCTGGAAATCGGCCCGCTTAAGCTGATCGTGGTCGAAAACACGGCCGAAGTGCATAACGTGATCGTTTGCACCCTATGCTCGTGTTATCCACGCATGCTGCTCGGATTGCCGCCCGACTGGTACAAGAGCCGCAGCTATCGTTCTCGCGCGGTTCGCGAACCACGCGCGGTACTGGCCGAGTTCGGCACCGTGATCCCCGCCGACTGTCAGGTTCGCGTGCACGACAGCACCGCTGACATGCGTTATTTGGTGCTGCCGCGGCGTCCTGCAGGCACCGAGCGACTCAGTGAGGCGGAGCTGGCGATGCTGGTGACGCGCGACAACATGATCGGCGTGTCCCTCGTCGAAATTTAAACCATGGCTGCAGGCGCTCGAAAAGGGATAGATCTAGGTCCGCCGGCGCTCAGATGCGTAGTGGCGCCGCGCTCACGATTGTCAGAACCCTGGTGATCTCCGGATCTGCTGCAGCCTCGATTGAGCAAAAGCACGCCGAGCCAGACGATGAGTAGAATCCGGATCCAGCGAGGCCATCGCCTATACAACGCCCAGAAGCTCCAAAACGCCCATGCGGCGACGTCCACCCAATACTTCAACTTCTGCCCCGGCTCCGGTTTGGGAAATTCACGAGTCTGTGGCGGGGGCGATTCGCGGCGGCCGGCGGCCCGCGGAGACGACTTTCGCGCGGCTGTCGATGCAGCAGCATCGCCGGAGACCAGCCGGCGGCACAGCGCTTCCAGTGAAGGGGTCGCCTGCCCGCCAGGAAGTTTCAGCCATTGGACGCTGAGAAATTTCTCCGGCACGCGTGCGTGCGGCTCGAGCGTACCGTCGATGACGATAGGTAGAAGAAAGGTATGGTCGTCGGCCATGTCGAGGGTCCGCTCGACCGCGAGGCGCCACTCCCGGCGAAAGTAGCCCTCGTGCCTGGCCTCCGTTTGAGCCGACACCAGCGCCATGAAGTAGTCGCACTCACGGATCTGTTTGCGGATTTTCTGGTCCCATAAGTCTCCGCCACCGAGTTCGCTCTCGTCGAACCAAACCTCAAGGCCGTGGGTGCTCAGCGCATCCCCGATCAGCCTGGCCGCCTCTCGATCCTCTGAGGCGTAGCTCACAAACACCGTTGGCTTCGGCCGATCGGCGTCGCCGGGTACATCAGGCACGGATGCACACATACAACAAGCCTGAGGCAGATACGGGTATATCGCACAAGGGTTCTTCTCCTGCACCAGAGTCAAAAGCATACTTGTTGCTTCCGATATTGTCCCGGCGGCGAAAAGAACCGCCCGGCAAGTCCGAAGATTTATCGCGCCAAGGAGAGCATGGGCGACACGCGCACACGCGGTTGCCGCGATGGCAACGATCACGAACGCGACCAAGCTGGTTCAAAACGCGACCGGGGCAGCCGGAGACGCTTAGGCTTTGACGGCGCGCTCGCTATCCTTGAGCGCTGTGCCTCGGCGAGGGGGATTTGACGATGAGCGCGACCAAGCCCAATTTCCTGATATTCATGTTGGACCAGCTGGCGCCGCAATTTCTACCGGCTTATGGCCACAAGATCGTCAAAACCCCGGCGTTGTCAGCATTCGCCGAAGAGTCGGTGATATTCGATGCTGCCTACTGCAATTCGCCGCTTTGTGCACCCTCCCGTTACTCCTTCATGTCCGGTCGATTGCCGACCGCCATTGGCGCCTGGGACAACGCCGCCGAATTCGCCGCACAGACGCCGACCTTCGCCCATCATTTAAGTGCGCTCGGATATGACACGACGTTGTCGGGAAAGATGCATTTCTGCGGTCCCGATCAGTTGCACGGATTTCATCGGCGCCTTACGACCGACGTTTATCCGTCCGACTTCGCCTGGGTGCCGGACTGGGACCGGCCGGAGCAGCGGCTCGACTGGTTCCACAACATGGACGTGGTCCGTCAGGCTGGGGTGTGCGCGCGCTCGGCCTACCTCGATTACGACGATGAAGTGGTTTTCCGGGCAAAGCGTTACGTGTTCGATGTGGCACGGCAGCGCGCCGTGACACATAGCGCACAGCCCTTCTGTCTGGTGGTATCACTCATCAGTCCGCACGATCCATACCTTGCGCGTAGCGAACATTGGGACCGCTACCGTCACGAAGACATCGATATGCCCAAGCTGCGCTTCGGCGATGTACCCCTAGATCCGCACAGCGCTCGAATCATAAAAAGCATCGGCATGCAGGATCCGCCGCCATCGGACGATGAGGTACGCAATGCACGTCACGCCTACTACGGCTCGATTAGTTACATCGATGAACGCTTTGCCGATCTCATGCAGGCTCTAAAGGAGAGCGGCATGGCCGAGGACACGGTAACGATCGTCACCGGCGATCATGGCGACATGCTGGGCGAGCGGGGGCTCTGGTTCAAGATGAACTGGTTCGAACATTCTGCACGCGTTCCCTTGCTGGTGCGCGCGCCGACGCGCTTTCGGCCGCGCAGGGTCGCTGCGGCAGTCTCCTTGGTTGACATCATGCCGACGCTGCTGGATCTTGCCGCGGAGGGAGAAATGCTGCACGAAGAAGCGAAGGGCGATGGCCACTCGTTGGTCGGCCATCTCTCAGGAGCGGGCGGCACCGACGAGGTAATCGGCGAGTACACCGCGGAAGGAGCTCGCGCACCTTTGATGATGATTCGTCGCGGCACGTTGAAGTATGTTTGCTCCCCCGGTGATCCGGACCAGCTGTACGATATCAACGCAGATCCGCTCGAGCGGGACAACCTAGCGGCGGAGAAGGCTTATGCGGCGCGAGTCGGAACGTTGCGGCAGGAATGCGCGCGCCGCTGGCGGATGGAGTTGATTTCCGAGTCAGTGATCGCGAGTCAAAGACGAAGACGATACTTGGATGGCATTCTGCGCACGCAAAATGTGTCATGGGATTACGAGCCCCCGCTCGACGCTAAAAATCAGTATATTCGCAACACCGTACCGATTTTCGAACTCGAGATGCGCTCGAGGTTTCCGCCTCGGAAATAATTCTCTCTGCCGCGATTAGGCTGACTATCCGGAATTGATCAGCGTTATGCGCCCGCCGTTTCACTAAACCCTATTGGCGCGGAGTATGTTCATGAATTATCCGCGGACCGCGCGACGATAGACGAATTGCCCATGTCATTCGATTCTGCAATCGCCAACTGCAATCATAGGCTAGACGTTGACGATGAGAGATCGACGTTTGATTTGAAACACGATGTGACGAGGATCGTCTGCAACCTCGACAATCTTATATTCATATTCAAGGATGTTTCCCGTCAGAAGGATTTTTCGCGCATAGATCCCAAAGAAACACGGGTCATGTCCGCAACGCATGCCGAGGCCGTACCGATCAATTTTGATCGGCCATGCAGCGTGTTTTCGGGATTTCTTATAGATGAGTTGTGCGCGGATAGATGCAAACCGATCGACATAGAGTTGTTCCAGGTATGCGGCAACGTTTCGCGCTGGCCGACGCGGCGAAAGGATGGACAGCAGGGTGCATGCTGGTTGGTTGGACGGCTGCTCGAAGAGAACCCAGCCAGTACCGTGATTGATCGCCGCTAGATGGGACCGTCGGGCGTCCGAGGCTGCGGTCAGCACACAATGCAAATCAGTCTGGTCCTGATGAAGCAGCACTAAAGAGCCAATGCCTCCTGCCTCAGACTTCTTGGTCTATCATCGGACATCCATTGTCGATGGCGCTCGCAGAACTATGTCGTGTTGATATTTTTAAACCCTAGCCGTTCTCGACGCAGGCGTCTGTACGGTAGCAAACATAGAGATTCAATCGCAAAGGCCAGATTGGAGCGTGCGATTGGCATTAAGACCTACGGTTTCGACAGGAGATCGGGCTTCTGAGTGGCTAGATCGACCGGCACCGAGACGTGCTCCTGCACGATCAGCCATTTACCTTTTAGCTTCCTGTACACGTCTGTCACGCGAACAACTAAGTCCATTTTCGATCCATCCTTTCCGGTGAATTGTCCTGTCTGAATGCTGTGACTGTAGGCAACGGAGCCGACCACCGTAATGTCGAGATCGGAAATCGAGAACGTAGCCGGCCCGGGAAAGGCAGCAAGCAGTTCCTGCCAATCCTTCTTGTAATCCTGCCATCCTACGTGCTGACGCGGCGGCGAGACGTCGAATACGAACAGGTGGGTGCCTGGCGCGTAGACTTCCATCAAGGCGTTCACGTCTTTGGCGATAAACGCGTCGCGAAATCGCGTTTCGAGCCCCTCAATGCTGGATTTGTCATCGCTTGCAGCTGCACTGGCGGCTGCACTGAGCCCTGGCACGCTGACCAGGTTTACCATTGTCAAAGCGCCACAAATTAGATTTGAGATTCGAAGCACAAATTTCCCCTTCTTTTTATTGACGGCCCTACGCGCCCACCTGTGTCCTTTCTAGCTCCTTGGCTGATGTGATGTCAAACAATGAAGGCAGCAACCGCCTCGTGCGCGATCCGTAATGGCCAGGTCGCTGTACAAGCCCAGCGACGACTTCACCTTGCGCGCTTGTCGCGACACCAGGAGCAGACTTTTTTTGCTCACTCGTGTCGAATGGGTGGTCGGACGCGCGTCTTAGCGTTGAATGGTGACTGTAGTGGCCACCGTAACAGTACAAATCAAGGAGTTAGAGTCATGCAGTACGCCTTACTGATTTACGAAGACGAAGCGATCTACGGTCCTGGAAAGAAGGGCTCGGCAATCCAGGAAATCGTTTCCCGCCACATGACCTTCAACAGGGAACTGGGCGCACGGCGGGTCGGAGGCGCCGGATTGTCAGCGACAGCGTCGGCGACGACCATTCGGACAAAGGGTGGAAAGCAGTCGGTGCATGATGGTCCCTATGCCGAATCGAAGGAGCAGCTCGGTGGGTTCTATCTGATCGAAGCGAAGGATCTGGACGAAGCGATCGCAATTGCAAAGAAGGTTCCGGTGCTCCAAGACGGTTCCATCGAAGTCAGGCCGGTCCTCGGGCCTGGATGAGTGGCGCGGCCCTTGAAGGTGTATTTAGGGAGGCGAGCGGGCGCATCGTAGGTGCACTCGCCGCCCGCTTTCGCGATCTCGCCTTGGCCGAGGATGCGTTTTCCGAAGCCTGCGCGCGAGCGCTCAAGGATTGGCCGGCCAGAGAGGTACCAGCCGATCCCGCGGCATGGCTCTACCAAGTTGCAGTGCACGCTGCACTGGATGGGCTGCGGCGGCGGCAAACGCATGCACGATTTGAATCTCAGTTGTCCGCTGAGTTCGACGCGCAGGCAGCACCCGAGGACGACTACACCGTGATCCCTGATGAACGACTGCGGCTGATTTTCATTTGCTGCCATCCAGCTGTCAGTGACGATGCACGTGCCGCGCTCACGCTGCGGCTTGTATGTGGACTTTCAACCCTGGAAATCGCGCGGACTTTTCTAGTGTCCGAAACCACCATGGCGCAACGGTTGACCCGCGCCAAGAACAAGATCGCCGACGCGGGTATCCCTTTCGAATTGCCGGCGGCCCAGTTCTGGCCCGAGCGGCTGGACTCCGTGCTTGCAACGATCGAGATTGCATACTCGAAGGCGCACGAGGATGCTGCTGGCAGCGGACCGCACGCTCATTTCGCAGCCGAGATGCTGGAGCTGACCAGGACCCTGGTGCAACTCTTGCCGGATGAAGCAGAGGCCGCGGCGCTCGCGGCGATGGTTCGATTTGCCGAAGCTCGGCGACCAGCGCGCATCGACGGCGCGGGTTTGATGGTTCCCCTGTCCGAGCAAGACCCTCAGTGTTGGCAGCGCTCGCTCATTGACGAGGCGAATGGCTACTTGAATCGGGCTGCGGCGGTCGATTCTAATTCAGCCAGGGTGATTCAGGCCCAGATTCATGCAGCTTGGTGTTCGCGTCATACTCGCGAAGCGCCGCCACCATGGCCGCAGGTGCTGGCACTCTATGATGCCTTACTGTATCGGCGTGACGATCCAGTCGTGCGACTCAATCGCGTGGTTGCAGTTGCAGAAGTGCACGGCGTGCAAACCGCATTATCTCAGGTCGAATCCATGGACCGGGAGTTGTTGCGAGATTTTGCGCCTTACCATGCGGTGCGGGCTGATCTGCTGCGAAGGGCCGGCCGCCGTGAGGCCGCGCAGAGGGCCTACGACGAGGCTCTCGCAACCATATCCTCACAGGCTGAGCGCCAGTGGCTCACGCGACAAAGAGACCTAAATTTGGCGCCTGACAGCTGACGCTCGCATCCGGTGGTTGTGGATCACGCAGGGTCACGCAAGTTGCGAATCCTGCGTGGGGGTGCGAGCGAGCGAGCAAAGTGTCCTCGATCGATGTGTTCGCTGGCGATTGTGATTAGACCTTGACATGCAAGCTGGCTCTTGCCTATAATTTAGGCAAGTCATTACTTGCGTATAGGACATGCCAGAACACCACGACACCGATGTGCTCTTCAAGGCCTTGGCTGATCCCAGCCGGCGAAAGCTTCTGGACCTACTGCATGCGCACGACGGCCGCACGCTCAACGAGCTGTGCGAACACCTGGATATGACGCGGCAAGGTGTCACGCAGCATTTGATCCTGCTCGAGGCGGCCAACTTAATCGCCACTGTGCGGCGCGGCCGCGAAAAGCTGCACTTCCTCAATCCAGTTCCTCTACAGGACATATACGAGCGCTGGATTGCCAAATTCGAAAAGCCGCGCCTCAAGGCGCTCGTGGATCTGAAACGACGACTGGAGAAAGCCAATGGCTAGATCGACCTTTGTCTACGTGACTTATATACGCACCACGCCGGAGAAGCTGTGGTCCGCGCTGACAGACGACGTGGATTTCATGAAGCAGTACTGGTTTGGCACGCACTGCGACAGCCTGTGGACGCCGGAATCCTCCTGGAAAATGGTGAGTTCCGACGGCAGCGTCAGCGACGCCGGCAAGATCGTCGAAGCTGAGCCGCCACGACGATTGGTGATTCGCTGGCAGCATCAGAAGAATCCCGAACTCAAGGCCGAAGGCGAATCGCTATGCACGATCGAACTGGAGCCCAGTGGAACGGCGGTCAAGCTTTCCATCACCCACACCATCGAGCGTGAACCCTCGAATTTGATCGCGGCGGTGTCCGGCGGGTGGCCGAAGATCCTCTCCAACCTGAAGTCCCTGCTTGAGACCGGCTCCGCCGTTCTGGGGGACCCGTACCCGAAGGGCAATTAGCGACAGAGGCCTGTGGCCAATGATGCTACATCAATACTGAAGACTCGCATGACGATCGGCAGCGACCCTGGCAGTCCCGCGCGATCGACCTGCGCACCTGTCGGCATCGGTGCGGGATTCTCCCGCATCGCTTGGTAGTCCTCGACACTGCGCCATTTCGAACAATTGGGTTGCTCACGTTAGCGATTATGCGCCGCGGCCTGGAGAATCAGATCCGCAATTTCGCGCGGATGAGATAGCAGGGATAGATGACTCGAATCGAGCTCGATCGTCGTGGCCTTCATGCGCTTTGCCAGAAATCGTTCTAGGTCGGGGTTGATCGTGCGGTCCTGGGTCGACACCTGGTACCAGCTTGGTTTTGATCTCCACGCCGCTGTGGTGGTTCTCTCGGTGACCAACGCACTGGCGACCTGGCCTTGAACTGCGAATAGCGCACGTGCCCTGGCTGGCACAAGATCTCCCGCAAAATCTTTGACGAAGGCGTCTTCGCCGAGCCAAAAGAACCCGTCCGCGCGCACGACTCCTGCGCTCGCCGGGGGTTTCGGAAATTTTTCGGCGAGCGCACCGAAATCCTCGCCGGCATCCGGGGCGCGAGCAGCCACGTATACAAGCGCCGAGACGATCGGGTCATCTCCCGTTTCACTGATAATTGTTCCAGCAAATGAATGACCGACCAGAACCGTCGGTCCCTTCTGCAAGGCAAGGATACGGCGGGTCGCGGCGGCAGCATCGCTAAGCGAGGTGAGCGGGTTTTGTACGGCGGTCACGTTGAGACCGGCATTTTGCAAATACGGAATCACATCGATCCAGCAGGATGCGTCGGCGTACAAGCCGTGAACCAGGACAACGTTAGTCGCCCCTAATTTTTGGGCGTTGGTGAGCTTGGGAGCCGTCGACGATACTGCCGCCGCGGCGAGCAGTGTGTTGAATGATCTGCGTGTGAGCATACCTACCTCGTTAGCTGAGTTTAGTACTAATAAGTTATAGAGCGCGTTGGTGCAGTCGAAGGTCAACCATTGATCAGGAGTCCGAGTTGTTTCTTGACGGCTCGCAGAATGTCGGCGGAGCCCGGAGCATCAACATCGCGGATCGCGCGCGATAGAGCCAGCCCGCCAACCATCGCAGCGTACATAAGAACGGCCCGGTCGTGACCGTGCTCGGCGGCGACCGCCTCGAGGCTTTCACCCGTCAGAGCGACGAAGCGATCGACGCCGCCGCTAAAAGCCGCCTGTAGCTCCGCTGGCTGGCGCGCAATCTCCGACACCAGCGCTGCCGCTGGACAGCCCACTTTTGGATTGTCTCGATGCTCGGTCGAAAGATATCGCTTCAAGAACTGAGGCGCGGATAGGCCGTTGAAATCGCGAAGGCAGTCCGCGAAGGCGCACTCAATGGCCTCCGTTGCGAGCGCATTCTTCGAGGAGAAGTGGCTGTATAGAGCGCCGTGAGTCAGACCAGATGCTCGGGCGACATCGGCGATGCTGCTCTGGTCGAGCCCGCGGCTCCTTATCTGAGCCGAGGCCGCTTGCAGGATCGCAGCGCGATTGTCGGATGCCTTGGACTTAGAAACCTTCATAGGATCGAACCATAAGTTGGCCTCTGGGGCTTGACTGTAATCATTATGGATGTTATTAATACAATCATTATGACTGCAATCATAATCAGTGCCGCCGCAAAAATCAACGGCGGGCAGCGTTTTTTGGAGTTTTTTTTATTGTGGAGAGGCAACTATGAAAATCAAAGGTTCTGTGGCCCTGGTTACCGGCGCAAATGGCGGCATCGGACGGGCGTTCGTTCAAGAATTGCTAAAACGCGGTGCGACAAAGATCTATCTTGGCGCACGCGACCCAGCATCGCTGCGAGGTCTATTCACCGAGTCGAGCAAGCTGGTGCCAATCGCGCTTGACCTCACCAATCCGAAGCAGATCGAGGCGGCCGCAAATACCGCGTCCGACATTACGCTGCTCGTCAACAACGCCGGCACGGTCGCCTTTAGCGGCGCGCTGTCAGCGAAGGATTCGACCGCGGCACGACTGGAAATGGAGGTCAATTATTTCGGGATTCTGGCGCTGACGCGGGCGCTTCTCGGCACGCCTGCTTTGCAGAGCGGTGGAGCGATCGTCAACGTCCTCTCGTTCCTCGCGCTCGCGACCCTACCCGTCGCAGGTACCTATTCAGCGTCAAAGTCTGCAGCGCTGGCGCTCACGCGCACGCTGCGCGCCGAGCTTAAGCCCCGAGGAGTGCTGGTTGTGGGGGTCTTGCCAGTGCAGACAGATACTCCGACCTTCTCGGCGCTGCCCGAGCCGAAGCTGAAGCCCGAGGAAGTAGCTTCAGGCACGCTCGATGGCCTCGAAGCTGGAGAGGAAGAAGTATTCCCCGGAGCACTCTCGCGTGGCGCAGCCGATGCGTTCAAAAGCAATCCCGCCGCACTGCAGGCTCATATGTCGACCATGGTTCACGCAATCGACTGAGCGGCCCGGCGATTGATCTTGGGATCAACCAAGGCGAGCACCTGATCAGGCATGACGCCGACCAATTGTTTTACAAATCAGCATGAGCTAAAACCATTTCAATAAAAATCCCAAATCGCCCAATCCTGATCAATGCCAATACCGTGCCGGCTGTGAAAAACCCGCCAGTCATCGATAGATTTCTGACTCTTTTGCAGCTTGGCATTTATAGGAAGCGATTCTGCTGCAGCCGGGATTGCGATCACCCCAATTCAGGGCATCGTCAGCCAGTAGTTCGCGTTCGACTGCACCCCAAGCGCCACGGGCGACTCACGGCCAGTTTGAGACATGAGCGGTCGAAATTCGAGCAATAAAGCGGTCACTCGTCTAATGCGCTAGGCTAACTGTTTCAAACCGATAATTTCGGCTGAACTGCCTTGCCACCACTTATCCTCTAAGTAAAGGCTTCGCATGCCCAAGGTTACTTTTAATGGTTTCGGCGGGGGAACCTACACGGTCGAAGTGCCCTCTGGCACGACGCTGATGCGCGCAGCGACTGATAACCGTGTGCCGGGCATCGATGGAGATTGTGGGGGCAATTGCGCCTGCGCGACTTGCCATGTCTATGTTGATACGGATTGGTGCGCCCGGGTAGGAGCGCGCACGGCGACCGAGGTGGAAATGCTCAACTGCGTGACGGAGCGCGCGGACAATTCGCGACTCGCCTGCCAGATCACGTTGACGGACGCCCTCGACGGCCTCATGGTCAAGTTGCCGGAAGCTCAGCATTGAACCCACCGCACTGCGAAGGAGTCGACGTGAAAGCCATTGAACCCATCGAGCCTGCAGACACGCACGCCGACGAGCGCGCCCGCATAGCGTCGCTGCCGATAGCGGAATTCAATCCGGCCGATCCGCAGTGGTTCGTCGACGATACCGCGGGGTATGTCTTCGAGCGCCTTCGGCGCGAGGATCCCGTGCACCGCTCGCGCAGTCCCGTGCCGGGGATCGACACGTACTGGTCGGTCACCCGGTACCAGGACATCATGCAGGTCGATACCAGCCACGGCGTCTTTTCTTCCGAAGACGGAATCACGCTCATGGACTTCCCGCCGGGCGATGAACAGAAGCTGCCCATGTTCATCGCGATGGACCCGCCCAAGCATGACGCGCAACGCTTGGCGGTGAGTCCGATCGTTGCGCCGGCGAACCTCAACAACTGGCAGGGCCTGATTCGCGAACGCACCGTCAAGGTCCTCGACGGCCTGCCCCGCAATGAAACGTTCAACTGGGTTGACCTGGTCTCAATTGAGCTCACTACGTACATGCTGGCAACCCTTTTTGATTTTCCGTTGGAGGACCGCCGCCTGCTCCCGCATTGGTCCGACATGGTCACGGCCAATAAGCTGACCAATCCCGACGCGCCCGAACCGGAGGTGCGCATGGCCGAATTGCGCAAAATGCTGCAGTACTTCAGCCGGCTTTGGAACGAGCGCATCAATGCGCCGCCCCGCACCGACCTGATTTCCATGCTGGCCCACGGACCGGCGACGAGGAACATGGGACCCGCCGAGTTCATGGGCAACCTTGCCCTGCTGATCGTTGGCGGCAACGACACCACGCGCAATTCGATGACCGGTGGGCTGCTGGCCTTGCACCATCATCCGCAGGAGATGGCGAAGCTGCGTGCAAATCCCGCACTCATCGACAGCCTGGTGCCCGAAATCATTCGTTGGCAGACACCGCTTGCGTACATGCGGCGCACTGCGCTGTCAGATGCGGTACTGGGCGGCAAGCAAATCAGGAAGGGCGACAAACTGGCGATGTGGTACCTGTCGGGCAACCGCGATGAATCGGCGATTCCAGACCCAAACCGATTCATCGTCGATCGTGAGCGGCCGCGGCAGCATCTGTCCTTTGGCTTTGGCATTCACCGCTGCGTAGGAAACCGACTCGCCGAACTGCAGTTGAAGATCCTCTGGGAGGAACTCCTGCGTCGGTTTGAAACGATTGAGGTCGTGGGCGAACCGACGCGAGTTCGGTCCTCGTTCGTACGTGGCTTCAGCCATCTTCCAGTGCGGATTCCGGCGTGACCCGTGACCATGGCGTTTCAGTCACCCGCGGCTTCGAAACGGCTCGTCGGCGCTTGCCCCTTGAGTTTGATACCGATATCCAAGCGCGAAGCGGACGCCGGTTGGAGAATTCCGAACTTTGTGAGTTCTTTCTGAGCTGCGAGTTTCGCGAATTCCGCGGGCGGCTTGCTGATGGTCGGCATCATCAACAACGAAACAGGATAAGCCACAAAGGACGGCTTCGGGTCGATTGAGAAGGGCTGGGTACCGCCGGCCGGTTGCACGTCTCCACTGCGGGCGCGAAAATGGCAACAGCGAGGTAACTATCATGGTTCACACATTCATTGATGGAACGTATCGGGTAACCAATTTGACAACGGAATCTGCCGAGTATCTTGCGAAACGTGAGGAGCTTCGCTTCGCCGAAGTCGAGCTCATGCGCCAGCGTGAACGCGTAGCAGAGCTTCGCCGCAATCTTCCTGACGGTGCTGCTATTCAGGATTATCAGTTCGAAGAAGGCCCGCGTGACCTCGGCGCTGGCGACACGCCG
>Ga0182030_10005181_pt1 | contig 27723 bp, 26 predicted proteins | sample 812S3MmetaG_FD_121299 | JGI IMG/M metagenome (GOLD analysis project Ga0182030, IMG submission 121299) | Permafrost microbial communities from Stordalen Mire, Sweden - 812S3M metaG (Illumina Assembly) | ecosystem: Environmental > Terrestrial > Soil > Wetlands > Permafrost | place: Sweden... | reverse complement strand
CCTCACCACACAAAAAAAAAAGAATAAAGAGAAAAGCAGAAGAAGGAATTAAATTATTTAATTAAATGGGAAAAAAAAAAAGGAAAACCGAGAAGAATTATGGTTTTTTCGTTAACCGGGGGGGGGGTGGGATTATGGGCGTGAGCTAGTAGAAATGGGGTTCTCCTTCGCTGTTAAAGAGGGAGGGATTGGAAGAAGTGGTAGAGATGATTATAGAAGAGGTGACGAGGATAAATGGGGATATTTTGAGGGCGTTGGATGGGAAGGTTGAGATGGATGGGTTGTTGTTGAGGCAGGGGTTTTCGTTTGATGTTTTGTGGAAGGAGGAAGAGGGGAGGTGTGAAATGATTAAATCGAATGGATTCGACGCGACAAGCGGGACGGGGAGTTGTTTGCTCCATTGGATCAGAGATATGGGTTTTTGTATGCGGTTGGAGATGGAGAGAGGAAGGTGGAGTTTAGGATTTTGATGGAGCCTTGAAAGGGATGGGGCGGAAGACTTTTGATTTTGCGGGGAAATGACACGCTAACACTGCAGATTCTTTTTTTCTGAAATGAAACCTGCAACGCGTCTATAGATTTGCCTACATGCTAATAGTGTCGATGATAAAAAACGAATTTAAAGTATCGTTATTTTAGAGACTTGCTTGAAAGCCCGGAGCAAACAACTCAAGTAAAACGGGAATTCAAATGTAAGGTAATCAATAATAACTTTAATAGAAATAGCTCTAATCTATTTATCACAAGGCTGATATAGCTGCACGTGTGGATGCCTAAGTTTATTTCGGATATTGGAAAGGAACTACCCAACTGTATAGAGGCTCAGTTTTCCCATTACGCAGCCTCTTTCTAACCAGGCCGATCAAAGTTAAAGGGAGTGAACTTAATAAACTTTATCTGGTCCATCCAGGAGGAAGATGATAACGGTCCCAGATCACTTGATCCCTACCTTACATACCTCAAAGGATAGACGCTCGGAGATGACGGATGACTGTATCAACTCACATTGATAACGGTGACTAGACCTTACGCTTCTCAAGATCTTAATCCCAGAAGACAATGATGAGATAAGCCTGAACTCGCCTTCGAAACTTCAAAACTTTAAACCCACTCCATTTCCCTTTCCAACCTTTCTCCAAATTTTCGCCCAACCCCAACCACTAACGGAATCACATTCTAGGAAAACTGCGATTATTTCCCAATTATACCTTGATACACTTGACTCATTTGGTATTAATGGCAGCTTATAGAATTATCGTATGTTCGCTAGATAAAATATCGCGACTTCGAGTTTCTCCCTGCACCACGTGATTCTTCAAATAGACTTCAACGGTCGTGGTTGATCAATGAAGATAGAGCCGCGTAGAATGACTCCCGCCACGATCATGGATTTGGAGCGGGGTTGCGACAATTCCTTCGCCCGTTCAACGGCGAGATGTCAACGGAGTCTGATGCCTTGGGCTGGTGCATCCTCGTCAGCATAGATGGTTGGACAGGCCATCCGGTTTGAATGCCATAAATTTGGCCCATGATGATACTCACCCCTAAGATGAAAGATACACGCTCGGAAAGCCGTATTTGGTGATCCCTACCTGTCCGTCAATCAGTCAACGGGCTAGCTACGGAATGTGTGCATTGTCAACGTTGCCAGGGCGGATACGTTGCAAAGTTGGCCAGGAACGGTGAAGCACGTTGCCGATATTGGGTACTGGTCATCAGAAGTCAGCTTTGGTTGGGTAGCTCAAGAGAATTCGATCTAATTCTGCATGGCACGTATGTAGGGGGCTGTTCCAGGCGCAAAATATCATGACGCGAAGCCAATCCGACTCGCCTGCGGGAAATTCCCACTTCCAAACGCGAACTTCTTGATACCTCAAGACGACGGAAATCCCAACTACATAGGTCGAGAAAGTTTGTGCTACTCACTGGCCAATAGGTTTAGAGGTAGAAATCCAAGACCTTCTCATTGGGTTTGGTAACCCGCGATTGCCGTGCAAAATGTGGCGCGTCCCTTCCTACCTTGCCTACCTAGGTACGTTATGTTCGATCATTCTCAGAACATCGTCAACTGATTTCTCATGGGAATGTAAACATCCATTTCTTGAGACGCACAAGTGTCGATAGTGATCAATTCAGCTATTGGTCAGTACCCTTTTTGCTAATTTTTTCTAGGGGTTTATCAGTCCCAACTTTCATGTCACACTGTCATAAAGTCACGTGCTGTACCAGACTCGCACAAGGGAAAAAGGCGCCACGTAATTTTCCGTCGATACATTTAATATATCTGAGCATGAAACTTGGTCATTCTCTTCGCTGTTGTGAGGCTCGATTCTTTTCCTCCTTCAAATTTTCATCCCTCCTTTCTTCATGATGAGCAGATCACATACTGCAGCAACGCCCATATTAGTGGAGGAGGGAAAGGATGTGGTCACCCTGGGCGCCAATACTGTCGACAGTAACAGTAGCTCGAACAATGATTCAGAGCGTCAAAGCGATATAGAAAGACCAAAGCTGAAGAGAAAGCTGAAGGCACGACATTTGCAAATGATTGCTATTGGTACGTCAATCTTCTTTACCATGACTTGATGACCTCATTAACACTCTGTAGGAGGTACACTTGGAACTGGTCTTTTCATAGGGTCAGGGGGAGCCATTGCAAAATCAGGACCTGCGGGGGCTCTTATTGCCTACCTCTTCGTAGGAACTCTCGTCTTCTCGGTCATGCAGTCCCTTGGCGAAATGGCCACTTACCTCCCAGTCTCTGGAGCTTTCACAGCCTACGCTCGTCGATTTGTTGATCCCAGCCTGGGTTTCTCAATGGGATGGATATATTGGTTCTCATGGGCTATTACTTACGCGCTCGAGCTTACGGCAACCGGATTAATTATCCAGTATTGGAACTCCAAGCTCTCTATTGGAATCTTCATCGGGGTATTTTGGGTCGTGATCACTTTACTGAATCTCATGCCCGTCAATTTCTACGGTGAATTCGAGTTCTGGCTCTCAAGTATCAAGGTCATCACAATCATTGGATTCCTCATTTTCGGAATATGCATCGACGCCGGCGCAGGCCAACACGGCTACCTTGGATTTCACACCTGGGGCCAGCCCGGCGCCTTCGCACCCTACCTCATCGAAAATAACGACGCGCTCGCCAAATTCGTCGGCTTCTGGGCCGTTCTAGTCCAAGCCGGCTTCTCCTATCAGGGCACCGAACTTGTCGGCATAGCAGCCGGCGAGACCGAAAACCCACGCAAGAACGTCCCATCAGCAATTAGGAAAACCTTCTACCGAATCCTTATTTTCTTCGTCTTCTCAGTCTTTTTCATTGGCTTGCTAGTTCCATACGATAACCCCGACCTCCTCTCCTCATCTCAGAACGCAACTGCTTCCCCTTTCGTCATCGCTGCGAAACTCGCTGGCGTCAAAGTCCTACCCAGTCTCATAAACGCTGTTCTTCTCTTCGTGGTTCTCTCTGCCGCAAACTCAAATGTCTATTCTGGGAGTCGTATTCTCGTCGGTCTCGCGAACGAAGGCTCAGCTCCAGCTTTCCTCAAGCGCACAACTAAAGGCGGCGTTCCCTATGCAGCCGTCTCATTCACCACTGCATTCGGACTCCTCGCATTCTTCAACCTCTCGCAAAGTGGTGGTACGGTCTTTAACTGGTTCATGAGCATGTCTGGTGTTGCGGGATTCATCACCTGGTCGTGCATTAACGGGTGCCATATCATGTTTATGCACGCTCTTTCCGTACGGGGGATCTCAAGAGAAACACTTCCTTATCGATCCGCTTGGCAGCCGTTCTTTGCTTGGTATGGTCTAGGCTTCAATATCTTGATCATCTTGACGCAGGGATTCGTGTCATTTATTCCGTGGGATACGCAGAAGTTTTTTATAAACTATGTTAGTTTAATTTTGTTTGCGGTGCTTTATATGGGGCATAAAATAATCATGCGGACGAAGTTTGTTAGGCCCGAGGAAGCAGATATCGATACAGGGAGCTTGAAGGATGACGACCCGACGTGGAATATTGAAATCCCGACGACGGCTTGGGGGAAATTTTGGGCGTGGTTTGTCTAGGGCTTTACAAACTTGGAGGATAGAGCAAGAAATTCCATCTAAATTAATAAGTAGCATAATGCCTACATCCTCTTCAATGAATGTTCCTTGTATGACCGCCAGTATCATTCACAAAGACCTTGCCATAACCCTTACATCCCTCGTCCCTGCCTCAGGTATCGCAATATGATAATCATGCACAAACTTTACACTACTCTCACCCGTCTCCCACAGCCTCATCTCAAACCCACTAACCAATCTACTAACCACCAAGCACAGCTCTGCCCTCGCCAATTCAATCCCCAGACACTTCCTCCCGCCCTTCCCAAACGCCATCTGGTATCTGCGACGTTCGCGACCTGCGTCACCGAGCCAGCGTCCCGGATCAAACGTGAATGGATCCGGGAAGATGGAGTCTGCGGTGTGGGCCGCTAGGGTCGTGATGCTAATTGGCGTACCTGATGGAATTGTGTAAGATTTGCCCTTGTTTGCTGCCGTCGCGACGTGGGATGATGGAGTGTAGGTAAGCGGTTCATGGGCAATACGCGCGGTCCTCGCAGTGACTCCAAAGGAAAGCCGATTCCCTTCTTCAATCACAGCTGATAGATAAGGAAGCTGTTCGAGCTGGGTCCAGGATGCGGGGGCGGGGATGGTGCTGAGTTCGGAGCGCAGTTTAGTGAGGATGGAGGGGTTGGCGAGGAGATGGTAGAAGATTATGGTTAGTGTTTTCGCGGGGGATTCTGTGCCGGCGAGGACGAGGAGGGCGCCTTCTTGTTCGAGGCGGAGGAGGGATTTTTCGGATGCTGGGAGATTGGGGTTTGAGAGGACGGAAGAGTAGACTGATTCTTTGCTTGTTGGACCAAGTGGGTTCGAGCTGGTGGTTCCGAAGGACTTGGCTTTCATGATTTCGAGTAATTCGGCACGGACTCTCTGGAATTTTTGGTCAGTACGGTGTACCGCGGAAGATTAGATAACAGGACTTACATCAAACAATGCATGCATATCTATAAGTCCAGGTGGCATTATCGGCTTACTTATGGACATCGGAAGGGCTTCAAGAAAGTCAGGAATACAGGGGAAGTGCTTGTTCATATTGATCCCCATTATGAGTTCAATGCTATTATGTCGGAGGGTAGCCGCCTTCTCCTCATCAGCAAGAAGGTCAGTCTTATGGGCGAAAAGGAAGTTCGTGGTCACACTTTTTTTATTAGCATCATAACCTCCTAACAATGCATGGGATGCATACTCGTTGCAGAAGGCGAAAAACACATCCGACAGGTTAACCAGCGTTTTCTCATCTGCATGTTTCGAAATCAATCGACACAGTTGGTCCACCTTCTCAGTGATCACAGGCTCAAGGTAGAGCACATTTTTCTTGCTGAAATGAGGGGTAAGGGCATCGCGACGCTTTCTATGAATATCATAATTCGCTGTCGTGCCCACGCCACCGGGAACTCGCAAGGTCCTCAATTGGTACTCATACTTGTCTCTGCGGGACAATGCCGGGGCATACACAGCATCTAGGAATCCGACATCACTGACGTGGATCTCATCCGGCGTGATCCGGATGATTGGACCTATCCCGTGATCAGTCAAGGGGCATGCTACCTACGACCGCGAAAAATGACTTACCGTATTTCTTATGGAGTTCTTGGATCTTGAAGACGTATCGTCCTTGTTGAATGACGTCGTAATAGAATTCGTACCACCAGGTAAGTGCCGCGAGCTTCGGTCCTGGAATGTGAGCCAGGGGGTGAAGATATAGACGGCGAATGGCTCCGACGATGGTCAGCAGTAACGACAAGACTGCCGTTGTTTGTAAGATCTGAAGGAAGAGCATGATGGTCTTATAATTAGCGTCCAATGTACGCTCGTAAAGGGAGATTCATTGATTGTATTGAAAGTTTGCATTCTGAGGTTGTTGGATGTAACTTTCGCTTAGCGCTTACTACACTTTCCCTGTGAAGATCACTGGATGCGAGTTGCTACTGGGCCAATCATCAACGGATAATATAAACACCGCAAAGGAATATAAGTTCAATTTGCGAACGCAAAATATCACTGCCATCAAGTAAATTCAAACCCATCTGTATATTGCTAGACCCGGCTTCATTTATCATCATGCACTCAACAAAAATGAAAGTCCCAAGTCGAGTTGAAACGCTACTGGAGGCCACAGCACTCATATATTTTAAGGGGAGCAAAGGAGCTTCACAGGCTATTATGAATATCGCCTTGAGCTATGACCTTCTCTTCATGATGCGGAAGAAAAATTATGGCACACTCTATTTCTTACTAGATGAAACAAACTATAAGCCGGGTGTACAATACAATCTATCAGCTGACTATTAATATGTCTATATTAAATTAGGGTTTATCAAAGTACAAAGTACATTTTAAAAGATATCTGTTTCAAAATATTTATAATTTTGTTTAGTTCTTTTAAATATTATTATGATTTAATGAAAATAGAAAAATAATGACAATAATAATAGTAGTAAATTAAATTAGATTAGATATGATTAACTTCAAAGTAAAAATTAGAATATACAAGACAAGAATATAAGAAATCTTGCTTGGTTAGGCTGTATGAGAAGATCACAGCACTTCAATATGTCCAAGAGGACGATGGAGCTTTCTACCTTTAGGAAATATGTGCTGGGCTTTGAGTTTCTCATATTTCATTTAGTGCATAAGATTAAAAAGAAATGTGTGCGAAACTATCAAAATAAGATATAATCCCTAGTCCAAGACCTCCGTAACCAAGCTGCCCACATTTTCCCCATTTAGCAGCATCTCAAGCCCATGTGGCACGTCTTCGAATCTACACTTATACACAGTCTTCAATATGATTAACTTGCCCTCGTCCATCCATCTCTTCAATTCGCTTCGTGCATGTCCAAAATCCTTGAAATAGTCGATGAAGATGAAACCTTGAATGTTCAGACAAAGCTTTGTCTGTTTTGTTTCAGCAGCCGCCAGTTCTCTCGCGGAAGAGGCATGAAACTTACGACTAGACTCCAAGATTGCATAGATACAGCGGATGTATTCTCCCCGTTGTAGGAGCTCACCGACCCACAAGAGACCACTCGTCCATTTTTTGCCATTCTCTCCAATACAGAATCTAACACAAATCCCCCGACGTTATCAAAGAAAAGATCAATGTAATCTGTCGTCGCACCTTTCAATTTCTCGACGAAGTCAGGATCTCTGTAGTTTAGGGAAATATCGCATCCGCACTGCGTCGTCAGTACGTTGCACTTCTCCGTACTCCCAGTGATGCCGATGACTTTCTGGATCCCCAGCACGTTCTTGGCAATTTGGCATACCGTCGAGCCAGTTGCGCCTGCCGCTGCCGATATGATGATTGTTTTGGTTGCCGGTGTTGCTTTGCCTACTGTTAAAAGGCCAATGTAAGCTGTCAAGCTCTGTGGTAATCTTCAGTTAGTAGGCTTGGTATAGTGTGAGCAGGGAGAACCGACCTCTACTTCAAGTGAGAAGAAATCTGTAGGGTTGTGTCCGGTTGGAAGATGTATGACCAAAAGCGTGGGATCTTCTGGATCAATCCACATAAAATCAACCCACCCAAGTCTCAGATATAGGAGATCTCCTTGCTTAAAGTCTGGTCGAGAAGATACGATAACCTGGTACTTGTTTAAATTTTTTGAATTTGGGATAGCAAACTAGCATCTTACCTCAACAATAGAAGTTATTCTAACTATTTCCCCAGGCTTGGTGGTCTAAATAATTGTTAATGTCGTGATGTTTGACAGTAGATATATCATTGAAGTTACCGGAGCAAATTCCCTATCTGGTGGAGTTTCTTCAATGAGCACTCGAAGACCAGGAGCATTGCTCAGGTATCTAGTCTTTACCAGAAGTTTTCTCCCGTCAGCTGAGGTTTTGGATATGACGGTGTGCTCTGTTTTAAAAATCTTATTGGCATCTAATTTTTCGTTTTTCGTAGGGTGTTGTGCCAAAATCCATCGGCGTGAGTGAAAAGGAACAGTCTGCATAATTGGTCGATTAAGGTACGGACGGTTTAGTAGTAAAAGCGAGTACTTCCAGCTGCGGTACGTATTGTGTGATGCATCATCACTCTGTTATAAGGTTCCAAGATTTCAAAGCTCATGAAGAATGACTCTGCCACGAGACTAGGCTTCGAAGCTAGTATCTTGTGCGAGAATAGAACGAGCCGCATTCCCCATCTGGCTAGTTCTGCGCCCGTTGATTGAACAATCTGGTTTATGCGAGGTCGATCTTTGACGATCGCACGAGGCTGCGAGCTAGATTCCTAATAAGTGTCTATCTAAATTTGCATCGCATCCTGATTAAGTACCGAGTGTTAAATACCAGGAATAATTATGGACGAGAAGGGCGCAGGCAGTTGTCGGGTTGGCATACTTTCTGACACAACCTTGTCAATAAGCTTCGAGCCTCGCCGAGAATTCTATATAAATCAGACTTTATCAAAGCACAAATTATATTTTTGAAAGTATCTACTTCAAGATACCATCATACTCACACTTTTTATCATCAAAAAATTGCTCTTAATTTTCCAGTATACCTACTCTAACTCCACAAAATATTCAATACTTTATGCCCCCACCCAAATTCTGGTTCCGGCGGCTCAGGATTCCTCTCGACCTCATCCAACGCTTCCCTTAATGGAATTTCCGACAAGGGGATAATCTTCGTTCCTTTCACAAATTTCCAGACTAGATATGCTGTGATGACTAATGGGATATCCCTAATAATGCTCACGTCAGAATAACTCATGCAAAAATGATATACAGATGGTTTTCTCACAGGTACGAAGACACGAAGTCACTTGCAGACCAATTACCGTTTGTGAAGACGGTGAAACCGGATGTAAAGATGACGATGATGCAGAAGACGAGAGCGGCCGGTGTGGAGTATGCTGTTGGATGCAGGTTAACAAGTAGTAGAGGAGTGGAGGAAGGAGTACTTACTAGTCCACCCATTATGCCACGGCAGTAAGCTCAATGGCAACCCCTGCTTTCTCATTGCAAGAATGAGCCTTTGATGATTCGTCAAGATCGCGATCCACGAAATCAACACCCCACAAGCCGTCAAATCCACCAACCAATAAAACACCGTTAGAGCGCCATTACTCAAGCTCATAAACGCTAAAAACATGAATGCGGTATACAGCAGCACACAAACGTACGGGATCCCCCATGGCGTAGTTCGGAGGAAGATGCGTGGTGCTTGTTTCTTGAGAGCGAGACCATAGAGAACCCGTGTCCCCGCGAGAAGGCCTTGATTCGAGGATGACCAAGCGGATGTAATAACAATAGCGTTCACGACTGATGGAATAGCGGCAATGCCTGCCCTACTAACGGCGATCACAAAAGGGCTCTGCGCCGCCGTCCCAGAGTCATCATCCAAAGCCGGGTCATTACTCGCAACCAGCATCCCGACGATGAGAACGGCTAGGATATAAAACAGCGTCACTCTAATAAACACCCGTTTACAAGCATTCGGAATTGCTCTTCTTGGATTTCTGGTTTCGGCCGCGGCCATAGCGACAGATTCTACGCCAGCGAATGAGAAGACGGCGTTGCTCATCACGGCCCAGTAACCCAGAAAATTGCCCCAAGCACCGTTGGCGATGTAGGGAACGAAGGGGCCGGGATTTTTCCAGTAGGCAAAGCCGGTGCGTGGGACGCCGGGGACGCCACCGAGGGATATAACGAGGCCCAAGATGATGAGAAAGATTACGAGAAGGATCTTGAGAATTGCGAAGGAGAACTCAACTTCACCGTAGAAGCGGACAAAGGCGATGCCCACTATGAAGGTTAGGATTATAAAGGTGATGATCCAGACGGAAGAGTTGATGTCAGTCCAGTATTGGAAGAGAACGCAGATTGCGGAGATCTCAGTCGGTATCGACAATAAATTTCCATATACGATATTATACCTAGGAACATCAGTATGTCAAGTTTATTTACGGTATATGAGCGGAGGTGGACTAACCCAACAGCGAAACCTAACGCCGGATCAACGAGAAACTCTGCATGTCGTACAAATGATCCCGTGACTGGAAGCAAGGTGGTCACCTCCCCTAGCGCAAACTGCACAGCGCAGACAACGAGACCGATAGTTGCATATCCCAGCAATGCGCCCAAAGGACCACCAGTTTGGATTGAGCCTCCGAGACCTAGGAAGAGTCCTGTTCCCTGCAATTATGTGAGTAGTTGCTTGATCTAGGGGAAGGGAAAGGTACAATCGCTCCAGCCAAGGCGATTAAGCTGATATGTCTTTGTTCTAACCCTCGAGTGAGATCACGTTGTTCGTTCGTGGTAAGGAAGTCTCCTTCGTGACTTTCTTGCAGTGGACCGACATCCTGTACAATAGGCTCTGGTGAGGCTGCCTCGAGATCCGTCACGTCAGCATTCAGACGCTTGTCCGAATCACTATTGATATCGGATCCCATCTCCAGCTTTAGCCTGATATCGACCAGCTCTATATTCTAGAGAATAAGGTGGATATCACTTTGTATGTTGGTTAAAGACGAGCGGTGCATTTGCGTAAAGTTTTTCAGCCTCGAATTCTACCTATATGATTTACCGTAATTGGCCCGAAAATGGCGTGCTTACTTAAAAGTGGGCTGGTCGTCCCATTTGCCTGGTCTCACCTTCCCTTTTCATACCGAACGCCTTGTGTACCCCAAGCTTACGTAATATGTACCATAAAATCAAGATACCCGAATTACGGCGACCTAGTCCCGACTCTGCTTTCGTGCAGGACCTTCGGCTCGGCCCACCCGCGCCTCTGTATTCAAAGAATACTGACATAAAACTTCACTGAATTATATTTCTAATCATTACGAGGGAAATAACTTCATGTCCGTGATTACAGCAACGATAGAACGTATCGAGAGGCGTTCTACCAATCAAGCTTATAGCCAATGCTGAGCAAGTAGAAAGAACGCAATTAGCATTAGAAAATTGGAGAACAGGGAAGGCCGTATCATATCCTGCTCGAGAAATTGCTGCAATTCCACTTCAAGGTTTGCTCTCAATTCATCCAAATTATTCTCGTTCATTTCTCTTTGGCCGACCAGGTATCCGACCTCTCTGGTAAGCTCATGGTGTAATACCACCGGCTGCTCCAATGTAGATACTGTTGGATGCGGTGGAAAATCCGATAGAGATTTCCGTGGGAGGTTGCTTTGAGAGCTGTGTGGAGAGGGGATTCTTGCATGATCTCGCGGATGGCCTTGAAAGTGATCTTGAGGGTGATCTTGAGGATGTTGTTCTGGATGCACCTCAGGTTCTCTCACAGCCCGCTCTTCACGATCCTCTTCGGCTTTTTGGCCTAGCTGTATTCTACATTGTTCCAGAGCCAAATCATGTATTGAAAATATCCTATCCCGCATTTGTGAGACTAAATCTCTCAAATCTGAGACTGAATCTCTCAATTTTTGGTTATCCTGGTCAAGTTTTGCTTCCAAACGCGAGGAACGTGAGGAGGCATCATTTATCATACTAAGAAATTGTCAATACATCGATGTATCACCGGAAAGTGTTGGGAAATTCCACACTCACGTAGAAAGATTAGTTACCTGAAGAAGGGATACCCTAGATTTCAAGCCTTTCAATCGTTTCACGTTCTTCCCCACCTTCTTCTAGTGTACTTCCCATTAGGAAGATGATAAGATTCTCTGCACAGCTGATTTTGCTATCATCTGCAGAATTATCCTCCCATTCTCCAACTCTAGGATACACATCTCTATCAAAATTTCTTCAGGACCTTCAACAACTCTTGTCATTTCCTGCGTCTCTTCGGTAGATTGCAACACCGCTACTCCCGTATCGTAAATCTCACTATCCAATTTCATCGCCCGCTCGAAGTTTTGAACCAGGAATATAAGAACAGTACCGGCGAGAGTCAAGACGCCGGTTACGCTGGCGCTGGTACTGAGGGGGATATCCTGAGGCATTTCGAATTAAAGCAGGTGCGACTGTTGTCGTGTACAATTAAAATAAAAAAAAACCCCCCCCTATGCAAAGTTGGTGATCTCAGCTATTGGCTTTCGCTGGGTTCGTCTGTTGCGAGCGAATCAGAGGCACGATAGAGTCGGGGGTGTAACAGGTCACTAGAGAGAAGATGCGCTTCTGGGGCTTCCTGTTATAATGTACTCTAAGCTAGAAGCTCTGCTAAAGTATTGGGATAGGAGAGCTACCCCGCTTAAGAACTTAGGCACCGAATTCGGACTAGTATGACATACCCATATATGAGGCCTACCTTAAACTGCTCTTTAGTTTCAACTACTAGTACAGGTTTGTAGTTACAGTAGGGTTCGAAATCGGCTTTAGTCGGAACAATGAATGATTTTTATTTTGGACCTAACGTCTATCCCTGCGTGCCAAGACACACCCTATAACAAGACAAAACATAGATACTACAAGTTCAAGCAATCTTAAATCTGTAAATATATTAAATTTTTTTTTTTTTTTAGTTATATTATATATCTCTTCTAAGTACTTCTAATTTATTAATTTTGAAAATTACAATTGCATTATTACTATCTATTTGAATTATAAAAAGTCTTTTATTATAGTATAGTAGATTTCTTTGATCTATAATACTACTATTAAGCTCTTTTCTTTTTTTAAACTCATAAAACAATTAAATACAGATTTTTTAGTATTATTACAATGCTAAAAAGTCAATATTAGTGTTGTAGTAGCTATATTATATCTAAAGTACAATATTGCTATATAGACTGATACCTCTTCCAATTAAGTGATCAGAGGATTCTGGTCAGCGGGGGTGTGGTTATAGTAATCTCGGTAAAATTATATTTGTGGCTACTAAACGTGTGGCTGCGCGTACCCTCCGTACTCCGCACTTGGTGGGTTACCATCAACTCTGTTCCACAAGTCCGAAACGAAACGTTCTTCCTTTCGCGCTCCCAACGTTCGAGCCACCACCCTCCAAGTCATGTGCCAAGCCATGATCTAAGAGTCACAGTGAATAGGACTATCCGAAAGGCTTAAAAGGCATTAGCGGGGGCCGCAGGTCCAGTCAAGATTTGTTCTGGAGGCATCAGCCGATCCATCTTCTTATTAGCAAGAACCTTTCTTGGATCTCGCTCTTACAGCGCCAACATAGCCATAGGACCCGCAGAGTCGAAATGTCAGGGTATCATAGCATCCCATCCCATCTCTTCCCGTTCGTGCCGTATGTCGAGAAGTCCAGCCCTGATAAGCTTCTCTCGGCCTGGCACTGGCCCGATAGTCTGTCCGAACCCATCAACATCAGCATCCTAAAGTCTTGGCTATCCACATGTGACGATCATCATGGCAATCATTGCCAGGATTGGAAGAAAACCAGAGAAGCCCAGGAGCCTGTCTGGCTTGTTGACGTCCGCCGCCGATGTATCGTCCCGGCCGAATCCGGATTCACTTATGTGGCTCTGAGCTACGTGTGGGGTCAAGCAGAGTGTGCCTCTCTTTCGGAAGAGGGCATTGCACGATTCTTGCAGAAAGGATCATTAGTGGAGGCAGTCTTGTCAAGGACAATTCGCGACGCCATGACGTTAGTTGCCGCCCTCGGCTTGACCTATCTCTGGGTAGACAGGTTATGCATTGTCCAAGATGACGTCGCGGAGAAACAAGCCCAACTCAAGGCGATGAGTTCTATTTACGCGAAATCGTATCTCACCATCATCGCGGCCCAGAGTCACGACGCGACGGGACCACTATCTTCAAGGCCTGTCAGCCTTACATCCACATCCGGATGGACAAAGTACGGGAACTTCATCCGGCCGGACTGGGACGGATTGAGAGCATATATTGGCAAGGCTCTTGGGGCCCTAACGACCAAACTTCCCGACCTACCAACTTTACCGCAGCCATATCCAGATGGCGCGCAATCTTCTAGGAAGCAAACTTCTCAGACACATAGGGGCAGCGACCTTGACCCTTGGAGAAAACCAGGAACAGACCTGGACATTATGAACATCATGACAGCAGACCTCGTCCGCACAGCCTGGTTCTCGAGGGGATGGGCTTTCCGGGAGTTTTTGTTCTCGCGGCGGAAAATAATCTTTCACAACAACACTGTGAACTGGGAGTGTCGCTGTGCGTCATCGCACGAGCACCAACAGTCACTCCGCCTGTCCCCCTGTCCGCGGCGTCCCCCTCAACACTTTCTTGGAGTGGACAGTGATCCCTGGCCGAATTTCCACAGATACTCACGTCTCGTGGCCCTTTTCACCAAACGGCAATTAACATATCCGGAGGACGTCCTGGATGCATTTGCTGGAGCCTCCTCAGCTTTCGCGCGGATATCCCGGGGTGGTTTAGTGACCGGGCTGCCACAGATGGTGTTCGATGCAGCACTCATCTGGCAGCCCTTCCACCCCGTTCATCAGAGGAAGCCAGCCCTTATTCCCGCTGAAGAAGCCGTTCTGCCGAGCTGGTCATGGGTGTCATGGTCAGGGAACGTCCGGTCTGAGAGCTGGCAGAGTGGATATGACTACATAAGACATCAGCCAGGCTCTGTAGCTGAGGGCACTGCGTCTAAAGGGGCCGCACGGGCTTCGATGTGTTGGTCCACCTTCTCAACCGTGCAGTGGTATCACTCTGAATCTCTGACGAGCGAGCGTCGTCCAATCCAGGTTTACGCTGCAGAATGGCGGGAAAGGTACCGGGCTACAGCCGAGTTGCCTCCGCCTGGGTGGCAGAGGCACGTGGACGAGGAGACTCATGACATTTATTTTTCACAAGACAACTTACCGGACTACGAATTCTGGTACCCCATACCCATGACAGGCGGATCGTCTGCACAAGACAGCGACGCTCGCTCGCGCTATCTGCACTGTAGGACGAGGCATGCGCAGCTCCGTCTTGCTCCTAAGAAATATCGTTCATACGGAACCCGTTGCGCCGTGGCAGTCCTGGAAGACCTAGACGGGAAACCTATAGGGCACTTGAGACTGAATGACGTGGAGGAAGATGCACGAGGTAAGTTTGATAATAAAACATGCCATGTCGTAGAGCTGTCATCTGGGAGCGTATCACTGAGTACGACCGGGAACCTGCTGGACCATCCACTCTCTGATGTGTTTGATGAGTGGGCGCTGCCTTCTTGGAGCAAGAAAGATGGTCTCTATGAGTTCTACAACGTCATGCATATTACATGGAACAGTGGGATTGCCTACCGGTTCGCTATTGGGAGAGTAGAGAAGAGCATATGGGAGAGAGTGGCAAGGGAGAAGGCCGATATTACAATTGGCTAGGATGTGTAGAAGTCAGTAGGTTGGACAGCAATCGAGGAAATAATACCTGGGGCATCCTGTCTCAAATACATCTTTGGGTAGCCCGACCACAAGACGAGACCAAGGGAGATCCACACACCAGAACGTACGTGCGCTTCATTTCCGGCGCGAGCATGTCCTCGGGCTTGTGGGCTCGCCTATGTCTTTCTTTTCTTTCCCAGCTGGCCAAGTAACGTTACCTCTTGCATCTCTTCTGCCCTGCGGAACATCAGACGGAGTCGTTCCGAAAGGGTTCTGTGGGCCCGCAGGGACCGGTCTCCTGTATTATTCGGCCGTCACGATAGCGATGTAGAAGGAGACGACAGAGAGCGCTCCAGCGCCCAGGCACCAGCATGCTGCCTACTGATAGAATGTTGCATTTACGCCACACACGTGATTATGCCTAGGAATCGTGGCTAAGGAAATATAGCGAGCCCGGACGTAAACATAATATATTGTAATTAGGCTAATACACATTACTAAGCACCGCAATATATGGCCTCTCTCCTTACACCAGTGAAACTCCCTGATTACATTCTTTTCATCTCTAAGTATCTTTAAAATTTAGATCTATATTACTTTGCTATAAAACCTTTTTCTAAGTACTTCGAATTTTGAAAATACTTTAATAGTTGTGATTAAATAGAAAAGAACAGCCAAAGTAGTAATTAGTAATATGATTAAAATAATTAATAGTATAATTAACTATAGTCTTTTCTTTATTACTAAGTAGTCTTTTTAGAAAGAAATAGTTAAAAAAAGTAGTATATTAATAATAATTTTATAGACTTGTCAAGAAAAAAATAATGATTTCAAAACTATAGATATGTCTTGTGATAGGGTGTGTCTCACTATACAGGGAAAGACGTTATATTTTATGTGTACTAACTCTTGTGCTCGCTTAAATCCCTTCAGATATCACGTGGACTCCTGAGGATTAGCCGATGTCGGCGGATGCTAGCTTTTAAGGGTGAGAGGACGCGTTACATGTGTTACTGGACTTCTCTAGTCGCGTTCTCGTATACTTTTTGTAAGAAGGTGAGGAATAGAAATACGAGCTGCTCTAATTCGACGTTGGCATATGATTTATATTACTCTTGAGGATCTTGTATAGGCGGTCGATATTCACATTTAGTTGTAACAGTACGGGCGATCACATGCTACGGCAGAGGCATATGGGAGTGCGTACGTAGGCTAAAAGGATCGATTCTATAGGCCTAATACTAAGGAAACAAAGAAGATAGAGAAGAAGAAAAGGAGCGGACGGGTGGTTAACTCCTATATACAGGAATAAGATTACGCTCGGCGGCGAACCTGGCTCTAGTCAAGGGGCTCTCCTTGACAAGCGAGCCGCGCACGTGATGCGCTAGAAGACTGATCGTCACATTAATCACATTTTAACCTAAAATGTAATGTAATATATACCCTCGGGCGCGGTATAGTAGTCAGAGTTTATATTCTTATCTTTTATTAAGGCCTTATATAAGAGTTATACTATCTATAGATATCTTACTTCTTAGCAATTCACTACTCATCCAACTGTGAACATACGCATCCCCGACCAGCCTGTAGGCAGGCGACTCATTAACGGTACCAGTCTCCCTGATAATGTATAACAAATTTGCCCCGAGAAATAACGCAACACTGTCCCCGACCTGCGCAGCTCGTGGAGCTAGGCCAAGTTTCTTGTGGCCTTTTCCGTTGTCACAGACGAAGAGCCGCCGTCCGTGGCAGACTTCATTTGGCCGATTCATAATAAAGTTTTGTATTGGCGTCCCACGATCCTCCACCCTCCGGCCATTTGGTAGTGTGTGTCCTGTTGTTGGCGTCAACTTGTCTTGAGGCGGGTTCTGGAGTAATTCTACGCCAGCTTTGTCGACTGAAGCAAGCATGACTGCCTGAAACTCTTCGTACGCAACGCGCTCAAATGGTGCAAGTTGCAAATAGTGTTTAAAGAGTGCAAAGAGCTCTATTTCGGATATTCGTCCTTCGTTGACTAGCGCAATTAGTCTCTGGGCCATTCTTTCTGCGCTCCCGGCCCCAACCATGTCTGCCCACTTTGTGCGGACAGCCTCAACGTCGGCAGCATTAGAAGTTCTATCATAGACGTCTCCGATTTTCTCAATCCGGCTTACAATTGCTCCAGAAAGATTAAGAGTCTTCTCCTCTCTACTTCTCCTTGCTACGGCCTGGGTATTTCCGGCCGCGCGGAACAGAATTTGTGGTTCAAGTTCGAGGGTTTCGAACTCAGACGGCGTCCATTGGTCATCGTTCAGATACCACAATGGCATCCATGAGGGGAATCCTTCAGGACAATCGAGGCCGCACGCTTCGCTGAGAAAGCATAATTTCCCACTGCCTCTCAGTTCTATGTCGATAAGAACATCAAATGCCTCAAACACGTCCATTTCGTACGAAATGGACGGGAGCGAGGCAATATGCTCGACCTCAGCAGCAAGTCCGATCAGAGCGTAGATCTTGTCTTTAGGATCGGTTGCACTGAAAGCCCGGAAGGTTTTGACCATGGTCCAGAGGCTCTGGTGAGAAATCCTCTTTGTGCTTTCGGGTCCGCGAGTTGTATATATTGGGATCTTGTCGTCGACCCAACCGACAAGCTCATCGACGGACTTGCACTCTGGAAGATATTGTTGCACGAAGCGTAGGTCTTCAACTGGTGGGTCTAGATTCCGGCTTAAATTAGTCTGCTGACTTGCTTTGTTTGACGAGAGTGCCGCCAAGTCGAACAACTGGAACGCGCCCGAATCGACGCTCAATAAACCAAATAGATGGCCTGGTTGATGGCTTTTGTCCTGCGCAAATTTCAAATAAGTATCTACTTTGGGCTTCGCAATTTCAAGAATGAAGCTGTGAGACTGCTTTCGGAAGTATAGATGTGCGATTCGCCTGATGTTCTCTGTGGCTGACAGCAGATGATATCCCGGCATCGACTGGCGGAATAACTTCGATCGTCCCGGATCATGGCTTTTCAGGCATTGTGGTGCCGCAATCTTCATGAGCACCGGGGCATTTTCACTGACGAATAAAGCGCAGTAGGCGATATCCATCCATTTCAACTGGTGCCTTCCACACTGAATGGTGACGCTCCGTCCCATGACCACCTCCTGCACAATCCAGATCCGAGAAAACCATGGTCGGCTCAGCAGAGCGGTAAGGTCTAGCCACACGCTGTCGATAAACCCCAGCGGCGTCACAGATTCGATCCAGTCTAAGGTTTCCTTATCGAGCCGAGAAGACGTATCCGCAGATGACGCGATGAACTCTCCTCCAAGACGTTCAAAAACATTGGTTTCAAAGTATTTTTGAGCACGAGAATGCAGTTGATAGATAAAATTGATCGCCTGCTCGTCACGAGCCCCATTGTCCTCGCCGATCCATGCAATCACCTCCGTAGCAGAGTGATAGATGCGCTGCATGATGGATACCTGGGCATCGCGCTCTGGGACATCTTCCTGATTGATGCAGATGGCGTCGGCCCATAGCCTGCACCGGCGGTGTCTCTGACGTAGGCGAAGAAGCGCGGCATGAAGATTCTCCCGGATTTCAAAATCGCAGCCGTCGATCTTGATGCCGTGTCTCGGCGCAGGTTCGCCCCAAGTGTACGAAAGACAGATGAAATCTCCTGCGCGTCCGAGTTCCGTGGTGGCCATACTGAGTTCGATAGGGTCGCTACTGCTGACGCTCCATGGGTTGAGGTCGATCAGCCGGATCTCCTGCTTCTCGCTGTTAAGGGGCGTATAGACGTGTGCCATGGCTTGCCGCAGCAGACGCGCCGTGCTAGGGAGTTATGAGCAGGGAGGTGACGTTGAGGAGATAGAAGTGGTAGGGCTGATGGTGCAAAAATGAACCACGAGCAGTAGTAATGAGGCTTCGCTAGGGCCTAATGGAGATGCTTAGGCGCTAGGGTCGCTTAGGGAATCATGTAATCTGTGCCAACTTCATTGGGGCCCAATGGAATGGGTGCGAGGATAGGAGCTAGGTGTTAGGCATATGACAGTCAGAACTGTCACAATATCAAACGCATAATGAGAGTGTGCTATAATAGAGCCCAGTACCTATAGTAAGATCTTATCTAGAGGATTTTAGAAATGGATAATAATCGAGGAACTCAGATTACTGTATCGTCATAAAGTACAATTGATGATTAAAAAGCCAGAATCTGCCTTTGGTTAGCCGAATAGATTAAGATATTAGTACATACAGAGTTCTCAAATCAGTAGCTTATCCACCGACATTGACTAATCCTTAGGCAGAAGTCTGTATAGCATTCAAAACAGAGAATTAAGCAAGTACAGAGTCCAGAATACATTCAGCCATAAAAGATTAGTACAGCATAAAATGTAGATCAAAATAAAAATCATTGAGAGTTAGGACTAAAACCGATTTCGAATTCTACTGTATAGGTTTCTACTTTAATAATGTTAATTCTTGATGTTCTACTTTATTGATTGTATCGAAAGTAATATTGAAATTTTCCTTTCTTTCAATAATACATGTGCTCTGTGGCTATGTGGCTGGGGAAGTCTAGATCTTCAACCCCGCTCTTTTTGCAGGGGTAGCTCAGCTCTGTTTCAAACACAAAGCCCCGTTTTCTTTCAATCCCTTACAAGAACTATCGGATAGCATTGCGGTGCTTCATTGAAGATCTCACGCCTAGAGGATAGGAGAACAGAACAGAAACGATTGATTTTAATAGAAGACCGGACCCCATTGCGAAGAGCCAAAAATGGCTGCGAGAGTCGTCCCAGGCCCCGATCGCTCGTGGATTCCAACCTATTCTCGAGACACAGACTACTTCACTCATGTGAGTCGAACGCGATTTTTTTCAGAGCGTTGCCACTAAGTCTACATTCGCCAAAGAGCCCAAAGTCCGCCGTCCTCGAGTTCGATCGAAACCAAGGCGGCATACCGCCTGGATTCCCGCAGTCAGTAGTCTCTCCCAAGGCCTGGAGTGGAGCGGACCTTCAGGATCCAGCAAATCGCGACCGCTACTCTCTCATACTCGATGAAGCTCATATCAGAGAACTTGAGCAAGCTTGCCTCAGCTTCAAAGGTACGTTGTTTGCAGCCCCGAATCAAAGACGTTGCTGCCCATCTAATTTCCTTTGGATCGTGAATGAACTTCCTGGTATGGGCGGGTGCTGATTTTTCTTGGGACAGAGCTCGGACTTCCCTTCGAAGACATTTCTCAAGTAACGTTTCCGCTTCCGACATTGGGTGACAAGCTCAAAACCTGGGCCATGGAGCTCACTAGCGGGGTCGGCTTTTTCCATATGCGCGGACTAGATCCACAAAAGTACTCGAACGAAACGAACATCGTAATATATCTTGGTATCTCGGCATATGTAGGGAAGAAGCGTGGCCGTCAGGATGAATTGGGGAATATGCTACGTGCGTCGTTCTTCAAAGATGAATTGTCCTAGAACAACAGTTGTTATTTGCCCGCGGTCATGGACAAAGGGCTGACAAGCAAACAACAGTTCACTTAACAGACGTTGGGCCTGAAGTAGCCACTGAAAATGAGCGCCAGGCGCCTTACTCAAATGTTGGACAGGTGAGCACCGTTGGTTAGCTTCTAAGGGTTGTGCTTCAAATTTCTGATTCGACAACTAGCCTTTCCATACTGATGCAGGAGACATAATCGCATTGTATTCGTTAGGGGAGGCGGAATTCGGGGGCGAAAGTCAATTGGCGTCAACCGCGACAGTGTACAATGAGATCGTCAAGACGCGGCCCGATATTATACGCCTCTTGTCGTCTTCAAGTTGGGTTTTCGATAGGTAAGGTACCCTCTGGCTATCTTAGCGCTCTGCAATGAAGCTAATTGCCTCTTGGAACTGTAGTTTTGGGCAGCGGCCATCGTACACGGTCCGTCCGATTCTATACCCACTCCGGGACGAGAACCTGCTTCTCTCTTTCTCTCGACGCCCCCTCGTTGGCAACGCCTCTTCTCCCCGGAGCCCCCACATTCCCGACCTCAGTGCACCACATGTCGAAGCCATAAACGCTATTCATTTTGCGGCCGAGAAACATGCATTATCGATGAAGTTGAAGCCGGGGGATCTATTGTTCTGGAATAATCTAGCCTTGCTGCACGCCAGAACAGGCTTCACGGACTCACCTGACCACCGACGACACTTGCTCCGACTCTGGTTGCGCAATGACGAGACAGAGAGGATGGGGCCAATTCCTGCAGGGCTTAAGGCATCCTGGGACGATGCATTTGATCATGCGGGCCGGCCACAGTTGTGGCCCCTACAGCCGATCAGAGACCGGGACTATGTTATAAAACAGACGCGCTCCTCAGGCCATGGCTGAAATATGGGTGTGCATGTTTATATGGGATCACGCGAGGTAAAGTGCGGATTGGGAAATTTGATGTACGATCAATGCGGTGAAGAATTCTACGACTAATCTAAATACTCGGCCGGACGATATAGACGCTTACTTGGCGTGATAATGACGTACATGTAGCCTCTCAGTCGGTGAAGGTTAATTTGTGTAACGATAAGACGACAGATTCGTATCTTGTTCTACCGTATCATACGATTTGACTCGTTTATGAGTGGGCCATCTCTCGTGGTGGAGACTATGCGAGGACCCTCGCTAAAATAAGGGTGTGGTACTGGTGCTGTGTAGATTGGCGGTTATGCGGGGCTGACGCCTCCAACGTCATTTAGATGCGAGACTACTCTCTTCCCTGCGCTCAGTCCCCCCCCTCCAGCTTTTCTGTCCAACCCCATCTTTATTATAGTCGAATAGCCTACTCCGTAATCCCTTCTTGTTTCTTTTGCTCGTGCAACTGCTACACTCTTCTACCAGTTGCGACAATGCCGGACTTCAGCTCAGAATGGCCACAGGATTGGGTTGACAACTTGAGCGTTTTCCAGTCAACAACCTTTGAGGAAAATGACTTTTCCTTCATGCACGCCAATAACTTCACTCCGTTTGAGGGCACGACGAGCAGTAACTCTACCTCCTCATACGCTAGTCCCTCACGTTCGCCGGCAGACGGGATCCAAACCCCGCAATCTAGAAAGCGAAGGCATGGATCAGAGGATTCTCAGTTCGACGCTCTTGTGCGAACTCGTAAAACTCGAAGACTAAGGGATCCTGATGGAACTGCAAAGATTCGAAAGAAGGGGGCTTGCATTCTGTGTAAGACATTGAGAAAGGAGGTAATTTGAGCCCACGTTTAGGCCCTTCAGCAACAAAATCTGACTTCTTGAAAAGTGCGAAGAGGGAGATGGCCCCGATGGCTCGTGCAAGCGTTGTCTAGGGCGCTCCGAGAAAGTAACTGTCATCCCCGGCCTCCTTCGGCCACTCTGCTGGCGTCCAAATATTGGCTACATCGAAGTCTTTCGTAGAGGTACGCTTGAGTAATTGGTCTTTAAACATGAACCATACTGATCGTCATTGTTCCAGGTCCAACAATCGATTTTGCTGCCTCCCTACGAGGCAACCTCAAAGATGCAGTGCCGGGCAAACAAGCCTTATGGAAACACTTTCCCACAAACAGGGCGGGGAAAGAACCATCAAAAATGATCGAGCTGTCTCAGAATTGGACGCGCAATACATTGGTGATCCAGTTGGATCGGTACCTGCCCAAAGATACCGACAAACAATACTACTCTTGGTTCGAGGACGATGTGGAACATCACTATCAAACCCCTCCATATGGCATAGCGAATCTGTCTGTGGCGGCCTCGGCGGTGGATAAGTTTCTGGGACAGAATTCTGAGGGATATATTGAGGCCCATATGCGGAACGCAAGTGGGATCACCCGGAAGACATTCCAAACTGCGCAGGATCACAAGGTCTGTCCCTCCACCCCTTTAACAATTCCTTGACATGATGTCTGCAGAGCTTGCATCGCTGACATCCCAAGAAGCATTTACCGCTTGTCGAGCGTGCTCTAAAACTATGGATAGCTTGTCGATTTATCGAGGAACCGTGGAGCATAGTTGGGCCAGAAAACCTAGGCCTGTCTCGACACCCAAATCCCGATTGCCCGTATCACGAGCGGATTCCAGTGCCACCGATAGTGGACCTGCAGATAGACTTGATCGTCATCAACGAGATCTTGCAGCCCGAGTTAAAGAAGATTTTGAATATGTTGAAGACGATGTTGGAGTCGAGCGACCCGTGGAATAGCTGGTTCGAGATTCAATTGGGGTACTTTATTCTGCTACATAATGTGGAGTTGACTATGGCCCACGATGCGTGGTTTGTTAAGCGGAATAACTTGAAGGTATGTTTTAGCCCACGAAGGGTTTTCGAGATCCCTTCATACGTGTGATTCTTGAGCTAACCGAGAGTCCAGAGGAAATATTCCAATAAAGCACTCGTGGATACGATTATGCAGGGCGCGACCACGCTTCTCACTTGCTTCCATTATGCACATCAAGGATATGCTCCCTTCTCTGACCCTAAATGGGAACACACGCAACGGTGGACTCCGGCACAGAAAGAATACCTTCAGGCGATCCGTCCAATGGTGCAGCGGATGCGAGGAGATCACGTGCACGACCCAGCCAAAGAGCTTTTTTGGACAAGTCAACTTCACAGGCCTGATTGGAGGCCTGTCCTACTTATCTCTTAATTGGTTGGAAGAGAAAGGGGTTCTTAAGGACCTGGGAGCTAGTTGTTAAGCGTTGGGGAGTTTTAGGTTGGGTGTACGAGTAGGAATTGTAATATTATTGTAACGAGCAAATGTCAATTCACTCGATTTTGATCTTGTTCCATATTTCGTCCCTTCTATAAATTGTGAGTATTTACATATAAAGTAATCCCTTTCAAGTTGATTCAATTTTGACCCTGTTTCACACTTCCCAAAGTCTTGATACGAATTCGCTGTAGATAAACCTCGCTCTGCCACTAAATCAACCTATCACCAAAATATTTTGACGCACACATCTACCAGCACTTCACTTTTCACAGCGGCATATTACCAAACGATGCCTGATGAGTCTGCCTTATGTCGATCCTGCAGGCTGCGCGAAAAGTTGCAAGTTTCCTGAATAGAAAAGTAGCGGCTGAAATGCCATCGCATGCACGATGACGATAGTGGAGAATCGTGCACGTCCTAGGTGTGGTGGCGGTGCAGGGGTTGCATTGCAGGGACCTCAAACACCGTAGGGTTTTTCACCGACACAACTGAGGCGTTGATCTCCCCTGCATAATTTTTTGCGGTCTTTCCATGCTTGGTGCAAGAAGGAAATAAGACTGTGCTATTTTGTGCCATACACAGAAGTACGTCTTGAAGCTAAACTGAGATGAGAAGAACTACTTCTCAAAGTAAACGTTCTCTCTATCTATCGTATTCATTTGGAGGCAGCCAAATCCCAAAGCACAGGGGTCTTCGCTTATCCCTTATTCTTCTAAGCGACTCCTCCCAACCATGTCAACGACGCCACCAAGAGTCGCTGAGATTCTCTCCGCTCCACGATTCACATGACTCTAGAACCCTTGGAAAGGGATTCTCCGTTTCAATGCCTTCCAGCCTTCTCTAATCTTGCCACCCCTTCGGTGAGAATCTCACCTTTATGACATCGTGAGTATGCTCCAGAGAGCCGCGACTACTTATAATTGCCGTGGATAGCCAAGTATGGAGATAATAGAGAGGAAATTCATCTTCATGCTCTTGTCTCCCCATCGTCTAAATCGCCAACATGTCTACATTACCTGAGTAAGAATTTACCTCTATCCTCCTCCCCTTCCCTCCTCTTCATTGCAAACCCCATTTCCTAACATCTTCGCCAGAGCCACCAAGAACCTGCACAAATCTTCAACGGTATCTAGTTTGCAAACTTCTCTTGCAGATCTCTCGCTAGGAGAAGAGATGGAAAAAGCAACAAAAGACGTCCCCCTCGTCCCAGTCACCGCAATCATGGTCTCGGGCTTTGATCTCAGCCAATACGTCCAAGCACCCAGTAATCAAACTCCGCTGGAACGCTTTTTGGCAGTTGATGACAGATTGGGAAGGCTATCCTCTTCGCCTTGGCGGTGCCGCGTGCAGAAGCTGTAGGGAAGGGATGAGTCGGCGATAAATTCCGATGTATGGGTGACGGACGGCGGCTCAACTCTATGATCGGCCTGTTCTGGAAGTGGTGTTCGACCTTGTAATATTATATGTTAAGAGCTAGCTCGAATTTTTGAGGGGATCATATTTGGTCAGGACCCCGAGGGTGAGAAGAGATGGCAGTGGGGCCCAGGGAGGCGACGGAGGGAGAACTGGGGATGTTTGAGCGAAACTTGGAAGCTGTCTATATTGTCGATCAGTGGCTCATTAGTCGTTGAAAAGCGGATAATGCAGAGTTTTAAGGGCAAGTAGACGTAGAAATGAAAGGAGTAGATGAAATTTCCTTTATGTGGTCCTGCTTTCCTCTGATTATCCCTTCAGGCAGCTACCTTAGGTTAATGCCCAAAGGCACCTGGGTGTTGTCTTTCTCCGCAATTTAAGCTATGAAGTCTCTGTACACCTTATCCTTCTCACCTTTCATTTCAATAAGTCTTCGAGTTACTATTATTTTCTTTGCTTTGCTTTTCTCTTTCATATCCATGAGTGCTGAGAGAATCTCTTTTCTATTTGTGAGGAGATCGACAACGCAACTAGTGCAATTATTGAAGTGCTCAAGTTTCAGATCCCCAGACTCATTAACGCCTCCGCGGTCCACATCGGCTTGTCAACTGGAAACCCCAGCGAGCAATCAGATTCCAAACACCATACCACTGGAGCACTCAAATTCCCTCCTGCGATATTTTGAACCATTTCCAGCTTTGTGTTCCTATAAAATGCAGCGCTTTCGGGATCCGTCGATGCATTATATGTCATCAGTGCATGGACCTTAATACCCTCGGGAACTGTAGTATTGACAAGATATTCATCGAGTCCCGTTGATTGCTCCTGAATCAAAGTATAATACTGATAAGCCCAGAAGTCTTCCTTCATGCCTTGGGCGCGGAAGCGCGAAAAAAGAGAAACATCGGAGAAGCCTGTTGAGTTTGAAGGAACGAAAATAGGCATTAGACCCCTGTGAGTGTCAGTCATACAAAACAGTAACCATAAAAAAACCCCCCCAAAAAAAACAGTACATACCAAGGAATCCCTAACGCTAGAACGGTTTCTGCAAGAGATGTCCTGCTTCTCAAATCACCAGCCCGAAAATCCATCATCTGGGCATAAGTCCAATTATTCTTCCTCCGCGCATCCATCCACTCGATCCCATCTGGACTCGTATCTAGAACCACTAATGCTTTCGTGGTATTGGGATGCACAATCGCATCTCTCAGCGCGTTCTCGGTCCCGCCTCCCCATCCTACCAGCACCATGTCTTCGTCTTCCCTTCCTAACGCTGCTAGCAAAGGCGAGAAATAGTCATCGTAGCCTAATTCCCAGTTATCGAAGTATGAGGGCAAGCGATCCGACCACCCGAAATTTGGAGGGTCCCAGGAACAGGAGTTGCGCCCGTGGGAAATGGCGAGAGTGGTTTGGAGAGAGAGGAAATCAACAACGCCGTGAGCGGAGGTGCTGGAGAACCAGAGGGTGGGGTGGAAGCTTGAGGAGGGGACTACGGTGCAGTTGTAAGAGATGGTGTGTGTTTCTCCGTTAGGAAGGATGATTGGGATGCGTGTTCCGCTGAGAGAAGGAGTTAGCGGATAGTTTTTAAGGGGAGGGGACGTACGGGTTGGGGTAACGGTTCAGAAGAGCGAGCTGGATGGAGCCAGATGTGGAGAGGATGAGGAGGACTGCGTGCAGAGTCATGAAAATGCGGTTTCTAATACGGAGAAATACAGATTGATATCGCCGAAGTTGTGATCCTTGTTCTCGAAGATGATTCTTGGGGGGGTTAAATTGCTGTAGATAGAAGACACTGACGAGTCCGAGACCGCCGGCAAGAAACGTCAGGAATGCAATGGCTATCGTGTCGGGCTTTGACGTGAAGCAGAGAGCGAACCCATCTATTAATCCACAGAGCGTGATGATAACCAAATAGGCGTATAAAGTCCATGAGGCCCATCTTTTGCAGACGCATCCTTGCGAATGAAGACGTAGGAAGACTTGGAGGGTTTGGAAGCATAGGCAAGCTGAGAGATAGAGCGCGAAGAAACGGCTATAGTAGGTCTTTGGTCCTGGTTTACGAATATAGATCTGGAAATGTAAGATTTTGATTTGAGCAAGGGGCAGAACGGGAGTACAGATGAGTATATTAGCAAAGCGAGGGCTGTTACCGTGGGCTTTATCAACCAAACGGCCAATTGAGAATTTAAATATTTTGAATTGAGAATTAAGAATTAAGAATTTAAAATTTAAAGTATAATATAATCTTAGATATTGCTTTTTACTTTATTAT
>Ga0182030_10005180_pt1 | contig 27723 bp, 25 predicted proteins | sample 812S3MmetaG_FD_121299 | JGI IMG/M metagenome (GOLD analysis project Ga0182030, IMG submission 121299) | Permafrost microbial communities from Stordalen Mire, Sweden - 812S3M metaG (Illumina Assembly) | ecosystem: Environmental > Terrestrial > Soil > Wetlands > Permafrost | place: Sweden... | reverse complement strand
TTTTACCGGTGAGACCACCTATTTTCTAACGGGGACCGGCGCCACATCGCAGGGTGCCGCGATAGATGCCGCGCTGACCGACCTTGCCACCCGTGTTGTTGAGCGTACCGTTGAGAATTGGTAAGCTATGATTTATCTTTTCCTTGGGGACGACCTGCCAGCCGTTGACGCCAGAATTGCCGAGATCAAGAATAAATTTTTTAAAGATTCCCCGGAAGCGTTGAGTTTCGACTTTGATAATCTTGATGCCACGGACCTTGGTGACAAAGCCCTAAAAAAAGCGTTTTTGACCCTGCCGGTCATTGCCCCTCATCGGCTGATCGTTTTACGCCAGATACATAAATTACAATCCGCGGACATTCAAGTGCTGATCAATTTTTGCCAAAGACCGGCGAAGCATTGCGATGTGATCTTGGAATCCAGCGAAAAGGCGCTCAAAGGAGATCTCAAAGACGTAGGCTTATATGTCAAAAGCCAGTTGATGGGTAAACCTGAGGGGCCAAATGTTTTTGATATGACTAAATTGATCAGCACCCATCGCGGTGCAGATGCATTGAAAATGTTGGATGGTTTTTATCGCGAGGGTGTGCATCCTTTGCAGATCATGGGGGCCTTGGTGTGGTATTGGGGCAAGGAAGGCAAGCTTCGGGGCAAAGAAGTTTTCAAGCGGGGACTTAAGTCTTTAGAAGAGGCTGATTTGAACATCAAACGCAGCCGCCTTGACCCTCATTTTGCCGTGGAGAAATTGGTGGTAGAATTAGGCCTGTTGCTTAACCGCTAAAGAACGCGCGAAGCGGGATTTTCGCCGGGCCGCTGTTTTCTTATGGCAGATGCCGCGCTTGGCTGCTTTATCGAATTTCTTATAAATTTCTTTGAGCAGTTGTTTAGCGTCATCTTTTTTTTCTGCGGCAGCAGTGACGAATTTTTTGACCGTCTTTTTGAGGTCAGTCTTGATCTGCAGGTTATGCAGGTGTTTGGTATGGGATTTACGTAAATCTTTAATGGCAGTACGGCGTTGTGGCATGAAAAAAATCTCCTTTTAATTGTTATGAGTCAAAAATGATAGCAAAGCGCTCCCGATATGTCAACTGATAAATCCAATCCTCCCCACAAACATCACGCCCTTTTAAAATCCAGCGGTATTGTCGCTTGCGGGGTATTGGCATCCCGGCTGCTGGGATTTGTGAGGGACGTGATCATCGCCCGTTTTTTAGGCACCGGCTTTTTAGCCGAAGCCTTCTTTGTGGCCCAGCGCATCCCCAATTTATTCAGGGACCTGGCAGGAGAGGGCGCTGCCAACGCGGCCATCGTACCGGTCCTATCAGAGTACGCCCAGAAAAGGTCCAAAGAAGAATGGCAGGAATGCATTAACGCGGTCTTGGCCTGGGGAGCGATTGTTTTGGGAAGCATCACTGTGGTCGGCATGTTCGTAGCACCTTGGATCGTGCGGATGATAGCACCCGGATTTGCCAGACAACCCGGCGAATTGCAATTGACCGTTGATTTGACGCGCATCATGTTTCCCTATTTGATCTTGATCGCTTTAACTGCTTTTCAAGTAGGTATTTTATATTCCTTAAATGCGTTCTTTGCGCCGGCTTTTGGGCCATGCCTTTTAAATTTGGCCATGATCTTAAGTGTCTGGGTAGCAACTTTGTTTTCGTGGCCAATGGCCTATACGATATCCTTCGGTGTTTTGGTTGGCGGCGTTTGGCAATTTTGGGCCCAATGGATGGCTTTGCGCCGTAGGGGAGTTTATTGGAAGTGGCCCATTACGCTTAATCATGAGGGGGCCCGGCAAATCGGCAAGCTCATGCTTCCCAGGCTTTGGGGATCTGCTGTCTATCAGATCAATGTGTTCGTGGACACTTTTTGTGCTTCGTGGGCGGTTATCGTCGGGGCAGGCGGCATTGCCGCGATCTATTATGCCAATCGCATGATCCAATTTCCCCTGGGGGTCTTTGGGTATGCCTTGTCGTCGGTCACCTTGCCGTCGTTATCAAAGCTTGTTCAAGAAGGTGATATGGCGCGTTTTAGATCAACGTTATTTTTTGCCCTGGGCAAATTGATGTTGATCTTGATACCCACGGCCCTGGGCATGGTTGTTTTTTCGAAATGGATCATCCATACAGTATTTCAGCGGGGGGCTTTTGATGCTTATTCAACGGCGGTCACCTCACAGGTGATGTTCTATGCCGCGTTGGGCTTGCCTTTTTTCGGGGCCTCGAGGATCCTAGTTTCCGCTTTTTACGCTTTGCAGGACACCAAGACGCCGGTCAAGATAGCCACGGTTTGCCTGTTGATCAATATAGCCTTGAACGGAATCCTGATGTTCCCCATGAAGATCGGCGGCATCGCCCTTGCCAGCAGCATCTCCGGCGCCGTCAATTGCCTCTTATTATGGAGAGGGCTGGATAAGAAAATGTTTGGTTCTCTTGGGTCAAAGTAATATTACGCGGGCTATTTGGATTCAATTTATTCTTTTTCGCTTCTAAGTCGGTTTATTAACGCCAAAAAATCTATGCTGGTTCGGTGGTCAAACAACTCTCCTTCAGCTTCTCTAGAAGCTTCAGGCTCAAACAAGTTTGACCATTTAAGACTGAAGTCTTAAATTCCCTCACCATCATAAATTTTTTGGCTAAAACCTCCAAGTCGCTCAAAAGAACAAATTGCCTCCAAACAGCATGCATGTTCTAAATGATATAAGCATTGTAAGGGTAAATTTATTTTTTTTGCGACTGTTCGTTTTTAGCCAAAGCAGCTCATGCTTTGAGGGAATCCTGAGCCGAAGGGCGAAGGACGGCTGAACTGTCCGAGCCTTGAAGTTCCAGAGAACTACAAGGCGAGTTGTTCAGCCGCCGAAGAAGCATGAGACCTTTGGCGTTAAGAAAACGAAGCCAGGAGCGAAAAGAATAAATTTACCCTTACAATGCGTGCCTTCGAGGGAAATAAGATGGGTGTGATTGACATCAAATCAACAATTAAAGGTTTGCCCACATGTAGCGGGGTTTATTTGTATAGGGACGCTGCGGGGGTTGTTATTTATGTCGGTAAAGGCAATAATATTCGCAAGAGGGTAGAATCATATTTTCGCAAAAACACCGCAAGCCCGAAGACGGACCTTTTAGTCACCAAGATAGTCCAAATTGATACCATTCAAACGGCCTCCGAGGCTGAAGCCTTGATCTTGGAGGCCGGCCTTATCAAGCAGCATCAGCCCAAATACAATATTGAGCTAAAAGACGGGAAAACTTATCCCTTCATCCAAATTACAAAAGAAGAATTCGCGTTAGTTAAATTGGTTAGGCGCAATACCCGTAAATATAAAGAGGTGGCTGCGGAGTTTTGGGGGCCTTATGTCAATCCCTCACTCGTTCGGGAAGCGCTGCAGATCATCCGCAAGATATTCCCTTTTCGTACCTGTGAGCCCTTTGCCAATAGATTGTGCCTTTATTATGATCTGGGCCTATGCCAAGGACCTTGTGAGGCCAAGATCAGCAAAGAGGACTATCATCGCAACATCCGCAGCATAAAATTTATTTTAGACGGCAAGAAGGATGACCTCTACCGTAATTTACGTCTGGAAATGGAAGAATTATCTAGTCAGAAAGACTTTGAAGGAGCGGCCCGCTTGCGCAACCAGATCCGGGCCATCGGGGCCTTGTACTCAGGCACCGGGGACGTTAATTATTTTAAAGAAGCTGAGCAACTGCAAAGGGCGCTTGGTCTTGGGAAGGCCCCGGTGCGCATCGAATGTTTTGATATTTCCAATATCATGGGTGATCAGGCCGTAGGCTCCATGGTGTCTTTCTTAAGCGGCAAGCCCGACAAAAATAATTACCGCAGGTTCCGTATCAAGACCGTCAAAGGCATTGATGATTTTCAAATGATTGCCGAGATCGTGCGCCGTCGCTATACCAGGCTTCAAAAAGAGGGAGCAAGCTTTCCCGACCTGATCGTTATCGATGGCGGCAAGGGCCAATTGGCCGCTGCCATGAAAGAATTAAAGAAACTAGGCCTGGGCCTGGCCGTCATTTCTCTGGCCAAACGTGAAGAAGAAATCTTTGTTCCGAACAAGCGCAATTCCATAAAACTGAGCCACGATTCACTAGGCCTCAAGCTGCTGATGCGCGTGCGCGACGAAGCCCACCGCTTTGGTTTAAAGTACCACGTCCTTTTGCGGGGCAAAAAGTTTTTAGGGTTGCCGAGCAAGCGATAGGGGGTATTGTTTAAGACCAAGAGGGTAAAAGTCGTACGCCTTTTTTAGGCATTTTTATTCAAATTGTGTTATATTTCTCTTATGGATTCTTTAATTCTTCGACAAGACCACAAAGACCTTGTTAGGATCAATAGGTCACTTTCCCCTAAACAGAGGCTGGAAGCCTTTTTTTATCACAGCCAACTCTTAACGCAAATTTTTTTGATCAATAAGAACAATAACCTCTCAGTACGGGGCAGACTGTCTTCAAAAACTGCAAAAAATTTTAAAAGAGCGCAATGAATAAGCTGGTCTTATTGCTGTTTATTTCCTTCCTACCGTTCCGGCTGGCCCATGCGGGTGAGTTGAGTACGGCGGCAGAGGTCCTTTTTAAGAAATATTCTCCGGCTATTTACCAAGTCCAATCGATCAGCATCCAATCCAATAAGAAATATTCCATCGGGTCGGGTTTTCAGATTTCCCAAAAAGGCTATATAGTAACGAATTATCATGTCGTCTCCGACGCCGTGATGTTCCCAAATTCATTTCACATCCAAACCATCCAATCCGACGGGAAGGAACAATCAGCCCAGATCATCACCTTTGATGTGGTCCATGACTTGGCCATCATTAAGATCAAGGCCCCTCAAGCCATCGAGCTCCCGCTTGGCTCTTCGGAAATCAGTAAGGGTAAGAAACTTTATTCGATCGGTAATCCCGAAGATGTGGGCATGATGATCATCGAGGGTGAGTCCAACGGCTATATGGACAAAGCACTTTATAAGAAGGTGTTGACCAGCTTGCCATTAAATCCCGGTATGAGCGGCGGCCCTACGTTGGGCGAAGATGGGAAGGTTGTGGGGATCAATGTCATGACCGCAGGCAATTCGTTGAGTTTCCTGGTGCCTGTGGAGTGCTTGAAAGACCTTTGGAAAAAATCAAAGGCCGGTCATTTCAAGCCTATAGGCAATTTTGCCGATCAAGTTCAAAAGCAGTTGATCTCCCAGGAAAAAGATTATTTCACGAAAGTCATCAAGCAGAAATGGGAGAAACAGCCCTTTGGCAGATTTGTGGTTCCGTCCACCATCTCTAATGAGATCACCTGTTGGGGAGAACCCAGGGACAATCCGGAATACTGGATCGAAAGCCCGTATTTGCAATGCGAGATCAAAGATGACCTGTTCATCTCATCCTCCGTCAGGGCGCACACGGTCCTTTTTAATTATAGCTGGGATAAAAGCAAAAGTTACAATCCATTCCGATTTTATACATTGACTGATGAGGCATTAAAGAAGTCTTACCGCTTTGACCTGGATAAGATCTATGAGCGTGATGCTGAGAATTTCCAGTGCCGCACAGATATCGTTAGGATCGCATCCAATCCTTTTTGGGTCTCGACCTGTGCTCGAAAGCTCAAGCAGTTAACGCGTCTTTATGATATTAACGTCAGGATGGCTTCATTAGGGAGCATGAATACGATGTTGATGGTGGAATTAACTTTGGGAGCAATAACTAAGGACACCTCAAAAGCATTTTTGGAAAAATTCTATAAGGAACTGGAATGGGTAAAATAGTCCTCGAGATCGAAGAGTTTGCTAAAACATACTCGGAATATAAAACTTTTGATCAAGATTGTATCCGCATCGGCCGCGGTTTTGACAATGACCTGATCATTAATGACCCTTTTGTGGGAGCGTCTCATCTTTCTTTAAAATTCACCGAAGGGGCTTGGGGTTGTGAAAACAATAGATCTTTGAATGGTACCTTTATATCAAGCCCTCATGGGAGTGCTGCAAAAGTCAAGGTTGATGCGGCTTGCCCGGTCCATTCAGGTGACACCCTTTTTTTGGGAAAGACAACCATCCATGTTTGGGACATCAATCACCCGGTTGCCCCGGAGCAAGCATTGGAGGCAAGTTCATCGCTTACGTTTGATGGGCGCAAGACCACGTTAAATTTATTTTATAATTTGGGAGTTTTTGGTTTTGTTTATTTCTTGTATTTATCTCAATGGTACTGGAAAAGCCATAGCACTTTTGTTGAGACTTTAGCGACCACATGCATGGTGCTTTTTTGCCTGGTGATCTGGTCAGCGTTTTGGGCTCTGATCACCCGTTTTACGAAACGCCAACACCGGTTTTTAGGGCATTTGTTGTTTTCATTTCAATGGGCTGTTATTTCTCTGGCGATATCGTTTGTCCTTAAATACATTTTCTTTTTTATATGCAATGACGGCTTTGATTATGTTGCCTCCCTCGTGGCATTTGGCCTATTTAGCGTCTTTGTTTTGAATAATCATTTGAATATCGCCACAAACCTGTCATCGGTCAAAAGGAACATGGTCTCAGGCACGATAGCAATATCGATAATTCTATTATCCGTATTGGGTTATTATGCCACACATAATGAGTTTAGCCCTAAGCCGCACCACTATGTGAGACTTGCGCCTGTTGCCAAGAAGTTTATCCCTGCGATACCGATCAAAGAAGAGATCAAGCGTCTAAATTCTATATTTTGAGAATTTTCTATGAAATCAAATCCAAAATCATTGACTGATTTTCAATGGCAGGTATTGCGGGCAACATTAACGATCCCATTGGGAGAAACCCGCTCCTATCAGTGGGTCGCCGATAAAATAGGGCATCCCAAGGCTGTACGCGCGGTGGGTTCAGCCTTGCGTAAAAATCCATATCCGTTGATCATTCCCTGCCACCGGGTGGTCAAATCAGACGGGACGCTAGGGCGTTATGCCGGCAAAAAGGACGGCAAAAAAGCCAAACTTTTGGCAATAGAGCAGGACATATTTCGACGAACAATGACGCATATCCTGAAATTGGAAAAAAAGCATCGAACTGGTTACCAGAAAAAAACCGTGAGCAAGGGGGAGTTTTGAGTTGAGTTTTGAGTTGAGCTTGACGTGTTAAAATAGAGATGATATGCTTCTTTTAAGTGGAGGCAGGTTCTATGCTTAAAAAAATAAAAAATAGAATACAGACTGAAATAAAGCCTAAAAATGGCAATAGATTCAATGCCGACAAATGGCTAACGGAGAATTTTGAAAAGCTGGTTAATAAATATGCCGGCAGGTATATTCTTGTCATTGATGGTCGTGTGCTATATACAGATAAAGATGGCTCCCCTGGGGAAATTGCCGGTAAAGCGAAATTTCGCTTCCCTCATTCCGTCCCCCTATTTTTAAGAATCCCACGTCCCAAAGATTTTTTATGCGCGCTAAACGTGGAATAATTTTTCCTTATAAGACCTATCGCGGATTCCCTTGCCCGATGGTGACTGTCCGATTGAATGGGTTTGATGTTGAAGCCTATGTTGACTCAGGGGCATTTTATTCTATTTTTTCCTCATATGAGGCAGATGCAATTGGGATTGATTACAGACGAGGTAAGCAGAATAACATTGTTGTTGGCGATGGGAACACCATACCTGTCTACTTTCATACTTTGCCTGTTACGATAGGGGACATTTCTTTTAATGCTGTTATTGGATTCTCCCAGAAACTTGGGGTTGGTTTCAATCTTCTTGGCCGCAGGAGTGTATTTGAGAAATTCGTTATAGTTTTTGACGATATAAAAAAACAGATAACATTCATCCCTCGCTAATTCCACATTAGCGTTCCGCCATCCCCTTCGAACCCCCTCAAAAAACACCTCGACAAGTTTTGAATTTAAGATTATTATGTACAAGTTTTTAATGGATATTAAAGAAAGGTTTTTTAATGGAAATCGGTATTGTGGGCTTGCCTAATGTCGGCAAGTCTTCTCTTTTTAATGCTTTGACCGGTGCCGCTGCGGCAGCGGAGAATTTTCCTTTTACCACCATTGAGCCGAATATCGGAGTGGTGCCTTTACCTGATGAGCGTCTGCAATTTTTTGCCAATGAATGGAGTTCCGCCAAGGTGACACCGTCAGGCATCCGTTTTGTGGACATCGCCGGTATTGTTGAGGGAGCATCCCAAGGCGAAGGACTTGGCAATAAATTCTTGGCCCATATCCGCTCGGTGGATGCCATTGCCCATGTGGTGCGCTGTTTTAAAGATGAGAATGTGGTCAACGTGATGACAGAATTAAACCCGCAGTCTGCCGCGGACATCATCACCACTGAACTTTTATTGGCGGATATCCAGCAATGCCAGAGCGCCGTGGACCGTTGGACTAAAAAGGCAAAGTGCGGGGACAAAGACGCCATTGCCAAATGCGATGCCTTAAATAATTGCATGAAGGCATTTAATGACGGCATCCCTGCCCGTCGATTAAATGATATCCCGCCAGAAATATTAAATGAATTCCAATTTTTGACCGCCAAGCCTTTAATGTATGTGGCCAATACCGATGAGGGAACGCCGGATGAAGTTTTGCTTAAACCTTTACGTGATCGTGCCGCTTTAGAGGGCGCGGTCTTAGTTGCTATATGTACCAAATTAGAAGCGGAGATCGTGCAACTTCCCCCTGAAGAGCGCGACGAATATTATCAGTCCGCGGGCATAACCTCGCCAGGCTTGGCCCGCCTGGCCCAGGCAGGCAAAGAACTGCTTGGTCTTATCTGTTTTTTTACGGCAGGCCCGCAGGAAACGCGTGCGTGGCTTATCCCTAAGGGGACCACAGCCCATAAAGCCGCCGGGAAAATTCATACAGATATTGAACGCGGGTTTATCCGCGCTGAGATCTATAAATATGATGACCTAAAAAGACTGGGTTCCTATAAAGCCGTCCAAGAAAAAAATCTCGTCACTCTCGAGGGCAAAGACTATATCATGCAGGACGGCGATGCCGCGTATTTCAGGTTTAGTGTGTAATTTAACGTGTCATTGCGAGGAGCGAAGCGACGAAGCAATCTCAATAAAATTTGATGTTCTTTCAGGGATTGCTTCGCTCCCTACGGTCGCTCGCAATGACAAGAAAAGTGTTTATGACAGACCAATTGATCAAACAATTTGATGAACTCGCCCAAAGGCTGGCCGGCCTAAGGGGGTATCTTTGACTTGCCCCACAAAGAAAAATCCATAGCAGAGATACAGGCGCGGATGTCCCAGGAAGGCTTTTGGGAGCATCAGGAGCAAGCCAACAAGGTCATGCAGGAGCTTAAAGGTTTAAAGAATATCGTCGAACCTTTTATGGAATGTGTCAGGCGCGTTGAAGAGTCAAAAGAATTTTTAGGCCTGAGCGAAGATGATGAAAGTTTGAACAAGCAATTGGCCGACGAAGCCGCTCTTTTAAAGTCCCAGATCGATAATTTGGAATTGCAGGCGCATTTAAGCGGTCCATTCGATAGCGCTAACGCGCTGTTGAGCATCAATGCCGGTGCCGGCGGCACAGAGTCCTGTGATTGGGCGTCCATGCTCATGCGCATGTATATGCGCCACGCGGACCTCAAAGGATACAGCTGCGAAGTCATTGATATTTTAAATGGAGATGAAGCAGGTATTAAGAATGTGACCCTGCGCATTGAAGGCGAAAAAGCTTACGGGTATTTAAAATCTGAAAAAGGCGTGCACCGGCTGGTGCGTATATCACCCTTTGATTCCAATAAGCGCCGGCATACCTCTTTTGCCTCTGTGGAGGTAATTCCCGAGGTAGAGGATGAAACGGCAGTTGACATCAATCCCTCGGAATTGCGCATTGACGTTTTTCGCGCTTCCGGCCCTGGCGGCCAGAGTGTCAATACCACGGATTCCGCGGTGCGCATCACGCATTTACCGACAGGAATTGTAGCCCAGTCGCAGAAAGAGCGTTCGCAATTGCAAAACAAGGTCCAGGCCATGAAGGTCGTGCGGGCGAGGCTCTTGGCGCTCAAAACCCAGCAGCAGGCCGAGGTGATGAACAAAGAAGCCGGGGACAAACAAAAGATCGAATGGGGTTCCCAGATCCGTTCCTATGTGCTGCATCCCTACCTGATGGTCAAAGACCATCGCACCGGTGTGGAAACAGGCAATGCCCAGAAAGTTTTAGACGGAGAAATTGACCCCTTTATCGAAGGTTTTTTAAAAACAAAACCGGAAGACAGGGACAAGCGACTTAAATCACGGGGGATTGACGATGTTTGATTTTATTGTACGTAAAGCAATGGTCCAAAGTGCACAGAGATTTATCGATCGCCTAAAGCCGTCTGTGCAGATACATATCCATCCGGAAGCGCCACTTCCTTCGATCGGCCTGGTTAAAAAATTATCTGTCAGGGCCTCTGAGATCTGTGCCCTGGAAGAAAAGATCAAAGCTTTATCTGACGATGAGCTGAAAGCCAAGACTGTCGAATTCAAAGCGCGTATCAATAAGGCGATCAACTCCAAGAAAAATGAATATGAGCAGATCCAGTCTAATTACCGGAAAGCTTCTTCAGGCCAGGAACGCGAAGATCTGGTGGTGGAGATCAAGCGCCTGGAAAAAGAACTGCATGATTCCAAGCAAGGGGTTTTGGATGAGATCCTCAATGAAGCTTTTGGGGTGGTGCGTGAGACGGGGCGACGGGTCTTGAACATGCGGCATTTCGATGTGCAATTGGTCGGCGGCATGGTGCTGCATAGCGGAGGCATCACAGAGATGACCACCGGCGAGGGAAAAACTTTGGTAGCCACCTTACCGGCGTATTTGAACGCCCTGACCGGGGACGGTGTGCATGTGATCACCGTCAACGATTATCTGGCGCACCGCGACCGCCATTGGATGGGGCCTCTCTATGAATTTTTAGGGTTAACTGTCGGCGTTATCCAGCATGACATGAGCCCGCGTGACCGTCAGACAGCTTACGGCTGTGACATCACCTATGGGACCAACAACGAGTTTGGTTTTGATTATCTGCGTGATAACATGGTCTCCTTTAAAGAAGAAATGGTCCAGCGCGGCCATGCTTTTGCCGTGGTCGACGAGGTCGACAGCATCCTGGTGGATGAGGCGCGTACTCCGCTTATCATTTCCGGACCTGCCGAAGAAAGCACGGACAAGTATTACAAGGCTTTCCAGATCGCCCGACAGCTTAAAGGAAAACGCGTCACCGAGGCCCAGGAGATCGATGCCAAGCATAAAGGTGAAGACCTGTACCAAGGATTCGATTATTTGGCCGATGAGAAAAATAAATCTATTTCGCTTTCCGAAGAAGGGGAGACCAAAGCCGCGGGGCTTTTCGGGGTCAAGAATTTGCATGAGATCGATACCAATGAATACCGTCATCATGTGATCTGTGCCCTGCGTGCCCAGGAGTACTTTTCCAGAGATGTGGATTATGTGGTCAAGGAAGGCAAGGTCATTATCGTCGATGAATTTACCGGACGTATGATGCCGGGGCGCCGCTGGTCGGACGGGCTGCACCAGGCCGTGGAAGCCCGGGAAGGCATCAAGATCGAGCGTGAAAACCAAACCCTGGCCACCATCACCTTCCAGAATTATTTCCGTATGTACCGCAAATTAGCCGGGATGACGGGTACCGCCTATACCGAAGCCAATGAATTTAAGCAAATCTACAATCTGGACGTGGTGGTCATCCCCACCAACCGTCAGTTGATACGCGATAGTTATCCGGATTGCATTTATAAGACCACCCAGGAAAAATACAATGCTGTTGTCCAAGAGATCGAGGAATGCCATCAAAAAGGTCAGCCGGTCCTGGTGGGCACCATTTCCATCGAAAAATCGGAATTGATCGCGGGGCTTTTAAAGAAAAAGGGGATCACCCATCAGGTCCTTAATGCTAAATATCATGAATTAGAAGCCCATATCATCGCCCAAGCCGGACGTTATAACGGGGTGACCATTGCCACCAACATGGCTGGCCGCGGTACGGACATTGTCTTGGGCGGTAACGCCGAGTACCTGGCACGGGCCCTGGCCGCTGATAAATCCAAGGACCTTGATGATCAGGCCCGGGAAGAGATGATCAAAAAATTCATTACCCAATTCAAAGAACAGGTGGCCAAAGAAAGAGAGCAGGTCCTTGACTCCGGCGGCCTGCATGTCATTGGTACAGAACGCCATGAATCCCGGCGTATTGACAACCAGTTAAGAGGCCGTTGCGGCCGTCAGGGCGACCCTGGTTCGTCGCGGTTTTATGTCTCCCTGCAGGATGACCTGATGCGATTGTTCGCCTCGGAGAGCATCATGACGGTCATGGACAAGCTGGGGATGAAGGAAGGCGAGGTCATTGAATCGCGCATGGTATCAGGTGCGCTGGAAGTTGCCCAAAAGAGGGTAGAGAATTACAACTTTGAGATCCGCAAGCAATTGCTCGACTATGACAATGTCATGAACAAGCAGCGTGAGGTCATTTACAGCCTGAGGCGTTCCATCCTCGAGGGTGAGAATTTAAGGGACGTGATCCTGGATGCCCTTTTGATGGCCTCTGACGATGTGGTGGACAGCCTTTATGCGATCGCGCAAAACGAGGAGACGGTCAATCAGTTGGCCGTCCAAATACAAGCTAAATTTATGGTGAATATTGAAGCCCTTAAAGGCCAATGGAGCACTTTAAACGGCCAGCAGATCAAAGATGAACTGGAACAAGTTCTCCTCAAGGCCTATGAGGCCAAGGAAGCCCAAGTGACCCCGGAGATCATGCGCCGCATGGAACGTATGATCCTTTTGCATGTCATCGATACAAAATGGAAAGAACATTTATATAGCATGGACCAGGTCAAAGACGGTATCAGCCTGCGGGCCTTGGGCCAGCGCGATCCTTTGGTGGAATATAAGAAGGAAGGCTTTTCCATGTTCAAGACCATGTACACTTCGATCAACCATGAGGTGGCGGCCATGATCTTTAGGCTGGAAGCCATGCCCCAGGACCTTCGCCCGCGTTCAGTGTTTAGCGCCATCCCTCAGCAGGCATTGCATCAGGAATTCCAAGGCGGGATCCCAAAACCGGTGAACCCACAGCAAGCGGTGTTAGATGAAACAGATGTCCATCATCAACAATCGTCCGCAACCGCAGCCGTACGCACCGCCGACAAAGTCGGCCGCAACGACCCCTGTCCTTGCGGGTCAGGCAAAAAATATAAAAAATGCTGCGGAGTATAAATCCAATGGCATTTTTATCCTGTCTATTATCTGCAGCGCTTTTGGATTTATCCTTTCCCCAAACAGAGTGGGCATCTTTAGCATGGGTGGCATTAGTGCCGCTTTTGTGTGCCCTTGACGGGCAAAAGCCGTGGCGGTCTTTCAGGCGGGCTTATTTGTGCGGGTTTTTGTTTTTTGCCGCTACCTTGGGCTGGTTTGTCTATGTCACTTATCCGGGGGCCATTTTGTTGGTGGCTTTTTTAGCTTTGTATTTTGCATTATACGGGCTCCTGTTTGTTTATTTTCAGCGTTTGGCAATTGTCCCGCGCATTTTTGTTTTAGCATCTTGCTGGGTGGCTTTGGAATTTATCCGGGCGCATCTTTTTACCGGATTTGGCTGGGTGATGCTGGGGCACACGCAATATAAAAATCTTTGGCTTATTCAAATGGCGGACATCACAGGCGTCTATGGCGTGTCATTCCTGGTGATTCTGGTCAATCTTTTGGTTTTTGAAAACTTGCGGGCGCGTTCTTTCTTGCTCAAAGCGAATATCGCTGTGATTACGGTCCTGTCGATAGTCTTTATTTATGGGTATTGGGTCACCGGGCAGAAAAAAGTTTATCCAATGGTCAGGGTTGGCGTGGTACAGCCTAATATTCCTCTCAATATCAATTGGGATGAAGGGCGCAAACCTTGGATCGTTGCTAAAACCATTCGTTTGACCCAAAAACTGCAAGACCAAAAACTGGACCTGATCGTCTGGCCGGAAACATCCCTGCCGGGAGTCATCACAGACGCCCCGTTTTTAGCCAATGAGATCCAAGCGACTGCACAGGGCCTGCATACTCCTATCCTGATCGGTTCTGTTGACAAAGAGGAAGAGCAGTATTACAATTCCGCTTTTTTGATCGGCGCGGATGGACAAATGCAAGGCCGTTATGATAAAATCCATCTGGTGCCTTTTGGCGAATACTTGCCGTTAAGACCGATCTTAGGATGGGTCAATAAATTTGTTCTTTTGGATGATTTTGCCTCAGGCAAGAATTATAAGATTTTTTCGATTTCGCCCAATCACGTGAAGTTCAGTGTCTTGATATGCTTTGAGGACACGTTAGGATATTTACGCCGTAATTTTGCCCAGGCCGGGGCGGAATTCTTTGTGAACATGACCAATGATGCCTGGTTCAAAGACACCAAAGCGCCATTCTTGCATTTGCAGGCCGCTGTGTTTGGTTGTGTGGAAAATCACCGTTCACTTGCACGCGCGGCCAATACAGGGGTAAGCGCCTTGGTTGACCCGTGGGGACGTATCATTGCCACGGTTGCTGACGGGAAAGGCAAAAAAACATTCATCGAAGGCACGGCTTGGGGGACTCTCCCTTTAAATCAGGAAAAGACCTTTTACACAAAGTATGGAGATGTTTTTACTATTTTATGTTTTTTGTGTATATTAGTGGCAGTGGTAACTGCCTAAGGAGAACCTATGACTAAGAAAATATTATTAGTTGACGATGATCCGGGAGTGCATTTGATCATTGTCCCGATCTTAAGCAAAGCCGGGTATACTATTATTTCCGCAAAAAATGGAGAGCAAGCCTTACAATTGGCGCTCGACCAAAGGCCGGATCTGATCATTCTGGATGTCATTATGCCGGGCATTAAGGGCAGGGACCTGTGCAAAAAGATCAAGGCCTATGAAGTGCTCAAGAACATCGCGGTTATTTTTTTGACTGCCAAAGACTCCGAAGATGATATCAAGGCAGAACTAGAAGCCGGCGCCATTACCCACCTGACCAAGCCGATCAACCCGGTCGATCTGTTAAAGACCATCGGGGGCATCATTGGTTCTCATGCCGGTCCTCAAACCGGACACTCGCAGGGGCTCGGTAAATAATCATGTCCACTGATGCAAAGAAAAAGTTCGAGAGAGCTCTGGTGCGCGGGGCTTTTTATTTTTTCTCCTGGCTCTTTAGGGTACTGCCTTATGCTGTCATCAAGGCGATATCAGGAGGACTGCTGGCGCTGGTTTATGTTATTTTGGGGCGCATGCGCAAGGCTGCCATGAACACCCTGGAGATCGCCTTTGGCAAAGAAAAGTCCCAGGTGGAATTAAAAAAGATCTGCAAGGATTGCTTTTATAACGGCGGACGAGGGGCCATTGAACTTGGGGCTTTTATGGAGCGGCCGCATCTTATCAAACAGTCCGTTTCTTTTGAAGGCAATTCCCGTGAGAATTTGGACGCGGCCTTAAAAGAAGACCGTGGGGTCATTGGCATATCCGCGCATTTTGGCAATTTTCCCTTGATGCTGCTTTATTTGGCGCAGATGGGCTATCCCACTAATGCCATTATCCGTCCCAGCCGTGATGAGATCATTGAAAAGGATTTTCAAGCCTCACGTTCCCGTTTGGGGCTAAAGACCGTGCACAGTTATCCCCGTGAGGCGTGTGTGTCCCAGTCGCTCAAAGCCTTGCGTGATAAAGAACTGCTGGTCGTGATGCTGGACCAGAACACCGGCAGCAAGTCCGGCGTCTATGTCGATTTCTTCGGGCAAAAAGCCGGAACAGCGACAGGCCCGGTCATTTTTGCCATGCGCACCGGAGCGCCGTTACTGCCGATCTTTACCCTGCGCAAGGGCAACAGTGATTTTCATACCGTGGTCATTGAAAAGCATTTTTATCTGGAACAAAAAGCGACAGATGAAGAAACCATCCAATACAATGTGCAAAAAATGACAAATATCATTGAAAGATATATCCGCAAGTATCCCGCCGAATGGGGCTGGATGCACCGTCGTTGGAAAAGCCGTCCGAAACCTGTTGCCGCCGGACAAGAGGTAGGTGCCGATGTGGTTTAAGAACTGGCGCAGAGTGTTAATTTTCACGGCGGGGTTTATTTTAACGACCCTCGGGATCACCATTGTTTTACAGCAATGGGAGGCAGTGGTCTTGGTGTTCAAGGCTTTTATTGGGGCATTCTTAGCGGTGACCGGTCTGGTAATTTTATTTGCCTCGACCCTCAAGGGACATGATCAACAGGGTTAAATTAGTCATTTTTGATCTGGATGGGACGCTGGTCAACGCGTATCCGGCGGTGAGCCGCAGTGTTAATTATACCTTGAGCTCTTTGGGGTTTGCTCCCCGTACGGACGCCCAGATCAAGCGCAGTGTCGGCTGGGGTGACCGCCAGTTGATGGTCCATTTCGTCGGGGAGAAATTAGCCGACCCGGCACTTGCCATTTACCGGCCTCACCACATCAAGGCTTTGGGAGTCAAGGGTGCGGTGAAATTCTTGCCCGGCGCTTTGGTGGTCTTGAAATTCTTAAAAGCCAGAGGATATAAGCTTGCCATTGCCAGCAATCGTCCGGCTAAATTTACCAGGATCATTTTAAAAGCCCTGGGGGTCCTGCCGTTATTCGATGTGGTGCTTTGCGCGGATAAAGCCAAGAGGCCTAAACCCTATCCGGATATGTTATGGGCCATCGCCAAACGATTGGGCCTTGATAAAAAAGAAGTCTTGTACGTCGGAGATATGACCATCGATGTCAATTGCGCCCACAGGGCAGGTATGCGCATGGTGGCGGTGAGCACGGGATCAAGTTCAAAGAAAGAATTAAAAGCATTGAAACCCTGGGCAATTATCGGTAAAATGGTAAAGTTAAAATCAATAATAATGGATAAAGTAAAGCCCCGCCAGGGCTGATGGCCTAAGCGGCGGGGTCCTGTAAGGAGAGGGGTATAATGAGTAAAAGATTACGTAAGGGTAAATTAAACTGGCGTTCCAAAAAAGCCAATCACGGCGCCAAACCCGGCAAGGGATAAAATGTTCCCCTCTTTTTTATAAAGAGGGGTTAGGGGAGTTCCTAGTAAACATATGAAGTCTCCAGTCAAATTCTTTCAATTTTTACTTCTGAGTTTTTTGTGCATCTTTTCCAGCGGCTGTGTCTTTTTGGTTGTCGGCAGTGTGGGTGCCGTCGGCGGTTATGCCATCAGCAGGGACACTTTTGAAGGGGTTAGCAGCAAAGGCCAGGAAGAGATACTGACAGCGGCCCATAAGGTCCTCTCGATCATGGGGACCATCACTGATGAGCGGCCTAAAGACGGGGAGATTATCGCCAGGGTTTATGGCAATCATGTGGTCGTTGATGTGGTCCAAATTAATTTGACTACCAGCAAACTTCGTGTCAAAGCCCGCAATGCCATATTCCCGCGTATTGCTGTTGCCCAGGAAGTTTACACCAAGATCATGAATCAATTGGAATAATGTTTCACATATAACAAGGAGATGAAACAATGCCAGTCAAAGTGGGTATTAATGGGTTTGGACGTATTGGCCGTTTGGTTTTTCAGGCCATCTGTGATCAAGGGCTTTTAGGTAATGAAATCGATGTGGTGGCCGTCGTGGATATTTCCACCGACGCGGATTATTTTGCTTATCAGATCAAATATGATTCAGTCCATGGTAAATTCAAGCATCCGGTTTCCACGATTAAAAGTGATCCGTCCAAAGCAGAGGCAGACACCCTCGTGGTCAACGGGCATAAAACTAAATGCGTGATGGCGACCAAGACGCCGGCCGAGCTTCCCTGGAAGGCCTTGGGGGTTGATCTTGTGATCGAATCCACAGGTCTTTTTACCGACAGCGAAAAAGCCGCCGGACACCTTCAAGCCGGTGCTAAAAAAGTGATCATTTCCGCGCCCGGCAAGGGTGAGGTCAAGACCATTGTTATGGGTGTCAATGAAAAAGAATATGACCCTGCCAAGCATAATATTATTTCCAACGCCAGCTGTACCACCAATTGCCTGGCACCTCTGGTGTATGTATTAATCAAAGAAGGCATAGGCATTGAAACCGGTCTTATGACCACCATCCATGCCTATACCGCCACCCAAAAGACGGTGGACGGCCCTTCCAAGAAAGATTGGCGCGGCGGTCGTGCGGCAGCCATCAACACCATCCCTTCATCAACAGGTGCGGCCAAGGCCGTGGGAGAAGTTTTGCCGGTGACCAAAGGCAAGTTAACTGGTATGGCCTTTCGTGTGGCGACCGCGGATGTGTCAGTCGTTGACCTGACCTTCCGTTCTGTCAAAGAAACCTCAATCGAGGAAATCGATGCTTTATTGAAAAAAGCCTCGGAAACCTATCTTAAAGGGTATCTTGGAGTTACAGACGAAGAAGTGGTTTCCACGGATTTCATCCATGACCCGCGCTCTTCCATCTATGATTCCCTAGCCACCACCCAGAACAATCTCAAAGGCGAGAAGCGCTTCTTTAAGATCGTTTCCTGGTATGACAATGAATGGGGATACAGCAATAGAGTTGTGGATTTAGTTAGGTATATCTCTAAGAAATAGAAGAAATTACAATTTTATCGTTTATTGCTATCACCAAAGGCCAGTTACATGTAACATCGTAACTGGCCTTTTTGCTTTCATCAAATGATTGATCATGGTATACTTTATTTAATCATAATCGGAGGAAATAATGGAAGCAATTCGAGAAATTAAAAAATTACGTGGACATCGGGTAACGTTGAATCTGCCCGAAAGATTTAGAAATTTAGAGGTTGAGGTCATTGTTTTTCCTTTAAAGTCTCAAAAGATAAAAACCAACGGCCATACCGAAATTTTAAATATGAGTGAATCTGCCCTTAAAAAGGATTGGAATTTGCCCCGAGAGGATAAGGCGTGGCAAAATTTATAAAAGGCGATATTGTCGTTGTCCCTTTTCCGTTTTCTGACTTGACCAATGCCAAACGCCGTCCTGCCTTTGTGCTGTCTGTCCTGCCTGGCGATGATATTATTCTTTGCCAGATTACCAGCCGTGATACTAAAGATGAATTTGTCATCAAAGTAAGAGCAACTGATTTTGATGAAGGGTCTTTGCCTGTAGAAAGCAACATTAGGCCTAACCGATTATTTACAGCAGACAGGAACATCATTCTTTATAAAGCAGGTCACGTCCATCAGGAAAAGATTGAACAAGTTGTTTTAAAAACAATTGAGATTATCCGCAGCTGACATGAAAAGAATTGGTTCCGATAAAGGCGGTCATTGGGAAGTTTTAAGAGTCTAACAGGCAACATTAGTCTCCCTCCGATAGTTTCAGGCTCTCTTTGCAAGAAATGCACAAATTAAAAAATAGCCTTGAGGCAAGTGATATACCCGCTACGGAGCACGCTATTCTTATTTCTAAGAATAATCATTATTGATTATAAATAGAATCATATGAATTACGCTGACTTTTGTTTCCAAGTAGATAATCTATATCCCCTCAGCAAAGCCATATCTTCAGGTACATATCAGCAATTTTGATTTTAACCTTGCCAATTTCGTCTTGGCCATCTGGAGTTCATTGAAATTCAATGGTTTGCAAACGGCCTATCTTTATAAAAATATCATTTCATTTGAAATTATTTATACTAAAATATGAGCTATTATGTTAAAATTTATGTTTTTAGTCCCCTAAGAATCGTTGTTTCAAATTAAAAGATGGAGGGAAGTGATGGAGAATCAACAGTTTACAAAAGAAGATGAAATTGATCTAAGGGAATATATAAAAGTTATTATTAAAAGAAAAAAGTTAATTATATCGCTATTTTCTATCGCAGTCATTATAGCGGCGGTTTCAAGCATGATGACACCCAAGGTGTATAAGGCAACAGCTACGATTATGGCGACACCTTCAACCATGCAGGGCGCCCTTTTTCCTTTAGTATTGCAACGGACTATTGTGAAGCTTAATTTAAAAGATGCCTCAGGTAGAGCGGTGACTGCTGAAGATTTATCCAGAAAATTGAATGTAAAGAAAGATGGAGAAAATGCTGTCCAACTTGAAGTAACCGATACCAATCCCCAGGAGGCCAGAGACATTGCCAATACCTGGGCCCAGCAGTTTGTAGAATATAGCAAGGATTTACTTTTGAAGGAAGTTAACGGTAACGAAGATTCTGAGATGACTCAGTTTGAAGTTTCCAAAAAGAACCTACTAGCGGCCGAAAAGAAGGTCAACGATTTTAAAAAAGGGTATAAGCAGGACTTGATGAGCGCCGAATTAACGATGAAGAAGAATATGCTGATTGATTATGAAAAGGAACTTGTTGGCATGGGAGTGGAATTACAGACCAAAGAATATACTCTCCTCGAGCTTAAAAAGCAAATAGCTGTCCAGAAAGAATTTATTATTGTTTCAAAGTCGATCACCGATGACTCGCTTTGGCAGGCATCAACTAAGGTAGATGGCCTTTCCGGCTTAGACAAAAAAGGCTTAAGAAGCGAACTCATCAATCCTATTTATCAGGATTTAGAATCACGTATCCTCAACGGAGAAGTAGAGCTAAACACCTTAAAAGCAAGAGAGGAATATCTGAATAAGGCCATCGGATCTTTGACAGAGGACATTAACCAACTGGATGGCGACATTAACCAAAAGGATTTTGATCTTTCGGGCCTCACGAGTCAGGTAGATATTTTAAAGAAATCTTACGATGATCAATCAAGTAAGATAGAGGACGCACGTATTGCCAAGGCAGGAGAATTTGGTGAGTTAAGAATAGTCTCACCGGCTAATATCCCCAGTCACCCCGTAGGTCAAGGCAGAATGAAAAGAGTAGCCTTAGTCGGCATTCTTAGTTTGATATTAGGGGTATTTTTAGCCTTCTTCATGGAATTTTGGCAGAAGGGGAAATAAGCGGAAGCTCATGAATAAGATAAACCAAGCAGTCATATTTGCCGGTTGAAAGGGAGAGCGCTTAAGACCATTGACCGATCATTTGCCAAAGCCAATGGCGCCGGTCAAGGATTTCTAAAAGACTCAATGGTGTTGATATCGGGTATTTTATCATTGAGAAGAATGTTTTAGATCCTGCCATGACAGGGAATATTTCATTTGAAGAAACTATTTTGGCTTCATTGGCCAAAGAACGCCGGCTATTAGCGCATGTGACAAACCAGCAATATTATTTCACCACTAACATGGAGAGCTTGAAGAATTTTGAACAAGCCGTACAAAGGGAAGGATTTATCCCCATCAGTTTAGGAGCTATCAAATGAGTTTTGGGGAGTTTGAATTTTTAGGTTAACAGTAAGAATTATAATTTTATAGAAATGGTCCATCATGGTTGGCTTAGACAGGCTCAAAAGGTGATTTGGAATGAAAATAAAGAAAAGAATTAAAAAAGACATACAAAAGGTTCCTTCTCAAATATTAACCGAAGATCGGTTATATTTCGGGAAAAAGAAGGAAGATGTTATTTTTCCAATTGCGCCAACAACAGGAAAAATGCCTAAAAGTTACGCGGTATTTTTATCTGATCTTAAGAAACGCATACAACAAGAACGTCTGCGTGTGGTACTAGCCAGTAATGCCGCATTGGTTAATTTATATTGGGATATCGGCAGGGGGATAATCAAGAAGCAGAAGGAAGAAGGATGGGGATCTAAAGTTATTGATAGACTTTCTATGGATTTGGGTAAAATGTTTCCCGATATGAAGGGGTTTTCACCTAGAAATCTTAAGTATATGCGTGCTTTTGCATTTGCGTGGCCGCAAAGAGAAATTGTGCAAGAGGTGCTTGCACAAATAACCTGGTATCATAACTTAGCTTTACTTGATAAGTTGGATGACGCGCAGACGCGTATTTGGTATGCCCGTAAAACAGTAGAACATGGGTGGAGTAGAAATATCCTTGCGATACAGATTGATTTGCGGCTTCACCAAAGGCAAGGAAAATCGATCAATAATTTTCCTGTTTCAATGCCTCCCGTTGATTCCGATATGGCCAAGCAGGTATTTAAAGACCCGTATGTCTTTGATTTTTTGGGTACCGCAGATCCTCGTAGAGAAGCGGAGTTAGAGCAGGGGCTAATGATGCATGTTCAAAAATTCTTGCTGGAACTTGGGTCTGGTTTTGCGTTTGTCGGTCGACAAGTGCATCTGGAGTTAGGAGACAGCGATTTTTATATTGACCTTTTATTCTATCACCTTAAATTACGTTGTTATGTGGTCATTGAGCTTAAGGCCGTGAAATTTGATCCGGGGCATGTGGGCAAATTAAATATGTATCTTAATGTTGTCGATGATATTTTACGCCATCCTGATGATAATCCGACCATTGGGCTTCTTTTGGTAAAACAAAAGAATAAAATGGTTGCTGAATATGCTTTACGTGGATATAGCAAGCCCATTGGAGTGGCTGAATGGGAAACACAAATCACCCGGGCTTTGCCGGAAAGGCTTAAAACAAGCTTGCCGACAATTGAAGAGCTTGAGGAAGAATTAAGTAAAGATGTTAAAGCAAAAAAAGAATAATTCGGATGAGAAATTAAGGGGACTTATAAAATAAAAAAGAGGCTGTTAGTTTCGGGCAAACAACCTCCAGAAATGCCGACGGCTTTACTTGGTAAAGCCTAGTTAAAGTTTAATATAGTATGGCATATTGTCAATACTGGAATTTGTATTGGAATTTGTATTGGAGCGTTATTGGAGCGGGAAAAAGACAGCTCGTCCCCGACACTCAATTTGGATAGCAATGTAAGCAAGAAAAAGTGAAAGGTGAATGTATCGAGAAAATATGCAAAATATGTACCATATTGGGCGTAATCTTATTTGATGATAATGTTTAGCATGTCATTCCCGCGAAAGGTCCTCATGCCGGACATTCGCAGTTGCTCCGGGAATCCATAGGGACTAAATAATGGCACAATATTGCGATTATTGCAGGAATCAATCTATAGGATGGGATATTGTAGATGAAGTTTAAAATATTTATCAGCAGTGTTCAAAAGGAATTCAAGGATGAGCGTAAAGCGCTCAAAGATTATATTCATGGAGACGCATTATTGGGTAGGTTTTTTGATGTGTTTTTATTTGAAGACCTCCCGGCATTGGATCGTCGGGCTGATGAAGTATATCTTGAAGAAGTTCAACATTGCGACATTTATCTTGGTTTGTTTGGTGAAGAATATGGCGTTGTGGACCATGACGGAATGTCCGCGACGCACAGAGAGTTTCTTTTGGCAACACAGCTTGGCAGACCCCGCTTTATTTTTGTTAAAAGTGATAATGACGCGGCGCGTCAACCAAAGATGCTTGATCTTTTGAAGCTTGCCGGTGAGCAGGTAATCCGTCGTCGATTTAATTCCAAACCGGAATTGAATTCAGCGGTTTATGCGAGTTTAGTGCACTATCTTCTTGGTTCCGGACAGATTCTTACGGGACCATTTGATGCTACTATATGCCATAACGCGCAGATTGATGATATTTCCGAAGATAAAATCCGCTGGTTTCTCTCGCGCGCTCACAATGCCCGTGATTATGCTTTGGCAGAGACGACCCCGGTTGTTAATGTTTTGACACATTTTAATCTACTTGAACAGGGAAAACCAAATCACGCGGCTATTTTATTGTTTGGCCGTAAGCCGCAACGGTTTCTTATTACGTCTGAAGTTAAATGCCTGCATTTTCACGGAACGCAAAAACTTAAACCGATCCCATCATACCAAATTTATAAAGGGACAGTCTTTGATCTGGTTGATCAATCCATTGATTTTGTCATGTCAAAGCTCAATCGCTCTGTGGGAACGCGTGCGCATGGCCCCCAAGTGCCTGTTGAATATGACATCCCTGAAGAAGTTGTTGCCGAGGGGATAGTCAATGCCGTGGCACATCGAAATTACACCAGCAATGCCAGTGTTGAGATTATGCTTTTTTCTGACCGTCTTGAAATTTGGAACCCTGGCACGCTGCCTCCATCATTAACTATTGAAAGCTTACGAAAGACCCATTCATCCCAACCGGGTAATCCTTTGATTGCTGAACCGCTTTTCTTGGCGAAGTATATTGAAAAGGTTGGTACCGGAACGGTGGATATGTATGCCTGGTGTCAAAAGGCAGGCATGAAGCCGCCTGAATTTAAATTGGACAATGGTACTTTTATTTTGACGGTATGGCGAAAAAAGGCCATAGAACAGCCAGAGTCACAGCCAGAGTCACAGCCAGAGTCACTTAAAGATCGTGTTCAATATTTATTAAAAGATGCGCCATTAGGGAAGTTGGAAATATCTGTGCGGCTTGGTCAAAAGAAAGTTTCTGGACAACTCAACAGTATAATCCGCAGGCTGTTGGCGGAGAGTTTGATAGAACTAACAATCCCCGATAAGCCAAATAGCCGCCTTCAAAAATATCGCCTGACAAAGAAAGGCGCTGCTTATTTGAAAAAGCATTGAGATGTGAATTATGCGTAGGGGCGGACCTTGTGTCCGCCCGATGGAGTGGTCAAAAGACAGCTCGGCCCGTACATTCAATTTGGACGGCAATGATTTATAACATCCTTGTATTATAGCCAATATTGTTAGATTATATGCTTGTATAATTAGCCATATTTAAAAATAATTCCTTTGTATATGGCAGAGCAACTGAAAAGATTGGCCCTGGAAGCAAATAAATTATGGGAGTGGCCTTGGCAGGTTTCCTAATTTTGATATTGGGCATGTTTTTAGCTTTCTGCATGGAATTTTGGCAGAAGGGGAAATAATCAGGACCAAATTTCCTCCGCTACAGGTAAATTTTTAGGTGTTATATTTTCTTGAAAGTTGTCAGTGGCGACATATACAAAGTTATTTACAGTTATACCAATTTCATGCTATAACTATGCATAACTTAGTATAACTTGGAGAGAAGTATGGACCATATAAAGAATCCATTTTCACCAGGAGCAGGATCTCCGCCGCCGGAACTGGTCGGACGGGATCATATACTTGAAAAATCCAGAATTCTTCTTGGACGAGTGCGACAGGGACGATCAGAAAAAAGTTTATTATTAGTTGGTTTAAGAGGAGTAGGCAAGACGGTCCTTCTTAATGAGGTAGAACGTATTACAAGAGAAACAGGCTACTATACAATTGCTATGGAAGCCCACGAAGACAAATCATTGGCAGCGTTATTAATGCCTCATTTAAGGCATCTTCTTTTTGAATTAGATCGAATGAAAGGCCTAAGTAGTAAAGTCCGCAGGGGATTGGGGGTACTGAAGAGTTTTATTAGTGGCATCAAACTTAAGGTTTCAGACATTGAACTTGGACTTGACATAGAGCCAGAGCGTGGCGCGGCTGATAGCGGTGATTTAGAGATTGATCTTTCTAATCTTTTTATTGCAGTTGCCGAGGCGGCCCAGGATCGAAAGACGGCAGTTGCTTTATTAATTGACGAAATTCAATATTTGTCAGAAAAAGAATTAAGCGCGCTCATCATGGCCATGCATAAAATGCAACAGCGTCGATTACCTTTGGTCCTGTTGGGGGCTGGGTTGCCTATTTTAACAAGACTCGCGGGTGAATCCAAATCTTACGCCGAGCGTCTTTTTGAATTTCCAGAAATTGGTCCACTATCTGATTTGGATGCGACAAAAGCACTTCAAGACCCTGTTTTACGGGCAAATGTAAAGTTTTCTGTGGATGCTATTAAAGAAATTCTGCGGCTAACTCAAGGATATCCTTATTTTATTCAAGAATGGGGGTATCAATCATGGAATCATGCCCAGAAATCTCCAATTTCTTTTGTTGATGTACAAAACGCTACCAAGACGGTTACGCAACGTTTAGATGCGAATTTCTTCAAGGTTCGATTTGATCGGTTAGCCTCCAGAGAGAAGAAATATCTTCGTGCAATGGCAGAATTAAAAGGCACAGGACAGCGATCAGGAGACATTGCCGGTATGCTCGGAGTTAAGGTAAATAGTCTTGGGCCAATACGTGCTAATTTAATTAATAAAGGAATGATCTATAGTCCCACATATGGTGATGTGGCTTTCACAGTACCGTTGTTTGATGAGTTTATGCTTCGGACAATGCCTAAACTCAATCTGCAAAAATGATCATAGCCAGAGACTCTGTAGGTGTGCTAAGTTTGATATTGGGCATGTTTTTAGCTTTCTTCATGGAATTTTGGCAGAAGGGGAAATAAGCAGAAGCTCATGAATAAGATAAACCAAGCGGTGGGAAGCTCAATCGCCGACAAAATAAAGTCAGGATTATGAAGAATATGTGAGAGGCTCGTTATGGCAAAAAATCTTGTATATCATGATTTTTTAAAGGAAATAAAAGAACGTATTCGTTCTGCGCAATATAATGCTTTGAAAGCAGTCAATAAAGAAATGATTCTTCTTTATTGGGATATTGGCCGGATGATTGTGGATCGTCAAAAGAAGCATGGTTGGGGAAAAGCAATTGTTGAAAATCTAGCGGAAGACTTACAGAAAGAATTTTTAGGAATGCAGGGTTTTTCTGTTCAGAATTTATGGTATATGCGCCAGTTTTATATGGAATATCATAAGAACACAAAACTCCAACCACTGGTTGGAGAAATTAGCTGGACGAAGCATTTGATCATTATGGCCCAATGCAAAGACGATTTAGAGCGAGAATTTTATATCCGCATGACCAAGCGTATGGGCTGGACCAAGAATGTACTGATTCACCAAATAGAGAATAAAACCTATGAAAAAACGCTGATAAATCAGACGAATTTTAATAAGAACCTTCCTTCCTCAATTAAGGAACAGGCGAAATTGGCAGTTAAAGATGAATATACTTTTGATTTTCTTGAACTTGGTGAAGAACATAGCGAAATGGAACTTGCCCGTGAAGTGGCAAAATCATTTTGCGTCGAGCCTTGCGTGCATCATTTGCCGGCCCGGAAAGAAGTGGTCCATGCTTTTTCTTCCCACGAGAAAGTCTACCGGATATTTGCCCATCCCGCATCAGTTTCGTTAACTAAAGGTATTGAAAAGATGGCACAATGGGCCAAAGAGAAAGGCTCGATGGACCCTGTTGAATTCCAGAACGACATAGAAGTATCAATTAATTTGCCTCCTTCTTGGGAAAAAAAGACCATTCCAGGATAACGTGTAGCAAAATAGAGCGGTTAATTTTAGTATCAGCGACGAGTTTTTTTCTTTAAGAGATAAATTCAATGAAGTCGGAAGAAGAATACCAGCAATCGAATACGATATTTGTGAAGGGAATATTTTTATCAATGGCATGGTCGATAAGGTTTTTGGCAAGTTCGAGTTTGCTTTTGAATTGATTGGGTTTGCATTGATCTTCTGGGATGTAGGATTTAAAGTTTACGGGGAAGTGTTTGGCATTAGAGACAAAGCAGGAAGCGACAGCGACATTGCAGTTTTCATTGTGATCTAAAGAGCCGCAGTGTTGATATTGGGCTCCTTCAGCTTTTTTGGCATATGGTTTAGGGCATCCGGTATCATCGATGGCGAATACGCCGTTAGGGATTGAGCGAGTGGTTGGTTGATTTTGAAGGATATTAAGGCGAACGTCGTTGAGTGTATTGATGTCCCAATTTGAATCGGAGAAGAAGTATTGGAGTTTTTGGTAACTGGTGTTTGTTTTTCCGGAGATGGCGGATAAGCGCAGACGTTTGTAATCATAAAACATGCCATAAACGGTTGCTCGCAGGGCAGACATTTGAGTGTTGGTGAACATTGGCTGGAAGTTTGCAAGGAATTGATCGATA
>Ga0182030_10005179_pt1 | contig 27724 bp, 27 predicted proteins | sample 812S3MmetaG_FD_121299 | JGI IMG/M metagenome (GOLD analysis project Ga0182030, IMG submission 121299) | Permafrost microbial communities from Stordalen Mire, Sweden - 812S3M metaG (Illumina Assembly) | ecosystem: Environmental > Terrestrial > Soil > Wetlands > Permafrost | place: Sweden... | reverse complement strand
GACGTCGCGCGCATCCTCGAGGTCCGTGCACAGTCGCGCTACCTCGTGACGATCGGGGCGTGCGCCGCGACGGGCGGCATCCAGGCCCTGCGCAACTTCGTCGAGCCGGGGGCTTTTCCCGCGATGGTCTACGCGCACCCCGACTACCTGCGCGCCCTGGACACCTCGACGCCCGTGTCGGCCCACGTCGCGGTCGACTACGAACTTAGAGGGTGCCCCATCGACCGGTTCCAGCTACTCGAGGTGCTCCTCGCCCTCCTCGCTCACCGTCGGCCCATCGTGGCGACCCACTCGGTCTGTCAGGAGTGCAAGGCCCGTGGCACCGTCTGCCTCGCGGTGTCCGGCGAGAGCGCCTGCCTCGGACCGGTGACGCGCGCGGGTTGCAACGCGCTCTGCCCGTCGATCGGTCGGGGCTGTTTTGGCTGTTTTGGCCCGAGTGAGGGCGCGAACGTGACCTCACTGATGCAGTGGCTGCGTTCGCACGGCCACGACGAGGTCACGCTGGCTCGATCTTTGCAGACCTTTAACGCCGCGGCCCCCGCCTTTCGAGACGCCGCGACGAACCTCGGTGCCACGAAGGTGACGATCGGCACTACGGCGCACTCGCGAAAGGATGAGTCGTGACGCACGGAACGAATCGCAATCGCACGGTGAGCGCCGAAGGGGTCGCCCGGGTCGAAGGGGAGGGGTCGCTGCGCGTCGTCGTGCACGACGGCACCGTGAGTGAGGTGTCGCTCGACATCTTCGAGCCGCCGCGCTACTTCGAAGCCATGTTGATCGGGCGCCACTACAGCGAAGCCCCGGACATCACGGCGCGCATCTGTGGGATCTGTCCCGTGGCCTATCAACTGACCGCGTGCGCGGCGATGGAAGATGCCCTGGGGATCGTCGTCAGTGATCGGGTCCAGGTCCTGCGCCGGTTGCTCTACTGCGGCGAGTGGATCCAGAGCCACGCGCTGCACGTCTACTTGCTCCACGCGCCGGACTTCCTCAAGTGCCAGGACGCGGTGGAGTTGGCCGAACGTCAACCGAGCGTGATCGAACGTGGCCTCGCGCTCAAGCGGACGGGCAACCTCATCATGGAGACCGTCGGGGGTCGGGCCGTACACCCAGTCAACGTTCGTGTCGGTGGCTTCTACAGCGCGCCCGAGCCCGAGGCAATCGCCGCACTCACCGCTCCGCTCGAGCGCGCGCTCGACGATGCGCTGGCGACCGTGCAGTGGGTCGCGGGGTTCGACTTCCCCGCGGTCACTGGCGCGTACCGATTCGTCGCGCTGCGCCAGGACGGGCGCTACGCGATCGACTCGGGACGTCCGGGATCCTCAGACGGACTGGACGTCACGCCCCAGCGCTTCGCCGAACTGTCGGTCGAGGAGCACGTGGCGCGCTCGACCGCGCTGCACGCGCGCCTCGATGGACGCAGCTACCTCACCGGTCCGCTCGCACGCTACGCACTGAGCGGGTCACTCCTCCCCGAGGTCGTGCGAGACGCGGCTCGCAAGGCCGGACTGGGCGAGACGTGCGCGAACCCCTTCCAGAGCATCGTCGTACGCGCGCTCGAGATCGCGTTCGCCTGCCACGAAGCCCTACGTCTCGTCGCGCAGTATGAGCCACCGGTTCCCGCGGCCGACCTCGGCATCACTCGCGCCGGTGTCGGCACCGGGGTCACCGAAGCGCCGCGGGGGCTGCTCTTACACCAATATGAAATCGACGGCGACGGCAACATCGTGCGTGCGCGGATCATGCCGCCCACCTCGCAGAACCAGCTCACCATCGAAGAGGATCTGCGCCGCGTCGTCGAAGGCGGTCTCGAGCTCGACGACGACGACCTGCAGTGGCGCTGCGAGCAGGCCGTTCGCAACCACGATCCGTGTATCTCGTGCGCCGCGCACTTCCTCGATGTCGTGGTGGAACACGCATGAGTCCTCTCGACATCGTCGTGGCCGGTCTGGGCAGCACGTATCGGGGCGACGACGCCGTCGGTCCGATGGTCGCGGCACTGTTTGCGGGCGTGCATGACGACGTGCGTGACGTCGGACCACTGGCAGAACCACTCGATCTGCTGGGTCGCTTCGACGGGGCAGACCTCGCGGTCGTGATCGACGCCGTGCGCTCGGGCGCGCCGATCGGCACCGTGCAGGTAATGGACATCGACGTCGCGCACGTCAACGACGACGGCACGGTCGAACCGGCGGTCACGAGTACCCACGGCATTGGCCTGGTCGGGGTGCTTCGCGTGGCGCGCGCTATCGATCGGGCTCCGCGGCGTTTGGTGGTCGTGGCGGTCGAGGGCGAGGCCTTCGAGCTCGGTTCTTCCATGAGTGCGGCGGTGCAGGCCGCGGTCCCCGAGGCATTCCTGGCGGTCGCCAGGTTGATTGAAAGCGAGCAACTATGTGCCTAAGTCGGCTCTACAAAGTGCTGGGCCGTGAGGATGACGCCTGGGTCGACGTCGAAGACGTCGATCGCGTGCACTCGCGAGCGTCGTTGCTCGCGTACGACGGCGCAGATCTCAGCGCAGGGGATTGGGTGAGCGTGCACAGCGGTTACGTCATCGACCGCGTGGACGCCGTTGAGGCGGCCCGTGTCGTCGAGGAGATTCGACACGCCACGGCGTCGTCAGTGAAAGGGGAAATCTCATGGGGAATCTAAAGGCACGCGCGGGGCAACGCCGACGCGTTCCCGGCGTCGCTATCGCGGGAGCGACCGCGCTCGTGAGCGGGGTATCCGTGTTCGTCAATAGCTACGGCGTGCGCACCGGAGCCACGCCCGCCGTCTACACCACGGCCAAGAACCTCGTCGCGGTCGCGGTGCTTTCCATCGTGGCGCTGATCGGCTGGAGGGTTCGCAACCGTCAATTCGGATCGGCCGCGGCGAACTTCGTCACGACCGCGCCCGAGGCGCGATCGGTTCCCCCGACACGGCGATGGATCGAACGTCTCGGGCTTCTCTACGTGGGGGTCGTCGGCGGAGGACTGGCCTTCGTGCTGTTCTTCGACGGCCTCGCCCAGAGCGAGCCGACGCCGGCGGCGTTCTGGCGCGACACCCTCGTGCTGTGGGTGGCCGTGATCGCAGTGCTGTTCCTGCGCGAGCGGCTGCGCTGGTGGAACCTCGCAGCGATCGCCCTTCTCATCAGTGGCGAGGTCGTGGCCAGCGGTGGTGTCGGACAACTCGCCGCCAACCGCGGCGAGCTCGACGTGCTCGTGTCGAGCGTGCTCTGGGCACTCGAAGTGGTCATCGCGCGACGGCTCCTAAAGACTCGTCCGCCCGCGGTGCTCGCCGTCGTGCGCATGGGGCTCGGGGCACTCACGTTGATCGTCTACCTCGCCGCGAGCGGATCGCTCGGCCAACTGGGGTCGATGAACGCCGACCAATGGCACTGGGCGTTATGGACCGGTCTTCTCCTGAGCGCCTACGTGGCGACGTGGATGAGCGCGCTCGCGCGGGCGCGGGCCGTTGACGTGACGTCGGTACTCGTCTCGAGCGCACTGATCACGTGGCTGCTGCAACTCGCAGCCGGTACGACGGTCGTGAGTGGCAACACCATCGGACTCGTGCTGATCGGCGCGGGCGCGACGTTGGTGCTCGTCGGGGCTCGCGGTCGTTCGGCTTGGACGAAGCCAGCGCTCGGAGTGTGACCGTGTCCGCCGAGCGAAGGGCCGTCTCTGGCGCGGAACTCTTCGCTCGTTACGCCTATCCGCCCAACGAACTTGGCTACTGCGGCCCTGGGGAGCCGGCCGCGTTGCTCGAGGCCGCGGTGGAGGGTGGCCAGGAGTCCCTGCTGGCGCATTTGGCGCACCAGTTCGAGGGGGCGTGGCCCTACCTCGAATTGATCGCTGGCTGCAACGGAGTCGCCGACCCGCTCGATCCTCGCGTGGTGGAGGCGTACTGGATCGGCAACGACCTGACGCGACGCGTCCCGCCCTCAATACTCGCTGCGTCACTCGACGAGCGCTTCGCGCATCGGGCGGGGACTCGATTCCCGCCGCTGATCGAGGCGGTCTGGAATGGGGGAGTGGCGCAGCACAACTTTCACGTCTTCGCCGTCTATCCCTGGATCGGCCTCCTGCGCGCCGGGCGCTCGAGTGCACCTCTGCACGTCCTGGACCAGTGCCGCATTCGCTGGGGTCGAGTTGAGTCACTGCGCGGCGACCTCGTCACCGTCACCAGTCGCGGACTCGAACTCGTGGGAAGCCAACTGTTGCTCGGCGACCAACGCGTGGAAGTCGTTCGCCGCGGGGTCGAGGGCCTCGGATTCGTCGATGATCTCGCCGTCGGCGACACGGTGGCCCTTCACTGGGACTGGGTGTGCGAACCACTGAGTGGACGTGCGCTCGGGCGACTCCAGGCCGCGACGCGCGACAACCTCTGGGCCGTCAACTCACTCAGCGCTCGACCTCCGGCCGCCGCCTTGGAGAGTGCGTAGTACCCGTCGACCCAACGTACTGTGGTTGGACCTAGTTGCGTTCGGGGATCATGTCGATGGCGCCGCAGGGGCATTCCGTGACGCAGATCCCGCAGCCCTTGCAGAAGTCGTAGTTGAACTCGTACCGCATTCCCTCGCCCAGCTTGATGACCGAATTATCCGGACAGACGCCAAAGCAGTTGTCGCACTCGAAGCAGTTGCCGCACGACATGCAGCGCCGTGCCTCGAAGAGCGCGTTGTCCGGCGTGAGACCACCGATGACCTCTTCGAAGTTCGTCTGACGTCGGACCCGCTCGAGTTCTGGACGTTCGGTGCGCGGAGCGTCCGCGTAGTACCAGGTGTTGAGACGTTCGAACGAGGCGAGTTCGTGGCGTTCTTTCACTTGGGCGTCGCTGCCCATGACGAAGTTGTCGATGCTGTGCGCGGCTTTCTTGCCGTGTCCGACCGCCACCGTCGCCGTGCGCTCAGCCGGCACGGCGTCACCGCCCGCGAAGATGCCCGTCGGACTGGCCATCATCGAGTCGAGCACCTGGACCGCGCCGTCACGTACGGTGACGTCGTCGGCGTGCTCGAGCAGCGAGAGGTCGGTGTCTTGTCCGAGGGCGAGGACCAACGAGTCAGCGTCGAGCTCTTCGAACTCGCCCGTCGGCTCGGGGAATCCCTCGCTGTTGAGTTGCATCTTCTCCAGCACGATTCGATCACCATCGAACTTGTTGATCGTCGAGAGCCAACGCACGGTGACGCCCTCGCCGAGCGCCTGCTCGAACTCTTCGCCGCTCGCGCCCATGCGTTCGCGGTTGCGACGATAGACAATGACGGCGTCGGTCGCCCCGAGACGGCGCGCGGTACGTGCGGCGTCAAAGGCCGTGTCGCCCCCGCCGTAGATGACGACTCGCCGACCGAGTAGCGGTGGATCGTCCTCGGCGACTTGGTGCAGGAAGTTCACCGCGTCAATGACGCGAGAGGAGTCACCGGCGGGGATGTCGACCCGCTTGCCCAGTTGCGCTCCGACCGCGAGGAACACGGCGTCGAACTTCCCGTCATGGCGCTCCTGTTCGACGTCGTGGACGACGTGTCCGAGTTGAACCTCCACGCCCATCGCGATGACGCGAGCGATCTCCGCGTCGAGCACGGCGCGCGGGAGTCGATAGGCCGGAATGCCGTAGCGCATCATGCCGCCGAGTCGTGGGGCGGAGTCGACGAGACGCACCTGATGGCCGAGGCGCCGTAGGTGATAGGTCGCACTGAGTCCCGCCGGTCCCGCGCCGATGACGAGGATCCGTTTTCCGGTGTCGGGGCCTGCGTCGGGCAACGTCCAGCCATTCTCGAGGGCCAGGTCGCCGAGGAAGCGCTCCACGGCATTGATACCGACCGCTTCGTCCACCTGGACTCGGTTACACGCCGTCTCGCACGGGTGAAAGCAGACACGACCCATGATGGCCGGAAGCGGGTTCTCTTCGACGAGCTTGTGCCACGCTGCCTCGTAGTTGCCCGATTCGGCTTCGTAGAGCCAAGCCTGGATGTTCTCGCCTGCGGGGCACGCGTTGTTGCACGGCGGCAGTCGGTCCACGTACACCGGGCGTTCGACGCGCCAAGAGCCGGTGTGGTTCGCTCGACTCGAACCGACGTCCAGGGTGATGGCAAAGGGGATCTTCATGACGAATGCTCCATCTCGGGCGCGATGAGCCCGTAACGCGCGATGTTCTCGTCGGCCATTGCCTGAAGGTGCGCGACGATGTCGGGACGAGGGTTGGCGCCGAAGAGGTGGTTGAATCGACGCTGTCGTGACAGGTACTCCTCGACCGGCACCGGTCGGCGGATGTGCGACACCGACGTCACCACGCCGTACTCGGCCTCGAAGACCGGGAACAGTCCCGACTCCTGGGCGAGGCGGGCGATGTGGATGGTCTCGGACGACGGCGATCCCCAACCGAGCGGGCAGGGCACCAGGACGTGAAGGTAGCGAGCGCCGTGGAACTCCATGGCGCGCTCGACCTTGCGCTCGAGGTCGTGGAGGTCGGCGACCGTCGCGGTGGCGACGTAGGGGATGTCGTGGGCCATCGCGATGCGCGGGACGTCCTTACCCTGACCGAAGACGTTGCCCGGTTCAGGCCCCACGGCTTCGGTGGTGGCGGTGCGGGCGGCCGGCGGGGTCGCCCCCGAGCGCTGCACGCCCGTGTTCATGTAGCCCTCGTTGTCGTAGCAAATGAAGAGCACGTCGTCGTTGCGTTCGAACATCCCCGACAGACATCCAAAACCGATGTCCACGGTTCCTCCGTCGCCGGCCTGCGCGACGACGCGAACGTCCTTCTTACCCTTCGCTCGCAGTGCCGCGGCGACGCCGGTCGCGACGGCCGGGGCGTTGCCAAAGAGTGAGTGCAACCAAGGGATCCTCCACGACGTTTCGGGATAGGGCGTCGAGAAGACTTCGAGGCAACCGGTGGCGTTCACCGCGACGACTTGGCCGTTGGTGGCGCGCATGGCGGCGTCGAGGGCGTAACGCGCTCCCAACGCCTCGCCACAGCCCTGACAGGCGCGATGGCCCGAGTCAATGGAGTTCGTCCGATCCGCTTGCGCCTGGATCGTGCGCTCCTCTTCGTTGAGAAGTCGGTTGCCGACCGCGAAACTGCCGACTTGGTAGAAATGGACTCGCTGGCTCGTCATGCTCGTACCTTTGGTGCAACCGTGGCGCGGTCACGTAGGAGGTTCTCCGCCGACGGGCCCGATCGTCGGGTCGCCTGCATGCGGGCGCGCTCTCGATCGACCGCGTCACGGTCGAGGTCGAGGAACGTGAGCGTCGCCAGTTCGTCTCGTGATGCCTCCTCGAGGACCTTCTCTAAAGAGCGCCGCGTGATGGCTCGGCCGCCGAGACCGGCGACGACGGTACGCAACAGCGTCTGTTCGTGATGGATGGCGATGGCGATGTCGTTCGAAAGGACGCCACCGGCGCCGATGCTGAAGGCCTTTTCGATCACGACCACCTGGCGGGCGCTGGCGAGCGCGTCGCGCACCGCTTCGCTCGGGAAGGGGCGAAAGGACGTGACGCCGAGTACGCCGACTCGCTCGCCGAGGTCGCGTCGCGCGTCGACCGCGTCCTTCAACGTGCCCAACACCGAGCCCATGGCGACGATCACGGTGTCGGCGTCGTCGGTGCGATACGGGCGCACGAGCCCACCGCTCTCACGTCCCGTTGCTTCGAAGAACTCGCTCGCGATGGCGGGGATACGTTCGAGCGCGTCGAGCTGGCGTAAGTGGGCGAGATAGCGCACCTCTTCGAACGCTTCGGGTCCGACCATGGCACCAATGGAGACGGGGGCCTCGGTGTCGAGCATCTGACGCGGTTCGTACGGCGGGAGGAACGCGTCCACGAAGGACTGATCGAGCAGATCGACGCCCTCGACGGCGTGGGTCAAGATGAAGCCGTCGACACAGACCATGACCGGGACCGAGAGTTCCTCGGCGAGGCGAAAGGCCTGGACGTGGAGGTCCGACGCCTCCTGGTTGCTCTCGGCGAAGAGTTGAATCCATCCCGAGTCGCGGACCGCCATTGCGTCGCTGTGGTCGTTCCAGATGTTGATGGGCGCACCGATGGCGCGATTCGCGAGCGTCATGACGATCGGTAGTCCGAGGCCGGCGGCGTTGTAGACCGCCTCCATCATGAAGAGCAGTCCCTGGCTCGCCGTCGCGGTGTACGCGCGGGCCCCGGTCGCCGAGGCACCGATCGCCACGGACATCGCCGCGAACTCCGATTCGACGTTGATGAACTCACAGGGGGCGAGCGTGCCCTCCTTCACCATCGCGCCCACGGCTTCGATGATGTGGGTTTGGGGTGAGATGGGATAGGCGCACACGACCTCAGGTCGACAGAGCGCCACGGTCTCGGCGATGGCCTTCGAGCCTTCAATTTGTCGAAGCACGAGCGGTCTCCTTAATCTTCGAGTCCACGTAGTCAAAGGCAGCCTTCGCCGCGATGGCGTTGCGCTCACCGACGGGGCCCGAGAAGTGTTCGCGCACGGCTTTGTCGATCGCGTCCCACGTGAGCTCACCGGTGAGTGCGGCGAACCCGCCGAGCAGCGCCGCGTTGGGTAGTGGACGGCCAAGGTGTTCGAGGGCGATCTCGGTGGCGGGGCAGGTCATGAGGCGCTCGGGGCAATAGTGGTCGAAGAAGTCGCCAAAACCGAGGTCCGAGAAGCCGTTGGACGTATTTATGAGGACGTACCCGTCCGACGAGAGGCCGGAAAAGAGATCCACCTGGTGGATCAGGGTGACGTCTTGGATGATCACGGCGTCAGGCTCCATGACCGGCTCGTGGGTGCGAATCTCGCGGTCGTCAAAGCGACAGAACGAGACGACGGGAGCCCCGGTGCGTTCGGACCCGAAACTGGGGAATGCCTGGGCGTGACGCCCCTCGTCAAAGGCGGCGACCGAGAGGATTTCAGCCGCCGTGACGACGCCTTGACCACCCCTGCCATGAATACGGATCTGAAACACGTTTCCGTCTGCCTTTCGCCTGGAGAATAAGGGCCGTGATGTGAAAGTACCTCGGCGGCACCCCGATTACATAAGGGCTTTAGTCACGAATGTGCGCTATTCGGACGACGAATCGCGTACGGCGTCTGGGGAATCGACGGGCCCGATCGCGAGGCGAACATCGATCTCTCCGCGTGAGATCGATGTGGTGATCGGGAACCCCGAATGTCGAAAGACGGACATCATGTCGTGGTTCTCGAAGAGGGTCTCGGCGCTCAACGTCGTGATGCCGCGCGCGCGTGCGGCATCGGCCAGTGCCTCGAGTAGTCGATGACCGAGGCCCAAATGCTGGTAGTCGTCGCGAACGACGAAGGCCACCTCCGCCGTCGGTGTCGAGGGGTAGCGGTCGTAGCGTCCAACCCCCACGAGTTCGTCGCCGTCTTCGATCACGAGGGCCAATCGGTCCACGTAGTCAACCTCGGTGAGGTGCGCGACCTCGGCGGGCGAGAGTTCCGGGTGGACTGAAAAGTACCGGCGGTAGATGGAGTTGAACGACAATCGGTGATGGAACGCGATCAACTTGGTGGCGTCGTCGCCACGGATCGGTCGCAGATGCAGCGTGGCGCCGGTGCGCACGATGATGTCCGTCTCCAACTCGGACGGGTAGCGCCCGGCCACGAAGGGCACATCGTCCAGCGGGTCGCCCTCTCGCTCGAGTCGTGATGAATCACGAGTGTCGTTCATGGCGCCGCTCGGACTTCGCCTGATCCACTGGCGCTCGCGGACGTTTCGTTCGCGCCGAAGTCGCCATGGTGGAGCTGGCGCGCCGCGCGTCGAACTTTGGCCATTCGCACCCCATGGGCTCGGACGTTCGTCGGACAATCCGACATCAATCAATGGTCGCTGTTCGACGTCGCGAAGGGTTAGGGACGAAGGTCACTAGCTCGACGTCGCGTGACGTAGGGGACTGCGACGTCACTTGCAGGAACTGCGGAGTCGCGAAGCGTAGAATTGCAGCAACACCCGGGACCTATTCCCCTGTCGTCACCTAACTCGTCAGTCCTAGATTGGCCGCGTGGCGAGCATCTTGGCGACCGATCGGCCGTTGCAGGGACCGACGCGACATCGTTGGGCCACGTTGTCGGTCCTTTGCGTCACGCTCCTACTGATCAGTCTTGATAACACCGTGCTCAACGTGGCACTGCCCTCGATCGCCAACAAGTTGGGCGCGAGCGCCAGTGAACTTCAGTGGATCGTCGACGCCTACGCCGTCGTTCTCGCGGGACTGCTGTTGTCGCTCGGGGCGCTCGGTGACCGTGCGGGACGCAAGTGGGTGTTCATGGCGGGACTAGTCGTCTTCGCGGGCGGCTCAATGCTCGCCGCGTGGTCGCGGAGTCCACTCGAGTTGACCTTGTCGCGCGCGATCATGGGCGTGGGCGGGGCCGCCCTGATGCCCTGCACGTTGTCCATTCTCACCAACGTGTTCACCGCTGAACGTGATCGGGTGCGGGCCATCGGGATCTGGTCCGCCACGATGGGCATCGGTGTCGCTCTCGGACCGATTCTCGGTGGCGTGCTCCTCGCGCACTTCTGGTGGGGCTCGGTGTTCTTGATCAACGTGCCCATTGCGGTGGCCGGATTGATCGCGTCGGCTTGGCTGGTTCCTAACTCCAAGAACCCCTCGTCGCAACGCCCGGACGCCGTCGGTTCATTTGTCTCGATGCTCGGTCTCGGTCTCTTCTTGTGGGGGATCATCGAGGCACCGAGTCGAGGGTGGTCCTCTCCGTTCATTCTCGGTTCCTTGATCGGCGGCGCACTCTTCTTGGCGGCCTTCGTCATCTGGGAGCGCGCCATCGATCATCCGATGCTGCCGCTTCGCTTCTTCTCCAATCGTCGCTACAGCGTCGCGATCTGCGCGCTCGCCTTGGTGCTGTTCTCGCTCATCGGGATGTTCTTCCTCATGACCCAGTACCTTCAGTTCGACCTCGGATACAGCCCGCTCCAAGCCGGCATTCGCGTGATCCCGGTGGCGTTGGCGCTTCTCGTCGTCGCGCCGTTCTCGGTGCTGGTGGCCCGATTCCTCGGCACCAAGTACGTCGTGGGCACTGGGCTCTTGCTCATCGCGGTGGCGTTCGCACTGTTGTCGCGCACCACGGTGTTCGGGACGTATCGGGACAACTTCGTACCGTTCGTGCTCGTGGGTGTCGGCGTCGCGCTCGCCATGGCGCCCTGCACGGAGTCGGTCATGGGGTCGTTGCCCAAACGTCACGCGGGAGTGGGATCTGCCACTAACGACGCGGCCATGCAGGTCGGTGGCGCGCTCGGCGTCGGCGTGCTCGGCACGGTGCTCAACCTGCGCTACCAGCACCTCATGACGAGTGTCGTCGCCCACGCGGGGATCCCGACGGTGGTCCAGCGACTCATCGACAGTTCGCTCGGCGCCGCGTTGGCGGTGGCCCAACGAGCACCGAAGCATCAGGGGGAGGTGCTCGCGTCGTTGGCGCGGCGGGCCTTCGTCTCGGGGATGGACGAGGCGCTGGTCATCGCCACGTTCGTCATCTGCGCGGCGGGCATCGTCGTCCTGGTCCTGCTGCCGAACCGGGGCCACGAACCACACGAATGAACGCTCGCCACCCGGCGAGTGAAGGAACCGGTCACTCGCCCTTGAGGTCCCGGCGCCGGAAGAACGCGACGCCGAGCAGCATGGACGCCAGCGCGATGGCGGCCATGATTGCATTGGCGCTCCAGGCCACGGGCGCGGCCGGCGACGCGGCCATTTGGTGGAACGCGGAGAGGTCAAGAACCCAGTGGTTCATCTTCACCTCGCTGCCGACGAGCTCGATGAGCAAGAACCATACGAAGATCGAATAGGTGGCGATGCTCACGAATCTCGGCGCGACGCCCAGGACGAGCACGCCCACGCCAAAGAGGAGCAGCGCGGGGAACGCCACATTGAGTCCGGCGTTCAACAACGAGGAGAGGTGGACGCTCGCGTGATCACTGACGGCACCGACCCACGTGGCGAGGCCGGCGAACAGTCCACCGACCACGAGCACCATGATGCCAAGCGCAACTCGTTGAGCGAGCCAGACGGTCCTCGAGAGAGGACGGACGAGCAGGTTTTCGAGTTGCCCGCTCGACTCTTCCTTGCGTGCCGCACTGATCTGACCAACTGCGATGAAGCTCATCACGACCGCCATGAGGAGCAGCGCCACGCTTAAGTAGGCCTCCGCGCCCGAGACCCCCAGGCGTGCGAATGCCCGTCGCAGGCTCGGTGAGCTCGTGATGATCTTGCCCCCCGATTTGGCGATGCCACCGAGCAGCAGGCCGTAGGCGAGGATTGACGCGGTCCACGCCAGGAGAACAGCGCGTGTCAAGTACAGGGTCAGCCCGAGGGGCGTCGACGGCAGACGGCGACTCACTTCAATGGTCGAACGATCCGACAGTACGCCCGCCCCGAGGTCCCGGCGTCCCGCGAGGAACACGGTGCCAAGAGCCAGAGCCGTGACCAGGGCCGCGACGGGCACGAGGGCAATGGCGTGGGGCGTGGTCAGCGGCTGGAGGTTTTCAATCCACCCGAGCGGCGTCGCCCACCGAAGCCAGCCGAGAGTACCGCTCGAGTCGGCGATCATTCGCAGTGCGTAGCTGGCGCCAAGGAACACTGAGGCCAAACCGGCGGCCTGGCGTCGCGACGTCGAGAGTTGGCTGGCGAACGCTCCGACGGCGAGGAACATGATCGCGCCGCTCACGATGGCCACCGAGAAGTACACGGCGGCCCCCGTGCTGATCCCGACCTTCGCGTCACGCCCGACGGCCACCGACAGAATCGACGTCGTGACGAACAGTGCGCTCACTCCTGCCGCCATGCCCAGCAACGCCTGCGTCGCCGCGCCCTTGCGAGAGACGGCGCCGACCAGGAGGACCTCCCAACGACCGGCGTCCTCTTCGCCCCGCGTCAGCTTCGTACTCGTAAGAATGCCCCACACGGAGCCGATGATCGCGAGCACGGTCAAGCACTTCCACGCCGTGAAGCCGGGCACCGTGCCGATCTGATTCGCCGGTCCCACCAACGCACTGATGCCCGCGTTATGGCCAAATTGCTGCTCGAGGAGTTTTCGGGCGGCCGGCGTCTTGTAACTCGTCGCGTAGGTCAGGGCCTGGACGGCGATGTAGAACCCAAAGACGGCGCCCCAGACCACACCGGATCGAACTGCCTTGCGTGTGGTCACTCGCCCAATGACTGAGCGAGTCCCGCGTTGCTTCAGCCGATCGGCGTCCGTCGAGGAGCTAGTGAGCGTCGACATTCACCGCGCCGTCCGCTGGTGCACCGTAGTGGGACAGGAACAGTTCTTCCAGGGATGGTTCTCGACTCAGCAACTCACGCACACCAGTGTTCGCGAGCGCGTTGAGCAGCGGTTCGACCGAACCGAGTACTTGACAGCGCAAGGTCAATCCTTGGACGTCGACCGAAGAGACCCCGGGGACTGCGCTGACGTCGGGCACGCTGCGCTCGAAGACGACCTCCACGGTCAACGCCGAGAGGTGTCGCATCTGCGCCATTGTGCCCATCTCGACGAGGCTGCCGGAACGAAGGATTGCGATCTGGTCGCAGAGGGCTTCAACCTCGCTCAGTATGTGCGACGACAACAAGACGCTCTGTCCGCGGTCCTTCGCTTCGTGGACGCAAAGTCGAAAGGCCTGTTCCATCAATGGATCGAGACCGCTGGTGGGCTCGTCGAGAACGAGCAGATCGGCTCGGCTCGCCAGTGCCGCGATGAGAATGAGTTTCTGTCGATTGCCTTTCGAGAGTGCGCGCACCCGTTTGGACGGGTCCAAACTGAACCGATCGATGAGCACCTTCTGATAGACGAGATCGACCGTGCCCTGGACTTGACCGAGCAGCCGTAGCGTCTCGGCCACGCTCAACGTGGGCCAGAGGTTCGCCTCACCTGGCACGTAGGCCAGTCGTCGGTGCGCCGCGACGGTGTCACGTCGAGCGTCCAGTCCGAAGATCTCGGCACGGCCACGCGTAGGAATCAATAGGCCAAGCAGGAGTCGAATCAACGTGGTCTTACCCGCGCCGTTGGGGCCAAGGCACCCGACGACTTCACCTTCGTCGACGCGGAGGTCCAGTCCGAGCAGAGCTCGGGTCGCACCATAATTCTTGGCTAAGTCGAACGTCTCGATAGCCGGAGATTTCATCGCGCCTTCTCTATATGACCGTGCCTCAAAATTAGAATTTGAGTCCCGTTACCGACAGGGCCATAAGTCCAAAATTGAAAGTCATCGCTGAATTGGCGCAATACGAAGGCCGAAGGGTGAATCTTCGCCCGGACGACGCGACGCGGGTCGAATGCCAATGAACGTGAGAGCACTAGCGTCAGATTGAGGTCCGCAGCAACATTCAACGGACATGGCGCAGGAGAGACATGAGTTCAGTACCAGCAGAACAGCTACCAGAAGACAGGACGGAGAAGAGTCGCCGGATCGTTGCGGGGATCGATGGCTCCAGCGCGTCGCTCTCCGCCCTTGAGTGGGCAGCGCGCCAGGCAGAGTTCACGAATGCCTCACTCGAGATCGTGGCGGCGTGGGAGTGGCCAACCAGCTTCGGCTGGTCGCTCGTCCCCGATGGCTACAATCCTTCGGCTGAATTGCTCAGCGTGATCGATCCGATACTCGAGTCGGTGCGTGCCGCCCATCCTCAGATCGTTGTGGTGTCAAAAATTGTCGAGGGCCATCCAGCACCAGTGCTCATCAAGGAGTCGCGAGGTGCGGATCTCCTTGTCGTTGGCAGTCGGGGTCATGGCGAGTTCTTTGGAATGTTGATCGGCTCGACCAGTGAGCACTGCGTGGCCAATGCTCACTGTCCCGTCGTCGTCTTTCGCCAGAAGAACTCGTAATCTCCGAACCCACGACGGAAAGGTCGGCCTAAAGATCGTTTCCCGCGTACGAGAGATTGAAGCTCTTGTTGACCAAAGGAAAGTCTGGAACGATCGTGTCGGTAAGCGCCACAGGTAACGCTGGCCACGCAAAGAACGAGGGGTCCACGACCTTCACGCGCTGCAGCGCTCCATCCGATCCGAAATCGACTCGGTGAACGATCGCGCCGCGCCAGCTTTCGACGATGCCCGTGCCGTGTCCCCGTTGGCGAATGAACTCGCGAGAGCCGTCCACAGTCAACGGACCTTCGCGCGACACGAGGTCGGTCATTAGGCGAATCGAGACGTCCACTTCGTCACATCGCACGTCGAAACGCGCGAGCACGTCCCCGGTGTCACGCACGACGCTGTTGAAACTCGTTGGCATTTGCATGAATGGATGCGCCACCCGAGCGTCGTCGTTGAGTGACGAAGCTCGAGCGACGACGCCCAGTACCCCAATCTCGCGAGCCTGATTCGCGCTCAAGACACCCGTGCCCGTGAAGCGGTCCATGACGATGTTGTTGGTGCGCGACAGGTCAACCAACGCGTGAAACTCTCGAGCGATCTCGCTTAACTCGTCCATGGTGGGCAGCGCGAGCAAACTCGCTCCGCCGTAGTGGACACCGCCGCGCAACAGACGATGACCCGTGACTCTCTCGTTCACTCGAAGGAGCCGTTCGCGTAGCGTCAACGCGTGGGCGTTGGCGAGGCCGAATCCAACGTCGTTGCACAGGGCGCCCACGTCACCGACGTGGTTGTAGAGCCGTTCGAGTTCGACCAGGATGGCGCGTAGTTCCTGGGCGCGCGCGGGTACGTCAATGCCGAGTGCCTCTTCGACGGCTTGGACGAAGGCGAGGGAGTGGCCCACGGCGCTGTCACCCGAGATCTTTTCGGAGAGACCCAGGGCGAAGTCCAGGTCACGACCCTCGAAGAGCCGCTCGATGCCCTTGTGGACGAACCAGAGCCGGGCTTTCATGCGCACAATGGTCTCGCCGACTACCCAAAAGCGGAAGTGCCCCGGTTCGATGACCCCGGCGTGCACCGGTCCGACCGGGATCTCGTAGACGCCGGGGCCGTCGACTTCGGCGAAGGGGAATGAACCGGCGTCGAGATCCATCGGCGGTTGAGGTCCGGCGTCGGCGCGCATCGGATGCCAATCGGTCGGCCAGTGCTGGTGCAGTACGAGGGGTCGGGGCTGGGGATGGCCGATCGGTTCGACACCGAAGAGGTCGCGCATTTCGCGTTCGAAGCGTCCCGCGGGAAAGGACAAGTGGGCGAGTGATGGCACGCGAGGATGCTCGGCGTCGAGACGAACGTGCAATTCCAACCGTTGGTCGGGCGGGCCGTCGACGAAGAGGTACACGACTCGAATGGCGTCACCGTCGTGGCTGGCACTGACGAGCGCCAAGCGGTAGTGGTTGTCGAGCAGCAACGCGGCCGCGGCGACGAGTTCGTCGGAGGAAAGCTCCGCGACCGCTCGCGACGGTCTCTCTGCGACGAGCCGTTGGACCAACGAAGGGACGATCATCGAACCACCACCATCGCCGCGGCGCGCAACAGGCCGTCGAGCGGCCAGGCGAGGACGCCGAGCGCGGCGCAGCCGACGAGGCCGCCGATGAGCGGAACGGTGACGAGCGAGGGTGTTCGGCGCACCGGTTCACCTTCGCTCCGCGCTCCGAAGAGCATGTGACGACCGTGGGACATTACGGCTCCAAAGATCACCGCCATGCAGATGAGCGATATCGCCGCCACCCAGCCGAGCCCCACCGTCACCTCGGCGCGCAACATGTTGAGTTCGCTCACGAAGAGGCTGAAGGGCGGCAGCCCGAGTAGCGCCACCAACCCGAAGGCGAAAATGCCCCCGAGGGCCGGTCGCCGCGCGAGTAACGCTCTCACTTGGTCGATTTCGGTACTGCCTTCGACCAAGAGGATCTCGCCCGACGCGAGGAAGAGCACGGCCTTCGCGAGGCCGTGGCCGAGGACGTGCAGCAACACCGCGGCGATGGCGAGCGGTGTGCCAGCGGCTGTTCCCAGCGCGATGAGACCCATGTGCTCGACACTGTGATACGCGAGCATGCGTTTGTAATCGTGCTGGCTGAGTAGCAGCGACGCGGCGATGATCAGGGAGAGCAGACCGACCGTGACGAAGAGCGCCCGGGGAAAGTTGACCCCGAGCGCACCGTCGCAGATGGCCTTGAATCGAAGCAGGGCGTAGAAGGCGACGGTCAAGAGCACCCCGGACATGAGCGCCGAGACCGGCGCGGGGGCCTGACTGTGCGCGTCGGGTAACCAACTGTGCATCGGGGCGAGGCCCACCTTGGTCCCGTAGCCGAGCACCAACAGACCGAGCGCGAGGCGCATGACGCCAGGATCGAGATGGTGTGAGACGCTCATGAGTGAGGTCCACTGCAGCGAGACGTGCGTGCCGTGTCCGACGTGCAGGGCGGCCAAATACACGAGCACCGTGCCGAGAAAGGCCAGGGCGATGCCGACCGAGCAGATGATGACGTATTTCCACGACGCTTCGAGGGCTCCTCGGGTCTTGCGATGACCGACGAGGAACGTGGTGATGATCGTCGTCGCCTCGACCGCCACCCACATCACGCCGACGTTGCCCGCGAGGACCGCCAACAACATGGCGGTGATGAATCCCTGGACCAGCACTGCGTAGAGCGTCGCGTGACGCGCACTGGCGCGCCCGGAGGCGATCTCGGTGCTCAGGTAGCGCACGCTCTGGGCGGTGGCCAAGAGGCCGATCGCGCCGATGACGATAACCATGAAGGCGCTCAACGCGTCGGCGCGCAAGAGTCCGGAGAAGGCGCCGACCGCCGGGCCGTGGACGACGCGCGTCGCGAGCACGATGCCTAGGACCAGGACGCAACCGAGTGAAGCGGTGCAGAGCCATCCGACCCAGCGCCGCCACGACTGCGTCGCCGCGACGAGGCCCGTCGCGAGTGGCACGGCCAAGAGAAGGAGCGTCAACATCAGTCGTGCAACTCTCGTAGTTGGTCGAGGTCGAGCACCGAGAACCGCGACCACAGTTGGACCGCGAGGACGCGCAGCACCACGACCACGAGCAGTACGTCGAGCGACGCTCCGAGCTCGACCAACAGCGGGACCCCCGCCGTTGCGAGGAAGGCCACCAGGGCAATGCCGTTGTCCACCAGCAAGAGACCAACGATTTGTGACGCCGCCTTGCGTCGTACGACCATCGAGAAGAACCCGATCAGCAGTGTCGCGACTCCGAGCGGAATCAAACGCCCGGCGCTCGTGGCTACCAGTGCGACGACTGGCCGCGTGGCGCCGTAGGCGAGGAAGGTGAGGGCCCCGGCGCCCAACAGCGACGCGGGCACGTTCACGAGTGGCGAGGTCTCACGGCTGAGCGGATCGTTGGCCAGCACCCGCTTCAAAAGGGTCGGGATGACGGCTCCCTTGGCTGCGATGACGAGAACCCCCACGGTGACGAGCACCGCGTCGCGGCGGTGAAGACCCAGCACCAACGCGACGACGCCGAGCGAAACGCCCTGGACGCAGAGCGCGCGCACGATAGCCGAGAGCGATCGGCGCCACAGGACGACGTAGGCGCAGAGGATGACGAGGCCGGCCGCCAGTTCCAGCAGGCTCGTGTAGGTGGCGTTGTTCAACGGGCCACCACCGCGGTGACGGCGCCGAGCAGGGCCAGGACGAAACCTCCGGCGAGCAACTCGGGCAGTCGAAAGAGTCGCATCTTGGCGGTGAAGACTTCGAAGACCGCGATGGCGACGCCGGTCACCAAGACCTTGGCCGCGAGTGCCCCCACGCCGAGAATGAAGAAGAGCGCTCCGGGCCGCTCGGCTACTCCCCACGGCACGAACAGGTTGACGAGCAGACCGAGCAGGAAGGCCAACCGCATCGACTCGCCGAGGATGATGAGGCCTAGGTCGGGTCCGGAATATTCGAGGACCATGGCCTCGTGGATCATGGTCAGTTCCAGGTGGGTGCTGGGATTGTCGACCGGGAGTCGGCCACTCTCGGCCAAGATGACGACCAGGAATGATGCCAACGCCAGTATGCGCGAGGGGCTCGCGATGAGCGCCGGGTGATTGAGTCCGGCGCGCACCAGTGCCGGAAGGTTCGACGTGCGCGCGGGAATCGCCATCGCCAGGATGGCCACCAGGAGCGCCGGTTCGGCCAGTGCCCCGATGGTCATGGAACGGCTCGAGCCCATGCCGGCGAAGGCCGTGCCGGTGTCGAGGGCGGCGAGCGCCAGCACGACCGAGCCGAGGAGCAGCGCGAAGATGACCGCGAAGAAGTCGGTGCTTTGACCCAAGGGAGGTCGGGTCGTCGCCAAGGGCGAAATGGTCGAGACGCACACGACGGTGGCGACCAGCACGAGGGGACCGGTGCCGAAGAGCCAGCTGGATTCCCTTGGACGCATGCGCTGTTTGGTGAACAGCTTTCGCAGGTCGAGCAGTGGTTGATAGATCGGTGCGCCGACGCGGCCTTCCAATCGACTGCGAACCTTACGCATGACGCCGAGGAGAAGCGGACCGCCCACCACGATGAGAACCAGTTGGACCAGGGCGACGAGAGCGGAGGTCAAGAGATGTGTGAACCCGTTCACGCCAGCACGACCAGGACAACGACGAGGGCGAGAAATCCGTACGCGAGGTAGCGGTGCACGCTACCGTTCTGAAGTTTTCGCGCGAAACGGCCCCACCGACGTACCGCGGCGATGAGGGGTTGGTAGAAGACTCGCTCAATGACGTCGTCGTTCGACGTGCGGTAGGCGATTCGCTCGACGTAGTAGTGCGACTCGGCGGCGGGGCTCACGTCGAGGTCGCGCGCGGGACGGATGACGTCATCGAACACCCGCTGGAGCGGCTCGGCGAACGACGTTGACGTGTACTGCATGCGAACCGTCTGTGTTCGGCGCCCTGATCCCCACGGTTCGACAGGCGCTAACGCTGGCCACGGACGTGATCGTCGATGCGACACCCGGCGCACGAGCACAGTCGCGACCAACGCCGCGAGGAGTCCACCAGCCAGCAGCGAAGGCGCCAGGATGCCGTGCAGCCCGAACAGATGTAGCGAGATCCAACCGTGAACCGGCGACGGCACACCAACACGCTGCGCGCTGCGCGCTCCAAGTTCGAGGGACGGCAAGATGAGCATCGGCACTAATCCCAACGCGAGACACGAGAGCGCCAACAGTCCGGCGCCTAGTTGCATGGTCGCGGGCACTTCGTGGGCGTCACTCGCTTCATCACTTCGGGGCCGTCCGAGAAATCCGATGCCCATGGCCTTGACAAAGGCGGCGACGGTGAGTCCACCCGTGAGGGCCAGCGCGGCTACCGCGACCGCCACGGTGATGACCACCAAGGTATTGGCACTGGGTAACGCGTGCAGCAGGCTTTGCAACAAGAGCCACTCACCGACGAAACCGTTGAGGGGAGGCAGGGCGGCGACCGAAAGGGCGCCGATGAGAAAGACCACGCCGGTGACGGGCATTCGTTTGAGTAGTCCGCCGAGCCGGTCGAGTTCGCGGGTGCCGGTGACCATCTGCACCGCGCCGGCGGCGAGGAAGAGAGCTCCTTTGAAGAGAGAGTGATTGAACATCAAGAGCAGGGCCGCCACCATGGCAATGGCCGCGGTGGTGCGACTGCCCGACGCGGCGAACATGCCCGACGCCCCCAACGCAATAAGGACCAGCCCCATGTTGTCGGCGGTCGAGTAGGCGAGCAGGCGCTTGAGATCCGACGTGGTCGCGGCGTAGAGCGCGCCGTAGAGCGCGGACAGAACGCCGAGTGCGCTCACGAGCAACCACCACCAGAGCGGACCACCGCCGAGCAACACGTTGCCCACGAGGACGATGCCGTAAATACCGAGGTTCACCATCGCCCCCGACATGAGCGCGGACGCGGGACCGGGCGCCTCGGCGTGGGCCTTGGGCAGCCACACGTGCAGTGGCACCGCGCCCGCCTTGGAGGCGAAACCGAGGAGGGCCAACACGAAGATCGTGCCGCGAAGGGCGCCGGAGAGATGATGGGCGTGCTGTTCGATCTGGGCGAAGGTCTGGCCGCCCGCGTGCGCACTGAGGAGCACGAATGCCAGCAGAATGGCGGACGCTCCGACGTGCGTCATCACGGCGTACCACTGGCCGGCACTTCGCGCCACTTCGCGTCGCGACTGATCGGTGAGCACCAACACCAAAGAGGTCAGTGCCATCAACTCCCAGAGCACCAGAAAGGTCGCGACGCTGGCGGCAAACGGCACGAGGATCATGCTGGTGACGAAGAGTGGCAGGGCACACGAGGCGCTGCGCGTCGACAACCCGTGACTCGCGTAGCCGAGCCAGTAAAGCGTGGAGGCCATCGCCACCACCACGATCGTGAGCACGAAGACCGCTCCCAGTGGAGTCAGCGTCAACGAGACGCCCGTGAGGGGCAGAATCGCCGCGGTGTGTATGACGATGTCGTGACCGCTGCGCAGCACCGAGACAGCAGCAACAAGCGCGGCCGAGGATGAGACCCAGGTCAGGAGGACGGCGACGCCGACCCGGCTCCTCGCCGGCAGCGTGGCGCCGGCAATCGCTGCCGCGAGACCGGCGAGCGCCGTGATCAAGACGCTGACGTGATTCACCTTCCGGTGAAACCCCTCAGGGCTTCGACAATCGCGTGTGGATGTGGAGGGCAGCCAGGGATGTGGACGTCGACTGGGACCACGTCGCTCACCGGCCCTTGGACGCCGTAGCCACCCTTGAAGACACCGCAGTCTTTAGCGCAGTCGCCGAGCGTCACCACGAGGCGCGGTTCGGGTAATGCCTCGTACGTTTTGCGCAGCGGATCGGACATGTTCTTAGTGACCGGGCCCGTAACGAGCAGGGCGTCGGCGTGGCGTGGCGAGGCAACGAGACGGACTCCAAATCGCTCCGCGTCGTAGACCGGGGCGAAGGCCGATTGCACCTCCATCTCACAGCCGTTGCAGGAGCCTGCATCGACGTGACGCACTTGGAGCGAACCGTGCAGGCTCCTTTGGAGCTCGACGTCGACATTCGTTGCGGGACCGAGATCCTCACTGGCTTTGCGGGGGTGAAGCACGGTGGTGAGGAGGACTCGAAGTGTCATTGTTGCCGCAGCTTTCTGCGCTGATTGGCAGTAGTTATCAAACGTACCATGGAGACGTCCGTGCACTTTTCGGTGAGACGACGTGATCGCGTGATGATTTCCATGGACGACGTGTCAACAGAGTCGTTCATTCGTTGACGGCCATCGATCAGTGCGGTTTATTGTGCAGGTTCTCACGAGTTGGCTTGCAAGTTGGTTGCCACTTGCGTGAGGAAGGAGCGCACTGTTGACGCGGCCACTCGGTGGAGCAGCGCACGGTCAACCTGAGCGCCGAATCTTCCTAGCGCAGGTGTGTAGGTCGCGGCCAAGGAGATGCGACACCTGACGGGACCAAGTGGGGCAAGTTCCAGATCACCTTCAAGCAATGGGAATAGGAATTGCCAATCACTTGGCGTCCAAGTGATGGACCGGGCCAATGCGAAGCCTCTCTCGCGTGGCGACCACACAGTGACGTTCACTTCATGGGTCACGATGCCCGCGGCCCACGTCGGACCAACTCGCATTTGAAAACTGTCGCCGTCCTGCGTGGCGACGGTGGCGAGCGGCGCGAGCCACTGACCATCACCACTAAATCGCGCGCGAAGTGTCTCAAAGGGACAGTCCACGTCGACAAAGTCGTCGATGAAGCAAGGGGTTCGTTTTTTAGAATCGGGTTCCCCCACGTCGCCTTGATCCATCCGTAAAGTATTGGCGGTCTTTCTCGCCACTCCATAGGGCACAAAGCCCCTACGTGGAAAGAGGTTGCACGTTGAGAAAAGTTCAACGGACTTCGACGTATCGAGCTTGAGAGACGTTCTGGGCGACCTGGACGCTGTTCGCCGATTCATTTGCGCCCGGTCAGTTCCCTTATGATGTGGCCAATACCTAAATGAACTGTCTCCAAGGGAATCGAATTTCAAATCTCAACTCGGAAAGAACTCTTGACGAGGAGATTTGTGGGTCGATGTGAAACCGACTCAATCTTTCAAGGGACCAATGAGATGCAGCGTCTGCTTATCGCTCGCGTGATCTCGGGCGTCAATTTTCGTTGAACATCGTCACGCTCTGCACGGGCAACGTCGCGCGCTCGGTCATGCTCGGCTACATGCTCTCCGCGATCGCCGAGGAATCGGGCGAGCAGTGGTCCGTCCGCACGGCCGGCACCCTCGTCGCGGAGGGCTCCGCAATGAGTTCACGGACACGTGCTGCGCTACTGGGCATCGATGGACTCGGCGAACGCCGATATGGGGCCCACCGCAGTCACCAGATCAATGAAGATGACGTCGAGTGGGCGGACGTGATACTCGCAAGCGAGGCCGATCACGTGCGCTACGTTCGCGCGCAGTTTGACGACGCGAACTCGAAAACGGTGCAACTAGTTCAGTTTGTGCGACGCGCACCGATCGACGTGGCGTTCGCGGATCAGTTGGCGGCGGTGTCCGACCTCGATCCCTCACCGGCGTTCGACGTGGTCGATCCGGCCGGTGGCGATCAGGCCGTCTACGACGCCTGTGCATCGCAACTCTGGGACCTGGCGAAGGCGTTCGCGTTACTGGTCGGGGAGGACGCTCCGTCCTAGTCCTCTTCGTGGACGGTGCGCAGTCCACCCCACGCCAACGTGGCACTACGCGCAGCGAGTCGTTCGGCCGCCCCGGGTGCGGGCGGCGGCCAACCTTTGGACTCTTGTTGCTCCAGCCACACAATGGCCGCACCTTCAGCGATGCCGACGACACCACCCGCGAGTTGCCTTCGATGTTCTTCACTGAACGACGCGTCCATGAAGGGGATGACGAAGGAGATAAGTCCGAGTTCGAGCGCGCGGAGTTCCTTCTCGGTGTCGCCTTCGTGGGAGTGGATGAAGAGAATGCGAAAGGTGTCAGTCTCGCTGACGACCATTTCGAAGTAGACGCGGAACGCCACTTCGATTTTCGCGCGCGGTGATTCTGCGGCGCCGACCGCTTCCTTCAACGACGAGAGCAACGAGTCGGCCAGTTGGGCCACGATCTCGTGGTAGAGATCGGTCTTGGACTCGAAGTACTGGTAGAGGATTGGCTTGGTGAAGCCGGCCTCCTTCGCGATGTCATCCATGGTGGCCGATTGGAACCCACGCTCCGCGAAGATCGACGTCGCAACCCGCAACAACTGTTCGCGCCGCTCGGCGTGCTGTGGTCGGTCGTCCTGGATCACCATGTCGTTAGAGGTTAGTTGGCCTCACTCGATTCCCATAGTTGCCAGAACCGCTCGAAGACGACCTGGAAGCGCCGCCACATTGAAGTGCGCTTCGGCGATTGTGAGGTTGTTCGCAAGGAGATCAACGTCGTGCGACGTAAGAAAATTCGTGATGTCGACGACGTCAACCAAATCGAAGAAGCGGAACCCGTACGAAGCGATCTCCTTCGCGACGGGGTAGGGGTAGAGGGCGAGCGGTCGTTGATGCGTCACCGACTCGAGCACGGGATTGCCGAATCCTTCCCACGTTGAGGGCATCACGACGAGGTCACAGGCGGCGTAGGCATCGTGGATGTCGAGGTCGTCGCGAGGACCGCGCCGAACGTCAACGGGTGACGAACGGAGCAGTTCATGGAGTTCTTCGTCGTAACCATCTTCGGCCGGACCGAGCAACCAAAGGACCGCGTGGAGCGCTTCGCACAACGTCAACGCTCCGGCGACATTCTTGCGAGGCAGCGCACGCGTGGGCATGAGCACGAGTCGCTCGTCGTTCACGTCGAGGACTTCGCGTGCCACCTGTCGTCGACCGAGCGGGGGAGCGCAGTCGAAAGAGTTCATGAGGGTCACGGCCTCGATGCCGCGCTCGTGCAATTCGCGTCGTGAGAGTTCATTGATCGTCACGTGATACCAACTGTCCGCGTCTCGAGGTCCCTCCAGATGTGTGAGGTGCGGCCGCTGCCACGGGAGATCGTGATGGTGAAAGAGAGCGCGACGCCCCTCGAGCACGTCGTAGAGGACGTCGCGTGCTCCGACGTTGAGTGGTATCGACGCGAGGTTCTCGACCACCACGAGGTCGGCGTCGCCGAGGGCACGATTCATCTCGTTCGGCGTCGGTGGGATTCCTGCACCGATCGAAAGACCGGGAAGAATGTTGTCGGCACTCCCTTCGCCGGCGACGGTCGTGACGTCGTGGCCGAGCACCTTCAGCGCGTCGATCCACTTCTGCGCTTCGATGGCGACGCCATCGGTCCCACCGAGTCGAAAACTAACCACCGCGACGCGAGCCATCAGTCAAGGCTACGTACGCAAATGAGCACGATTGGGCGCCTCTAGTAAGGTTGCTGGCGGTGGTGACGAGAAGTCAGCGCCCTTTTCTGGAGGACTGCCGGTGGCCAAACGAGCGCTGATTACGGGGATCACCGGTCAGGACGGCTCCTATCTGGCAGAGCTCCTGCTCACCAAGGGCTACGAAGTCATTGGACTGATCCGACGAAGTTCGACGCTCACGATCGAGCGAATCAGCCACATCCAAGACCAAATCACTCTCGTGTCGGGCGACCTCGTGGACGAAGTGTCGCTCATCAACGTGCTGCAAGATTTTCGCCCGAGCGAGGTGTACAACCTCGCGGCCCAGAGCTTCGTGCAGACGTCCTGGACCCAGCCCGTCCTCACCGGAGAGATCACGGCGCTGGGCGTCACGCGCGTGCTCGACGCCATTCGCATCGTCGACCCGGAGATCCGTTTCTACCAGGCGAGTTCGTCCGAAATGTTCGGTCGGGTCCACTCAGTGCCCCAGGACGAACTGACGCCCTTCTATCCCCGCAGTCCTTATGGCGTCGCCAAGGTCTACGGCCACTGGATCACCGTGAACTACCGCGAGAGCTACGACCTGCACGCCTCGTCAGGCATCTTGTTCAACCATGAGTCGCCGCGTCGTGGCCTCGAGTTCGTCACGCGCAAAGTGACCAACGGCGTCGCCCGCATTAAGGCCGGCTTGGCGAGCGAACTGCGCCTGGGCAATCTCGACGCGCAACGCGATTGGGGCTTCGCCGCGGACTACGTGCGAGCCATGTGGGCGATGCTCCAACAAGACACACCGGACGACTACGTCGTCGCGACGGGACAGACGCACTCCGTTCGCGATCTCTGCGAAGTCGCGTTCAGCGCCGCCGGGCTCAACTACGAGGACTACGTCGTCGTCGATCCGAAGTTCATCCGTTTGGCCGACGTCGATCTGCTCGTTGGCGATGCGACGAAGGCGCACGAAGTGTTGGGATGGAAAACGGAGACCGACTTCCACGGTCTCGTCGAGATGATGGTGGCCGCGGACATCGACGCCCTCGCGCGATAGTCCTGTCATGACACTCGAGGGACCTCCCGTCGTCACGCTGCGAGGCGCTGTCGCGATGGCCAACGGCTTCCCCCTCCTCAGCGGGGTCGACCTCGAACTCGCACCATCGTCGTTGACCGTGCTCGTCGGCGCGAATGGAGCGGGCAAGACGAGCCTCCTGCAACTCTTGGCCGGGCTCATCGGTCTGACAAGCGGCGAGGGGACCGTCCTGGGATTCAACTTGGCCACTGATGACCGTCGTCTGCTTCGTCGACACGTGGGATGGCTCGGTCACGAAGGATCCTTCTACGACGATCTCACGGTCCGCGAGAACTTGACCTTTGCCGCGAAGGCGCTCGATCGACCACTCGACGATCTGTCGAGCGTGCTCGCACGTGTGGACCTCGAAGGTCGCCGCGACACCATTGCCAAGTCGCTGTCGGCCGGGCAGCGCCGACGACTCGGTCTGGCGTGGCTGCTACTTCGTCGACCGCAGCTCTGGCTGCTCGACGAACCCTACGCGTCGCTCGACGACGAGGGTCGGACGTTCTTCGACGCGCTGCTCGGCGAAGTCATCGACCGCGGGGCGACGGTCGTCGTCAGCTCCCACGACCCACTTCGCAGTGCGCAGCTCGCCCCGATAACGCTGACGATGGTCGGCGGGCGGGTCGTGACGCCGTGATCCGAACTGCATTGTTCGTTGCGACGAAGGACCTTCGAATTGAAGTGCGCAGTCGCGTGTTGCTGTGGCAAGTCGTGCCCTTTGGCGTCATGGCCCTCTTACTCAGCGGTCTCGCGCTCGGACCACAACAGGTCGGTCACTCGAGCGCCGCGCCGGGACTGTTCTACTTGGTCGTCGTCCTCGTGGCGCTACTGATGATCAATCGCAGTCACGCAATCGAGACGTCCAGAGGCACGCGGGCGTCGGTGGCGACCCTCGGTCTGGACCCGGCCGGTGTCTTCTTGGGCAAGGCCCTCGCGCTCGCCATTGAACTCTGGTTGAGCGCCATCGTGCTGCTCGCGGGCAGCGTGGTGGTGTTACACACGGCGCTTCACGGCACGCTGATGGCGGTACCAAGCGTCCTGGTCACGCTGGGCGCCATCGCTGCCGCCGGGACCCTCTACGGGGCGCTCACGACCGGTGGCAACGCTGCGGCGACGTTGTTGCCCGTCCTCAGCCTGCCCGCCTTCGCGCCGTTGTTGATCGCCGGAGAGCGCTCATACAGCGCGGCCCTGCACGGCGGCGCGCTGCTCGAATGGTGGGTCATTTCGGTGGTCGCCCTGGCCGTATACCTGGGCATGGGGATTCTCCTTTACGGTGTTCTCGAGGAATCGTGATGAAACTGACCGCCCAACGACTACTAGGCCCAGCGACGATCGTGACGATGGGACTGACGATCTGGCTCGGCATCTGGGTGACGCCGCCGGACAAGGTCCAGGGAAATCTCGCTCGACTTCTCTACGTTCATCCCGCGATTGCCACGGTGGCGCTCTACCTCTCCTTCGGGACCGCCACGATCGCCAGTGCGTTGTACCTCTGGCGACG